>Ga0196965_1000142_pt1 | contig 53940 bp, 34 predicted proteins | sample S1_20metaG_FD_148668 | JGI IMG/M metagenome (GOLD analysis project Ga0196965, IMG submission 148668) | Soil microbial communities from Anza Borrego desert, Southern California, United States - S1_20 | ecosystem: Environmental > Terrestrial > Soil > Desert | place: USA: California | collected...
GAACTCGTTCCAGTCATGCCCTGTCTCTACACGTCCGTGTCTTAGCGCCGGAATCTGCGTTGTGATGATGAGTTTCGTATTGTCAATATCCGCGACGTGATGTTGTGGAATTATACGTGGTGTCGCTTTGACAAGCTTGAATTTTGATTCCGGAAACTTTGTAACAACCGACTCCTTCAATAAATTAATATGCTGCATGCCGTACATCAGCACTACACTTGGTTTATATTCTTCCATTCGTGTGAGAATCGTATTCATGCGATCATGATAGATCATTTGCTGATAAGCATCCCGCGATTTAATAAAAGAAAGGCCGGGTAGTTCCAGCCAGCTATAATACCACGCATGATTATGCGGACTCGGTAACGGAAATAGATTGATCAACGCTTCTTTCGATGCGCCTGAGGCAAAACGATTTTGCTGGTAGGCGAGGAGGTCTGGCGTTTCCCCATGGTATCCATGCACAAACCCAATCAGATTCTTCCATAAGCCATGTTGAACTGCGTTGGCGTCGAACCTGTATTCAAACCTGTTAGAATAAACATCTGCTTTCGGACCGTCAAGTTTCATTCTGATCTGTTGGTACATTTTCCGAACGTCACACAATGTTGATGTGGGCTCAGGATGTTTACTGTGGAAATAATTAATACGGTCTGCTACATCTTCCGGGGTATCACCACCACCTTCTTCGAAAGCAACGAACCATATCGGAGCCGTCCATGAGCCGTATCCGTAAAAATGATCGATCCAGTGCCTCAGCTTTTCTTCTTGGATGAGCATGCCACAAGATAAATAAATGTTACGGTTCAGCAGCGCATGTAAAGGATTTGTCAACCGCTGGTCATGCTTCAGGTTAGCATTCCTCGTGCGCCCAGGCCCGGCATAAAAAAGAGATAGGGCAAACTTGCGCTCACCCTATCAGAACTACACCCAAATTATTCACTTACCAACTCAAAACTATATTCGCCCGGGATAGAATTCGTGCGGCCGCTTGTAGTGCCCGCACCGCTGAATGTGAGAATCAATTTGTTATCGGATATCGCTACGGTAACAAGAACATCATCTTCTCTGATGAACTGTTGCGGATTCGCTTCGTGGAAGTCCCAGCTTCCATTTGTTTTCCATACGTTGTTTAAAGCATTTTCCGTCACGTATGTTTTGTTTCCGATGGTGAGCCTGAATGCTGCGAACTGGTTGCTGACATCGTAGCCATCCTTTTCAACGCTGCCTGTGCCCCCCACCACCCAAGCCTTCCCCTGATTCATCAACAGGTGCAACTGGTCGTTTAGTGCTTTTGTTTTTGGATCAACACTATCTTCGCTGCAGCCGCTACTCGCAAGCAGGCTTGCCGAGATGAGCGCCATAATGATATACTTTATTGTTGTCATGGTCGTTGTTTCTATTTTTTGAAAAGTTTATAAGTCATTGTTTTGCCTGAGGCGTTAATCCTGATCAGATATAATCCTGACTTGAGATCAGAGACATTGACAGTACCGGCATTCTGGATGCTCATCATTTGTTTTCCGTCCACTGAAAAGACACCGATTGTATTGTGCGCGCTTTTTTCTATTTCAATATGCAGGAAGTCGTCTGCCGGATTCGGATAGATTCGCACACCAAATGTGTTGTTTTCAACGCCGGTGATCAGAACGATCTCAAAGGATTGCTCTACAGCATCTGCTGCAAAGTATTCTTCGTTACCAGCCTGTGTCGCCCTTACAACAACGGTTCCTGTTCCATTAAAGGAAATAACGTTCTCATTTATTGTAGCTGGCCCTGACGCAAGTTCAAACGCGACTTCAAGACCTGACGAGGATGTTGCGTTCATTGTCGTCTGCCCATCCTCGAAGATCTGGTCTTCGATGGGTACGAATGTGATCGTTTGTTCTTCTTTAACATTGAAGCTGATTGATGCGCTTGCGTCGTTAAAATTGTGATCACCGTCCTGCATGGCCGTCACAACCACCTGCCCATGAGTGCCTGAGAGTGTAATGGTATGACCATCCAGCGATGCCGGACCGCTGATCTCATAGGTGAGGGGAAGCCCGCTTGTGGTGCTGGCCACAATATTGAATGGCTGATCCGTTGTCGCTTTCGTCGTAATTTCTTCAATGCTTACTACCTGGTCTGCTTTGCCAATGGTTAGGGTACCAGGGATAAAAACAAAGGTGTAGTTAGCCGCGCTTCCACCACTTAAGATGATTTCATAAGTCCCTGCGTTACTGTTGGCTGTCCCTTCTGTTGTTATCATCGGCTCTGAAGATAGTGCGCTTTGGTTTTCGTCCAGGACAAACCCTGTGTATTGAAAAGTCAATGTTGGAATTGCATTGCCGTATGTAGTCGTTTGATCATCCGCAGTTATCGTAAGCGGCGCGGGCAGTACGTCAAAGCTTTCCTGCACGACGGGGGCAGGATAATACTCAACGTTACCGTCTTGGCTGGCACTAATGGTAACGGTACCGGTACCTGTAATGACCAACTGATTTTCGCCCAGCGTGGCGGGGCCGCTTACGACAGTAAAATTTACGGGTAGTGCGGAATTAGCGAAGGCGCTCAAGGCGATGTTGGCAGACCCATACGTCACGTCCGGTAATGCCTCAATGATGATTGTTTGATGAAGTTTTTTACTCACATTGACGATGGCGGTCGCGCTGCCTTCATTGCCATCTACGTCTTCAACGGTGAGGGTGACCATGTTCGCACCAAGGTCAGTACTTGTGAATATTGTTTTATCAAGGCTAAAGGTGAGTTGGCCCGCGGCGGTGCAATTGTCAGACGAATTGTTGTTGATCGATTCAGCACTGATCAGGGCGTTGCCATTAATGTCGAGTACCACTGCGATATCCTGCGTGTTGACGACGGGAGTGAGGTTATCAACAATCGTCACGGTAGCCGTCGTCGACGCCTGATTGCCGGATTGGTCCTGGACTGTCAGTACAACGGTATTCTCGCCTCTTTCGCTGCACGTAAAAGTTGTCCGATCAAGTGTCATCTGCAGGTTTTCATTTGCCGTGCTATTATCAGATGATCCGTTGTTGATTTGCGCGGGCGAAAGAGCTACGGAGCCATTCGCGTCCAATGCAAGTACAATATTCTGTGCGACAGCGATAGGCGGCAGATTGTCTTCAACCGTCACAGTCGCGGTTGCCGATGTTTGATTCGCCGATCCGTCAGTTATTGTTAACGTTACATAGTTCACACCCAGGTCTGCAGTTGTAAAGTCTGTTTTATTAAGTGAAAACATTAGCTCTTCAACCGGAGTACAATTGTCAGAGGATCCGTTATCAATATCTGTAGGGAGAATAGATGCATCTCCGTTTTCGTCGAGTTGTACGGTCAGGTTTTGCGTGAGAATGACTGGTTGCGTTTCATCCGTGACTGTGACCGTTGCATTTGTTGATGAAAATGCGCCGCCGGTATTTTCCGTGGCAGTCAGGGTTACAGTATTATCTCCCAGATCCGCGCAGGTAAATTCCGATTTATCGACACTCAGGGTAAATGCCACGCCGCATACTGCTCCGGATCCGTTGTCGATATCGGCAGGCGTAATAGATGCGTTGCCGTTCGCATCAAGTTGAATAGTGATATTTTTGCTGATGGCAGTGATGGCCTGAAGGGAAACAAATTCATAGGCGCCCATATCAACCGTTCCCTCTTTCCTGTTTCCGCCCGCGAGATCGTGCGGAAGAGAAATGATCGCGTCGTTACCTGAATTAATGGCGGGAGATCCGCACGATAAAGTATAGTCATCTTCCGCCGTGTTTTTAAACATGGGATCTGCGTTCATTCCTCCCAGTTGTCCACCCTGAACGATTGAACTTTGCACGGTCGATCCGGATGTTGTGATCACAAAGGGTGTGGTACCCCCGTTGCCATAAACAATCGAATTTCGGATCGTGGTATTGGCAGCCGATACCATGTTGATCACGTTTCCGCTGAGGCCGCTGTTACCCGCAAAAGTGGTATTCAAAATTTGAACATCAATGCCGAGCGCTGTCCCGCCATTAGAACTGCTTGCCGCCAGGTACACCGCGGATGTTCCATTGTCGGAAATGTTGTCGTGAAACAAGCTGTTTACAATGGAGCCTTTCGCATAAATCTGATAGCTGCTATTTCCTGAAAATAGAAATGCAGACAGGTCGCGGGTGCGGTTGTTGCGAACGATGCAGCTTTCAAAGTCAAGGTCTGTGCTTAAACCAGTCACACCGCATGGTACGAACGATGAGGTGACACCAATATTATAACCAGTATTGTGTTCCAGGATGCAATTCCTGAACATGGCTGTGATTGCCTGGCCAGTTACATAGGGGAACGCGTAGATCGCGGCGCCACGTTGATCGTTGTACTGGCTGGCGGCAGCGGTTGAACAGGAAACATCATTCGTTCCGCCGGCATTTCCGTCGGCGATAGTAAATCCATCCACGACAATATCTTTTACATTTCCCTTCATGGTGACAACGTGAAAGCTATTGTCCTGGCGGGTAGATTCGGTAACAACGATATTTGCGTTGTCATTTCCAGCAAGGTCACCACTCATAATAGTGTTGTTTGCTTGAACATTGCGCTGACTGAGATCTGTTTCAGTGCCATTGAACCCCCCATAGATCTTAAGGGCATTTGGAAGCATGAACGATGCTTTCCTGTCTGACGCATGCGGTGTGTATCGCCCTGTGGCCACCCAGATTGTCTTTTTTGAAACGTACGATGTCAATGCTGTTTGTAAGTTTGTGTATGCGTCCGCCCAGGATGTTCCGTCGTTATTGCCGATCGCGGATTGGTCCACGTAGACGATACCTTCTGGTATGTTGTCGTAATACAGATTGTGAATATCGACGGTCGAAATTGCACGCTCATAATAACGGATGTCGTCGATTGCATCCTCATATTGATCAGCGACCAATGAATTGTCGTTACCAACGATAAAGGGTGTTGTGTTATCCAGCAGACTGATAATGTAAATTGACGCGGCGTTGTCTGCTGTTCCCTGCAACACATCGTCGACGTAAAGGGAATACCTGAAATAGTTTGGAGCTGGCTGACCGATCACGACGCTTTGTGTGATCTTCACTGCTGTGGCAACAACATGATGCCACCTTCCGTCTGCAAGGCTGTTGAGACTCGTAACAGAATTGAAGGCCGAGGCGTTTGACGATTGCTTGTAGCTCCCGCCAAAGACGACACGTCCGTTCAAGAGACTACATTTCACACCGAAACCCTGAATGGCATTGAACTGTGAAAAAATGAATCGGTTGGACGCATCGTTTGTTGAGGTCTTCATCCAGAAACTCAGGGAGAAGTTTGTGTTTCCCGATGAGGTGCTACCATCTAGGAAATCACCATTGAGAGAAATGGCATCGTCGGCAACAAGGTAATTTGAAGGCACCAGTGTTGAGGCTGTGCCGGTTTTGATAAGATCTTTTGTTCCCGGGTTAATTGTATTTTGTAAACTTCCGCCGGTGAACAAGTATGACTTGACAAGATTCGGTGTCGGGACTTGCCCGTACACCAGGATGCTCAGGAGCATCCCGACAAAAAAAAGGAGTGATTTTTTCATGACCTTTGGGTTTAGTTCTCAGATTTGTTTCATGATTAGACAAACCTAAGCGACCGGTCATGCGCGAAATTCATGCGTTGAGAGTTCGCAGCAACATATTGAGAATTCGTCGGTGAAAATCTAATAATGCGTAGTTATGCAAGGCGACGAGTGGTAATCATTTCAATCGTTCGAGCTCTGACATCAATGCTTCTTTCTTGCGGATCGCCACAGGCAGCGCACTGCCGTCTTTCATAAATACGCTTCCGCCGTCCTTTTTTTCATAGCGGTCAAAGTGGTGCAGGTTGATAAGGTGTGACTGGTGAGCCCTGTAAAATCCGTGATCCTCAAAAAGCAAATCGAATTCTTTGAGCGTCCTGGAGATCATCAACACCCTGCCGTCTAAGAGATAGAATCGCGTATAATTCGTTTCGGACTCACAGCGGATGATATCCCTGATGGCTACGAGGTAAACTGTTTCTGAATCTTTAAGAACAATTTTTTTACCGAGACGGTCGGTCCGGTTGTTTTGAACGAGGTTCGCAATCCCGATTTGTTGTTCGTTCTGGTCCCGCGCGAGCTTTGCCTTCTGCAATGCAGCTGACAGTTCCACTGGATCAACGGGCTTCAGGATATAATCAACGGCGCTAAACTTGAAAGCTTTGACTGCATAGGCATCATATCCGGTCACGAAGATCACTTTAAAATCCAACGGGCCGTAAAACGACAACAAGTCGAAACCCGTTCCATCTTTCATTTCAACATCCAACAGCACAACATCCGGTCTGTTTTCTTTGATACAGGCGATGCCAGCCTTGACCCCGTCCGCTTCTCCCACTACATGAGTGTCGGGTGCATATATTGACAACATTGTTTTGAGGTTGTCACGGATCACAAAATCATCATCAACCAGTACTATCCGCATCGCAGGTTCTTAATTGTGTGTTATACGTAGCTGTAAGGAACTTTCAATGCGACCCTCGTCCCGTTCACCTCGCCACGCTCGTTCAAAACATCTTCCCATACCAGGCGGATCTTTTTCTTTAAGCTTCTGTTAAAAATGGCTATACGTTCCTGAATGATCTTTGTCGATAGAGACTCGTGCTCTTTCGCTACATTATTTTTTACGATCATACCACCACCATTATCTGTGATTTCAATCGAGATGTAGTCGCCATCCTTAACCAGTTTCAGCCTGATGGCTCCTTTGGCGGCCGCGTTCGTTATTCCGTGCTCGATCGCATTTTCTACAAAAGGCTGAACAAACATCGGAGGGATTGCTTCCGTTTCCTGGTTGATCGTTTCACTAACTTCAACGGTGTAGTCGAATGATTCATTCATTCGCACACGGTGGATATCGAGGTAATTCGTCAGCATCTGGATCTCATCCGCCACCGGAATGAATTCCTGTCGCGAGTTTTCCAGTATTTCCCTCATGAGCTTTGCAAACTTCGCAAGGTAGCCGGCAGCCTTGACGGCTTCGTTTTTCAGCATATAGTTTTGGATCGCCATCAGTGCGTTTGAAATAAAATGGGGATTTAACTGCGATCTTAAAAAACGCTGCTCAAGTTCGGCCTGCTTTTGTCTTTCGGTTAGTGTACGCTGGCGGTAAACAAGGTAAACGAACAACGCAACAAGCGATATCACAATAACGCCGATGATCATTGATAGATTTTTTTGCCGGATCTCCAGGTCTTTGATCGATGCCGACTGAGCAAGCGCTGTGATCTCCAGATCTTTCTTTTCAGTTTGGTAACGGGTTTCCAATTCAAACATCGTTCTCGACTTTTCCTTGTTCAGGAGCATGCTGTCGATACTGTAGAAATCTTTAAACGAAGCGAACGCTGCCTCAAAGTTTCCGGTTTTCCGATACGCATCGCTCAATAGCCAATGTGCATCCGCTTCCTTGTCGAGCTCGCCAATTTCTTTGAATATCGTTATCGCCTGTCTGGCAAGGACAATAGCCATATGATAATTGTTGGTCTTGGTATAGCAGGCCGATAAGTTTGAAAGTACCGTGGCCAGATTTAATTTTTCGTTGAGTGCTTCGCTGATGTTTTTCGAAAGGATATTGTAGGATATGGCTTTTTCGTAATTGCCAACGTTGTAGTATGCGTCAGCTATTCCCTGATAGTTATAAGCCAGGTTATATTTATTGTTTTGCGAAACGTTCAGGGCGATTGACTTTTGATAATATGTAAATGCAGAATCCGGCTGCCGTAATTTCGAAAAGCTGGTTGCGATGTTGTGGTAAATGACATTCAGGTGAAGGTGGTTGTTACTTGCCAGCAATACATCCTTTGCCTGTTTGAAATAGGCCAGCGCTGGCTCAAAATCCTCGTTCTGATAATAGGCATTACCAATTGCTATCGCGAGGGTTCCTTCATACCGCTTATTTTTCATCCGCTCGGCGATGGCAAGTCCTTTTATAGCATAGAAAATGATGGAATCATTTTCGGAGAGTACAGTGTGGATCCCACTCTTCATCTGATAGGCTGCCATCAACAGCAGTGAATCATTTATAGCGATCGCTATCTTTTGTTGCATTGAATTGTAAAATTTGGCCGAATCAGTTTGGCTCAAACTACGGTGCGCTGCGGTAAGGTTATTATACGCTTCAGCTTCTCCCTTTGCATCATTTACTTTTTTAAATATTGATACTGCCTGATTCAACGTAACGATTGCGCTTTTGAAGTCACTGGCACAGATCTGATTCTGGCTTTTGTTTTTCAAGGCGTATGCCCTCTGGGCATCATGTCCCGTCCGTTTAGCTGCTGCAATTACAATATCAGAGATGGAGTCAGATTTGGCAGGCTGCCTGCATGCAAGCGCCTTTGCCTCCATATTCAGACTATCGAGTTGCTCTTTACTTTGGGCTGCGGTTCTTTGAGCAAAAAGAGAAGTGCAGAACATTAGTACTGCAACCGTATACCACTGAATGATGTGCATTTTGCGGGGTTAAAGATAATTGCCTGGGCAATATGGTTTAATGGCAGCTTGTAAGGAGACCTGATTTACAACGTCTTTCGGTAAAGATAATCAATCGCTAAGCTGGTTCCGGGGCAATAGTGTTTTTTTTTTGCTTAGGGGGATTCGGAGCAGGAATCTGCGGAAGTTGCGGGGAATCCCAAAAAATATTGTGGGGAGACCAGTCAGGTGCGGTTCAAATAAGACCACGAATTTATTCAGCCCAGCGGGGTGGGAGCGCTTCGATGCATCCGGAAATCGAAGTCATTTGCCAATCACCCCACTTTGAGCTGCCACACAACTTTCGGAATCTGTTTGAACAACTGGGTGCGCAGCTCGTTCGTTTCTTCCAATGCGCGCTTACCTGCTGCGGTCAACAGGAAAATCCTTTTCCTTCGTCCGCCGCGTTCGGCTGTCGGGTCGCTCATCTGCGATTTCACCATTCCTTTCTCTTCAAGACGACTCAACACCGCATGCACAGCACTGATATTCAACGAGCGCCCGGTTTGCCTTGCGATCTCATCCATCACGGCTACGCCATAAGCATCCTTATACAGGATGCCTACAGTTAATAAAACAAGCTCTTCAAGTTCACCGATATACGTTCCTTTCATAGTAATCCAAATTCAGCTACTCCGTTTTTAAAACATCTGCCGGGTTGTTGTGCGCAGCTTTGACGCCCTGGTACAATATTGTCACAAAGGCGATGAGCGTAGCGACGCATGCCCCGAGTATAAAAAGTTTAGGATCAATGTCCACCTGGTAGGCAAAGCCCGACAACCACTTTTGCATCACCACCCATGAAAGTGGAAATGCGATGACAATAGCAATGAAGATCAGCAGAAAGAATTGTCGTGAGAACAGGAAGAAAACCTGCAGGTCGGAGCTGCCGAGTACTTTTCGAATGCTCATTTCTTTTTTCCGTTGCTCAGCCGTAAACGTCGAAAGTCCAAACAATCCGAGACACGCAACAAGAATGGATAATCCGGCGAATACCAGGGTTATCTTGCTCATCTTGTTCTCGCTCTTATAGAGTTTTTCCAGATCGTGTTCGAGGAAAAAATATTCAAAAGGCCAGCCCGGCATTTGGTCTTTCCATTTGTCCTGTAACCATGCAATTGTTTCAGGAACGTTCTTACCACTCACGCGTACAGCGACGTATTTGATGAAAAGATCAAATGCTCTCGGGTTCAGGTTGAGGTCCATCACCAAAGGACGGATCGGCTGATGTTTCGAAGTAAAGTTGAAGTCCTTGACGACGCCCGTGATTTTTCTGTTAGGACGGTTATTGAAAGTTTTTCCAATGGCTTGTTCATTCGACGTCCAGCCCATCTGACGTACAAATTCTTCGTTCACAAGAAGCGCCAGGCTGTCATCGGTAATGATGTCTTCGCTGTAGTCACGACCTGCAACGACTTCTATATTGAATGTCTCCGCAAAATGATGACGGATATTCAGTCGCGGGAAAGGTTTTGATTCGGCGAACCCTTCAATGGTGTAATTGGCAACCTGGTGTTTTGCTCCGAGAATTTCTTCAAGAGCAGTAACCTGCGCTACGTCCGGGTTTCTGAGAAATTCGGTGCGAAGCGTTTCGTACGACCTGGCTATCGGGGTGCGCGAGACAGGGATCATCACGACATTCTCTTTGTCGAATCCGGGATCACTGTTTCGAAGCATGTTCAGCTGATCGATCGCCACGCCGGTGCCGATCAGCAACATAATCGACAACGAGAACTGAAGCACCACCAGCGCTTTGCGGAATGATACGCCGCGTTCAAGATTCGTATTCGACTTAAGTGCCGTGATAGGCTTGAACGACGACAATACAAAGGCAGGATAAACACCGGCTAAGATTCCCACCGTTAGCGGAAGCAGGATCAGTATAGCCAGGTAAAATGGTTCAAGCAGCATGCGGAGGGTCATCTGCTTTTCTGCAAAATTGTTAAAGAAGGGAAGAACCAGTGAAACAATTATGATGGCGGTAACGAACGCAAGAAAACTTAGCAAAATGGATTCAAGCAGGAACTGCATCACGAGGTGGCCTTTCTCGCTGCCGAGTGTTTTTCGCATGCCTACTTCTTTTGCCCGACGCGAAGCACGCGCAGTACTGAGGTTGATAAAATTTATACACGCGATCACCAATACGAAAACGGCGATCGATGCGAAAACATATATAGTGGTAATGCTGCTGTTGGGCTGAATCTCATAATCCATGTGAGACTTCAGGTGGATTTCGGTCAGCGGAAAAAGTTCAAGCCTTACATCGCTGCGAATGAATTCAGGAAAATATTTCTGCACAAATGCAGGGAATGCAGCTGCAAGGGTAGGAGCCGAGGATGGGTCTTTCAAAAGCAGGTATGTCCAGCACGGATTCCAATACCACCCAACCGGCATATTTCCGTTGTAGAATTCCTTGATTGTTGAGAACGATACAAGAAAGTCGAACTGAAAGTGCGTGTTGAGCGGAATGTCTTTTAAAACGCCTGTTACCTGGAGATTGGTAGTCCCCTGTAATTGCAGGTATTTTCCAATGGCGTTGTCATTCCCAAAATATTTCCTGGCCGTGCTTTCTGTGATAACAACGGAATGGGTATTCGCCATTGCTGTTTTGGGATCACCTTCAACAAATGGGAAATCGAAAATGTCAAACACGGTTGAGTCAGCAAAGAAAAGCCTCGCTTCATTATGTTCTTTCTTATGATCGACAGTTGATACCGCAAGCGTTGGCGCCTGGAAGTTGAAAAACCGTACTACTTTTTCAATCTGATGCGGATAATCATTACTGATCGCATCAGCGAGGGAGAAAGGCTGACTGGCCGAGCGTTCGCCTACGCCATCCGCTTCGAAAATTTCGTGAAGACGATAAATGCGGTCTGCTTTCGTGTGCATCCTGTCATAGCTATACTCGTCGCGGATGTAGAAACTGATGAGGAGAAAACATGCGATTCCAATCGCCAGTCCGACAACGTTTAGAAAAGAATATGCCTTTTGTCGCACAAACGTTCTCTTAAAAATGGTGAAGTAGTTTTTTACGAGCATATAGTTGGATGGTGATGAGTAAGATCGTCTGCGTCTGATATTTGACCACCGGAAAAATCGAAGCACATTCCATGCGTAATGCAGGTCGGCGATCCTTTTCCCTGTCACTTTTTCGGTCCGCAAGTATATTTCATAACTATCTCCCTGGATCTCTTCCAACAGGTCAGGATTGCAATACCACTCGAGAAAGCGGTCTGCCCATTTCGGGGGAGTTTTTGCTGACATAAATTCTACAAACGTGAAAGTAATAAATATGTTTCATGTTTGTAGAGTAAATTGACAGGAATGGTTAATTGGTGTTTTGAATTGTTCCGAAACGGGGGAGGACAGGGAAAAAGAAAAATGTTGTGCTCAACGGATCAGATCAACACGTGTTTCCACCTTTGCTTCAACAGTGTCATGCTTTTTCACATACGGAATAGCATTTTAACCGGTTGATCGGACCTTCCAGCACATGCCATGAGACTGAGGCGAACGCTAATAATACAACAATGTTGATCAATAAAATTGCCAATACAGGTGGCGTCCAGCCTGAATACGCAAAGATCCAATACGTTGCGCCAGGAATGAAAAAATGGAAAAGACTAGTACACTCTTAAGAGAGACGTAACGTATTGATTTGCAGAGTAGACCGCTAATAACTTATGTACACAACTACGCGTTTGACGTACAGGATTACGGTTACCTCGATACAGAATTACGATTTTACCGGGCTTTTTGAAGTACAGAAATACAATTTCCGGCGGAAGTTATGTATCGAAATAGGGCCTACTCAGGCTGGCGAAGTTCTATACCGATTTACACTCAGGGTATAGAACTTCGAACTTATGTACTGAATTACGGACTCGATCTACTTTTGTAAAAAAGAACTGAGTTGACTATATTGCCGCTACAAATAAATAACAATGCAAAAATTATCTCTCAAACAAATGCAAGAAACCCAAGGTGGTTTCTTGGCGGTTTTCTTAGGCGGTCTGTTAATCGGATTCATCGCCCGATTGGTTTATGTAGGAATGACTCAAGATTAACTGAACTATGGAAAAATTATCTTGTAAGGAAATGGAACAAACTCAAGGAGGTTTCATTTTATGGCTCGGTTTTGCTCTCGGAGTAGTAATAGGGTACCTCTGGGCAAAAGAAACAACGGGGCAGAACTTTTAGAATTAAAAAGCAACCATTTGAAGGGGAATCTTACAAATTCCCCTTTTATTTTTATGAAAGATCCCCAAATAAAACGTTCAGTCGTTCTTCAAGAAGGAATTACTGACTGTGGAGTTGCCTGTCTTGCCACAATATTAAAATACTATTCAAATTCAAACGTACCATTAAATCACTTAAGAAAATTAAGTGGCACGACATCTACCGGTACAACTTTACTTGGTCTTCACGACGCCGCAAATAAACTTGGGCTCAAGGCTGAAGGCTATCAGGCGAAAGGAGCATCAGACTTGAAAGATTTGACTTCCCCGTGTATACTTCACGTAACAATCGACGGTAAACTACTGCACTATGTTGTGTGTTTCGGTTTCGACAAAGGAAGCTTTATTATTTCCGATCCAGCGAGAGGGTTGTACAATCTTACCGAAGAAGACATTGACAACATCTGGCTAAGCAGACGACTAATTGTCGTAGAACAGGGTAAAGTCGAAGAAAATATCGGAAAGCAAAATGTAAAAGCTAAATCTTTCATCGAGTCGATTTCATTTTTATGGAATGACTATCCGCATATTTTATTGCTTTCTATAGCGATAGCACTTATTCTCGGTATTCTAAGCATCGCGTCATACATATTAGTAAGCTATCTGATCGATAAAGTTCTCCCTGGAAACGACTCACTGAGTCTAATCAAATACTTAAGTATTCTGGCGGCTCTTTTGTTGAGTAAAAATATTGCTTCCTACTTGCGTCAAAACATCTTAATCTCACAGAATAAGAAGGTCAATGAACGTATTACTGGTGACTTTTTTAAAAAGATCATCATGCTTCCAAAATACTTTTTCGATTCCAACAAAAAGGGGGATTTGGTAAGCAGATTGAATGATTCAATCAAGATACACGCAAGCTTGTCATACATCTATGGGTATTTGATTGCGGACATCATCCTTATTCTCCTCATCACGATTTTCATCATTGGGGTATCTGGGTATCTCGGATTATCTCTGCTCTTGCTGAATACAGCATTTGTCTTCATAATGACATCAATTAGTAAAAAGATAGTACCGTACCAGAAGACAGTAATGGAATCATACGCAGTTAATGAATCCAATTATTTAGACACGATGCAGGGAATTGATACAATTAAGGTGCATAATAGGCAACCGTTATTCGCCACTCTTTCACAACACATCTACTCTAATTTCCAGAGTTCTGTGTTTTCATTTTCGAAGGTTAAAAATCGCATGACCCTGATTTCTGATTTTTACAGTACAATCGTTACAGTTTTAATCATAGGAGGGAGTTCGTACTTTTTTTTGAGGGGGACTCTAACGATGGGCCAAATGATAGCAAATATACAGCTTTCTTTGCTCATCGTTCCATCAGTTATTCAGGTTGGCCTGGCTAACCTGCAACTACATGAAGCAAAATTAGCTTTCACCAGAATTAATCAATTTTCTTCCCATGAACCCGAATACACAGTTGGATCTGACTCAAAGAAAAAAGGAGTAACAAATTTTGATTCTCTGGAGATCCGAAATTTAACCTTCGCGTATCCCGGACGCTTACCGGTATTGAATAATGTATCATTATCAATAAAAAAGGGCGAAATAATAGGACTGAAAGGTAAGAGCGGTTCTGGTAAAACTACGTTAATAAATATTCTTCAAAAGTTTTATGAGGTTCCTGAAAACAGCATTTTTGTAAATCAGACCGACTGGAATTTAATCTCAATCGAAAGTTGGCGGAACATCATTGGAATCGTTCCTCAGGACATTAAGATTTTTAATGGCTCCATTGCATCAAATATTTGTCTCGATCCAAAGGTGTCCGATGAAGATATTGACGTAGTCATGAAAAAATATCAGCTTGATAAATACTTTGACCATTTTCCGCATAATTATCAGACTATAATAGGTGAGAGCGGCCAGCCGATTTCTGGCGGACAAAAACAACTTATAGGCATAGCTAGAGCTTTAATGAAAAAACCAAAACTCCTTATCTTCGATGAGGCGACTTCGGCTATGGACAAAAAATTTGAATCAGAAATACTTGATCTGGTTAAAAAAATCGCCGAACAAAAAGAAGTAGCCGTAATAATTTCTGCCCATAATGACGAAATTCTGAACAATCTCAAGAAGACTTATGACGTATAAATTCTTATTGATAATTGTTGCGACCTGCGCTTTAGTTTTATTCGAATCAACTGATGGGTTAGCTCAGAACTATATTTTAGGTTCAGTCACAGATAAAGATACCGGGGCTCCGATTCACGGTGTTTATATACTACTCGAAGGATCTCAGACGGGCACTATCACAAATCAGGCAGGAAACTTCCGATTGTCCTTTGATGTGCCTTTAAATAGTCAACCGCGATTTATTGTCTCCTGTATTGGGTACAACAAAGAAATTGTACGACCCAGAGACACACATTCGATTCTCCATATCGAATTGACTCCGAGTATTACTGTATTACCTGAAGTCACCGTGAGGACTTATGAGGCTAAAGATATTGTCATCGATGCGTACAGGAAAATCTCGGAAAACTATCCTAATATCCCCATGCTGCTAACAGGATTCTATCGTGAGACATTAAGACGGGATACAACGCATTACATCTATGTTGGTGAGGCCGAGTTACAGGCGAAGAAAAAGCCTTATGAAAATAAACAAAAAGATGGACAGGTAAAGGTGACGAAAGGCCGTGTGAAATTATCCAATGACTCGGCTAACCGGGTGACGTACTTTGCCGGTCCGCATATCATGCACAGATTTGACTTTGTAATACAAAGAATTGAATTTATAAGTAAAGTTAAGGATAACGATTACTCGTATGATTTTGACTCACCTACCACACTCGCAGGGCGTCGTCTTTATAATATATCATTTAAACCAGTTGACGCGGTAGGCAAGTTTATAGGCAACCTTTTCATTGACATGGAAACTGGCGCCTTTGCAGGAGCGGAGTATAAATTATCCAATACAGGATTACGTCAAGAAAATACTATATATAAAAGTGCAAAGTGGCTCGATAGAGAATATAAAGTCAATTACTATTCCCATGAAGGAAAGTGGTACTTGCAGGACATTTATCAAAGGGGTACTGCTTACGACAATATTCTGAAAGACACAGTTTCTTATACTACTGAATTTGTAGTAACTGATATCGACAGTAGCTCAACTTCAAATTTTACATATGACGAACAGTTACAGTATCGCGATATTTTCATGCCCCGGTTATCAAACTATGATTCCGGATTTTGGCGAAATCATAATATCATTTTGGAGGATTCGACCTTGCGGGAGCACGAAGGTTTGGACCGGAGCGGCCAGATAAGAAAAGCTAAAATCAGTTCATTACGAAAGTTTCTGGTGAATCTCGAGTCCGACGCCGGTATGGGCTACATTCAATCATCCGGAAAATCATTTTCCGGGTCGCTAGCTTATCAAAATTTGGATTTAGAGTTTGATGTTAAACCAAGGGAAATTATACCAATTTTTTTTATATCCTATAATTATAAGTTAAGTAAGATAACAAATGTAAACTTGGGATTTTTTACAACCATGGGGGGAGAGACCAAGGAGGAAACTATCCTATCAGGTATAAGCTATAGAAAATATTTACCGATCAGTAATAGACCGGTCAGCGTTGAATCGAGTTTGAACTTGGCATACACAGTCAACATGATCAAACTTGCGTCAACGATTCTTGACGAACCTATTACAATTAAAGACAAAACATTCAATGATAAAGTTGATATTAAATTCGCGACACGACATTTGTCATTAATGCCTGCTCTCAAAATAGCTGTTGAGTATAAAAGACGAATGGACTTTTTCGTCCAAGGTTTCTACAAGCTTGAACTCATGAGGAAGCATAGTCTCGTATTTCAGCAAAAAAAGAATTTCCTGCAAAGCAAAAAAGCAACGGCGGATATTTCAAATCCTGAAATTTCAATGTCAGTTAATAGTACATATACGAGAGAAATTCCTTTTGAAATAAAACCCCTGGTACTAGTTATCGGATGTACTCTGCGTATCAATTGAAAGGTGAATAATGCTTAAGAATGACAGCGTGAAGAACTTGGATGATTGATTTTTCACTTCTCGCCGGGTAGCATACAGCTTTGTATTTCTGTCAAAGCATCAGCAGCACGCTGTGCGTCATTGTCTTTTGCTTCATCAAACTTTCGACGCGCATGAGCCATGCAATGCAGTAATCATACCTGGCGGGTATTGAACAGCAGCAACGTCAGAAAAATGGTTGCATAGTATACAGGAAACATCCGGAGGAAACGCCTGATGTAGAACTGCTTTAGCACACCCACCTTGCCGGACCGAAATTGCTCGCACGTTTGGCGTTCCTTCAGCAAGATGCCGGTGATGAGAAACCCACTGATGATAAAGAACATCTTTACGCCAATCTCTCCATTAAGCCAGAACAAGTCATCACTCCACATGTTTTTGTGGTATCCTGCCCAATGGGAAAAGACGACCATTGCTACAGCCAGTGTACGCAACGTGTCGAGTTGGATAAGGTAATTTTCACGCAGCTGTTGTGCTGTTGTGGCCCTGAAGTCATGATCGAAATTAATGGTTGGGGTGTCGCTTGCCAATAACAGTAACCATCAGGAAGAAATGCCGCAGGGAGGTGCGCCATGAACTTATTAGCGGGCGCATATTTTTCACGAAGATCAGGTCGCAACAGAATAGAAGAACCGAACTGACGAAAACAAAAACCGGAACCAAACCATTGGGATATATAAGCAATGTAAAGACTGAAACAGCCCATAGTAAAGCAGCAATTGCCACGATTATATTTCGTTGCTCGCCCACTACATAAGAATATAAGATATACGCAACGCCGGCAATCATCATCAGCGCAACACCGTGGGTTGCTATGGCGACATCCTGCCAGTGAAGAACGGTATAGAAGTCAGATCCGAACGTGCACGACAGACCGGTAAGAATGATGAAATGCAACATCCTGGTTTTTTTTCCTTTGATGATTCCGTAAAAGGCCATCAGCATGAGGATAGATGAGGGCAACCAGTTAAGCGCATCGCCACTGTGTGCGTCCAGTGGTGGGCGCTTGAGTTGGATGATTAAGCACAAGATTGAGGCAACCAGGAACAGTGATATCACAAATGAAAATATGCGCGTCGGGCGTTGCCGAAAAGTAATAACCGGTGACCGGCTATGACGTGAAACCAGATAATAAATCATCCCGGCGAGAAAGCTAAGCGATGCGAGGAGCTCAGCACCTTCCTCCATCAGAATAAAACGAATGGGACGTTGCCATGTACTGGAAAAACCTGCTTCGCGCCACATGCTCATCTCAAAATGTTCCTGAATCGGAATGGAGATAAACAGGCAGCAGCCTATTGAAAGGAAAATGACGGCAACCAGACTTCTTCGCAGAAAAAACCAGGCAAAGGAGAGTATGTACAGGATACCAATTGCGCCGCATAGGGGAATTACTGCATTGGGTATCGAAAAGTTTCCAATATTTTCATGCATTGATCCCATCTCGTCGAACGACATTAAAAGAAATGCGCATACGATAAAAAGCCATCCGTGGGAGAAGAATCCGTGCGTTTTACTTCTGGCCTGTGTCGTTTCAGCCCAGTAGACCAGGAGCCCAACCAATGCAGTTGCCAACAGGAGCATTGCACTGTACCAGGTGGCCACGGTGTTTTCGTGACTCAATGCGAATTGCCCGAGCAGATAGGCCCGGTCATCGGCTATTCCCGGACTCTTATAGAACGTTTGAAGAACGATGGCGGTGGACAAAAGGAAGAGAAGGCATAGGAGGGCATTCGCGTATAAAAAACGCAAGAGACCACGGGCGCGGACTGATACTGTAAACATGAGGTCGTTTTCCGGAATATATGCACAAATGAAAAATTATTATTCCCGGGCTGGCACAGAGAGAAGGAGGGGTAAACGGACGAATTGTGGGGATCCATTCAACAACTGTGGCTGGATTTCTTTAAAGAATCCCTTGGTATTCCGATCGGGTTGATTCCATTTTTGATAAGTATGGGTATGCCTTTCGTCTTTCTTTTCTTTAAGAGGGGACTATGATCTCACTAAAGCTCCGATACTGATCACTCATTGGTGTTGTCCATACGCCTGTCCGGAAGCGTGATCCGGTGGGCCTTTGTAATATTCCTGCTGAATCTTGCACCATTTTTCCACGATGCACCACCCGGTTTTTCTGCTCTTTGCACAGGTTTTTTTGCACTTCGAAAAAGATGCGAAAACAAGGCCCTTTTTCAGGCATGTTATTGAAACAGAGGTCTTGTTTTGATGACCAGCAATGTAAGTTTTTCAGCTGTATTGAAGATAAATCCTCCCGGGCTTGTTGAATATGCATTTTCAGGATGAGAACAACGGTGTCGCACGGTTGTAACACGGGTCGGATTTACTGACATAGCACTTGTTCTTACTGACATAGCAGCCGGTCACGCTGTTATGCGAGCTGGTCACGCTGACATTTCAGGTTGGCAGTTTTTGGAGTGGGCGTCTTTATACGAATGAGGTGAACGCGATTTCAGTGACTAGACAAAGCATTTCGTGCGGTGGTGCATTCTCTCTATATATTATAATCGAGGATGCTGAATATAAGTTTGACTTGTGATTTAAGAAGATCGGACGATGAGCCGAATGCGTGAAGATACTCATCGATGTGTAGGAAGGAAATCAATGCGATTTACGATTGACGACTGACGATTTATGATTTACGAAGTACGGACGTTGGACCGGACGTGTCGGTGTACACAATTAATACGATCGGTACCGCACCCAGGCGTTGTGTATCAGAGAAAGGGCATGTGAAGGGCGCCGAAGAATCTCCCTCAGGCGTGCGGTTCAAGCACCGTATTTTGGGTCGACATTCCTATTGCCACTCCAAACGTCAGTTAGTTTTGAAACGTCACAGATCCATCGCTCCCTGCTAGCCAGCACACATGTCATGTCAGGATGGGTGTGGGTATTGATGGAGATTGTCGAGTCTGAAATTGTAAATGATGATTCTGAATCTCGCGTCTCTTGCTTTGGTTCTTCGGTCTCCGACCGGCGAGCCCCTGTAACTCGCAGGTAGAGGAAACAACTTCTTTACAAAGCCCCGGTGGACTGCGCTCTTGGTTGGGGCCTTAGGTCAGCGCTTTTTGGGTTCACGAAGCTTACGGACTCATGTCGATAGCCGAAAACGGGACTTTGTCGGTGGACGCGGGAACGAAGTTATGGATTCTCAGCAGGTACATGACGCCGGATCCATCGTTGAACTGCATTAATCATCGGCCGGTTGAATGCTTGGTCGTTACTTGCCGTAACCCCTTATCAGAAAAGAAAGAGGGATGAAAGTCGTAGCGTGTCATGGAAATCCTCAAGACGAAAATGCTTTTGAAAAGTTAGCGTTTATGAAAAAAATAAATTTTTAAAAATATTTCAAAAAAGAAAAACAAATATACCAGCCGTTGCGTCTATAGTATTATAAACTAAAACAAATTAACCATGAAAGCGTTAGCTTACAACGTAGCCGCCCTCGACAAGGTCCTGGGCCTTGCTACACAAGTTGGTGATTCCTACAAACCGGGTAATGCGTCAATCGAACGTACTGCGTTGACTGCGTTACTCGAGGAATCCCGGAAATCAATCACAGCAGTACTCAAAGCCGAAGGCGATCTGGCAACCGCCATCAACCAGAGGCAGAAGGCCTTCGATGGACTGCCCTTGCTGGGCACACACATCATGGGCATCGCTGTCAGTGGTGGAATGGAGGAGAAGGATCTGAGCGATCTGAACAGGTTGCGTAAGCGTTTCCGTTCAAATCCTTTCAAAACTGATCTTGTTCATGACGCCGAAGAAGGTTCAGGATCTGCGCCGCCGAACAAGGTGCGAATGAACAGGCAGTTGAGCTTCGACAACAAAGTGGTGACACTCGAGTCGATCATCAGGTTTCTGGAAGACAAGCCGGCGTACAATCCGACAGAGAGCGAGTTCTCGATCGATGGTCTGAAAGAAACGCTGTCGGGTTTGCAGGCACACAACACCGCAGTGATCGAAGCGAAATTTGCACTGAGTAACATCCGCGGCCAGGCAAAGGCAATGATCTTCGGCAGACAAACAGGCGTGTTTGGAAAAACCCGAATGACCAAAGTGTATCTGAAAACGATCCTTGGACGTGATACCGATCTTTACAGGTCAATTAACAACGTAAAACTTAAGTCCTTGTAACGATGGTAAAACTGCAAAACTAAACCTCCGGTGATCAGATCGCCGGGGGTTTTTTATTGGTGGATGTTAAAGGGTGCAAAAAACACTGGATTGATCGATGACCGAAACCGTTTCAGTTGCCTTGACTTTGAAAATCGAGCGATTGATCAAAGATCACCTCGTACTTCAAAAACGCCTTGCATCTTCCGGGCCGGCCATGTTCGGAATAACAACTATTGTTTTACTGATCGGTTGAGTTTCAGTATACACCGTGACGCAAGGTTAGAAGTATCGACCGCTTGACCTGTTTCTGGACATTAAACGGAACGCTCAAATATGGAAACTGTTCTATCAGGGCGGCCTCCTCTGTTTTTAGGCTACCCAAATGTTTGTTTTTCCATTTAAGGATTGAACCACAGCATCAATCTTGAAAACACTTTTGAGATTTTCACTCGTCAACACTTTTTCAGTTGTGCCACTCGCCACAATTTTCCCACAGTCCATGAGCACCACGTGATCAGCGAATCTGGATACGAGATTGAGATCGTGTATTACCCCAACAACAACAACGTTCGGTTGTTTGACCAACTGTAGAAGTTTTTGCATCAGGTCATATTGATAGTAGATATCAAGAAATGTCAGTGGCTCGTCGAGAATCAAAATCCGGCTTTGATCGTTTACCGGGTGCCAGATCTGCGCTGCCACGCGTGCAAAGTGCACGCGTTGTCTTTCGCCACCACTTAATGTCATGAAGTTCCTTTCGGCCAGCATGTCAACTTCAAAAAAGGCCATTACTTCGAAACACGTTTGATGATCGATCGACTGTGGCCTGCGATTAAAATGTGGATACCTACCCATCATAACGACTTCCCTAACTGTTAGCGGAAATCCAAGGTCTATATTTTGAGACAATACAGCACGAAATCGTGCAAGTTGCTCTAACGTGCATTTCCGGAGATCCATCTGATCGTATTTTACCTGGCCGTGATAACCACTTAAATTGCCGGCTAAAATTTTTATCAATGTAGATTTCCCCGCGCCGTTTGGTCCGATAATCAGGTTGATTTTACCCGATCCAAATTGAACCGATACGTCATTAAGCAAAACCGTTTTTTCTATTTGGTATGAAACGTTAGAAGCTGAGAGCATGTTAAAAGAGATAATCGCGTTTTCTTAACAGATAAATAAACACCGGAACACCGATGATCGACGTAACAATGCCTATTGGTAATTCCGCCGGCCGTACGACTAACCTTGCAATAAGATCCGCCAGGCTTAACACAACGGCACCCATCAGCGCACTGCGAATGATCAGGAACCGGTTGTCGGATCCGCCGATCATTCGCAACATGTGCGGCACAATCAACCCGACAAAGCTTATGATACCAACGAACGATGTCGCCACAGCAACAAGTATGATGTTGATTGTGAGTATCACGGTCTTCAGCTTTCTTACATTGACACCAAGATACTGCGCTTCACTTGCGCCGATCATTAACGCATTTAAATGCTTTGCGTACCACATCGAAAATCCGATGCAGAGTAGCGTGGACATCCCGGTAACCCACACAGCCATCCAATTGGCACCCGACAGAGTGCCCAATGACCAGAATGTAATGGAGCGGGCCTGGGGATCTCTGGCGATGTATGAAAGGAATGCGACCCCGCTCATAAACAGCGCATTCACTGCAAGCCCTGTCAGTAACAACGAGACAATGGCACTTTTACCATGCTGTCTTGAACTTGCTAAAACGAAAACCAATGACGTAGCCAGCGCCGCCCCCAATGCAGAGGAGACTGACAACATGCCGGCGCTTTGCGGGAAATTCAGCGTTGCACCCAGCACGATGTAACAAGCTGAACCGAACGCCGCGCCACTGGAAGTGCCAATCAACCCTGGTTCGACGATCGGATTGAGAAAAAGAGCCTGCATGAGCGTACCACCTACTGCCAGACTTGCTCCGACGAAAATGCACAAAACCACGCGGGGCAACCTGATATCGAAAAAGATACGTTCGTTCAACTCCATCATCTGAACACTTGTGACGTATTTGGTTATTGACGAGAATATTTCTTCCATACTGATTACCACTGCACCGTACCTGGCGCAGACGCAAGCGATTAGAAAAACTGCCATGATAAGCATAGCAGTCAAGCGCTTATTATTCTGTGTTCGCATCTCGGTAGATCAAGTCATGAAGCATCAATACGTTTTCACCGGTTCGCGGTCCGATATACACCAGGTCATGCTCTTCAACACGGTAGATCCGGTTATTCAGTGCGGCTTTCGTCCCCGAGACACCCGGCAGTTCTTTCACTTTTTCAGAGGAGCCGAGCTTGTCGTATCCAAAGTCCGTTACAAGAATAACGTCAGGGTCAGAGGTCGCAACTACTTCGGAGGAAAGATGTCGCATTCCTTTGTCTTCATCCACGGCCATTTCAGCGCCAGCCCACTGAACCATTTTCGCGGCCGTACTTTTATTGGTCATAACAAGGTATACGTTTGACGCCTGGCCATAGTGGATAACGAGAACTTTAGGTGCTACCTCGGTCGAAGAAACTTTCCCCAACACAGATTCCATGTCGCGGTCCAGTTTATTGCAAAGTGAATCAGCCTGAGACCTCTTTCCGAAATAGTCTCCCATTTCGCGGATAAGTAGCTTCGTACTTTCAATGTCATGTCCCTTGTTTTGAAATACTTTCATCGGAATTTTCAGATCAACGAGTTGTTGAACCACATGCCCGGGACCGATATTGTTATCATGAATGATCATCGTGGGCTTCGCGGCCAGCAGGCTTTCCGTGCTTAATGCGCGATGATATCCCACAGTTGGAAGAGATTTGATCCGAGGTGGAAAAGTACTGGAAAGATCTACCGCTACTAAATCCTTTTCAGCATCAAGTGCATAGATAATTTCACTGTATTGTTTTGCAAGGCAGACAATTCTTTCATCGGCGGATTTGTTTTCGGCGTTGTTAAATCGTCCGCAACCAGCCATTGCAAGTATTACGAAAATGACTATGTTTTTTTTCATTTGTTAAATTAAAAGAGAGAGGCAACACTGGATGCCGCCCCTCTGTTGTGCTTAAAAATTGTATTTCAGATTAATGCCGCCAAAAAAATTGCTCTCGTCCGGCGCCGGAATGTACGCGTCCGGTAACTGGTTGATGAACATCATATAGTAATACTGTTTGCCTGTTAAATTGTTGGCACCCGCATAGACGTCAAGGTCAAATTGGCCAAGCGATTTTCTAAATCCGAGCTTTGCATTCAGGAGGCCGAAAGAGTTTGTCTCATTTGCTTCATCAGAAGTGTAATACATCGCACTACGGTAGTTGTAATTGACGTTTCCATAGAAGCCGGGATGTGTTGTCACGTCAACGCCGATATTATATACCAGTGGTGCAACGCCTGCCACTGTTTTACCACTATAATCTTCAGTAATTGTTATATCGGAATTGCTCTCATCTTTACCGACTTTTTGAAAACGGAAATCTTCATATTGGAAATCAGAGTAGGTGACGTTTGCAAAAGGGCGGACGAGTTCAAAAAATCCGTTATCCGACTTGAGAACATTATAACTCGCGAAAACTTCGAGGCCGTTGTTATTAAGGGATCCTCCGTTTACAAGGTACGAGTAAAGTGTCGCGGTATTGTTTGGATTTTGTACGGTGACAGCCGTGAACTTATCTTTAAACGTAGTATTGAAAACGGCAACCGTGTAGAACAAACGGTTGCTCATTAAGCTTCCCTTTGTTCCAACTTCTACTTGTGTTCCCTTCTCCGGCTTCAATCCTGTATTTAATTGTCCGGTTACGGGGATCAAAACATTCGACGCCACCGGTGCTTTGTATCCAACTGAGTAGTTTGCATAAATCGAGGCTACCTTATTTATGTTTTTGTTTATAGCAAAGCTCGGCGAAATCAAGTTGTGATAGGTAGCATCATAGCTTCGGCGCTTCGTATTGCCGGGGTGATTATTGGTAAGTCCCCACAGTCGATCTTCCAGTGACACCTTCATGTTGCCCAAGCCGATACCAGCGGTGATGCTTATGCCGTTGTTCGTCGACATTGTCCATTGTGTAAAAAATGAACTCGTGGCACTGGTGGTTGCCTGGTTACTTCGAATGTTTGTGATGGTGTTATACCCCTGTAGGTTGGTGCTATCGGCGCTCATGCCGTAGCCAACAGTCACTGCACTCATCTTCTGCAGTTCAAGTCCTGTAATACCAGTAAGATCCAGATTCCCGGATATTTTGAAATTCTTATCAAAGGTAGTTCGCAGTCCGTAGTTTAACGGTGCTTTGTCAGTCCAGCCTCCCGCAGAGCTATTGTCCATATTTTGTGACGATCCGAACAGCGAGGTTGTGTTAGCAATCTTATTATTGAATCGGTAAGAGTGACTAAGGCCCGCGCGAAAAGTTCTGACTGCGGAATGCGCATCGTTCTTGATATACCGCGCGTTGCCTGAATAATCGCGTGTCTGATATTGTTCTTTCGTTAACTCTCCGTTGCGCTCGTCATATCCGTTACTGTATCCCAGGTAAACTGATATATCTTGGTTGTCAGCCAGATTAAAATCAGAAATGACATTCATAAAATCTTTTTCGGAAGCCGTGTGCGTCATAAAGCCATCAAATTTTTGCTTCCCATAATTCACCATGACTGATGACTTTGCTGAACCGAGCGCCAGCCGGGTCGTTGTGCGAAGCAATCCATAACTTCCGACCATTGCGTTCTGACTTACAGATCGCTCTTCCATTTCTGCCCTTCCAGTTTGGAGGCTTACCACCCCGGCAATCGCAAGGCCGTAAAGCGTACCGGATGGTCCTTTAATTATCTCGACGTTATTCACAGACGCAAAATCCAGATCGTCCATCATCGTAATACCTTCAGCATCGGTAATTGGAATACCGTTCAGGTACATTTTGAGACCCTGCGAGTCAAAGTTTCCGCTGATGCCCCTTATGCCAATTCCGTTTCCATATCCACGGATGTTCAATTGCTGGCCTCCTGAAACCGTTCTTCGTTGCATGGTCACACCCGGAACGCTGGTGTTGATTGCGTCGTCCAGAAACAGACCGGTTGAACGCTTTAGATCTGTTGTTGTTAGCCTTGAAATTGATACCGGTTGCTCTAGCTGTGAATGATTTGGATTTGACGTCGCTGTTACCTGGACTTCATCCAGCTTGTTGACATTTGCTTCAAGTAAAATCTGGTTGAGCCCCGAACATGAAAGCGTTTTTGAAAAACTGTGATACCCGATATGCGAAAGGGTAATCTTAATAGAGTCACTACAGTCGACCGTGAACTCGCCTGATGTATTAGTGGACGTCGTTGCGATGTCGTTAACTTTTATATAGACATTTGATATCGGTGCTCCTGTTGAAGCATCCACCACTTTTCCCGTTGCGCGCGCCGTTTGGGCGATTGAACAAGTGCAAATGCCTAAACTCATTAATAGTAAAATTATTAATCTCATTATTTGGAATTATTTGATTGTAAAAAAATGGACAAACAGAATCCGCATCAGCTGAGGAGTGATGAGATACGTAGGTGTAAGATGGATGTTATGCGAATTGCGGTGGCGGACTTTCAGGCTCAAGGACCACGGGTGTATAAGAATTCTGTCCGTAGCGGAAAAATATCGGTTCTGATGCGTGATAGTCGTGGCACGGCTGTCGATGCGAAACAATAACCTCAAAGGACTTAATCAGCTTCGCTATTTTGCCTTTCATATTATTGCCGGAGTCATCGTGCATTTTTTGCTCGATAAGATTTTCCAGATCCTGGAACAAGATCCGTTCCTCTACGTCATTTACACAATAGAAATGGATTTCACCATTGGTGGTTACACTTCGCACAATGTCAAACATCGAATTACCGTGTCTGAATTCTTTGCCTTCCCGCACCCAATCAATGTTGTTAACGTCAGGCAACCTGAAGATGAAATGATGAAGCTTATCCTGAGCAATTCCGTTCTTGATCAACATCTTTACTTCCTGCCGAATGCGCGTTTGCCTGACCTTGAATACCACCAGAATGCCCGTGGTATTGAAGATCAAAACCGACGCGAGTATCATTGCAAGAATTCTCTTAATGATCATTTCGCAACGAAACAATAGATACTACCATGTGGATGACCATTACTGTCAAAGCAGAGGAGCGCGTACACTTCTTGAAGGATTTTAATTGGACGATTCAGAATTATATATTCTGATTCTCAGTTTTAAGTTTAATGCATTAAGCCGGCGGCTTGGGAAAGATTGGTGGATGGTGATTAGACGCAGAAAACTTTCCAGGAGTGATGAAGAATGACGAGAGAAATAGTTTGGCGGTTTTGCAGGTTTTGAAAACCATGTAGACGTCCGCATTCAAAAAAATCGATAGCCGGGTTTGTTCCACTCGGTAAATTTGCAAGTATGAGGCTGACCTCGTCGGAGCCCTCTTCTTCACCCTTACTCTCTTCAGGAAAATTTGAGCAGGGTAAAACGGGTTCTGACTTAATGGGAATGTTAAATGGCGAATGTGCTTTACTAACTTCAGTCGTGAAAAAGCGTGTTTGCTTATTAATTGAAATGGGCGAAAAGAAATGAGAAGATATTGTAGAAAGGACTGCAATGAAGCAACAATAGGTTAGGAGCCTCTGGGGCCAAAACTGACTGGAGCGATGGGGCAGCTGCAATTCCATTTATAATCAAAGTTATAAACATATTGAGAAAAGGAACTAAAATATCGGTAATTCTCGCTTTACCTTTTCGCAAAGACATTACGCGCTAGTCGACTAGAGCTACCCTTCAATACGTTCACCATCATTCATGTATTTGGCCTTCTAACTCGAAAAAAAGGTAGAGACTTCATATTTATATTTGAGTCTACCACGACAGACTTTAAATAACGAGCCGATAACACCTTTAATAGTACACGAAATTTATGCTTACCCGATTTTTTTGCATCTTTGTACCTGAAACGCCCCCTAAATGTTTCTTAAGGCACGATCGGTCAATTTTCTGGTAGTTCTGTTGATGTTCCTTCAAATTGTAGGAGCATCGGCGAATGCGCAGCCCACCAGCGGCGACCGTCAGCTCACCTTGCATGCGCAGAAGCCACCGTCTTCAATCATTGCATCGTTCCTTTTTGAAAAAACCGAGGAAGGAAGTGAAAAGACAGAAGAAGAGAAGGACCGTATGGCAAGAGTTGTTTTGATCGACTTTTCCAGAATTACTTTTTCTTTATCGCTTTTTCATTCTCCGCATGTTCAACTGGCAATTCCTACATTCCAGTATAATGTAAGACCACCGCTGCATCAGGTCAAATGCGTATTTCTGATTTGATTTCTTCATCCTGGCTTTGTAGCCAACACAACTCACGTCAAATCCGACGCTGGGTAATCATTTAATTTTTTTGCCTTAACCGGCAATAATTAATACGTCCAAATATGCTTCATCAATGATGAAGCGCAATGGCGTTCAAAATCAAAATCAAAAAAATGAAACAGGTGATCGTTGAGCTGTTCCCGGCCATAAGCATCGTTGCCATGCTGCTGATCAATATGAGAATATCCACCCGGCATGCTGCCGACGTTAAGCAGCGTGAGCGAACATCATGATTCATTACGATCGAAGTCCCCTAAGTACACAGAATATGAAATATATCTCCATTCTCATCTGCGCGGTATTGCTGTTAAACGCAAGCTGCCAACATGATGAACACGAAAAGCATGAAGAAAGAAGATTTATTGTGACGAGTCCCGTTGTAAAGGATACCTCCGTATATCGTGAATATGTTTGTCAGATCGGTTCCATTCAACACATTGAAGTCAGGGCGCTTGAGCGAGGCTATTTGCAACACATTTATGTAGACGAAGGTCAGTTGGTAAAGAAGGGACAGCTGATGTTCCAGATCATGCCAATGATCTACGAAGCAGAGATGCAGAAGGCGAAAGCGGAAGTTAATTTCGCTGAGATCGAATACACAAATACCAAAAGTCTTGCCGACAGCAACATTGTTTCACCGAATGAGCTTGCACTGGCAAACGCAAGACTTAGTAAAGCAAAAGCAGAGTTAGCCTTAGCGCAAGCCCATCTGGACTTCACACAAATACGTGCTCCGTTCGATGGGATCATGGACCGCTTCCATGTAAGGCTTGGCAGCCTCGTAGAGGAAGGAGAGCTTCTCACGACACTTTCTGATAACAGTAAAATGTGGGTATACTTCAATGTGCCAGAGTCGGAATATCTCGACTATATCACCACCATCCGATCGGAAAAGCCGCAGGAGGTGATTCTGCAAATGGCAAACAACGAAGTGTTCGAACAGAAGGGAGTGGTTGAAACGATTGAAGCTGATTTTAACAACGAGACGGGTAACATCGCATTTCGCTCAGTGTTTTCAAATCCGAAAAGAATATTGCGTCATGGTGAGACCGGTAACATACTGATGCCTGTCATGCTAAAAAATGCCTTGCTGATTCCACAAAAAGCAACATTTGAAATTCTCGACAAAAAGTTTGTATTCGTTGTCGATAAAGATAATGTAGTGAAGACAAGAGAGATCAGGACCGGTGCTGAGATACCGCACCTCTATGTTGTCACTGACGGCCTACAGGAAACCGATAAGATTCTTGTAGAGGGCTTGCGCAAGGTTAAGAACAATCAAAAGATTCAATTTGATTTTCACAGCCTGGCAATGATCATGACGGACATGACTGGCTTACATGCCGAATAATTAAACGAACAAAGCATGTTTAGCAAATTTATACAAAGGCCCGTCCTGGCTATATCGATATCGCTGGCGATCATCTTCCTGGGTATCCTGGCGATTTACACAAGACCTGTTTCGCAGTTTCCGGAGATCGCGCCACCGCGCGTAAACATTTTTATTGCGTATCCCGGCTCCAGTGCAGATGTACTGGTACAATCAACACTCATTCCGCTTGAGCGAGCAATCAATGGCGTGCAGGGAATGCAGTACATTATTTCCGATGCAACAAGTGCTGGAGAAGCTACCGTTCAAATTGTGTTTGAGCCTGGTACTGACCCGAACGCTGCCGTGGTAAACGTGAAGACACGCGTTGACCAGGTGATGAACAATCTTCCACCACTCGTTCAGCGCGAAGGTGTAATCATTTCGCCCATCCAGCCAAGCATGCTGATGTATGTGAACCTGTTTAGCACAGATAAAAATGCAGACGAGAAATTCCTGTACAACTATTCAAGCGTTCACATATTGCCCGAATTGCAACGCATCAGTGGGATGGGCCGCGCGCAAATCCTCGGTAGCCGTCAGTTCGCGATGCGCATCTGGTTAAAACCCGACAGAATGCGCGCATACAACATTTCAACGGAAGAAGTGATGGAGGCCATTGACGAGCAAAGCGTCATTGGAAGACCTGGCCGGTTGGGACAGGCGTCGGGCAAGACACCACAATCGCTCGAGTACGTTTTAACTTACAAGGGCAGATTCAATGAACCAGAAGAGTACGGCAACATCATTGTCAAAGCAAATCCCGAAGGTGAAATTCTTAAACTCAAGGACGTTGCAGAGGTTGAACTGGGAAGCGAATTCTTCGACATCTATTCCAACAAGGATGGGTACCCCTCAGCTTCTATCGTCCTAAAACAAAATTTCGGAAGCAATGCGAGCAAAGTTATTGAAGGCGTCAAGGAAAAACTGAAGGAACTCGAAGCGGACTTTCCTCCGGGAATGAAATACGAAATCAATTATGATGTTTCCAAGTTTGTGGATGCATCGATCGACAAAGTGATGCACACGCTCATTGAAGCATTCATTCTTGTTGCGCTTGTCGTATTCATTTTTCTGGGCGACTGGCGATCTACACTCATTCCAACCCTGGCGGTTCCGGTATCGCTGATCGGCGCATTCGCATTCATGCAGCTCTTTGGACTGACGATCAATCTTATTACACTGTTTGCGCTTGTGCTGGCGATTGGAATTGTCGTTGACAATGCCATTGTGGTTGTTGAAGCGGTTCACGCAAAAATGCACGATGAAAACCTTTCACCGTATAAGGCTACGGTAAAAGTTCTCGGTGAAATAAGCGGTGCCATCATTGCGATCACATTGATCATGACTGCCGTGTTTGTGCCTGTTTCGTTTATGACAGGACCGGTAGGGGTTTTTTACAGGCAGTTCGCGATTACCATGGGAAGTGCGATCGTGCTTTCGGGTGTTGTTGCGCTCACGCTCACGCCAGTGCTGTGTGCCATGATACTCAAGAACAATTATGGAAAACCAAAACGCCAGTCCCCGGTCGACAAGTTTATAGACTGGTTTAACAAAAGATTTGATTTTGTCACTGGTAAATATACGCGTCTGCTTACCCGCATTGTTAATCGCAGATCTGTCACGTACGGAACGTTTGTGCTGTTTGCGGTCGGAACTTTTCTGATGAATAATACGCTTCCGGCAGGATTTATTCCGAGCGAAGATCAGGGAATGATTTACGCGATCATTCAGATGCCCCCAGGAAGTACGTTGGAAAGAACAAACAACGTATCGAGAAAACTTCAGAAGATCGCAGAAGAAGTGGATGGTATTCAATCGGTGTCATCCCTGGCTGGTTATGAGATACTGACCGAAGGCCGCGGCTCCAACGCAGGTACATGTATAATCAATTTAAAAGATTGGTCGGAACGTAAGCATTCCGTAGGCGAGATCGTTGAAGAACTTGAGGAGAAGACACAGGATCTTGGCGCCATCGTTGAATATTTTGAACCGCCTGCCGTTCCCGGTTATGGTTCGTCTGATGGATTTTCCCTTCGTTTGTTAGACAAGGGCTCCACCACGGATTACCAGGAATTCGATAAAGTGAACTCGGAGTTCATGGAAGCCCTCAGAAAACGGAAAGAGCTCACTGGTTTGTTCACGTTCTTCGCGGCTAATTATACGCAGTATGAATTGATCATCGACAATGAGCTTGCCATGCAGAAAGGTGTCTCGATCGGCAAGGCAATGGAGAATCTGGATATCCTGATAGGTAGCACGTATGAGCAGGGTTTCACACGGTTCCGTACTTTCTACAAAGTTTATACGCAGGCAGCGCCAGAATACAGAAGGCTGCCATCTGATATCCTGAACCTCTTTATTAAAAATGATCGCGATGAAATGGTGCCTTATTCTTCGTTTATGAAAATGAAGAAGACACAGGGACCGAATGAAATCACCCGTTTCAATCTTTACAATTCATCTTCCATTCGCGGCATTCCTGCTTCAGGTTACACGAGTGGTGATGCGATTCATGCCATTCAGGAGGTTGCAGAGCAAACACTTCCAAGAGGATATGACATCGCTTGGGAAGGTTTGTCATACGACGAGGCGAGGAGGGGTAATGAGGCGTTGTACATTTTTATTGTTGTGTTGATTTTCGTTTACCTCGTGCTCGCCGCGCAGTATGAGAGTTTCATTATACCACTCGCGGTAATTTTATCACTTCCGGCCGGAGCCTTCGGTTCATTCTTATTACTCAAGGTCATGGGACTTGCCAACGACATATACGCGCAAATGGGCATGATCATGCTCGTGGGTTTGCTTGGCAAAAATGCGGTACTGATCGTAGAGTTCGCGGTGCAAAAACATCAGCAGGGCGCAAGTATCATCGATGCAGCGATTGAAGGAGCACGTGTTCGTTTCAGACCGATCCTGATGACGTCTTTCGCTTTCATCGCCGGCCTGATTCCACTGGTGATTGCAACCGGACCCGGCGCAATAGGAAACAGAACGATCGGTTCTTCATCGCTCGGCGGCATGTTACTTGGAACTTTATTCGGCGTAATTGTTGTCCCGGGACTCTATTTCATTTTTGGAACCATCGCGTCTAACAAGAAGCTTATCCGCGATGAAGATGAAAATCCTTTAAGTGAACAAATGGTTGAAGATGCCGCCGAAGCTTCGATGGTAAAGCGTCTTCTTAAAAAAATGCGAATTACAAATGGTACGAAAGATAATATATAATAACCTCCGGTCAGTTTTCCTGTTGTTGATGCTGGCAGGTTGTAAGATGCTTCAGGCCCCAATCAAGACCGAAAGCAAAGTGGTGCCAGAGCGTTTTAGAAATGCGACCGACTCGGTGGGCATGACGCAAATTAACTGGAAGGAGTATTTCTCCGATCAAAATCTGGTTGCGCTCATCGACAGCGCATTGAAAAAAAATCAGGAGCTGAACATTACCCTTCAGGAAATTGAAATTCTGAAAAATGAAGTAAGGGTCAGAAAAGGAGAGTATCTGCCTTTTGTAGATATCGGGGTTGCATCTGGCGTTGAAAAGGAAGGAAGATATACGCGTCATGGAGCAGTGGATGAAAACGGTGAGATTCTTCCGGGTAAACGATTCCCGGAACCATTACCGAACTATGAGATTGCTGCGCTTGCATCATGGGAGGTTGATATCTGGAAGAAATTGAGGAACGCGAAAAAAGCTGCCGCACTGCGTTATCTCGCAGGCAACGAGGGGAAAAATTTTCTTGTAACGAACCTCATCGCAGAAATCGCCGGTTCATATTATGAGCTGATGGCCCTCGACAATCAGCTGGATATAATCGAGCAAAATATTCAGATACAAACCGGAGCGCTCGACGTTGTTAAGCAACAGAAGACTGCTGCGAAGCTGACGCAGCTTGCCGTAAATCGGTTTGAAGCGCAATTGCTCAACACGACTAATCTTCAATACGAAATTCGGCAAAGGATAATTGAAACTGAAAACAGGCTCAGCTTTTTGACGGGAAGTTTTCCGGGCGGCATACCAAGAAGCTCAATTGCTTTTAATGACATCGTATTTGACTCCGTTAACGTAGGGATCCCATCGCAGCTTCTGGCAAATCGCCCCGACATCCGTGAGGCAGAGCTCCAGCTTGCAGCATCCGGGCTTGACGTGAAAGTTGCGCGTGCTAATTTCTATCCTGCAATGAGAATTGTTGGCGGTGTTGGATTTCAGGCCTTCAATCTTTCATACCTGATCGGCCCGGAATCGCTCCTGCTTAACCTCGCCGCTGATTTAGTCGCACCGCTGGTTAACAGAAATGCCATCAAGGCCGAGTATAACAGTGCCTCTGCACGACAGACGCAGGCCGTATACGATTATGAGCGAACGATATTAAACGCTTATGTCGATGTCGTTAATCAACTGTCATATGTGCAGAATTTTGAAAAGAGTTATGAGACAAAATCCAAAGAGGTTGAGATCCTCATGGAGTCAGTCGTTATCTCGAATAGCCTGTTCAGATCTGCAAGAGCAGATTACCTGGAAGTTTTGCTAACGCAGCGTGAAGCATTGGAGTCGAAGATGGAACTTGTCGAGATCAAGCAGAAGCAGCTGAATGCGAAAGTGAATATCTATCGGGCGCTGGGCGGCGGTTGGAAATAAACATTGCTGACACGAAGGGCATTGACTGAAACGATGCCCTTCATTTGTGTTCCACTAACCTTGAACTTTAAACTTTTAACCTTAAACGATTTTCATTCTTATGGCCAGGATTATTCGACCAACTTACCCGGTAGAATTCAGTATCGGTTTTCTTCTCCTGATATTTCTATTGTCGGCATTCGTATCGTTCGAAATTTTCGATGCGAGGTGGCAATCGATCATGGAAGGAGAGGGACCTATCGTCGGGATGGTACTCTCGGGAGTTGCGATCGTTATCATGGCACTCATCCTGTGGGAGGAATTTCTATTCCCCGTCCGGATCAAACCAACAGAGCATGAAGTCGTGTTCAGAAATCACTTCACGAAATTAAAAACCCAAATTGTGATCTATTGTATGATACCAGCGATCGTCGTTTTTATTTATGTGAATTATGAGGTTAGTCCGCTCGCGTTCTTTATCTGGGCGGCAATCTGCACTGTTGCGCCAGTAGCAGGCAAACTCAGTTCAGGTATCAGGAACTACAATGATTTCCTGAAGCTAACCAACGACAGTATCGAATATAAGAACAATGAAAAAGGAGGGGTGTTACAGATAAGCCAGGTTCACGAAATTTTGACGATCAAAGACGAAGCCAACGTGCTTCATAAAATTAAAGTGCGCATGAAAAACGACAGCGAGGTGATCATCGATCTCGATGAAATGGAGTTAGAAGCATACTATCAAACCATCGATGGATTTATTGCGGGGCATTACAGCAGCCTGGTGAGAGCCGGATCACTTCTGAAATATTAATTTTCAGCAAGGGCGAGACGGTATTTTGATATTCAGAAGCCGGCAGGCATCTACACGCCTTATTTGATTCTAGTGCGCTTTGAGAGTCAAAAGGGTTGAGTTACCTGCATAGCACAGGACGTTCAACGCATGGTCTACTGTAACGACCAGTGAAAGAACTTCGGCAACGCGTCGGAGGCATTTATCTGATCGGTGATTGATGGATAGTCTAGCCAGCCTTCGAGCCAAAGTCTTTCGGATGACACTGGAACATTTCATTAAACGACTTGTAAAAATACGATCGGCTGTTGAACCCTGTTTGATCAATCACTTCGGATACGCTCATGCTGGATGACCGAAGCAGGTCTGCAGCTTTCTTTAAACGATATTGTTTGATCAGCCCGTGCGGTGTAAGGTTGGTAAGGGCTTTGACCTTCTTATACAGTGATGCTTTACTTAATCCCACTTCCCTGGCGATGTCGTCAGCGGTGAATTCCGTGTTACTGAGATGCTCCAGGATGCATTGTGTTATTTTGTTGAAGAACTGATCTTCTTTTTCACCCATGCCTGTAGAAATGTCGTCGAGTTCAACTGTTGCAAGGTTAGCAAATCGCTTGCGTGCCTGTTCTCGGTTTTCGATCAGCTTTTCAATCCTTGTAAACAAATGCTCCGGGTGGAACGGCTTGGGAATGTAGCTATCCGCACCTACCTGTAAGCCTACGATGCGATCTTCGATCTCAGCCTTTGCCGTAAGCAGGATGACCGGTATGTGGCTGGTCTGAATGTTATTTTTGATTTTGCCGCAAAGAGTCAGTCCATCCATTTCCGGCATGACGATGTCGCTGATAACGAGATCAACTTTTTCTTCTTCGAGAATTGCCAATGCTTTTTCGCCGCTGGAGGCCGACATGGTCCTGTACTTATCCGCAAGAATATTTCTCAACAGGATTACGATCTGCTCGTTGTCATCAACAATGAGAATGTTATTGACAAGATTTTTTTGCAGGGATGGTTCCAGCGCAACCACACCGTCGGCATCGAAGCTTCTGTTGAATTCCTGCGATACTTTTTCTTCGAGATTGGTCGGGTGAAGCAACACCAGGTTGTTGCTATCATGCAATGTCAGGTCGTACTCCGCCTGGGCAATCGGGATCTCAACAAAGAATACTGTTCCCTTTCCCTTTACACTTTCAATCTCAATGTTGCCACGATGCATCTGAACGAGACTTTTCGTCAGCGATAATCCGATACCGGTGCTGGTGTCATGCACCATCGCCTCTCGCTGCGGATTATTATAGAATACTTCGAAGATCTGTGCCTGTTTTTCTTTCTCAATTCCGATCCCTGAATCGCGGATCGTGTATATCGCTTTTCCATCCAGGATGCCAAGCAGAACATCAACGGTTCCACCCTTCACATTATATTTAATTCCGTTGGAGATCAGGTTGATCAGTACCTTCTCGAGCTTGCGCTTATCAACCCAGCCGACGATCGTGTCGGCTTGCGGAATAAATTCGAGATGCACTTCGTGATCGGCAGCATGCTGCGCGAACGTATCAACGATCGCCTGTGTAAAGGAAACCAGTTCGGTTTCGGAAACTTTCAGATTTTCTTTGCCGCTTTCAATCTTCCGGAACTGCAACAGCTCGTCGATGAGTTTTTGCATCCGGATTGAGTTGCTGTAGATTGTTCGCAATTGATTTTTTTCCCACAAAGCCGTTGTCTTCTTGATCAGCGTAGAAACAGGCCCGAGAATCAATGTAAGTGGCGTACGGAATTCATGTGCCACGTTCGTGAAAAACCGGAGCTTGTGATCGTTAAGCTCAGCCATCTGCTGCATTTTAAATGCATTGATCGCCGCCGCGCGTTTTGTTCTTGCCCTGTCGCGGATGTATAGGATGATGCCGATTTGAATGCCAATAAATGCAACGGTATAGAATAAATATGCCCATGTGGTTTGCCAGAAGGGTGGATTCACAATGATGCGCATCCGCTTCGGTGACGGGTTCCACACACCGTTCTTCTTGTAGTTGATCTGGAGCGTGTATTCGCCGGTAGGAATATTCGTGAGGTTAACGACATTTTGAGAACCGATGTGATTCCAGTCTTTGTCGAAATTCTCCAGATAATACGCATACTCCGTCCGTTGCTTATTCCAGTAGTCGAGCGTGGTGAAGTGAAAGCTGATGAAGTTCTGGTCGTATGCAAGTTCAATTTCCGGCGTCACGTCAACGTGTTGTGCCAGAATATTACTGGAGTCTGAAGGCGTAATGATAATGTTATGCACCTGAAATTGCGAAACTGCCAGCCTTGGGAAATAAACAGTTGTGTCAATCTGGTCAGGATAAACCACGTCGAGCCCGTTGATGCCGCCAAAGTATAATTTGTTCTCATTTTCTGATTTGAATGATGCACCGTCAGTGAACTCGTTATTCTGAAGCCCGTCGTTGGAGTCAAAGGTTTTGAAAGAGATTTTGCGCGGGTCAAACAGTACCAGTCCATTATTGGTCGACAGCCACATCATACCGTCATTATCTTCCAGCATGCCGTGGATCGTATTATTCGTCAGTCCGTCATATTCGGTGTAATGAGTTGTCTGGTAGCTGGGCCGTTGCAGCGTCACTTTGTTCAATCCACCACTTGTCCCGAGCCATAGCGCATCGCGTCCCACATACATGCTGAGGATGTCGTCGTTGCTGAGACGCTTTCGATTTGTTGTCCCGGTATAAAGATGCTCCTCCACCTGATGCGTAATGGTGTTGTAACGGTACGCACCCGCGCCCCTGGTTCCAAACCATAAGATGTTCGGCATTTCTTCAACGATGGCATATACAACGTTGCTGTTGATGGCATGTTTGTCCTGCGTTTGTGAATAAGTGATCTGGTGGTAGGTGTCGAGCCTGTACTGGTCATTTACTTTCGAGACTTTCAGTTGGATGACACCATAGCCGCTTGTTCCCAGCCAGATGTTTCCATAAACGTCGACGCAAACATCGTACACATGCCCAAAGCTGACGTCGGTTTTATTAGCAAAATCCCTGGGGAAATGAAGGATACGGTTGGTTCCCGCTTCGAGCATGTCAATTCCTTCGCCATCGGTTCCCAGCCATATATTGCCCGACTTATCTTTTCCAATCGATAGTACTGTGCTATTGCTAAGCCCGTCCGGCACATTGATTACTTTTCGGGTTTTTCGATCATGGCTGATGATGTTCAATCCTCCGCTGCGTGTGCCCACGTAAAGTGTGCCGTTTTTTCCTTCGTAGACTGATCGAACGATACTGTTAGAAATGGTTGCCCCGTTCTCACCAGACGTGATGGTGCGAAATGGTTTGGGCTTTGTAAGGAATTTGAAAACACCATCGCCATCTGTGCCAACCCACAGAATATCCTGGTCAGTCTCTGTCATTGAAAGAATCTTGCGTTGTGATCGCGCGAACTCCGGGAAGTATTCAACCATGTTCTTAATCGCGATAGCATTTTCGTTGAAATCGAGTCTGTAGATATCGCCCGTTTCGGTTCCGATCCAAAGCGCATCCTGTTCTTTGTTAGCACTAATGGTTGAAACTGCACTCTTATTAAGCAGAAGAACTTTCGGCGCAACGTCGAGATTCGCCAGGTTAAAAATAGTAATGCTTGCGGAACGCGCCGGAGCGACGACAAGGTATGTCGTTCCGTGTGAATGAAAAAAGTAATGTGATCTTGCCCCGGATTCGTCGGTGACACTTTTTCTGAAAACAGTCTTCCCATTGATGACGGTTGCGAGTTCACCGCTGCTGTGCAGGAGATATACCATCTCACCTGCTGTGGCCATGCCGGAAACAGACGCAAGCCAGTCAGGCGAAAGCCCTGCAATGTTCACATTTTGAAATGTGCCGTCCGCCGCATTGTACCTGCTGATCCCTTTGCCGATAACATTCACCCAAACGAGCGAATCGGGGCCGAGGGCTACGCGTGTGTTATATTCCTGGAACGGCAGACCTTCGAGATCCGTGAAATACGTTTTGAATGTGTCGTGGTTGTAATCATAAAGATTAATTCCTTTATGTGTCACCACCCAGAGGTTACCGAGCCTGTCCTCGATTATGTTTCTGATAACGTTGTTACTGATGCGCCCATCCAGCAAGGGATCGGGCTTATAGATCTTCAGCGTTGTACCGTCGTATCGGTTTAGTCCGTCCCAGGTGCCAAACCACACGTATTGGCGTCGATCCATATAAATGGAGTTGATCGCGCTGTTCGACAATCCTTCGCTTTTGCTGATGTGATGATAGGGCCACGGTGAGGCATCGTTCGAAAACGCAGACAGAAAGACGGAAAAGATCACTGAAAGCATAAGCCGGGCACTTCAACGTTTGCATAACAAACGTAATCATTCTCATTTTCTGATGCCTGCGAAAGATGTCCTCTCTATTAGTTTTCTGTCCTCAGGGTTCTTTTTTGCAGGAAATAGCGAATCCGGTGTACGGAATAACGAACCCGTCGGACGCAATTTCTTTGGTGTAAGCGCATCTTTGCAAACGTTTACTGTTTTGCAGAAGATGTATTTAACCAAATAATATAGGGATGGACATTCTTGAGAGATTTGCAGCGAACCCAATACTACGGCCAACCGACCTGAAGCCGAGCATGCCGGGGATGCAAATCGAATGTCTGCTCAATCCCGGTGTTTTTGAATTCGAAAACAAGGTATGGCTGCTTCTCCGCGTCGCGGAAAACCCAAAGCAGGAGGAGGGAAAAGTAAGCTTCCCCATTTATAACGAATCGGGCAAGATTGAAATTCGCACTTTCAGCAAGAACGATCCGGACCTTAACTTTTCCGATCCCCGCGTAATCTCTTACAAAGGAAAGGAATATCTGACAACATTGTCGCATCTGCGACTGGTGAACAGTAGCGACGGCGTTACTTTTTCGCAACCCGACGGATACCCGCCGATCTTCGGGGAAGGCAAATATGAAACGTACGGCGTTGAGGATTGCCGTGTTACAAAACTCGATGGGAAGTTTCACCTGACATTCACCGCAGTGTCATCGCTCGGTGTGGGTGTAGGGCACATCTCCACAACCAACTGGAAAAAATTTGATCGCACCGGCCTGATCTTCGGCCCGCATAACAAGGACTGTGCAATTTTCGACGAAAAGATCAACGGGAAGTATTACGCATTACACCGTCCGAGCAGTCCGCAGCTGGGAGGCAACTACATCTGGATCGCCGAGTCTCCCGATCTCATTCACTGGGGAAAACATCAATGCATTGCCACCTCAAGAAAAGGAATGTGGGACAGCGCAAGGGTAGGAGCAGGTGCTGCACCAATCAGGACTTCAGAAGGATGGCTTGAGATCTATCACGGTGCGGATGAGAACCACCGCTATTGTCTCGGCGCGTTGTTGCTGGACCTGAATGATCCGTCAAAAGTAATCGCTCGAAGCAATGAGCCCATTGCAGAACCGACAGCATCTTATGAACTGACCGGCTTTTTCGGTAATGTGATTTTCACAAACGGTCACCTTGTGAAAGGCGATTCGGTAACAATATATTATGGCGCGAGCGACGAAGTGATCTGCGGCGCTGAAGTTTCGATATCCCGGATCCTGAAAACCCTCAAATGATATGGGAAAAACTACGAATGATATGGCGGATGGAATGGTGGACGACAAGAATCTTGCGGTTACAACACCGGCTGGCAACAGGTTGGGCCTCGCTTCCTTTCTGAAAAAACCCGCGAAGGAATACCAGTTTTTCCTCGGGATGCCTGCAGATATGCGCGTGTTGCTGATGACCAACATGATCTATGCGTTCGTACTTCCTGTAATTGAAATTTTTGTTGGTGCATACATCATGCGCAGCTCCAATGATCCAAAGATTGTGGCGTTGTATCAACTTACCGTGTACGCCGGGATTCCGATCACCTTCCTTGTAAATGGTTTTCTGCTCAGCAAGATCAAAGTTTCACATCTATATAGTTTTGGCATGTTGCTGAGTGGTTTGTCGATGCTGGTCATGATGTCACTCGATAACCTTTCGTTTGCTGGTGTTGGCATCGCTGGCATTTTGATGGGATGCTCATTCGGATTCTTCTGGGCGAACCGTGATTTCCTTGCCCTTGCAACGACCAACGATCAGAACCGGAATTATTACTACGGACTGGAGACATTTTTTTACACGAACACATTTATTATCGTTCCGTTTTTTGTAGGCGCGTTTATCGGCAACACAGAAAGTAAAAACTGGTTCGACGGAAATACCGCCCGCGCGTATCAGATCGTAACGATTGTGGTGTTCGTACTCACGATCATTTCGAGCCTCGTTGTACAAAAGGGACATTTTACAAACCCGAAACAAAAAGCTTTTGTCTTCTTCAAGTTCCATAAGCTCTGGAATAAAATGCTCGTGCTGGCAGGGCTGAAAGGACTTGCGCAGGGATATCTTGTAACTGCGCCTGCAATACTCATCATGCGTTTGGTTGGTAATGAAGGATCGCTCGGAACGGTACAGGCTATTAGCGGTATCGTTACGGCGGTCATGCTCTACCTCCTTGGCAGATTTACCGGTCCGAAACACAGAATTACAATACTGACTGTGGGCCTGATCATCTTTTTTGTAGGAACGTTAACGAATGGGCTACTGTTCTCTGCCACGGGAGTAATTGTGTTTGTCTTGTGCAAGGTGCTCTTTCAGCCGTTGCACGACATTGCGTATTTCCCGATCCAGATGCGCGTCATAGATGTCGTTTCAAAAATCGAGAACCGGAACGAGTACGCCTATATCTTCAATCATGAGTTCGGTCTTTTTATAGGGCGTTTGTTCGGGCTTGGGCTGTTCATTCTGCTCGCTAATTACGTGTCGGAAGATTTTGCACTCAAATATTCATTGATCACGATCGCTGTTCTTCAACTGGCGTCTGTGCCAATGGCGAAACATATTGTTAACGAATCAAAAAAACTGGAAGGATGAAAATTGGGTTGATTTTATTATTCACATGTGTACTCGTCATGTCGTGTGGCAAAGAGGAACCATCAAGGCAGATCCCGATTGCCCGCATTGATCTGATGCCCGATCAGCCTCAGCCATACAAGTTGCTGGATTGGTACGAGAAGGCGCAAAATTTTGATCAGTATGCTTTCAGCCATAATTCTACTGGTGAATTCACGCCGTTCATTTGGCTCGACAGCAGCAAAAGGAATTTCCCACAGACAACGTTTGGGCTATATACGGTTATCGGAGATGTAAGACAGGGGAAAGATGGAAACAAGGAATTCCATGAAGCCCTTAATTCAATGGGGGCTATTCTCGGCGCCGGACTGGTTGGTATCGACAAAACAAACCAGGATGGTTTCAATTATGTGCAGATGCTTCAGAACTATTTCAACCGTGATAACGGGTGGAATATCATGATGAACAACACGAACCCGGAAGTGGCGATGCTTGGCGGTGGCTACGGCCGCGACTGGTGGTATGATGTGTTCCCGAACGTGCTTTACTACGGCATCTGCGATCTCTTTCCGAATGTTGCCAAGGCCGACAGTCTTCAACGAATTATCGCCGAGCAATTTTACAAAGCCGACTCGGTGCTTAATGGAAATTACGATTACTCTTATTTCGATTATGCAGCCATGAAGGGCATGCGCAATAACATTCCTTATCAGCAGGACGCGGCAGCTGGTCACGCGTACGTACTTTATTGCGCTTATAAAAAATTTGGAGACCCACGCTATCTGAAAGGGGCAAAGTCGTCGATGGATGCGTTGATGAGCCAGAAAGAAAGCAGGTTCTACGAAATATTCATGCCTTTCGCTGCGTATACTGCTGCGTGTCTGAATGCAGAAGCGGGAACAAACTATGATGTAACAAAACTGATCGACTGGACTTTCGAAGGTTGTGTCAGTGATACAGGCAGAAAGGGATGGGGCGTTATTGCTGAGCGCTGGGGCGATTATGATGTTCATGGCCTCCAGGGCAGCATCACCGATGGCGGCGGATATGCGTTCCTGATGAATTCATTCGCCATGGCGTGGCCGCTCGTGCCAATGGTGAAATACGACAAACGCTACGCTTCGGCTATGGGTAAATGGATGTTAAACGTCACGAACGCTGCAAGATTTTGCTATCCATACGAAATTGACGACAAGCATCAGTGGCTTCCTGAAAAGAAAGAACTGTCGAAAAACGTGATTGGCTATGAAGGCATCCGAAAAACCGACGACTACGGCAAAGAAGAATTGAAGGGCGTGTCACCGGTTGCAATTGGAGATGGTCCGAAATGGATGGAAGGGCAACCTGATGTTTCAATGTTCAGTCTTTATAGCTCAGGGCAATCCGGAATCTTCGGAGCCATTGTCAGGAAGACAAACGTTGATATGATCCTGCAGCTAGACTGCAACGCAACAGACTTCTATCAGAAAAACGAGTTTCCGACTTTTCTCTACTACAATCCTTTTGACGACAAAAAGCAGGTGATCTTCTACCCGGAAGATTCGAATGCAGTTGATCTCTTTGACGCGATCACGTATCAGAAGATTGCTGAAAATATTACGAAGGAGACTTCATTTTCGATCCCACCAAAGTCCAGCAGGCTGCTGGTGGTACTTCCTGCCGGGAGTGAGGTGAAGAAAGAAGATAACAGTTTTGTCGTGGAGGGAAAGACGATTGCTTATGTCGACGAACAGCCTAACCAATGAATGCTAAGCGTATGAAAAGTATCTATCATATCGTTTGTTTAATCATGCTGTCGCACTTAGCGTATGGCCAGACGGTTGTAAGCGGCTCTGTGCGCGATTCACAGGGAAATCCCCTTCCTGGGGCGAACGTATACATCAAGGGCACAAACGTCGGAACATTCACTGATGTGATGGGCAAGTTTCAGATCAATATCCCGGCAACTGAACAGAATGCTTCAATAACGATCTCGATGATCGGCTTTACGAGCCAGGAATTGGCGATAGGCGCCACCACAAATTTCGACGTTGTATTAGCTGATGATGTAACAGCGCTGGAGGAGATCGTTATTACCGGATATTCTTACCAGGAGAAAGATAAAATTACAGGGGCTGTTAACACTGTGAAGTCAGAGGACCTGGTGAAGCTGCCTGTTCCTTCGATCGATCAGGCCTTGCAGGGGCGCGCACCGGGTGTCGTTGTGTCGCAAAACACGGGTGCACCGGGTGAAGGCGTGTCTGTTCGTATTCGTGGTGTCGGCTCAATGTTCAGCAAGAATGGACCGCTCTATGTGATTGATGGTGTGCCGACTCTTGACATCATGAACTTCTCACTGCAGGATGTGGAATCAATTTCGATTTTGAAAGACGCGAGCGCTGCTGCTGTGTATGGCTCGCGCGCAACAAACGGTGTTGTGATTATCACGACCAAGAGCGGCAAATCAAAAACGCCTACGATCACCTTCACTACCCAGACCGGTTTTCAGACACCAAGCCGGCTTGTGAAGATGGCGAACACTGCGCAGTACGTTGAAATTTACAACGAGGCGGCAGCCAACGATAACGCGGGCAAAACAAACCCCATTTTTCTTCGTCCGTTGATCACCGAAGACATCGCCTCAACTTTGTCAGATACCGACCACGTTGACGCCATCATGCGCGATGCCTTAATGCAAACACATACACTTTCATTCTCAGGCCAGGAGAACAATACCGGATACTTCATGTCTCTTAATTATTTTGATCAGGAGGGAATTATCAAAGGCAGCGAGTATCAACGTCTGTCTGGTAGAATTAACGTTAACACGACACTGAATAGCTGGTTGAAAACGGGTATCAATCTAAATATTGTACGCGGAACAAATGACATCGTCGGAAGCTCAGGTGATGGCGCGGGTGGCAATGGTGGTAGCGTGGTTCGTTACGCATTCTTCCGCACGCCCGCACTTCCCATCTATGACGAGACCGGAGGGTTTCTTGATCTTCCTGAGAGACCAGGCATGTTTGGTGACGGATACAATCCCTCCGGCTTGCTCGCATATAACAATAACCGTAGAACGACCGATCAGATCTTTGGAAAAGTTTTCGTCGACATCAATCTGCTTAAGGATTTGTCTTTCACTTCGACTTTCGGTTTTGAAACCAATCACCAACATCAACGACGCTTTGATCGTAACTGGGGTACCGGTGCCCGGATCAATAACCCAAATCGTCTAACGATCAATAAATATCGCTATCAAAGTCTAACATCAACCAATCTTCTCAAATACACATTGCTGACCGACGATCATAAGATCGACTTCCTCGCAGGCGTTGAGGCCATCCGAAATACCGGCGACAACTTTATCGGCTCGGAAATGGATTTCCCTGATCAGTCAGACAACCTTGTGTACCTCGGCAACGGACAGGGTCAGCAAACAGCTTTCGAAAGCGTGACTGCGAATTCATTGTTGTCGTTTTTCGGTAAGATCGACTACGACCTGTTGCAGCGTTACAATGCTTCAGTAACTCTCCGCAGAGACGGCTCGTCACGATTCGGTGCAGGTAACAGGTGGGGAACGTTTTATGCGGGGTCTCTCGGTTGGCGAATCGATCGTGAGTCTTTTCTCGAAGATTCTCAGCTATTTGACAAGCTCTTCCTTCGTGTGGGTTATGGCGTTACCGGAAATCAGGAGATCGGCGATTATACCTTTACGGATTTTATTGTTCCTGGCTACGATTATGTTTTAGGAAATACGCGCGCTGAGGGGTATGCCGTATCGGCCCTCGGAAACTCCGAGGTGAAGTGGGAGAGCAGCAACCAGCTGAATGCAGGTTTTGATGTCACCATTCTTGAAGGACGTTTGAATTTTTCATTCGATTATTTCAACAAGATTACAAACGACTTACTTGTTCAGCAACCGTTGCCAAGCTCTGCAGGGGAAGCGGCGGCGCCAATGCGAAACAATGGAAAGATCCTTAACCGCGGCATTGAGATCACAACATCCTACGCAGGCGAAATCAAAGATTTTCGTTACGATGTCGGTCTGAATGTGGCCACGTTGTATAATGAAGTGCTTGAAGTCGGCGTACCTATTCGTGGAGGTTATATTGGCTCCGATCCAATGACCTACACAGAAGAGGGCCATCCTGTCGGATCTTTCTACATGTATGAGATGGAAGGAATTTTCCAGGATGCTGGTGACATTTTTACGCATGCTTACCAGGGTGCGAACATCAAACCCGGAGATGTAAAATTCAAAGACCAGGATCAGGATGGCGATATTGATTCTGATGATCGGGCACATCTCGGAAGCGCGATACCAAAATTAACAGCTGGTTTTAATCTCAATCTCGGTTATAAGAACTGGGATATGTCGCTCTTCGTGCAGGGCGCTTATGGTCAGAAGATCTTTTCGGTGCTGAATAGAGACATCGAAGGGTTTTATCGTCCATTCAACGTCACCGAACGTTTTTATGAAAATCGTTGGACGGGTCCCGGGTCTACAAATGAATATCCGCGGGCTTCGTGGGATGGATCAGGCAACAACGCACGTTTCTCCAGTCGCTTTCTTGAGGATGGTTCTTATACGCGCCTGAAGAATGTTCAGATCGGTTACAACGTTCCGGCTAGTGCACTCGGCAAAATGCGCGTTAAATCGTTACGCGTTTATCTCGCGGCAACAAACCTGCTGACACTGACAAAATACTCGGGAATGGATCCGGAGATGACGGTGAGTGATAACGCCCGTGGAGAAGCCGACCGTGCTTCCGGTATGGATTGGGGAACATATCCCTCTGCAAGAACTTATAACATCGGTGTCAACCTTACTTTTTGAAGCCATGAAGAACATCAAAAAAATATTTGCTGCTTTCCTGCTTTTGACCGGCGCCGCGTGTTCCGATTTCCTTGAGGAAACGCCGGAAGGCACTTACTCAAGCGCAACATTCTACAAAACAGAAACGCACGCGCTGCTGGCTGTGAATGCCATTTACAATACGATTTCATTCGTGTCGACCGACAACGTGCTCTGGGTGTTCGGCGATGTGGCTTCTGATGATGCGATCAAAGGAGGTCTCGCAGGCGATCAAAGTGATATTCAGTTTTTGGAGGAGTTCAACTACGCCAGCAACAACAGCTACCTCGATAAGATCTGGACACGCTATTACGAGGGCATCACAAGGTCAAACTACCTCTTGCAGTACGGCCCCGGTATCGACATGGACGAAACATTGAAGGCGAGAATATTGGGCGAGGCAAAGTTTCTTCGCGCATACCTTTACTTCAACCTTGTCAATATTTTCGGCGAGATTCCGCTTAAAATAACACCTCCTTTAACCGAAGGAGATATCAATAAACCAAAATCTCCAGTTGCGGATGTCTACTCACAGATCGAAGACGATCTGATCGACGCCGCGCCGGTATTGGAGATATCCTATACAGGATCCGATGTTGGCCGTGCAACAAGAGGCGCTGCGTATGGACTGCTGGCAAAAGCACATCTATACCAGGAAGAATGGGAACTGGCGCTTGATGCGATTGACGATCTTGAAGCGTTGGGCGTGTACGCTCTTCAATCTGTATATAAAAATAATTTTCTTGACTCGACACAGAACAATAGTGAATCGATCTTCGAGATCCAACACCTCAGCGGCCAGTCACCCAAACTTGGCAGTCACCTGAATCAATGGCTTGGGCCAACGAAATACAACGGATACGGTTTTGATGTACCTGTTCAGGATTTCGTTGATGAATTTGAATCAACAGAAGGAGGTGTTGTTGATCCAAGACTCGACTATACTGTAGGTCGTGCCGGTACAAAATGGATTGACGGAAAAGATTTTGATCCTACATGGTCGGTAACAGGCTACTTGCAGAAAAAGCACGAACAGTCGAAATCAGAAGAGCCAATCATCGGTGATGCAAGCCTCAACTATGTCTACATGCGTTATGCAGACGTCCTCCTGATGAAGGCGGAAGCATTGAATGAACTTAATCGAACTCCTGAGGCATTATTACCCTTAAATGAGGTGCGTAAACGGGCGCGTGAAAGTTACCTGTATGATCAGGACCTGACCGGATTTGGAGCTGTTCCGGAAAATCTGCTTCCTGATATCACGAACATCGGGCAGGTTGGTGTGCGCGAAGCCATCCGGCACGAACGACGCGTGGAACTGGGACTTGAGTTCCACCGATATTTCGACCTCATGCGTTATGGGGCAATGGTCGCGGAGGCCGCACTTGAAGAAACCAATTTCTCCTATGAACAACACCGGTATTTTTCAATACCGCAGTCTGAGACTGATGCGAATCCATTAATTCAATAAATACAAACTAAAATCTAAACTCAAAATTATGAATCTTATTTTTCGAAAACCTATTGTTCTGATCCTCGGGTTATTTTTATCCGTAGGGATCGTGATTACCTCTTGTAGCGACGACGATGATAACCCAACGCCGGTTGATTTCACTGCATTGGAGGATGCTATTGATGACGCAACCGAACGACTTGCGGCAACTGAAGAAGGCATTAATGACGGTCAGTTTTCGGCTGCAGCTCGTACTGCCCTTCAAACCGCAATCACTTCAGCTCAGGAAGTTGTAGATGACGAGACAAGTACGCAGACCGATGTTGCAAATGCTGTCGTTGCGCTTACACAGGCGGTGGAAACTTACAATGCTGCGGAGATCGCGCCGGTAGCTGTGGAAGCACTCGTTGCACACTGGTCCTTCGACGAGGGTACTGGTACAGTGGCAGGTGACAACAGCGAAAATGGATTCGACGGAACATTGAAGACCGGACACATTGACTGGGGTGGTGGATTTCCAGCATGGTCTGAAGACCGCCATGGTGATGATGGCAAAGCGCTTCATTTCGACGAAGGTGCAAACATTGAAATTCCTTATAGCACAGCCCTGAATCCATCGCAAATGTCCATCGCGTTATGGGTAAATGCCGATGAAATTAATGAGAACAACCGCTTCCTTGGCCTTCACTCATGGGTAGGTTACAAGTTCCAGTTGCAATCGACTAACAGACCGTTCTTCACAGTGCATAATGACGAAGATGGTTATTACGACCGCGATGCAGAAGTCGAACTTCCCATTAACGAATGGCATCACATTGCAGTGACTTTCGGCGGCGGAAACACGATTTTTTACATTGATGGCGTTGCCGTTAAGACATGGGATAACACACCCGGTGAAGCCATGTCAATTGCTGATGATCCATACAATCTTGTGATCGGACAGGATTTCCCGACTGACATGTATTCTGAAGGAGATGGTACTGGTTTCGACGATCCAAACAGTCCGAATTATCGGATTATTCCTTTAGCATGGGGTGGTTACTTCCGTGGTTTGCTTGACGAAGTAAGAATTTATAATACTGTGTTGACAGCTTCACAAATTGAAACTGTTTACAACAGAGAAAAGCCTGAATAATGGGTTAGTAATTGGTTGGTTGAAAGGATGCACGTGCATCCTTTCTTTTTTATTTATCAGATTTTAATTCAATGATGAAATTGTGGATGCGACTTGCTTTCGTTTTAATGATTGTTACTGTTCAGAACCTTTTTGCACAGGATGGTCAGGTGAACATACCGCGTGTTGATCAGATGCCTGATCTTCCGCAACCATACGTCATGCGTGACTGGGACGATGTCGCACAAAAGTATGACGCTTTCATCTTTGATCTCGAGAAAACAGGCGAGTACCTTCCTGTCATATCGATCTTTCCGAATGGCGTTAATTATCCTTCGTTACAACCGATCCAACTCGATACATATATCGGCACCCCAAGCGCATCACAGGCAGAAGCAATCAACATTCTTCCTGCCATCATCGGCGCGTCACTCATTGGTATCGACAAGTCGCAGCAGGGTGGCATCAACTGGGCAGAAAAAACGAAAGACTTTTTTAATTCAAAGAACGGACAGAATGTTTATCTCAATGGATATAATTCAGCAAGCGGAAATGATTGGTGGTATGATTTAATGCCAAACATTTTCTTCTATCAGCTTTCTACATTTTATACTGACGCGGATATCGAGTCGCAGTTCATTACCGTTGCCGATCGCTGGCTTGAGGCCGTCAATGCAATGGGGGCGAGCACAACTCCGTGGACAGTACCCAACATGAACTACCGTGGTTGGTATCTCTCCAGCATGACTGGAAATACCAACGGCGTTCGCGAACCGGAAGCTGCCGGTGCAATCGCATGGCTCTTGTATCAGGCGTGGACAAAAACAAACGATGAGAAATACCTCAATGGAGCACAACATGCCCTTGAATATTTATCATCGCTTACATCAAATCCGTCGTATGAGCTTCAGTTACCTTACGGCACCTTGATCGCAGCCAAACTCAACGCGACACTTCGAACAAATTATGACGTTGATAAAATGCTTAGCTGGTCTTTCGATCGCGGGCCGTTGCGCGGCTGGGGAACGATCGTCGGAACATGGGATGGAAAAGATGTCTCCGGACTGATCGGTGAAGCGAACGATGCCGGAAATGACTACGCTTTCATCATGAATGGATTTCAACAGGCTGCCGCCTTCGCGCCGTTGATCAAATACGACAAGCGCTACGCGAATGCAATCGCGAAATGGATTCTGAATCTTGCGAATGCAACGCGACTATTTTATCCCGCATATCTCGATCCGGCAAAACAGGATGACTATGCGTGGAGCGAACAACATGACCCTGAGAGTGTGATCGCATACGAAGCACTAAAAGAAAATTGGGAGGGGAAAGCGCTGTATGGCACAGGCGATGCAAAAAGAAACGGATGGGCTGCCACCAATCTTGGGTTATATGGATCGTCGCACGTTGGATACCTTGCAGCCATTGTTGACCCGACCAATATTGAAGGTATTCTCGAGATCGATCTAAATGCCACGGACTTTTTTGGCGATACGCGATATCCCGCCTATGCATATTTCAATCCACATACAGTAGATAAACAAGTTTTGCTCTCGCTCGGATCGGATCAAACAGATATTTATGAATCGATATCCGAAAGTATAATCGCTACAGATGTTTCCGGCGACTATCAGCTTTCGATCAAGGCAGGAGAAGTTGTCATTGTTTCGTTATTACCAGCTGGTGCAACACTAACCAATGAAGGAGGGAAGCTTTTGTATGAGGATTTTGTTGTTGACTATCATTATGGGTATGATTTCGCACCGGTATTTCGGATTAAGTCATTGGCCGCTGAGAAAACTGATTATGAATTTAATGAACTGGTCAACGTTTACACAACTGTTGACAATGCCTCCGCAAATGTGACTTATAAGTGGTTTGTAGATGAAGAACTGATTGGTGATGCCACCACTGCGCAACTACAATGGACCGCGCCGTCGAACGAAGGAACATACGTTGTGCGCGTCGAGGTGACAAGTGGTGAAGTCACGTTGTCGGAAGAAATTGAAGTTCGGATTCTGGAAGATGTGCCCGAGCCGCCTTTCATTGAAGCTTTACAAATGGATGGTGCCTTCTTTTATGAGAATGACCAGGTAGAGATCATTTGTGACGTCGCCTCCGCCGGTACCGAACTCTTGTCGTACGAATGGGAAATTCCAGCAGGCACGTTTGAGCAGAATGATTCCCTTGTGGTCTGGACCGCACCTTCCGAAGGGCTATACAGGATCAGGTGTACCGTAACAAATGGTTATGGTCTATCGGCGCCAGTAAGTAAGGACGTTTTGATTAAGAACAATACGAGACCAGAGGTTGATCCCCTGGCGTATTATCCACTCGATGTAAACGTCGAGGACTATTCAGGCAACGAATTTGATGCAGAGATCTCACACGCGTCAGAAGCTGCCGATCAACGGGGAAACACGAACGCGGCTTATGCGATTACGAGTACCGATGACATCATCAGCGTACCAAACGCGCTGTCCTTAAACTTTGTCGACGAGATCACCTTGTCGTGCTGGTTCAGCAGTTCAGCAAGCGGGAGGGAGGCATTCGTCCTCTCTCACGGAAGCTGGGAAGAACGCTGGAAAATTTCAATTACACCTGACCTGAAAATACGATGGACAGTTAAAACATCCGCAGGCGTTAAAGATCTCGACAGCAGCGAACCCATTGCGAGCAATGAGTTCTATCACCTGACTGCTGTGTACACAGGGTACTCGATGGAACTCTACATCAATGGCGAGCTCGATAATTACGACGCTCATGAAGGTTCAATGCTGACTACGGATCATGACATCACATTCGGGCAGAAAAGTACCGGCGATACGCAATATTTTCTCAACGGCGTGATTGACGAAGTCAGGATCTTTAACGAAGCTGTTCAACCGTGGCAGATCGCCAACTTGAAAACACTTTGGACAGATGATGTCACCGGTATCAATGATTCTTTCGAAGATAGATTAGTGGCCTATCCGAACCCTGCCGTAAAGCAGTTTGTGCACATTCCAATTCCCTTTCGGGAGATCACGAGCGTGAGAATCATTTCGTATGATGGAAAAGCTATGGACGCAAAATTTTCACATGAAGAATTCGCGACAAGGGTTGAACTTGGCGATATCAGTGGATATTTTGTCTTAGAAGTCACTACATCGGGTGGACAAAAACGATTCAGGATCATTTCTCTTAACTAAGGGCTATGAATAACATTGCTATCGGCGTAGACATTGGCGGTTCGCATATAACCGCTTCTGCTGTTGATCTCGATATTAGAACCGTTATGCGAAACACGCGCATGCGACAGTACGTAAACTCGGCTGATGAAGCTGCGCGGATCATCAACGCATGGTGCGACGTGATCCGCTCGATTATGCCATCAAACCGAAACGATATAAAGATCGGCATCGCAATGCCCGGCCCTTTCGATTATGAAAAAGGGATTTCGTACATAACAGGGCTCGGCAAGTACGAAAATCTTTATGGACTCTACGTGAAGGAACTGATGGCTGATGTGCTCGGAGTATCGCCTGCACAAATACGGATGAACAATGATGCAGCCTGTTTTTTACACGGAGAAATGTTTGCTGGCGCCGGAAGAGGAAGTTCGCATGCAATCGGTATTACGTTAGGGACTGGAACAGGTACAGCCACGCATCACGCAGGCACCACCAAAGATGCTAACCTCGGCCCATCACCTTTCCTTGATAGCATCGCAGATAACTATTTGTCGACACGATGGGTTGTCGGTGAATTTGAAAGGCTCAGCGGTAAGAAAGCTTCCAACGTTGAGGATCTTGTGCTTCATCATGGCACAGATCCTATCGTGCAGGAGATATTTGCATTGTTTTCGAGAAACCTCGCGTTATTGCTTACAGATTTTATCCACCGCGAAAAGCCACGCATAGTGGTGATGGGGGGAAACATATCAAAGGCATCCGACTGGTTCCTGCCCGGTACGCAAAAGATTCTCCGCGATAACGGCATTGGAATTCCGATAATGAAAGCAGTTCTCGGAGAAGATGCGACCATTCTCGGCGCCGCTTCTCTTTTCACTTCCGTAGGACGAATATTGTCCGTGTAGCCGAAACCGTTTGCTGGCAAGTATGCTTCCCAAAATCATGTTTAGCCACTTTCATTGTTGAGACTTAGAAACTGTATACTCCTTTCGGACTAGTTTTTCTTTCATGATAAGATTTTGTTACCAGTTTTCGAAGGGCATTTTGGTTGGTTTCGCATTTTAGGTATATCTTTCATTGTCTTTATTGATCCCCACGCTCCAGACTGTTTGTTCACCACGCGCTTATATGCGATGCAAGGCGTATTCATGCGCGTGCGTACTGTAGCAGTGATGTGGTTGATTAATTGAAAGCAGCCGCATCGGGAGCTGGAATGATATTATTTGAAACGTTAGGCGACTGAAATAACGATGAGCTTAAAAATAGGAATAGAAGCCCAACGCTTATTCCGACCCAAGAAACACGGAATGGATATCGTGGCGCTGGAACTTATCAAAGCGTTGCACGCATACGATGCG
>Ga0196965_1000143_pt1 | contig 53794 bp, 55 predicted proteins | sample S1_20metaG_FD_148668 | JGI IMG/M metagenome (GOLD analysis project Ga0196965, IMG submission 148668) | Soil microbial communities from Anza Borrego desert, Southern California, United States - S1_20 | ecosystem: Environmental > Terrestrial > Soil > Desert | place: USA: California | collected...
CGCTGAGCGTGTAAAATGGTTTCTTAACTTCATTGGCAACGATGTTTGCAATGGTTGTTTTTCCGACGCCTGGCGGTCCCCACAGGATCATCGACGGAATGTTTCCCGATTGAATCGCCTTTCTTATCACGCCGTTCGGCCCAGTCAAATGTTCCTGGCCGACAAGGTCATCGAGCCCTGATGGACGCATTCTTTCTGCAAGCGGCAATTTTGATTGAAGGATCACGCGATAATTTTTTTACCTCAACAATTAAATGGAGATGGTAATTCATTTGTCGTTCCAAAATAGTGAGCTTTCATCAATTTAAATGACCACCGCTATAATTTACATGACATATTGCGGAAGTTGTTATATTGCGGGCCCCCGCATGCTAAAAATTTTGAATCATAGTATTCATACTAGCATAGATGAAAATTTCCTATCTGATCCTGATTGGGTTTCTAGTGATCCTTGCGATGTTCGCCACTGCAACGTTCATCAACTACCGGCAGGCTGAAAAAGTAAACGAGAACTCAGAGTTCTTCGCAAAATCCACGGCTATCGTCCGAAACACCAACCGTTTTCAGCGAAACCTCCTTAACATGGTCAGTGGTTTGCGCGGATATTTGTTTACTGGCGAAAATTATTTTATACAGTCATACGATTCAGCGGCTGCCGAAAACGTGTTGATACTGAATGAACTGGCGCTGGAAATGCCCGATACATCCCGACAGAAAAAAGCGCTTGCCGAAATTATCTCGCTGAATGAGCAGTGGGTCAGTCAATATGCTGTTCCGCTAATCGAGGCGAAGCGACTGGCAGTTGCTTCCGACACCAATCAGGTCGCCTTTAGTAAAATGTATCGCGAGAAGCTATTAACAGGAAGTGAACAGGCTCTCCACCGCCGGCTTCAGGTCAAGTTTCGTGATTTCAGCAATTATGAATATGAGATGCGCGAACGACGAAAAGTTGAATTAACTGAATCATTGCGTCAGACGCGACAAATTTCATTTTACCTCACCATTTTTTCGATTGTGATCGGTTTGGCAGTCGCGATCTTTCTCGCTTCCCGGATTTCAACCCGTATCATGCGCATGGTTAACATGGCCGACGATATTGCTGCTGGTAATTATGATGTTTACAGCGCCGACGAAGGTCGTGATGAACTCGGTCGACTTACAAAATCCCTTAACCACATGGCGCGTGTGCTTTCAGAAAACATCACGCTGCTTGAAAGAAAGAACGACGAGCTCGGCCAGTTTGCACATATCGTGTCCCATGATCTAAAAGCCCCTCTGCGGGGAATAGATAACGTGGTTACATGGATCGAAGAGGACCATACGCAGGAGTTGTCGCCAAAAGTGAAGGAGTATGTACATTTGATTAAGGGAAGATTGGTGCGCGCAGAAAACCTGATTCAGGGTATACTTATGTATGCGCGTATTGGTAGAGAAATGCCTGTACGCGAAACGGTCGATTTGAATCAGCTGATGGGCGAAATACTGGAAAACGTTGTACCAGCGCGTGAACAGACGATCGAAATACCCGGAGACCTGCCAACAATCTTTACGGAACGAATTCCGTTGCAACAGATTTTATCAAATCTCATTAGCAATGCTGTGAAGTATCACGACAAAGCTGATGGTTATGTGCGCGTGTCTTTTAAGGAAAATGTTCAACACTATACGTTTACAGTAGAGGATGACGGTCCGGGAATTGATAAGATTTATCATGACAAGATATTCATGATCTTTCAAACACTGCAGGAACGAGATAGCTTTGAAAGCACAGGCGTTGGTCTGGCAATCGTTAGGAAGATACTCGAAGACAGGAAGCAGTCAATCAGAATAATTTCAACGCCAGGTAGCGGGGCAACTTTTGTTTTTACCTGGCCTAAATAGATGACATGGAAAAAGTAATTAACATTTTATTGATCGAAGATGATACACTTGACGTGATGGACGCGAAGCGCACACTTGACAAGATGGGTGTATTACATCTGATGCACGTTGCAAAGAACGGCGAAGAAGCTATTGAATATTTATCTGGAATTAAGTCGGCCGATGCCCGTCCTGATGTAGTGTTATTGGACTTAAATATGCCGAAAATGAATGGCATTGAATTTCTGACAAAAATCCGTGAATGGGATCAATGGAAAACATTGAAGATTTTTATTCTCACAACGTCGGAAGAAAAGGAAGACCGCGAGCAAACGAAGAAGCTCGGCGTGTCAGGGTATATCGTAAAACCGTTGAAACTGAACAACCCCTCGTCCATTGATTCTTTTAACCTAATGATCGATTTGCTTAACATCAAGAACAGGATTTAAGTCTGCATCATTTACGATAATCAAAAAGCATTACCGTAAAAGGTGTATCGTGAATGGTGTACTATTTGTCTGTTTTAGTGGTGTATTTCGGCCTCTGTGAAAGAGGAATCATTGGACTCAGCGCTCAAGAGTATCGGTGTCAAGCTGGCAGTGCTGCGGCGACGGAAAGGCTACACCAGCCATGAGAGCTTCGCTTATGATTACGACATCCCACGAATGCACTACTGGCGAATTGAGAATGGCAAAACCAACCTTACGATTCGAAGCCTTATGAAAATCCTGCATATCCATAACATAACCCTCGAACAGTTCTTTCAAATCCCGGTCGAATAATAATAAGACAAGGCAGCTAAAACTCGATCTGAAAATAAATTTTGACAATTTCTGTAGAAGCGTTACCTTTGTCCTCCCTTAAACAACCGCAGGAACAATTTTAATATTGTAACTGTTGTTAAAAATGAAAAAAAGCGGGCGGAAGGCCTGTAAAACAAAAATATATCGCGGGGTGGAGCAGTTGGTAGCTCGTTGGGCTCATAACCCAAAGGTCACAAGTTCGAGTCTTGTCCCCGCTACTAAGCCTAAAGAGAACGTAACCTAACGTTCTCTTTTTTATTTAGTTACGGCCTGAAAACGCGCAGCGGTTTCCTGAGCGCGCAAACAACGCGATTAAGGCATCTTTTGTGGCGCTAGTCTCTTGGGTTCCTGTTGCATTCAATTTAATGGATGGACTTACCAGCATTTTTAAAGTTGTATAACGGAAAATTACGAGCATATTCGATAATCTTTAAAGGCAAGTTTTAATTGTTAACCCGGATTTCCTTGGAAGAAGGCACTACATCTGAAGGCACATTTTCCAAAACGGTCCCGATTAGTATGAAACTCAGCAAGCATTTAGCCCGTTTACGTATGAAGAACTTCTTTATATTCGCAGGCTAAGGCACGTGTATGAAGTCTCAAAAGTTTTGCTATATTGCTGAAGAGAGCCATCGTTGAAATCACTTTGCCATAGTGTATTTAATGGTTACGAACAGAGTGCCGTACAATAGACCATAAAAACATAAGGCTGTTGATCAAAATACCTCAACTTATCGACCACGGTCACATTATTGAGTCCGTCGTCGAGATTCGGTTTATCCCATCAAATGAACGTACCGCGTTTCTGGATATCGTAGCGGCCGTAAGGTCTCACGTGGCCAATTATTCTTTCCAACCTGCCGAAATTCCTCGACAAATTCGTCAAAGCGACCCACAGTTTGAATACAGCGTCGAAGGCTCCCTAAACGGAGAAGAATACTCTATCGGCATCGGTTCAAACACCTTGGTTTTCAATTGCGTCAACGGGTATAAGCGTTGGTCGGAATTTTTTCCCTTTATCAAAAAAGTTCTTGAGACCGTTGCTGGTAGTATTAAGCAGATACTTAGGATTGGTGTCAGGTATACTAACTTCTTCGAGGGGATGAACGACTTGTCTAATTTCAATGTTGGATTCGTTGCCGGAGCGCAAGGCTTAAAGATTGAACTAGCCAAGGTCCATCAAATGATTTTGAAATTTGCGATGGTAGGTGATGTCGTTTCTTATAATGTCACGGTCGCAAATCATGCCTCTGTTCCACGTGCCACGAGTCCTGGAGCGTTGTTGGACATTGATGCCTACTTGGATCGAGGATTGCATGGTGCTGTGGGGAAGCAGCATTTCGATCAAATCGATCTAGTGCACACGAAGGAAAAGGAAATGTTTTTTGCGCTGCTCCAAAATGAATTTCTTGACACATTAAACCCTAAATACTAACTCGTTATTCTATGAGCGAAGTAACAGCAGTTAAACGTGGTGTCGACAAAATCCGCCTTCAGAAAGATTTAGGCACTGGTGATGGCTATGTCAACGTTTTAACGGTAAGGCCGCAGGCCCAATGCGTTTCTTATAACACGGATAGGTCAAGCAGCTTGAAATTTGTTATTGCGGACCAGGCCTATCGATCCTCTGACATAGTGCTTACTAAGGTTTTGGAGTACTTTATCAATGAGTCTCCTCGTTTCTTTAAACCACACAGCGGCGTAACTCAGTGGCGCAACGAACGTGCACGGACTCCATCGAATTCTGATCAGGATACTATACGAATATTCGTCAACGGCCTGAGTTTTGTCAATCAACCAAGCATGGGAATGAAACTGGTGGCGTTGAATGAGAAATTTCTGAAAGAGAAGCGGCGCTATCTCCATTATCTCCAGGGAATCCCTGAGGATTTAGTCAATAAAATTTTTGGCATGCTTTCGCGGAGGTTGGTGAGAGTGAACTACACTGATATTGCGGTGGAATTCACTGCGGATAAGTCTTTGTTCTTTGAATTAAGGTTTGCCGATAATGTGAAGTTGCATTTCAAGGTGATTCTGGAGTCGGACGTAACCGCATTTTTTGCGCTTTACAAAGGCACTATTTGTCTTAATAATGGCATTGGTCCCTTACATGAAATTGTCAGTCACCTAACGAATCTGAATGCAGGGATACCCACAGGCTCTACTTCCAGGTAAGGACTATAAAATCAAAATAACCCTCTCAGATTCCGACGTCAATTCGTTACACCTCATAAGACGGTCGCTTGTTGGAGTAGAGGATACGGTCAACGACCTTGGATCTGTGCGAAGCCACGCCTTCATTGAACCTGGAAAGGAGCACCATTTTTTTAGCCTGTCCTGTAATCTGTACGGCATCTTTCAATATTCCGATTTACAATATTCCTTGACTGACAAGGAACATGGTGGGGCTTATTGGTGCGACAAAAACAAGCTCATGGACTGCAGTGATGTGAAGTGTGATATCTTGGAGAATTGCTGCGCGATTTTCCTACCAATTGCAGCTGTCCATTTTCAACCATTTCAGTATCAGAAACCAAAGCCTAACAATAAAGGATACACTCCCTTTACAGGTCAATGTCAAGCAGTTCACATGCCTTTAGAGGCGAATTACTGGCATTTTGAAATCCACGTGTTCGAGCCCGAAGGAACACGTATTTCCGCGAATACTTCTAAATGGAAATTGCTAGCGGCGACATCGTTTTTCGAGTCATATCTTAAAGTGCATTTGAGCGTAGTATTTCCAGACTTGCAACTGCTGAAAGAAAGTCTTTACAAAGACAAGGTAGATGAAGCCTAAAAACCATACTTTTGGGGGGTCCTTTGTAATATGTTATGATAAAATGTTTTCATAAATGTTTTACCATTCGTAGTGAGGAGCATGGAAATCAAACACATACGGTTTCTTGTCCCCGCTACTAAAGAAAAAGCGACTTCTACGGTCGCTTTTTTCGTTACATACCTGATCTTTATACAGACGTATGGCAGAAAATAACTTTAAGGCTGGTTTTGTCAGCATCATTGGGAAACCCAATGTTGGCAAGTCGTCGCTCATGAATAAGCTCATGGGTGAGAACCTTTCTATTATTACATCCAAAGCCCAAACTACACGCCATCGTATCATGGGAATTTTGAATGGCGGCGGCTACCAAATTGTGTATTCAGATACTCCCGGTATTCTCGAGCCAAAGTACTCACTGCATGATGCGATGATGAGCTACGTCAAAGTTTCTTTACAGGACGCGGACGTAATTTTACTTGTCGTTGATCTTGATGAAAAGTATGAGCCTACGCTTTATGAAAGGTTCACCCGCTTTACTACGCCGATTATTCTTGTCCTGAATAAGATTGATCTTGGTAAGGGTTCGCAGGTAGACGATAAGGTAGCCTATTGGAAACAGCACCTCCCGAACGTCCAAACAATATTACCAGTGTCCGCGAAGGCGGGTGATAACGTCGACAAGATACTCGATCTGATTATTGCTCACGTGCCTGTCCATCCACCATTCTTTCCGGAGGACGAATTTACCGATCGAACGGAACGTTTTTTCGCATCTGAGATTATTCGCGAGAAGATTTTTCTGAATTATAGTGAAGAGATTCCGTATAGCTGTGAGGTTGTAATCAATTCGTTTAAAGATCAGGAAGATATCATCCGTATCAGCGCTCAGATCTTTGTAGAACGGGATTCGCAAAAGGGAATTATTATTGGAAAAGCTGGAAGTTCCCTTAAAAAAGTCGGAACTGAAGCCCGCAAAGACATGGAGGCATTTTTCGGAAAAAAGATATTTTTAGAAACGCATGTAAAAGTAGCCGACAACTGGCGGAAGGAGCGACATAAGCTTCGACAGTTCGGCTACTTCGAATAATCGCAAAAACATAATGGGAAACATAGTAGCAATCGTCGGCAGACCAAACGTGGGAAAGTCGACCTTCTTTAACAGGATGATCGAAAAGCGTCAGGCCATCATGGACGACATGCCTGGCGTGACACGTGATCGCCACTATGGCTATGCCGAATGGACCGGAAAATTTTTCACCGTGATTGATACCGGTGGTTATGTCACAGGCTCAGAAGACAAATTTGAATCGCAGATCAGAAAGCAGGTGAAACTTGCTGTTGAAGAGGCCACAGCTGTAATTTTTATGGTCGACTGCCGAGATGGATTAACGGGATTCGATAAGGAGTTTGCGAATGTGCTGCGTGCTTCCAAGAAACCGATTTTTGTTGCAGCCAATAAAGCTGACACACCTGATAAGGCCAATCTCGCAGCGGAATTTTACGAGCTGGCCCTCGGCGAAGTTTATCCGATATCTTCCGAGAATGGTAGCGGAACAGGTGAGTTATTGGATGAGGTTATTAAAGTATTTCCTTCCGAGGGTGTTGAAGATCCAGACGCAGGTATTCCGAAAATTGCAATTCTTGGCAGGCCGAATGTGGGAAAATCATCGTTGCTCAATGCATTGCTCAACACGGAGAGAAGTATTGTAACAGACGAAGCAGGGACAACCCGCGATGCCATCCACTCTTATTACAAAATGTTTGGTCAGAATTACATTCTGATTGACACAGCAGGTATTCGTAAGAAAAGCAAAGTCAAAGAAGACATTGAATTTTACTCGGTGCTTCGCTCCTTGCGCGCGCTCGAAGAGTGTGATGTCGTCATCGTTGTGATCGATGCCGAGCGCGGATTGGAAGCGCAGGATGTTAACATCATCAGCCTTGCACAACGCCAGGGCAAGGGCATGGTGATCATGGTTAATAAATGGGATCTGGTTGAAAAGGATTCCAAGACTTCTGAAAAGTTCAAAAAGGATATTTTGGAGAAGATTGCTCCGATCGTTTATATCCCGATCATTTTTGCATCTGTTGTCGAAAAGCAAAGAATCTTCCAGGTAATGGAGAAGGCAGTGCTGGTGTTCAATAACAAAGTCAAAAAAATCCCGACGTCACAGTTGAATGACAAACTACTGCCTGAAATTGAACGGTATCCGCCACCAGCGATGAAGGGCAAATTCATCCAGATAAAATATATTACACAGGTTAACGCAAGGTTTCCATCGTTTGCTTTTTTCTGTAACCTGCCTCAATATATACAGGGTTCTTATGAGCGTTTTCTCGAAAACAGAATCCGCGAAAATTTCGACTTCGAAGGTGTTCCTGTAAGGCTTATTTTCAGAAAAAAGTGAAAAAATTCACTTCATATAACCCATCATTAACCAATACTTGTATATTTGGGGCTGAATTAAAAACCTGTAAACTATGAAGAAACTAATCGCATTGTTAATGGTAAGCGGATTTGCTTTTGCATTTGTAGCTTGTGGCGGTGGTGAGAAGAAGGCTGAAGAAAACACTGAAGCAGTAGAAACTCCTACTGTAACTCCAGCAGATTCTGCAGCTACTGAAACTGACACTACTGCAACTTCAACAGATACAACTGCTGCACAATAATCAGCAAACACTTACTGTTTTCCCGGGAAGGCTTTAGATTGCTAAAGCCTTTTTTTATTGCCCAGGTATGAACGAGGAGAAGGTTTATCATACGCTGCAACAACACGTTCCGGCCAACGCCGTGGCCTATTGCTTTGCCCTTTGGAAAAACAACCCATTCGACCTGAAGATCACGAAGTCGCGACAATCCAAAGTGGGTGATTTCACTTCACGGAAGGATATCAAAAGGCCGAAGATCACCCTGAATCACGATCTCAACCCCTATCTTTTTCTAACAACGTATATCCATGAGGTTGCACACCTCCATGTCTTCATTCGATTCGGTAACCGTGTCGATCCGCATGGTGATGAATGGAAGCATGTTTTCAAGCACCTGATGGCACCTGTACTGGCGCGGGATGTTTTTCCGGATGAAATTCTGGGGATTCTTCACAAGCACATGCGACAACCAAAGGCGAGTTCGTTTGCAGACGCAGACCTGACGCGTGCCTTTCGATTATTTGATCGCAATGCCAGCCAGCACGCCGCGCTTTCCGATATCCCGGAAGGAAGCGTTTTCAAATTTCAGCAACGATATTTTCAAAAAGGAAAATTAAAGCGAACGCGTGTCTTGTGTAAAGACATGCAGTCGAAAAGAAATTATCTCATCCCTGCCGAGGTACTGGTGACGGATGTGCAGTGGAGCATTCTTTAGCCGAGTCGGCGCTGGATCAGTTTGGTGATGAGATCGAAAAATACTGTAGGCTGAAGTGTTCTCCATTTATCAATCTCCAGTGTTCCTCCCATGTTGATGTAACTGTCAACATTAAACTTACGGAACTCTTCCTGAACAAACGTGGGAAATGACACAGCTGCGATCCAGCCATCTTCAATTTCCTCGAACCACTCTTCATAATAGCAATCATCTGATCCGTGGAAGTTCAGAATGTTTTCACCGATCAGTATAAACTTGTTGACCCCTTCACGAATGAAATGTTCAATGATGTTTCTTTTTAGTGTCATGATGTCGTTGTTGATGGCATCATTCCATTCACCAATAAATTCGAGTATTGTAAAGCCAGCCTCGTAATCGGTATAAAGAATTTTGAGATAGAGCGTCTCCGATCCGATGTTATCCCATGCGGGATCGATGTAGTATCCGTAAATAGTTTCTGAATATTGATCGAAGTTGTATTCTTTTCCGAAAAATGGAGAACGCTCATCCGTTGATGAGTCGTAATATTTTAGCCAGTTATAGTATGGTTCAATCTGATGCATTTCGCTTTCGGCTTTCGACAGCCTTTCGCACAGAACCAAATTGTGAAAGTAATCGTTCGGCCTCTTCTTCGGTGACCGACAGTTCTTCCATGATCATCCTTCTTCCGCGAATAATCAGCTTTTTGTTTGTAAGCTGCATATCGACCATCTTATTTCCTTTTACGCGACCAAGCTTGATCATTGTTGTGGTTGAGATCATGTTAAGCACAAGCTTCTGCGCAGTGCCGGCTTTCATACGTGTGCTGCCTGTCACGAATTCTGGTCCAACAATCACTTCGATCGGATGATCCGAATTGCGTGCTACCTCGGAGCCGGCGTTACACGTAATGCTGCCGGTAATTATGTTGTTTTCGCGTGCGGCTTTCAATCCCCCAATGACATACGGTGTTCTTCCGGAAGCTGCAATTCCGATCAACACATCCTTGGTGTTGATGTGATGAACAAGGAGATCTTTCCACGCTTGTTCAAAATCATCTTCAGCATTTTCAACGGCTACGCGGATGGCTTGATCGCCTCCAGCAATTAAACCTATGACACGACCCTGAGGCATTCCGTACGTAGGTGGAATTTCCGACGCGTCAAGGATGCCGATCCTGCCACTCGTGCCCGCACCTATATAGAATAATCGTCCGCCGGCTTTCATTTTTTCAACAATGACTTTTACCAGCGACTCAATTGCAGGGATTACTTTTTCAATGGCCAACGGTACTGACTGATCCTCCCTGTTAATGTTAGCGAGCAGTTCGTGCACGCTCATTTTTTCCAGGTCTTGATAATTTGAAGAAGATTCCGTTGTCGACATCAGTTACCCGTTTTGTTTGCGTGATAGAGTGTTAAGCCTGCAATCGGGCCTTCAAGTATATTTTTAACCGTGATTCCTTTGTCATTCGCAACCTGACGCAGGATGTTACTGAAGTAAAAGGCAACCGATCCTGTAAAGTGCACCTTCAGTTTTTGATAGTCAGGGTACTTCATCACATTGTTTTCATAAAATACGCTGAATCTTTCATAAACAAGCTTGTAACAATATTGTTCTTTGAGATGTTGAAAGATGAATTTCGTAAAGCTGCCGAGAAACGCGCTCGGTCTTTCCTGCTGATAGATCTTTTCAAGAAATTCTTCACGCGAGAAAGGAAAACGCGCTTTGAATTGATCAGCAAGTGACTGGGGCATTTTTTCGCGGAGGTAGTCAATAAGAAAATGTTTACCGATATCAGCGCCAGATCCTTCATCCGCCAGGATCCATCCAAGGTTAGCAATGTTACCAGTGATTTTTCCTCCGTCGTATAAACAGGAGTTGGATCCTGTCCCAAGGATACAAGCAATGCCAGGCTCCCGATTACATAACGCCCGTGCGGCTGCGAGGAGATCCCATCCGATTTCAACCGAAGCGTTTGGAAAAAATTCGGTGAAGGTATTTTTTACAGTGAGCTGATTTTTTTCAGAAGAAACACCGGCGCCATAGAAAAAAACATTTTGTGTAGCTCCTTTATTCTGCTCTATCGAAGGTAGTATTGAAGTAATGCTTTTGCGTAGATCGTCTGCCGGTTGATAGTACGGGTTGAAACCTGCAGAGTTCGCCTGCCCGATCGTTCCATCTGCATAAAGAAACCTCCAGTCGATTTTTGATCCGCCACTATCTGCAACAATTATCATAATTCTATTTAGTTAATAAATGACGTGCTAAGCAAGCCTTCCAATCGCTTTGAATTTATCAAACACGTTTGCTGTGTGCGGCGCGTCGGCCAGTTCTCCTGTAAGGTCCTGGCCGGCCCAATGCTCGTAGTGCTTTCCATTACGCCAGAGACGGGACGCTGTCACATCGTACACAAGATTATTAAGTGCAATCCAAATCTCTGGCTTATCCTGTCCGTTGCGTAGCGCCAGTTGTGCTTTCGTAATAAGCGGCAAGTTCTCTGTGCTCAAAGTGCGTTCAGGTGATTGTAGTCTTTAACGATCGTGTATAGAAATTGCGTGGGTGGTAATGCTGTCTGTACACCAAGTAATGTTTTAATTTTTTCAGTAACCAGCATCACAGGTTCGTTATTACCAAAATCGCGTGCTGCTTCCAATGCGCGTTGAATGAGTTCGATATCTTGTGCGTTGAGTTGTGTGGCCTGTGGGAATGTTGGCGTATAAGTTTGTTCAGGCGTAATAAAAACTTCCTGTGCCGTAATTTCTTTCTGAGCAATCATTTTCACGACGGTTGTTCCGGCAACAATATCACCAAGTCGTTGACCTTTACCATTGATGGCAATGATTAAAACGGCAACGGCGCCGCGCTCGATTAGCCCCAGTAGCCATCGTAGGAAAAAGTCTGCAAAGCCTGGTTCTGTTCCATCCATCCGGACAACCTGAATATTCATCGCGCGTTTTCCCGGGCTCTGACCATTCATAAATATCTCGAACAGCAGATGGTACAAAGCAAGTGGAATTAGAATAAGCGCAAAATAAACCCACCCCGGGACATCGATGTTGACTAGGGCGATAATTAGAATAACAACGTAAGCGGTCAGAATTAACGAGTCGACCAGGTATGCGAGTATTCTATCACCAAGGCTTGCGACAGGATGATGAATAAAAACGTTTTGTGTTGTCCGTACACTAATTGTTTGCATCGGCTCGAAAATTCAATATCTTTTCCAAAATTAAAGACATTAGCTTACAATTCTTGTGTATGAAATTTAAATTTCTTTTTTACGCTGCGATAGCAATCTTCGCGACCAGCTGTGGAACAGCGGAGCAATCCAAAAGCGATTACGCGTCATTGAGTGACGAAGAACGTCAGGTAGTTGCTGACTCATTGGCGGAAGTTTTCATCATCACGGACGGGCATGTGGATTTACCTTATCGGCTTAGAATAAAAAATTTCAGACTCGATCGCGAATATCTCGGCATACCGATTAAATCTGTTGAAGGCGATTTTGATTACGTAAGAGCAAAAGCGGGCGGACTGGATGCGCCGTTCATGTCGATCTACATCCCTTCCATCCAACAGAAATCTCCAGATAAGGGTAAAGCATTGGCCGATTCGCTCATCAATATGATTGAAGGCATCGCGAAGGCACACCCTGATAAGTTTGCGTTGGCGCGAACACCGGCTGATATTATCGCGAGTAGTGAAGCGGGAAAAATATCATTACCAATGGGAATGGAAAACGGGGCACCAATTGGCGACGATCTGGCGAACGTTACGTACTTCTTTGATCGTGGTATTCGCTATATCACACTTACGCATTCAAAAGATAATCAAATCTGTGACTCATCTTACGATACAACGCGCACCTGGAATGGATTGAGCCCATTCGGCGAAAGCGTAGTAAAAGAAATGAACCGGCTGGGGATAATGGTTGACATCTCGCATGTTTCGGATAGCACTTTTTACGATGTCCTTAAAGTTACGCCGGTGCCGGTGATCGCATCACACTCGTCGTGTCGTTATTTCACTCCCGGATTTCAGCGCAACATGAGTGACGAGATGTTGAAAGCACTCGCAAAAAATGACGGTGTAATTCAAATTAACTTCGGTGCTGATTTTATCGATTCCGTTGCACGTGTTAATACACGTCTTCGTGATTCGCTCGAAATTTTGCTTGCGTCGAAAAATCTTACATCGCGCGATGAGGCCGCACGACCTATTATTGAACAGTTCGGAAAAACCCATAAAGAACTTTTCAGTGATGTTGAGCGGGTTGCAGATCACATTGACCACGTAGTAAAAGTTGCCGGAATTGATCACGTGGGTATCGGTTCAGATTATGACGGCGTCGGCGACAGTCTACCGCTCGGATTAAAAGATGTCTCAGCTTATCCGAACCTGATATCCGTACTGCTACGGAGGGGTTATACTCCGGAAGAGATCGAAAAGATTTGTTCAAAAAATGTTTTTCGTGTTTGGAATGCGGTGATCGCGGCAGCAGAAAAATAATCCGTACCTTTCATTTTCTTTAGTCGCGTGGGTGTATGAAAGAAGCTGCATTCATCAAACAAAATAAACCTCGTTGGGAGGAATTTGAAAAGCTTGTTAAAAATTCAGGACAAGCAGAGCCGGACAAGTTAGCTGAGCTGTTCATTCAGATTACGGATGATCTTTCTTTTGCACGAACGAAATATCCCGACAGCCGCACCACGAATTATCTCAATGCCTTAGCAGGAAAAATCCATCTTAATATTTATAAGAATAAGCGCGAAGATAAAAACCGGTTTATTACTTTCTGGAAATATGAAGTGCCGAAAGCGATGTTTGAAGCACGGAAACAGTTGCTTTATTCATTCCTGATCTTCATCATCGGCGTCATCATGGGCCTGGTATCAAGTTTCAACGATGACACTTTTGTAAGACTTATCCTCAGCGACGGTTATGTAAACATGACCCTGGAAAACATCAAACAGGGTAAACCAACCGGCGTTTACGGTACCATGGATGAGGCAAACATGTTCTTCTACATAACGTGGAATAATATCATGGTTTCATTTTATGTATTCGTTTACGGTATCATGACCTCCGTCGGAACAGGTTTCTACCTTATGCAAAATGCGATCATGGTAGGAAGCTTTCTCGGGTTCTTTTCAACTGAGAATCTGTTGAGTCATGCTTTTCCTGTCATCATGTTGCACGGTACCATTGAACTTTCCGCAATCGTAATTGCCGGTGCAGCTGGATTCACACTTGGAAATGGACTCATTTTTCCGGGCACATATTCAAGACTGGACTCATTAAAGATCGGCGCAAAACGCGGATTGAAAATTATGGTTGGCCTTGTTCCTTTTTTTGTAATGGCCGGTTTTATCGAGTCAGTAATCACACGATACGAGTTTATGCATTGGATTTTCAAAAGCGCCATAATCCTTGCATCAGCTTATCTCATCATCTATTATTTTGTAATTTACCCGACCCTACTAAAGAAAAATGGACAATTTTAACTTCATCAACTTTCATCAGACACGCGATTTCAGCAAGAAGATGAATGTGACGATCGAGTTCGTCAAACAGAATTTCAAACCGCTTTCAAAGTCGATTCTCGTTATTGCGGGGCCACCGATCTTAGTTGCGAGTTTGTTCATGGGCACTTTCATCGGCGACATGTTCAGCTTCAGTGCACTGGGCGCGCAGGGGGATGTTGACTCATTACAGGATAAATTTCTTTCGGCGCAATTCTGGATGCAGATTGGTGTCATGATGATCTTCTTTTTAATCAGCGGGGTAACCGCGATAGCAACCGTTAACAATTACCTGGTTCTCTACGAGGAGAAGAGATCAAATAAAATCGAAGTACATGAAGTATGGGAACGTGTTCGCCAAACTTTCTGGATGAATTTCAGAACGATGATCCTTTTCGGGTTGCTGGCCCTCGTGTCATATTTTATTCTCGCAGTTCCGATGTTTGTACTCGCTGCAATTTCGCCGTGGTTGATCTTTTTCGGATTCATCATCATGTTCTGTGGAATTTTTTATGTGTTCGTTGGCGCCTCGTTTGTGTTCATCATTCGTGCCTATGAAAAGATCGGATTCTTTGATGCTTTGCTTCGATCTTTCAAACTCATTCAGGGTAAATGGTGGAGCACATTTGGGCTGTTGTTCATCTTGTCGATGGTTGTTGGAATGGTTTCGTACGCAATCATAATGCCGTGGTATGTTGTTACCCTTACCAACACGATCCATGATGTTTCATCCGGTTCGGTACCACAGCAAAGTGGTACATACCAGGTGATGACTACAATTGTTTTTTCCCTTTACTACCTTGTTCAAATGGTCCTTTATGCGTTTCCAAATATTGGACTTGCATTTCAATACTTTAATCTCGTTGAGCGCCGCGAATCACGGGGCCTGATGAATCAAATCAGCACGATGGGTCAGGCTACGTCTTCCGCGGCCCAAACAGAAGAGCAATATTGATTCCGTGAGGCTGTCGAGTCTTTTATTTGTATTCTTTGCCTTAGCTTTTCCTTGTTTTTCGCAGGAAAGCGAAGCATCACATGATTCAGCTAATTTCAGCGGTGAGCTAATCGCAGACAGTGTAATAGGTGAGGGATCGGAAGCACCTGTTGATCTCTATGTAAACTATACCGCACTGCCGGATTCGTCAGAGGTCGAAGCAAAGAGCTTTGACGCGGATCTGCTTGAAAAGCTAAAGCGCGACCCTGACATGCGTTACAAACAACCGCCGTCGGTTGGTGAGAGCTTATGGGAAAGAATATTGCGGTGGATCATTGAGTTTATCCTAAGAATTCTTGACGGAGCGATGAACACGAGCTGGGGAAATGTGATCGTGTACGCGCTTGGCGTTGCATTGATGGTTGTTATTATCATGATGTTACTGAAAGTGAATGCCTTTAGAATTTTATACAACGCCCAGGGTGTTTCGCACCGTGGTGGCATTGAAGAAAATATTCATGAAATGAATTTTGACAAGCTCATCGATGAGGCTGTTGCACAGAATGATTATCGTCGCGGAGTGAGACTGCTATTTTTGTATGCGCTTAAAATGCTTTCAGATAGACACCTTATCAGATGGGAATCCGGGAAGACGAATCACGAATATGTAAGCGAATTACAAACACAGGACTTGAAATCCGGGTTAAACGAACTGAGCTTCTATTTTGATTACGCGTGGTACGGCAACTTTGATATCACATCAGAGACCTATCACAAAGCCGCGCTTATTTTTAGTGTCTGGAAAGAAAAAATCAGGTCGTGAAGAAAGACTGGAAATATATCCTGTATGTGTCGGCCGCACTCGGTATCTTCGTCCTGTTTAAGCTGATGACACCGAAACAGTTTGATTGGTCGGAGACATATGCGCATGATGATAAAGATCCGTACGGTACATTTGCATTGTTTGAATTGTTGCCTTCCGTAAGTGATGGCGCAGGTGTAAATCATTCCTATCAAACATTGTACGAGCTTGGCGATTCCATGAAATCAGGATCCAACATTTTTATTCTTTCGCGATACTTTAGTCCTCAAAAAGAAGACGTGAATACATTGTTGAAGCATGTAAATAATGGCGGTACCGCCTTTATTGGCGCTCGTCACATTTCCGGCATTTTAGCCGATACACTGAAACTGCAGACTTATGATAATCTTTTCGGAGGCAGCGAATTCTTCGACAAAAAAGATAGCGCATATGTTTCTTTCCTCAATCCAGCCCTTGACACAACGCATAAATTCTGGTACCGGCGTGACGATGTTTACAACTATTTCAAGAAGTTTGACACGACGCGCACAACGGTAGTTGCACAGAATAGCGAAAAGCTACCAGTAACGATAAGAGTAACGTGGGGTGAAGGAAATCTTATACTCACGAGTGCGCCAGTGACATTTACAAACATTTATCTGTTGAGCGGTAAGAATAGCGATTACGTTTCAGGTTGTTTGTCATATCTGCAGACGTCGCCAATCTTTTGGACGGAGTTCTATCACCTCGGACGCATGGAAGCACGCACGCCATTGCGTTACATTCTGAAGACTGAACCACTCGCGTGGGCATACTATCTGACGATCGCTTCACTAGTTATTTTCATGATATTCGAAGCGAAACGGCGACAACGCGTTATTCCGGTAATCAAACCGCTTGGAAATACGACGCTGGAATTTGTCTCGACAATCGGTAATCTTTATTTCCAAAGTGCAAATCACAAAAACATCGCCGAGAAGAAAATCCAGTTTTTGCTTGAGCAAATAAGAACAAGATATCGACTGGACACAACACGTCTTGACGATAACTTTTTAAAAGCGTTAGCGCTAAAGGCAGGAAAGCCATCTCACGAAATTAATATGCTGTTTTCCGATATCACATCTATTCTTTCACTGCCTGATATCAGTTCGGCACAGTTGAAGGATCTCAATTTAAAAATTGAAAAGTTTAACCACCCCTAACTGAACGAATTGAAATATGGAATCACGAATATTTGAAAACCGCGTTGACCTCACAAATCTGAATGCGAGTGTGCTGCGTATACGGGAGGAAGTCGCGAAGATTATCGTAGGACAGGAGCAAATGGTTGATCTGTTGGTGACCGCTATCCTGGCTGATGGGCATGTGCTCATTGAGGGTGTACCTGGTGTAGCCAAGACGTTGACGGCAAAACTCCTGGCGAAAGTGATCTCGGTAAAATTCACGCGTATTCAATTTACGCCCGACCTGATGCCATCAGATGTTCTGGGCACTTCTGTTTATAACATGCAGAAGTCAGCATTTGAATTCAAATCAGGACCGATCTTTTCTAACATTGTCCTGATCGATGAGATAAACCGCGCTCCGGCGAAAACGCAATCTGCATTGTTCGAGGTGATGGAAGAGCGACAGGTGACCATTGATGGCGCGACTTATAAAATGGATGTGCCTTATATCGTGGTGGCAACTCAAAATCCGATCGAGCATGAGGGAACATATCGTTTGCCAGAGGCGCAGCTTGATCGCTTTTTATTTAAGATTTCTGTGCAGTACCCTTCGCTTGAACAGGAAATAGCAATCATTAGTGGCCACCATAAGCGCAAGGGTCACGCTGCGATAACAGAAGTGAATGCAGTACTTTCAGCAAATGAAATCAAAGCTTACAGAGAGATCGTGCAACAGATTCATGTGGAGGATAACTTGCTGCAGTACATTGGGAAAATCATCCATGAAACGAGGAATAATCATGCGCTCTTTCTTGGCGGGTCGCCACGCGCGTCGGTTGCAATTCTCAATGCCTCGAAGGCTTACGCTGCGGTGAACGGAAGGGATTTTGTAACACCTGAAGATATCAAGTTTGTTTCAACCCCGGTTTTGCGTCACCGCTTATCGTTAACACCTGAGAAGGAAATGGAAGGATTGACGACGGATGAAATTATCCGACAGATCGTTGACAACGTAGAGGTGCCCCGATAGTGAAGATCCTTAAAAGCATATATCTGAATAACCGACTTTTCCTTGCTATTGGAATTGTTGTGTTTGCTTTTGTGATAAGCTTTGTGGTCGGCGGATATATCTTCCTGCCTAAAACATTATTTTATGTTTTACTTTCGATCATCGCAACGGATCTAATCCTGCTTTTCCGATTCCGGAAAGGTATTGACGGCGCGCGTGAAACACCGGACAAACTTTCAAATGGTGACGAGAATCTGCTTACCATTCATGTAGAGAATTTCTATCCATTTAAAATTCACATTCGTGTCATTGATGAGATCCCGCATCAGTTCCAAAGACGTGATGTTAGTTTTTTGAGAGCCGTAGAAGCAGGTGGCGAGTCCACGATCGAGTACCAGCTTCGGCCTGTTAAACGTGGTGAATATTCTTTTGGCGCGGTGAATATCTTCGCGCAATCACCGATCGGATTTTTCTCGCGACGATTCCGCTTTTCGGCAAACAAGATTGTACCAGTTTACCCTTCCTACTTGCAAATGCGGAAATACGAATTGCTCGCAATCTCGAACCGGCTTACGGAAACGGGGATCAAGAAGATTCGTCGGATCGGGCACAACATGGAGTTCGAGCTTATTAAAGAATATGTTTCCGGTGATGACTACCGGACGATCAACTGGAAGGCGACTGCCCGGAAGTCGCAACTAATGGTCAACCATTTCCAGGATGAACGCTCGCAACAAGTTTACAATCTCATTGACAAAGGACGCGTAATGCAAATGCCATTCGATGGCCTCAGTCTGCTCGACTATGCCATCAATGCGTCTTTGGTCATTTCAAATATTGCCATCAGGAAATCAGATAAAGCAGGCCTGCTGACCTTTCAGGATAAGATCGGGACGTATGTTGCCCCTGGCAGAGCAAGCAATCAGATGTCGCGTATTCTCGAAACGCTTTACAATCAAAAGACAGCGTACAGGGAAACGGATTTCGGCGCAGTTTACAATTTCGTTCGAAGAAAGATCACCCAACGAAGTTTGTTGCTTTTGTACACAAATTTTGAGTCGATCTACAGTCTTGAACGCCAGCTTCCTTTTCTCAAAAAGCTGGCTCATCAACATCTTTTGGTTGTCATTTTTTTCGAGAACACTGAAATGAAGGCTTTGATCGAGCAACCAGCCGATGATCTTCGTCAAATTTACCACAAAGCTATTGCTGAGCGTTTTGCTTATGAGCGCAAACTGATAGTGCGGGAATTAAAGAATCATGGTATCCAGGCGGTTCTTACAGCGCCGAAAGATCTTACCGTCAACACGATCAATAAATACCTGGAATTAAAAGCTCGTGGGTTGATTTGAGAGTTCCTGCTTCAAACTTGTACTTCAGTTAATCAATTCTGACTGTAATTTCTTAGTGTTCGAACCCTTCGGAGCAATTCATAAAGAAAAACGACGAAAAATCGCATCGCGAGTCCTGAAGTGAACTACGGTTCATGATTTTTTATTTTTGTGCCGTAGAGTTTAGTCTGTTTGAATTCGAACGTAGTGTTTTCAAAAATTCCCTTAAAAAAACGAGGGGTTTCTGCGTTACCACCATTCTCTGAATTATTTTTGCGCAATTTTATTCATCCCTTTCCAAAACTCTAACAATGCCAAGAGACAGAAGTATTCGTTCGGTACTGATCATCGGTAGCGGTCCTATCATTATTGGTCAAGCTTGTGAATTCGATTATGCAGGGTCACAGGCATCACGGTCACTACGCGAAGAAGGCATTGAGGTTGTGTTGATTAACTCAAATCCGGCAACCATTATGACGGACAAGGTGACCGCCGACCACGTTTACCTTAAGCCGCTAACGAAGAAGTCCATTCGCGAAATTCTTGACAAACACCACATTGATGCTGTTCTGCCCACGATGGGTGGCCAAACGGCTCTGAACCTTTGCATTGATTGCGACAAAGCTGGGATATGGCAGCATTACGGCGTCAGAATTATTGGCGTGGATATTAAAGCGATCGAAACCACTGAAGACCGCGAAAAATTCCGGTTGAAAATGCACGAGCTCGGAGTGGGCGTGTGTAAAGGTTCAACTGCAACATCTTTCCTCCAGGGTAAGGAAATTGCACAGGAGATCGGGTTTCCGCTTGTCATTCGTCCCTCATACACGCTTGGCGGAACCGGTGGAGGCTTTGTCCAAAATCCTGAAGATTTTGACGAGGCGCTTAATAACGGACTTCATGCGTCACCTATTCACGAGGTTCTTGTTGAGCAAAGTATATTTGGTTGGAAGGAGTACGAGCTTGAATTATTGCGCGATAACATCGGCAATGTGATCATCATTTGCTCAATAGAAAACTTCGACCCAATGGGTATTCACACAGGCGATTCGATTACAGTTGCGCCTGCAATGACCCTGCCTGATACCACGTATCAGAAGATGCGGGACCTTGCTATTAAAATGATGAATGGCATCGGAAAGTTTGCTGGTGGATGCAACGTTCAGTTCGCGCTCAACCCGGATAACTATGACGAGATCATCGGTATTGAGATCAACCCGCGTGTATCAAGATCATCCGCGCTTGCCTCAAAAGCGACAGGTTACCCGATTGCAAAAATTGCAGCCAAGCTCGCGATCGGCTACAATCTCGACGAACTAAAAAATGCAATCACTGGAACGACAACTGCTTATTTCGAACCGGCAGTAGATTACGTAATTGTAAAGATACCTCGCTGGAATTTTGACAAGTTTCATGGAGCCAATCGCCAACTCGGGCTTCAGATGAAATCAGTTGGGGAGGTGATGGGAATTGGCAGAAATTTTCAGGAGGCGTTACAGAAGGCCTGTCAGTCGCTTGAGATTCGTCGGAACGGTATTGGTGCTGATGGTAAATCGCTCACGAAACAGGATGAGATTTTGCATAGCCTCGAACATCCTACCTGGAACCGGATCTTTCATATTTACGATGCCATCAAGCTTGGGATTCCTCTGAAAACTATTCAGAAACTGACAAGAATAGATCGCTGGTTCCTGAAGCAAATTGAGGAACTCATCGAGCTAGAAAAGGAAATTGAAAAGTATTCGCTGGACGACATTCCGAAAGAGCTCATGAAGAAAGCGAAAGAGAAAGGCTATGCAGATCGACAGATTGCGCACCTGCTCGATTGTCGTGAAAGCGAAGTTCATGCAAAGCGAAAGGTGATGGGCATCAAGCGTGTTTATAAACTCGTAGACACCTGTGCTGCTGAATTTGAAGCGAAGACACCATACTACTATTCAACATTCGACAATGAGAATGAATCCGTCTCATCGAACAAGAAAAAAGTGATTGTGCTTGGCTCCGGGCCGAACAGGATTGGCCAGGGAATTGAGTTTGACTATTCATGTGTGCATGGTGTACTCGCAGCGAAAGAGTGCGACTATGAAACCATCATGATCAATTGTAATCCTGAAACGGTATCAACAGATTTTGATATAGCGGATAAACTGTATTTCGAACCCGTGTTCTGGGAACATTTATACGATATTATCGAACACGAGAAACCAGAAGGTATAATTGTTCAGCTTGGCGGTCAGACTGCGTTAAAGCTTGCCGAAAAATTGCACGCTTACGGCATCAACATCATTGGAACATCTTTCGACTCCCTTGACCTTGCCGAAGACCGTGGCCGATTCTCAACTTTGCTCAAAGATCTCGGAATTCCGTATCCTGAATTTGGAGTCGCAAGAAATGCTGACGAAGCGATCGAGGCATCGAAGCAGATAGGCTTCCCGTTGCTCGTCCGGCCGTCTTACGTATTGGGTGGGCAAAGCATGAAGATTGTGATCAACGAGCAGGAGCTTGAAGATCATATTCTTGATATCTGGAAACACCTTCCCGAAAACAAGGTACTCCTCGACCATTTTCTCGATGGCGCAATAGAAGCGGAGGCGGATGCCATTTGCGATGGTGAAGATGTGTATATCATCGGTGTGATGCAGCACATTGAGCCGGCTGGAATTCACTCTGGTGATTCGTATGCGGTGCTCCCTCCGTTTAACCTTGGCGATTTCGTACAGAAGCAGATTGAAAACTATACAATAAGAATTGCACAAGCGTTGAAAGTGAAAGGTCTTATCAACATCCAGTTTGCAATTAAGAAAGACAAGGTGTACGTCATTGAAGCGAACCCACGTGCGTCGCGAACTGTGCCTTTTATCTGCAAAGCATACGATGAACCGTACGTGAACTACGCGACGAAGGTCATGCTCGGAGCGAAGAAAGTGAAAGACTTTCAGTTCAATCCAACAAGAAGAGGTTACGCCATTAAGGAGCCGGTATTTTCCTTCAACAAATTTCCGGATGTTAATAAGGAGCTTGGACCGGAAATGAAGTCAACAGGCGAATCCATTTATTTTATTGATGATTTGATGGACGATTATTTCCTGAAGATTTACTCGGAAAGAAACCTGTATCTGAGCCGCTAAATAATTTTTGGGTAAGTTCGTCTCAGTATTTGGGCAACATGCTGAATTGTCGGTAAGACAGAACCTATGTTTTTGATTTTTAGTTGTTGTTAATAGAAATGTATTTTCCATGGTTAAGATTCTCATAATCACCGGTTTGATTCTATATGTCTTGTACAAGATAGGCTCTTTCTTTTTTCGAGCCGGTGCCGCGTCTCAGCAATTCAGAAATCAGGGAAATCCTTCACATTTTAAAAAGAGCGACAAGAATGCGAAAGGCCCGACGATAAAAGGCGGCGAGTATATCGACTATGAAGAAATAAAATAATTGTTTTGAAAATTAAGTTTTCTAAATACCAGGCCACGGGCAACGACTTCATCCTCATTGATAATCGATCAGGAGAATACAAATTGTCTGCCGACCATGTGAAACGCTTGTGTCATCGCAAGTTCGGTATCGGCGCTGACGGACTTATGCTGATAGAAAAAGACCCGAACTTGGATTTCAATGTTGTCTACTATAACAGCGATGGTTCTCAAAGTCTCTGCGGAAATGGAAGCAGGGCGGCGGTAGAAATGGCCAGGTCGCTTGGAATGGTGAAGCAAAAAGCCCGCTTTAATGCCTACGACGGCGTTCATGAAGCTGAAATATTTGGTGATGATCTGATAAGATTGAAAATGAATGACGTTGCTGACGTCAACAAGATCGGTGAAGATTTTTTCCTGAACACGGGCTCTCCACATTACGTGCGATTCGTTGGTCAGATAGAAGAGCATCCGGTTTACGAAGACGGACGAACAATCCGTTATCACGAAGCTTTCGCCCCGGGTGGCACAAATGTCAATTTCGTCGAAGTACTTGCCGATAACACAATCTATGTGAGGACATATGAACGCGGTGTCGAAAATGAAACGCTTTCATGTGGTACAGGCGTTACGGCAGCAGCGTTAGCCGCATCATTTTTAGGATATCACTCTCCCATGAAAATTGGAACACTAGGCGGAGAGCTTTTAGTAGAGTTCAAATCCGGCCAGGATGCCGGTTCGTCTGCATTATTTACCGACATTTTTCTTATCGGGCCTGCCAAAATGGTCTTCGAAGGCCAGTTGGAACTATAATTGACACAAGCAGGCTTATTGCTCTCACCGTTTAAAGTCAAAATCAGGGTTGGGGGTAACCATCAAACAACTTAACTTTAGGCCCCTAAAACGGGCAGGAAATGCATTGCTCCAATGCACGTCCGCAAATTTTTAAACTCAACGTACCCAATGTTAAAATTCATTGCTAAAATCTTTGGAACGAAATCTGACAAGGACATCAAACGAATGATGCCACTGGTTGAACAAACCAGGAAAGAGGGGGAGTCGATGAAGTCTTTGTCCAACGATGCATTGAGGAATGAGTCGCTGAAACTCCAGGATTTTATTAATGCCGAGTTAAAAGAGATCGACGCTAAAATTCAGTCGCTGCATAAACAAATTGCCGATAATCCGGCAATGGAAATTAACGAGAAAGAAATCGTATTTGCTGAAATAGACAAACTGGAGGAAGTTCGCAACACTGACCTTGAGAAAGTGCTTTTAAAAGTGCTGCCAAAGGCTTTTGCAATTGTGCGTGAAACAGCAAGAAGATTCAAAGAAAACGAGTTCATTGAAGTGACTGCTTCTGACTTTGACCGCACCATTGCAGCTGGTAGAGATAATGTTCAGATAGTTGCCGACAAAGCACGCTGGATGAATAAGTGGATGGCGGCAGGAAATATCATAACCTGGGACATGGTTCACTACGACGTGCAGATCATCGGTGGTATTGCTTTGCATGAAGGAAAAGTTGCTGAAATGGCAACAGGCGAGGGTAAGACGCTCGTGGCAACATTGCCTGCCTTTCTAAATGCACTTGCCAAGCGTGGCGTTCATATCGTTACAGTAAACAACTACCTCGCGCAACGTGATAGTGAATGGATGGCTCCGATTTTTCAGTTCCATGGTTTAAGTATCGACTGTATCGATAAGCATGAGCCGAATTCAACGGCGCGAAAGAACGCATATCGAGCAGACATCACTTATGGAACGAACAACGAATTCGGTTTCGATTACCTGCGTGACAATATGGCTCGAGACCCTGAGGAACTCGTTCAGCGCGCGCACCATTACGCAATGGTGGATGAAGTTGACTCTGTCTTGATTGATGAAGCGAGAACGCCATTGATTATCTCCGGGCCAGTACCCCGTGGAAACGAACACGAGTTCTACGATCTTAAACCACGGATTTTTAAGCTCGTTGAAGCCCAGAAGAAGATCATTAACGAATACCTGAATAACGCGCGTAAGCTGATCAATGAAGGAAACGAGAAGGAGGGCGGACTCAATCTTTTCCGTGCCCATCGGGCGATGCCGAAGTATAAGCCGCTTATCAAGTTTCTTAGTGAAACAGGCATGAAAGCAATCCTGCAAAAGACTGAGAATTATTATCTGCAGGACAACAAACGCAATATGCCAGAAGCCGACAAGCCCTTGTTTTTCATCATCGATGAAAAAGACAACAGCGTTGACTTAACGGAAAAGGGTATTGATCTAATTACAGGCGAAGGCGAGGATCCGAAATTCTTCATTCTGCCAGAAATAGCAACAGAAATTAATAAGCTTGAAAAGGATACTTCTCTTAATGAAGGTGAACAGTTTCAGAAAAAAGAAGCTGTTATTCGCGACTACCAGGTAAAGTCGCAGAGAATCCATAGTGTGAATCAGCTTCTCAAAGCTTACACGCTTTTTGAGAAGGACACCGAATACATTGTCGTAGACGGAAAAATCAAGATTGTTGACGAGCAGACTGGTCGGGTACTTGACGGACGACGGTACTCCGATGGTTTACACCAGGCCATCGAAGCAAAGGAAAATGTGAAGGTTGAAGACGCGACACAAACCTATGCGACAATTACCCTGCAGAATTACTTCCGCATGTATCACAAGCTTGCCGGTATGACCGGTACTGCTGAAACGGAAGCCGGTGAACTCTGGGATATTTACAAACTGGATGTTGTTACGATTCCCACCAATAAGCCTGCTGTACGAAAAGATTATGACGACCTTGTTTATAAGACTACGCGCGAAAAATTCAACGCGGTTATTGACGAGGTTGTGAAGTTAACACAAGCTGGACGACCGGTGCTTGTCGGAACGACCTCTGTTGAAATTTCGGAATTAGTCAGCCGCCTGTTACAGTTGAGAAAGATCAAGCACCAGGTGTTAAATGCAAAGCAACATCAGCGCGAAGCGGAAATAGTTGCAGAAGCCGGTAAACCTGGTACTGTAACGATTGCCACAAACATGGCTGGTCGCGGTACTGACATCAAACTAACTGCGGAATCGCGCGCGGCTGGCGGCCTTGCGATTATTGGTACAGAACGCCATGAATCACGACGCGTAGACAGACAGTTGCGCGGTCGTTCTGGCCGTCAGGGTGATCCGGGAACATCACAGTTCTATGTTTCGCTCGAAGATAATCTGATGCGTCTTTTTATGCCTGAACGGATCGCCCGTATCATGGACAAGCTTGGATTGAAAGAAGGGGAGGAGATTCAACACTCAATGGTAACAAGCTCCATTGAACGCGCGCAAAAGAAAGTCGAAGAGAATAACTTCGGAATCCGGAAGCGTTTGCTAGAGTATGATAACGTAATGAACTCGCAGCGCGAAGTAATTTACAAGCGCAGAAGAAATGCTTTGTTTGGCGAAAGACTTGAGCTTGATATTTTGACGATGCTATTCGACACAAGCGAGGACATGATCATTAATGCTAAAAATGCGAATGATTACGAGAGCCTCCGGTTAAATGCCTTAGGCACTTTGGGATTGGATTACGAACTGCCTAAAGCTGACTTTGAAAAATGGGATCAGAATAAAATAACGGACGATCTTTACCACAAGGCCCTCGCACATTATCATAAGAAGAACAGGATGGTAGCCGACAAAGCATTACCCGTTGTTCGCGAGATTCATCGTACACGCGGAGCAACCGTGGAGAATATCCTTGTGCCATTTACCGATGGATCCAAACAAATTGGTGTTGCGGCAAACCTGATTAAGTGTGTAGAAACGAACAACGCTGAACTCGTCAAGGCGATGGAAAAAATGATTACCCTTGCCATCATCGATCAGCAATGGAAGGAGCATTTACGGGAAATGGATGATCTCAAGCAATCGGTACAAAATGCCGTTTACGAACAGAAAGATCCGCTGCTGATCTATAAGTTCGAAGGCTTTGAGTTATTCAAGCGCTTCATCGCGAAGGTGAATGAGGATACAATTTCGTTCCTAATGAAAGCGGACATTCCTGTTCAACAGCCAGACCAGGTGCAGGAGGCACGCGCTCAACGTACACGTGCAAGGCTGAGTGAACAGAAAGAAGAATCAAGATCACTGCTCAGTGGTGGTCAGCAGCCAAATCAGCCACAACCAAACAGGCCTCCGCAGGAAAAAGTAATGCCTGTAAAATCTGAAAAGGTTGCTAACAGAAACGATAAGGTAAGTGTTCAGTATCCTGATGGGCGTGTTCTTCGCGACGTGAAGTACAAGAAAGTGGAAGATGACATTAAGAATAATCGCTGTGTAATAATCGACTAATGAAAGCACAACTTCTTCTGATTCTCGCCATCATTGCAGTGTTTTCGTGTGCAAAGAAAACAACATCGTCAACACGCACCGGGGCAACCCAAAGTGGCAAGTACGCGGAAGATCTGTCTGTGCTTCGCCCGAAAGTGAACGACGTCGATACAGCAAGTAAGCAACCGATGGGAGATGGGGCGGACGAAACGAAAGAGACCAAATATGTGGAGGCAAAATATGCCATCAACGAAAACCTGGATAGTATACTCGACAGCATCAGCAGATTCAATCATAGCATTGGTCACGTTGACGGCTTTACCATCCAGGTTTATTCCGGTTTGAAACGGGAAGAGGCATTGAACGCCAAGAAGTCTTTGAGCACGTCCCTGCCTGGTCTCGATTCAGAGCTCCAGTATGTTCAGCCTAATTATCGCGTCCGGGCCGGGAAATATTATGACCGGTTCGCAGCGCAACGCGATTACGTGGCGATCAAAAAATATTTCCCGAATGCCATTTTGCTTCCGGAACGTCTTCCGATAAAATAGTCGTCAATTAGAATTTCCCGAATTTCAGTGTGAGGTTAATCGAAGTGCCGTTAATGTCGTCGTCACTCATGCCCTTGCCATTGCTTCCGTGAGCCAATCTGTAAGAGATTCCCGGAGCAAACCGCATCCAACGGAAGATATTCATCTCGACTTTCACACCAGGTTCCGCAACAGTAAACCAATTCGTATCGTGATCGTAGTCGCGAATCTCATCATTTTCATTTTCGCTTTTATGTTGATCACGATCATATTGCAATGTAAATCCTGCACCAGCGAACATTTGAAACCCGATATGCAGTGACCTGTCAGACGCGACAATGTATTCGGTCATCAAACCAACCTGTCCATATTCATAACTCATCCTTCGGGTCGGCTCTGTACGGAATTCAATAGGAACCACAATGTTATTCGTGGATGCGGCAGCACCGACACCAAGCAAAAACCGATGGTTGACATACCATCCGCCATAGATCTCGACAATGTTTGCCGGCTCGCCTTTGATGGTGGAAAATTTGTTGCTCAAGGCTCCAAACGCACCGGAAGCATGTGGCCGGTTATCGCGGAAAATGGTCTTGATTTCGTGAGGTTGGCCAGGTTCGTCCTGCGCTAAACATACGTTAGTGAACAGAAGCGCCAGCGCTACAAGTGACGTAAATATTTTCATAAATCATGTTTTTACCAGAGACACCTGAAACGCCGTTCACCCCTACCGTCGTCTGAATTTTCATAAACGCCTTCTTCGGTCATATTCCCGACGATGAAACTTTGCTAACTTTAAACTTTACTGTTTCATCATGGAATTACTCGCTCGAATAAAAGAGATGTCGCTTCGTATTGCGGATGATGTCGTCAAACACCGCCGCCATTTGCATGCGAACCCTGAGCTTTCATATAAGGAGTATAAAACGGCGAAGTATGTAGCTGAACAACTCCACGCCGTTGGACTGAATCCAACCGAGGGAATAGCTACCACCGGATTGGTAGTCGAAATCAAAGGCAAAAATTCGGAAAGCAAAACCATTGCCCTTCGTGCAGATATGGATGCGCTGCCGATCATCGAAGCGAACGATGTGATCTACAAATCACAGGAACCCGGTGTGATGCACGCATGTGGTCATGATGTTCACACTTCATCGCTGTTAGGAACGGCTATGATATTGAATGAAATCAAAGATGAATTCGAAGGGACTATCAGATTACTTTTTCAACCGGGTGAAGAGAAGAATCCGGGTGGAGCTTCTTACATGATCCGTGATGGAGCGCTCGAAAACCCCCGGCCTTCGGGTATCGTAGGTCAACACGTTTTCCCTTTGTTGGACGTTGGAAAAATTGGCTTTCGGGAAGGAATGTACATGGCCAGTTGTGATGAAATCTACTTGAAAGTAATCGGTAAAGGAGGACACGGCGCCGCACCCGAATTAGCCGTAGATCCGATTGTAATTGCCTCGCACATTATAATCGCCTTACAACAGATCATTAGCCGCAATGCGAGTCCGAAACAACCTACCGTGTTAACGTTCGGTAAAATTATTGGTGAAGGCGCGACCAATATCATTCCGAATGAAGTCAACATTGCCGGCACATTTCGTGCGATGAATGAAGACTGGAGAGAGGCAGCGCTTCTGAAAATCAAAAGAATGGCGGAAAGCATTGCGGAAGGAATGGGTGGAAAATGTGACGTTGATATATCGCGGGGTTATCCTTATCTGCAAAACGATCCGCTGCTTACGCGCAGGATCAAGGCGTGCGCCGAACAGTACGTTGGTAAAGAAAATGTTGTCGATATTGATATCACGCTTGGCGCGGAAGACTTTGCTTATTATTCCCAAGTAATTCCTGCGTCGTTTTACCGGCTCGGAACAAGAAATCAGGGCAAAGGGATCACGTCATACGTTCATACGCCGACATTTGATATAGATGAAGATGCCCTAAAGATCAGCCCTGGCCTCATGGCGTGGATGGCGGTCAATGAATTAAAAGGTTAGCATGGAAGAGGAAACAGGAAGTGCTGCCAAAACCAGCAAAGTTGACACCCGTTCATTTATTTTCATTACGGGTGCTTTCCTTTTGTTCTTCTTCGCGCTCGAATTGATGATCACATCATTCGATGCGCTTGGAGCAGAGACGATCCACACGGTATTAAGCGCAACTTCAAATCCGTTCACCGGCCTATTCATCGGATTGCTCATTACCGCGATTATTCAAAGCAGTTCAACTACAACTGCGCTCGTCGTTACACTTGTAGGATCTGGGACGTTGACCTTGCTAAATGCCGTACCTGTGATTATGGGAGCCAACCTGGGTACAACCATCACGGCGCTTATAGTTTCATTGGGATTTCTTAACAAGCCAAAAGAATTTAAGCGCGCAGTTTCGGCAGCGGCGTATCATTCCTTTTTTAATCTCCTAACGATCATTGTACTTTTTCCACTCGAATACAAGTACGCACTAGTCACAAGGGCAGTTACTTTGATTTCAGATTATCTTTTTCTGTCGGTGGGAGGTAATAGCACTGAGATAGTTTCGTGGTCGGTGTTCGGCTTTGTTATCGATCCGCTAGTGACGGTCTTAGATGCGCCGATCGTTTTAGTGTCCATTTCCTTTATTCTCCTCTTCGCTTCAATTCTGTTTTTTCGCCGACAAATTTCGAATCTTTTGATTGGCAAATCGCCCGACTCATCGGGAAGATTTATTTTCGAGGATCCTTTAAAGTCGCTGGGATGGGGCTTGATAACAACGGCTGCCATCAGGTCAAGCACAATTACCACCTCATTGGTTGTTCCCTTGGTAGCAAAGAAGATCATTAAGCTCAGGGAAGCGGCGAGCTTTATCATGGGTGCAAACGTCGGCACGACTGTCACCGCTTTCATCGCCGTCCTTGTAAGTTCAAATTCCGTTGCCGCCATCAGCATTGCCCTGGCACACCTTCTGTTTAATGTAGCTGGTATCCTTTTGTTCTTTGTCATGCCGTTCCTTCCGGCGATACCTTACGAATTGTCGAAACATCTGGGAATCGTTTCCGCTCGCTATCGGATTTCAATCGTTCTGTTTGTGTTGTTTACATTTTTTATTATTCCGTTCACCCTTATTTATATCAGTAATAACTGATCTAAAAATCATTTCCAATCGATCTTTCCGAACAAAAGACTTCTCTCTATATTGCATAGGAAGCAACTTCATGTTCGGCAGCTCAATCACTAAATTTCTTAAGTTGGATAGCCTTATCAATAACCTGACCGGGTATTTTGAGACGAAAGTTGAATTGGTTAAGGTTGAGGTAAGGCAGGAACTGGCGAAAGGGATTTCGCAGGCAGTGGTTTATCTGGCATTAGTGTTTGCCTTCGCAATGGTAGTGTTGTTTGTAAGCCTTGGCGTGGCGATTCTACTTGCTGATGTAATTGGCGCACTCGCAGGATATTCGCTCGTCGCATTGTTTTATCTGATTGTTGGTCTGTCGCTATTTGTTTATCGGGAGAAGTTGATAGGAAAGATCAATTCAAACCTTTCTAAGACATTAAATTCACGGAAATAGAAATATATGGAAATGCTTGACTCTGACGATCCGAAAGACCACCTGATGCGTCAGTCTGCTCTTCACAGAGAGCAACTCGAAGAAGATGTTAAACTTATTTCGGAGCGCACGCAGAAGATTCTCACAAACGCGCTTATAATAGGCGGTGCCCTTGCGGCCAGCTATTTTATCATCAGCAGTTTTTCATCGAAGCCTAAAAAGAAGAAGGTCAAAAAAATCAAACTGATTCAGGACAACCCTGAGCAGGTTGTTGTTTCTGAAGAACCTGAGACGCCTGGAATTATTTCGCAGTTAGGTACCGCATTGGCGAGTCAGGCAACGGTGATGCTGCTTGGCCTTGCTAAAGAAAAGCTTGAAGAATACATGCAGTCGCAGGCTGCGAAGAAGGCAGATGATGGCAATTCTTAACGCGCTACGTGAAAGGAAGCTACAGCGCCGCAAATCGATCGCTGTGCTTGTTGATCCTGACAAAGTCGGAGACCCGGCTAAGCTTCTCCATCTGATTAACCTGGCTAACGAAAACTGCATTGATTTTTTCTTCGTAGGTGGAAGCCTGGTAACAACCACTAACCTCTCTGAAGTAGTTCGAAAGATTAAGGAAAACGTGAGTCTTCCGGTGATTCTTTTTCCCGGAAACACCATGCAAATCGAACCAAATGCCGACGCCATCTTGTTTCTTTCGCTGATCTCAGGAAGAAACCCTGAATTGTTGATCGGGCAGCATGTGATCGCTGCGCCGATATTAAAAAACACGCGCCTTGAGATTATTCCGACGGGATATCTTCTGATCAATTCCGGAAAAATTACTTCAGTCGCTTACATCAGTAATACGATACCATTGCCCGATGACAAATATTCACTGGCCGCATCAACCGCACTTGCGGGAGAAATGCTGGGTCAGCAATTGATCTACCTCGATGCCGGCAGTGGTGCCGAAAAAGAGATTTCTCCGCGCATGATCGGCGCTGTGCGGAAGGCTGTGAGTGTTCCGCTCATTGTTGGTGGTGGGATTAATACTTCACAAAAGGCCATTTCAGCCATTGAAGCTGGCGCAGATGTTATTGTTATCGGCAACGCACTCGAAAAAAATCCCGACTTTTTAACTGAGGTTTCAGAAAGAATTTACGAATGGAATAAAGCTTCGGATCTATCGAAGTAACTCGCGCGAGATCACAAGCTTCTGGATCTCTGTTGTTCCTTCGTAAATCTGCGTGATCTTGGCATCGCGCATCAGTCGTTCAACGTGATACTCTTTCACGTATCCATATCCACCGTGGATCTGAACGGCTTCGGTAGTAACTTCCTGTGCTATATCAGAAGCAAACAGCTTAGCCATTGCCGCCGCTTTTACAAAATCTTTTTTCTGGTCTTTCAGGTACGCTGCTTTGTGAACGAGCAGTCTTGCCGCCTCAATTTTTGTCGCCATTTCGGCAAGCTTAAATTGAATACCCTGATGCTCGGATAAGGTCTTGTTGAATGCTTTTCTTTCCTTGGAATATTTTAATGCCAGTTCATACGCGCCCGACGCGATTCCCAATGCCTGCGCTGCAATTCCGATTCTTCCGCCGTTGAGCGTGGTCATCGCAAAGCTGAAACCAAAACCATCCTCACCGATGCGGTTCGCCTTCGGTATTTTCACATCCTGGAACATAAGTGAATGTGTATCCGATCCACGAATCCCCATCTTGTCTTCTTTCTTGCCGATAACAAAACCAGGCATTCCTTTCTCTACGATCAGGGCGTTGATTCCTTTGTGCTTCTTTTCAGGATTAGTTTGCGCGATAACAAGGTACACGCTGGCGGTGTTTCCGTTTGTGATCCAGTTCTTTGTTCCGTTCAGCAGGTAATAATCGCCTTTATCTTCGGCTGTTGTACGTTGACTTGTTGCATCAGATCCAGCTTCAGGTTCCGAGAGGCAGAAAGCACCAATCATCTCACCCGTCGCGAGTTTTTTTAGATATTTTTCTTTTTGTTCTTCAGAGCCGTATTTCTCAATTCCCCAGCAAACAAGTGAGTTATTAACAGACATACAAACAGAAGCCGAAGCATCGATCTTTGAGATCTCTTCCATGGCCAGGACATATGAGATCGAATCCATTCCACCGCCGTTGTACTTCGTATCGACCATCATGCCCAAAAATCCGAGTTCCCCCATCTTCTTAAGCTGATCTTTCGGGACCTTTTGCTCATTGTCCCGCTCAATAACGCCTGGAAGCAATTCGGTTTGAGCAAAGTCGCGGGCAGCCTGTTGGACTGCTATTTGTTCTTCTGTTAGTTCAAAGTTCATAGGCTATGACACGTTTCGGGGTTCATGAAATAAAGAAGCCTGAGTCTAAACTCAGGCTTGCAAAAATAAACGCTTTTTAAAAATTATGCTGCATGCAGAATATTTTTATTCATCGCTGCTTCCCATGAACATCATCACGTAATAAATCAGCGTAGTTAAGGCACCGATCGCCGCAACAACATAGGTCATCGCAGCCCATTTCAGCGCGTCCTTTGCCATTTTGTGCTCCTCGCGTGTGACAATACCCCGCGATTCGATCCACGCAAGTGCTCGTTTACTCGCGTCAAACTCAACCGGTAGTGTAACGAAAGCAAAAAGAGTAAAAACGCCATAACATACGATAATTACTACCAGCGCCGTCGACATCGGCATTACGTTCGAAGCGAACATTGCACCGAACATCATGATCATAAAAATAAAATTGATTACCTGCGCGCTGATATTTTGAATTGGCACCATCGCAGAGCGGAATTCAAGCATGCTGTAGGCCCTGGCGTGTTGCACCGCGTGTCCGCATTCATGGGCAGCTACAGCAGCGGCTGCCGCATTACGTCCGTTATAAACTTCCTGGCTCAGGTTAACAGTCTTGTTTGCCGGATTGTAATGGTCGCTGAGTTGACCTTCGACGCTGACAACCTGCACATCGCGAATCCCATTATCTGCAAGCATTAACCGCGCAATTTCAGCGCCTGTAAGATCTTTGGTTAAGTGAATTTGTGAATATTCTCTGAATTTCCTTTTCAGCCGCGAACTTACCATCCAGCCGATCAGCATAAAAAAGAGACCAATGATTAATGCACCCATAGTTATAATTGAATAAGTTGTTTACGATTTATAATCAAGTATCAAGCTTTGCGCCAATTGGTTTTGGCTGTCAAACCGACACCAAGAATAACAATTTGCCGCATCAAAATAGACGAAAAGAAACCGTTTTTGTTGGCTTTCTAATCACAAATTAATCCCTGCCTTTACGTTTCACCCAAACCGATGTTACCAGCAGCGAGATTGCCCCACCGGCAATCATGATTGCCGTTTGCCAGCCGTGAAAAATAAAAACAAACGCCACGGCATTTGACATCGGTATAGCATAAAGGAAAACAAGTCCTTGCGGCACCAGCACGTGATATGATCCGGTTCCGCCTGGAAGCGGTACCGCCATCGCTATTGAACCTATCGCAAAGAGGCTTAAGACAGCGGTAACACCGAGGTGACTGGTTTCCGGAAAAGCCATAATAACCATGTAGCTCATCAAGAAATAAAGCACCCAGATTAACACTGAATAAAAAATGAAGAGCGATTTATTCTTCAGTCTAAAGACCGACAGCAAACCTTCCCGAAAACCCTGCCACGTTCTTCTGATAAAAGAGTTGAACTTCGGATTTCTTTTATAAAACCAAACGAAGACCGCAAACGTGAGAAGCAGGAACAAAATGAAATATACAGCCAACGTCAACTTTGATTGATCTGCTGCGATGGGAAGTTGCTGAATAAAAGCAAACAACTTTTCCGATTCAAAAAGAAATGATAGTAGTACAAGGATCAATAGACAAATCACGTCGACCACACGCTCAACTACAACCGTACCGAATGAGGTCTCTACGGGTGTGCGATCGAGTTTGTACAGGTTATAACAACGGGAAAACTCACCGCCACGCGGTATCACCAGGTTTACAAGGTAGCCTACCATTAGGGATACGAAACTATAACTGAGTTTGGTTTGATGTCCGGAAGGTTTGATCAGGATTCGCCAGCGTTCTGCTCTTACCAGGTGACTGATCAATGCGACGACAGCCATCACAATCAACCATCCTTTGTGCGCTGCTTGCCATGTTTGTACAAGGAACGACCATTTGTCAGCCGACGGATCATTGCCAGGTGGTGTCAGACTACGAAGGGAAAACCAGATCAGCAGCGCAGTGGCAGCAAAAATGATCAGGTACTGTATGATTGCTCTAGCGCTTTTTGACACGAGTGTTATTGGGGGCCTTACGGAAGTTTGTTATCTGGTGTCGGGAAAACGACAGTCGGTTTGAATTCCTTTGCCTTTTTAAATTTCATTGATGCATATGAAATAATGATGACCACATCGCCAACCTGCGCTCTGCGTGCAGCCGGGCCGTTGAGGCAAATCATTCCCGTGCCACGCGCCCCCTTAATGATATATGTTTCAAGTCGCTCTCCGTTATTGACGTTCACGACAGTGACCTTTTCACCTTCAATCATGTTAGCCGCGTCCATTAAGTCCTCGTCAATAGCAATGCTCCCTACGTAGTGAAGTTCGGCCTGCGTTATTTTCGCACGATGGATCTTTGATTTTAGTACTTCTATTCTCATTTGTCTCCTAACGATCTATATTAGTATTAATTCAAAAAACATGTTATCGATCAATCTCACGTCGCCTACATATCCGGCGATGCACATAATAGGCGTTGTTGATTCTGAAACGTTGCTGAGCAGATTTAAGTTTTGGCTGTCTGCTACTTCAAAATACTCGAGCCGTGTGCCTGGTATGTTTTCGACCATTTTTTTCACGTCATTTTTCACGTTCTCGAGCGAAGCTCCCGCTTTCAAATCGGTCTGTGCTTTCGTTAAAGCCTTAAAAAACACATCGGCATGTTGCCGTTGCTCTGCATTCAGACGTAGATTCCGGGAGGAAAGCGCAAGCCCGTCCGGTTCGCGTAGCGTGGGCACACTATGCAGTTTCAGATTGAACATCAATTGGTTCTTCAGTTGACTGATAACAGCAAATTGTTGCCAGTCTTTTTGGCCGAAGTATGCATTATCAGGCTCAATGATATGGAAGAGCTTTGAAACAATGATCCCGACGCCACTGAAATGTCCGGGCCTGAAATGTCCTTCCATCACTTTGTCGAGCTGACCGAAATCCATCGTTATTGTCGATTCTACCGGGTACATCTCATGATCATCTGGACAAAACACAACATCGCATTGAACTTCCGACAGCATTTGCGTGTCTGTATCAAGCGAGCGGGGATATTTTTGCAGATCCGCCGAATTATTGAACTGGGTGGGATTTACGTAGATAGTGGCAACCGTAACATCGTTCTGGGCTTTTGAGGCTCTAATGAGCGTTAAATGCCCCTGATGCAAGGCTCCCATCGTCGGAACAAGCCCTATCGACTTACTTTGTTGCTTAATGTCCTTTAAAAAGGCCTTTAAAGGAGCTATTTGCTTGAAAATCTTCATTTTAAGCCGCTTGGCTAAGGGGTCGCAAAGATAAGTGAAAATGGAAATTAAGTTGAATAAGGGGGTATTTTTTTGTAATTTTGTGGCTCTAAATTCCGTTCTACATTTAAATTCAAAAATATGTCAAAAATCCGTATTCTTTATGTAGCCAGTGAGATCGACCCTTTTCTCCAAACCTCAGAGGTGGCGAACTTCGTTCGCAAGCTTCCGCAGGCGATGCAGGAAAAAGGGATGGAGATCCGCATCCTGGTTCCGCGTTTCGGAATTATAAACGAGCGCAAAAACCGGCTGCATGAAGTGGTGAGGCTGTCAGGGATAAATATTTCCGTTGGGGATGAGGAGAAGCCTCTGATTATTAAAGTAGCGTCAATTCCGAATGCCAAGTTGCAGGTCTATTTTATTGATAACGAAGATTACTTCCACCGCAAATCTGTTTTCCACGATAAAGAGAATAACTTCTACGAAGACAATGACGAGCGCGCTATCTTCTTCTGTAAAGGCGTAATCGAAACTGTGAAGAAACTAGGCTGGGCACCGGACATCGTTCATTGCAACGACTGGATCACAAGCTTCATCCCATTGTATTTGAAGACCACGTACAAGAATGATCCATTGTTCAAGAATACAAAAACTGTGTTCACGATTTATGATAATTCATTCAGTCATAAATTCAACAGCACCATTCTCGACAAGGTGAAGATGATGGATATCGAAGATAACATGCTGGGAAATTTAAAGACTGCCGATTTCGAAGGCTTTATTAAACTTGGCATGGAGTTCTCGGATGCAGTGATTGTTGCTGGTGAGAACAAAAAACTCGAAGGTCTTTTCAAGAAGATCAAAGAGAAAAAAGTGGAAACAATCGACAACAACGAAAATTACACAGAATCGTATTTCAATCTCTATAATGAACTTGTGGGCTAAGAGCTTGGGGCAATTTGCATTCATTGCAATTGCCCTATTTTTCTTCTCTTGTGAAGATGATACAATCCAGGGTTACAAAACCAATCCAAAGTTTAAGGTTTCCTACCAGGAATTTATTCTTCCGAGCAGCGTTATGTTGCTCGACTCCATCCGGACTTCTAACTACCATTTCGCCTCCGAAAGTAACCGACTACTCGTCGGCCAGTATACGGACCCTGTTTTTGGCACTGTAAAAGCAACTTTTTACAGCCAGATTTATCCGGTAAGTCCGATAGGTGTTCCTAAAAGCAGTGTTTATGATTCTGCAACGCTGGACTTAGGATTTGATCTTTATACATATGGCGGGTACAGCGTAAATTCACAGACAATCGGCATCTATAAACTGACGGAAAATCTTTATGATGTCAACAAAGTCGATTATACTAACGAAAGTACGGTAGAGACAGCCGCAACACATCTGGCTAGCAAGATGTTTACGGTTATTGCCCAACAGTTCGATCAGTATGTCGAACAGGATAAGGATACCACGATTATATTAAGTATAAAATTGCCGGTAGCCTTTGGCGGAGAGATCTTCAATGTTATTAAAGATTACTCTACAGGAGGGAGTGACTCTGCAGTCTTTGCGAGCCGTGACGAATTTTTAGCCCGCTTTAAAGGTTTGGCTTTTAAATCGGAAATTGGAGACAAGATCATAGGCTTTAATCCTGCCGCGTCGGCAACACGCCTTAAACTCCATTATCATACTTCCTCCGATACCACTGACTACTTGTTATCCTTTGCTAATCAGATCAGTTTTACTCAAATAGATTTTGACAGGTCTGGGTCACCGTTAGCCACAGTCGCTAATAAATACACCGAATATCTTAATGAAGATCCGTTTAGGTATATACAATCCGGCTCTGGAATGGTAACAAAGGTCGACTTAAAGCCATTTCTTGACTTTGCGGATGCGAACGAGGATATCTTATTAAATGGAGTTGAAGTTGTAGTTGAGGATGTCGCACCTTCTGTTCTGGCACCTCCAGCTTCATTGGCATTAAGGGCAATCGATCCTTTATCTAACAGGTTGAAGAAATATTCTGCGAATAGTCCGCAGGACATCGAGGATCTTGTGGCGTACGGTGGTTACTTTCTGCCAGATTTTCCGAGCAACATCACCAGCTCAGCAATTCAGATTGAACGTGATAGCGCGTTTTATGTTGTCAATGACGCAGGTGGCTCTTCTGTCATGAGTTATGATGAATCGGAAGGTTTGTATAGCGGTTTCGTTACCAGCTTTTTTCAACAATTGACTTACAACGATGGCCGTAGTCGTCCGAGGTATTTTGTTCTTTATCCAACGTCACCTTCAGGCGCAAAGTCGGTAAATCGGGCTGTGTTTCCTGCTGATAAAATTAAGCTCAGAATCTATTATACAACCCCTCTTCAATAAATTATGTGTGGAATCGTTGCTTATGTTGGGCATAGACAAGCCCAGGAAGTTATTATCAAAGGACTAAAGCGCCTGGAGTACCGAGGGTATGACAGTGCTGGCATTGCTCTTTTGGATAACGGATTGAACATCTATAAGAAAAAAGGGAAAGTTTCAGACCTCGAAGCCACTTTGAGTGGCAAAAAACTCGATAGTCATATAGGAATCGGGCATACGCGTTGGGCGACTCATGGCGAACCGAATGACGTAAATGCTCACCCGCATTATTCATCCACGGGCAAGCTTGCCATTATTCACAATGGTATCATTGAAAACTATAGTTCGCTGAAGCAAGAGTTGTTGAACAAGGGTCACGAATTTCTTTCGGAAACTGACACCGAGGTCTTCATTCACTTTATCGAAGACATCAAAGAAAAGGAAGGATGTGCACTTGATGAAGCTGTCAGGCTCGCATTGACTAAGGTCGTCGGCGCTTATGCGATTGTTATCATTTCGCTTGAAGACCCGGATTTACTTGTAGCCGCTCGCAAAGGAAGCCCCTTGGTTGTCGGTGTTGGTAAAGATGAATTCTTTCTTGCTTCTGACGCGACACCAATTGTTGAGTACACAAATGAGGTGGTGTATTTAAATGACCAGGAAATCGCCGTCATCAATAATGGCCAGCTGAGCATACGCAACACGGCAAACCTTCCACTGACACCTTACATTCAGACAGTGGACCTCGAACTTGAAGCAATCGAGAAAGGTGGCTACGAGCATTTTATGCTGAAAGAAATTTTCGAGCAGCCGCGTTCCATCAGCGATTGCATGCGCGGCCGACTAGACTCACAATCCGGAAGACTGATTCTTGGAGGGCTTCGTGAATATTTAAATAAGCTTGTTAATGCTGATCGCATTCTCATTGTAGCGTGTGGTACATCGTGGCACGCAGGATTGGTGGCCGAATACTTCTTCGAAGAATTCTGCCGCACACCGGTCGAAGTGGAGTACGCGTCGGAGTTCAGATATCGCAATCCCGTGATTCGTGAAGGTGATGTTGTCATTGCAATTTCTCAATCGGGAGAAACTGCCGATACCCTCGCCGCTATTGAACTTGCGAAATCAAAAGGTGCAATTATTTTTGGTGTTTGTAATGTTGTCGGCTCTTCTATTCCACGCACAACCCACGCAGGCGCCTATACGCATGCTGGTCCTGAAATAGGCGTGGCAAGCACAAAAGCATTTACAGCGCAGCTTACGGTGTTGACGATGATTGCGTTGATCGTGGCTCAGAAAAAAGGTACAATTAGCGAACAGAAGTATCACGAGCTTCTTGTTGAGATGGAGCAAATTCCATCCAAAGTCGAAAGGGCTTTAAAGCTTAATGAACAGATTGAAGAGATTGCAGCCGAATTCAAAGATTCTCGTAACTTCCTTTACCTGGGACGCGGTTATAACTTTCCGGTTGCGCTGGAAGGTGCGTTGAAGCTTAAAGAGATTTCCTACATCCATGCGGAGGGATACCCTGCTGCGGAAATGAAACATGGCCCGATTGCGCTCATCGATCGTGAAATGCCTGTAGTTTTTATTGCCACGAAGGATAGCTCTTACGAAAAGATCGTATCGAACATCCAGGAAGTTCGCGCGCGCAAAGGCAGGGTAATCTCCATTGTAACAGAAGGTGATGCGCTTATTCCGAAGATGTCTGAGTTTACAATAGAAGTTCCTGAAGTACACGAAGCTTTGATGCCGATGGTCTCCGTGATTCCATTGCAACTCTTGTCTTATCACATCGCAGTAATGCGCGGGTGTAACGTTGACCAGCCAAGGAACCTGGCAAAGTCAGTAACAGTAGAATAATATAAGGGACCGCGCGGTCCCTTTTTTTTCTTCTTTATCAGCGCTGCGTGGCCGGTTTCTTGATGATCTTCTTTTCAATGAACCCTTCAGATACTTTCAGCATCAGAACAATCACGATCTTGAAGAGGATGCTATAGCCAGCGTTGTCGCCGAACATCGTGATCACTGGTTCAACGAAATATTCTTCAAGAACGAAAAGAACGATGGCGATAAAATAGATGATGGCATAAGCGCTTCGTCCAGCCTGGGCTTTTGTCAACTCATTGAGCGTCGTCTGGAGTTTGTTATTCTTTTCGAAAAGCTCTTTGTTGGTGCGATGAAGTTTTCGTTCGAGGCGACCACTGATCCACGTAAGAAACCTCGTTTGCTCTAAAAGGTGTTTGTATTTATGTGTGAGGCGCTCGAGTGCAACTTTTGTGTCATGATGGGAATAGTCATTCGAAACGATATCACGGTAGTCATTCAGGATCTTAATTTCGTTCTTAAATAACTTCTCCTCACGAGTCATTTTGCTCATAGGTACAAGGTTGGTTGGCTAAACAAATATAAAATAAACAACCAACAGCGCCTCTTATCTTTCTTGCTGAAGTGTGGTAAATATTACGCGGTAAGGAGAACAATTAACCTGCCGTTTTCAGGTACTCTTTTTTCAGGAGTGGGCAGATTTTGTATCGTTCGTCACGCGTGTCGTCATAAACAGCCTCGAGAAGCTCATAGACGTGATGTACACCGATTCTCTGAGACCATTCGAAAGGCCCGAAAGGATAATTGGTACCAAGCTTCATGGCCATATCGATATCTTCACGCGATGCGGTGCCTTCCTGTACTGTATAATAAGCTTCGTTGATGATCATACAAACAACGCGCGGTGTAACGAGGCCGACACGATCATCAACAATCATCACTTGCGTTCCCAGGTTTTCCGCAATTTTTCGTAGTTCGGGCTCATCCGTTTCTTGCCAGCAAGCGCATTCAATAAAAGCGCGGTTAATAAATGTTGGCAGCCCGTTGAAGCCGAAGACACTTCCCGTTGGCTTCTTTCCGGATAAATGGATCAATTCACTTAAGGAGATCTTGGCAGTGTTTAAAAAGGCAGGAACAGAATTGACATAGCGTTGAAATTGGTCAGGCCGCTCCTCGATCAGGAAATCAAAAATCAAATCTGTTTTTTCGCCAACTTTTTCCGCATGACGATGGTCATTGACGAGTACGTAAGCGTGATTGTCGCCCAATTTTGCCTTTAACTCTACTGCGTGAAGTTCATTCCCAATAACCAGAATACGCATACTGCAATGTCTCGTTTCAAATGTTAATTTTGCTTCGAATTTATCGTAAACATAACTAAAATCATGTCTAAAATTGTAGTTAACTCCGACAAGGCGCCAGAACCGATCGGCCCTTACAGCCAGGCAATTAAAGCTGGTAACATGTTATTTGTGAGCGGCCAGATTGCAATTGATCGCGCAACCGGCAACCTGACTACCGGTGATATATTGTCAGAAACGAAACAGGTGATGCAGAACATTAATCATATTCTGCAAGCTGCAGGTTTCGGATTTGAGCATGTTGTGAAGACTTCCATTTTTCTAACGGACATGAACAATTTTCCAAAGGTAAATGAAGTGTACGGAAGCTTCGTAGCGGCGAATCCGCCAGCACGCGAAACTGTGGAGGTGAGCGGCCTGCCAAAGGGCGTGAATGTTGAGATCTCCTGCATAGCGGTGAAATAGCTACGCATCATTCGCGTTAATTTTACATTTGCATCTTGAACCAAATCATGAGTCAACAAAAAGTACGCGTACGATTCGCGCCAAGTCCTACCGGAGCATTGCATATAGGTGGTGTGCGCACAGCACTTTATAATTATTTATTGGCGCGTCAGTCAGGAGGAACAATGATTCTCCGAATTGAAGACACAGATCAGAATCGCTTCGTGCCAGGCGCGGAAGAGTACATCATTGAATCTCTTCGATGGGTGGGAATTACAATCGATGAGGGCATAGGTGTTGGTGGTCCTCATGCTCCCTACCGACAGTCGGAACGAAAAGACATCTATAAAAAATACGCGCGGCAACTAATTGCAGACGGCCACGCATACTATGCTTTCGATACGGAAGCGGAATTGAATCAAATGCGCGAAAGCCTTAAGAGTGCCGGCGTTGCAACGCCGCAATACAACAGCATCACCCGCGTACAAATGCGGAATTCTTTGACATTGCTCGAGGAGGAAACGCAGCGATTAATTTCTACTGGTGTACCTTATGTCATTCGCCTGAAAGTTCCTCGCAAGGAGGACGTCAGATTGAATGATCTGATACGCGGCTGGGTAATGGTTCATTCTTCACAAATTGATGACAAGGTGCTGATGAAATCGGACGGCATGCCGACATATCATCTTGCCAATGTAGTCGATGATTACCTGATGGAAATCACACACGTGATCAGAGGAGAAGAGTGGCTGCCGTCTGCACCATTGCATGTGCTGTTATATAAATTTCTGGGATGGGAACACCGGATGCCGCAGTTTGCACACCTTCCGTTACTACTTAAACCCGATGGGAACGGTAAGCTTAGTAAACGCGATGCAGATCAACTTGGCTTCCCGATATTTCCGCTCACATGGAAGGATCCAAATACAGGTGAAGTCGCTGCTGGATACCGTGAGTCCGGATATTTACCTGAGGCTTTAATAAACTTTCTCGCCTTCCTTGGCTGGAACCCCGGCACGACACAAGAAATTTTTTCAATGCACGAGTTGATTCGTGATTTCTCGATTGAAAGAATCGGGAAGGCCGGAACGCGTTTCGATATTCTGAAAGCGCAATGGTACAATCAGCATTATCTACGTTCCAAAAGCGACGAACAGCTTGCAACTTTCCTCCTTGCATCTCTTGCGGAGGAAAATATTCAATGTTCGATGGAAACAGCCTTAAAGATCGGTGCCTTAATGCGCGATCGCATCACTTTTCCGAATGACATCTGGCAACAGGCTCAATATCTTTTCACACGACCAACGCAGTTTGACGAAGCCGTCGTCGCAAAAAAATGGAATGACGATGTTGTGAAAGTACTGACGTCTTTTATTGATCAGTTGACAGATCTACAGCCAGAGAATGCGGAGGCTTATAAAGCTACACTGGAGAAAGTGACGAAGGACCTTGGCATTGGAAGCGGCAAAATTATGCAGGCGCTTCGTGTGGCTGTTACTGGCGCTGCCGGGGGGCCAGATTTAATGATTATCATGGAAATTCTTGGTAAAAATGAGGTGATTGAAAGAATTAGCTTTGCTTTGAAAACCCTCAAGGTGAAAACTGCGTAAATAATATATATCGTAGTATTAACCTGCGACTGTAAATAAGCAGCTATGAAAAACGAGGAGGAGCCAAAAAAAGAAAATAAAGCGAAACCAAAAGTTCACAAAGAGTTGCATGGTTTCGATGTGTCAATAGATTCTTTCGGAGAAATAAGGTCAAATATGGACATTGAAAAGATCAATGATTTCCTGAACAAGAATGTAGACGACAAGAAACTTGCTGAACGTGAAGACTATGATGAGATGAAGAAAAAAGACAAGAAGAAATAACATAAAATAGCAGAGTATATAGCCTGAAAGCCGCGTGGCTCTTCAGGCTTCTTTTTGTGACACAAACCTTAGAACCCAAATGGCATCATCACACGCTATCGATTATCAGATTAAAGGAGAAAGCATTCAGATTGTAGAAGTTGAATTGGATCCAATGGAAACGGTCATTGCCGAGGCGGGCGCAATGTTGTTTATGGAAGATGGAATAACCTTCGAATCCAAAATGAGCGATGGATCAAACCCAAGCCAGGGTTTGTTCGACAAGCTGTTATCGGCAGGCACACGCATTCTCACAGGCGAATCGTTGTTCATGACCCACTTCACCAACCGCGGGAACAGAAAAGCGAAAGTAGGGTTTTCGGCGCCCTATCCCGGAACAATCATTCCGATGAACCTTTCAGCTTTTCCGTCACGCGATGTGATCGTTCAAAAGGATGGTTTTCTCTGTGCTGCATACGGAACAAAAGTTTCGATCACTTTCAACCGTAAAATTGGTTCAGGACTTGTGGGCGGTGAGGGCTTTATCTTGCAAAAATTGCAGGGCGATGGCCTTGCATTTGTGCATGCAGGTGGAACGGTGATCGAGCGAACGTTGAACAATGAAACGCTTCGAGTTGACACCGGTTGTGTTGTTGCGTTTGAATCACATATTGACTTCGACGTGCAGGCTGCCGGCGGACTACGATCAATGATCTTCGGCGGCGAGGGAATGTTTCTGGCTACGCTTAGAGGCTCTGGTCGTGTGTGGTTGCAATCAATGCCGATAAGAAAACTCGTTCAGGCGCTGGCGCCCTACGGAAGGAACAGCAGTAAAGAAGGAAGCTCCGTTCTTGGAGGTCTTTTTGAAAATTAATCCGGTAAATGGGGCAACAGCAGCAGCGTTACGCGCAAGGCATTTACCGCGGGCTGCTGTTAAAACCCTCATTGACGAAAGTGGACGCTCCTGTTGACTTCAAAACATTCGTTTGCATATGGCCGGTGGATGTAAAATCTCATTATTTTTGCGCCCATGAAGGAAATCCAGATCGGCATTATTCGCGAAGGTAAGATGCCACCCGATAAACGCGTTCCGTTTACACCACTGCAGGCAGAAGAAATTCAACAACGTTTCCCGGAAGTAAAGGTAATTTGTCAGGAAAGTGAGATCCGTTGTTTTCGGGATGATGAATATCGGCAGCTGGACGTCGCAGTTCAGAAAGATGTCACTGGTTGTGAAATCCTCATGGGTATAAAAGAGGTCCCCATCGAGCAGCTTGTACCGCAAAAGACATACTTGTTTTTTTCACATACGATAAAAAAGCAGCCGTATAACAAAAAATTGCTGCAAGCGATACTCCGGCGCAATATCCGGATGATCGATTACGAAGCATTAAAAGATAAACAAGGAAATAGACTTGTTGCGTTTGGCAGATTTGCTGGAATTGTAGGCGCTTACAATGGCCTTTGGACATACGGAAAGAGGTTTAGTGCTTTTTCGCTTCGCAGGGCACACGAATGCTTTGATGTTAACGATCTGAAGCTGGAGCTTCGAAAAGTTAAGCTTCCCGCAGTAAAGATTATTCTTACTGGCGCAGGCAGAGTCGGACGTGGATCGATGGAAACGCTTGATACCGCTGGTATCAGAAAGGTAAGTCCCGAAGATTTTTTGAATAAACACTTCGACGAACCTATATACGTTCAACTCAGCAGTGGCGACTATCATAAAAGGAAAGAAGGTGGGCACTTTAACAGAGAGGAATTTCACCGTAATCCTGAGCGTTATGTTTCATTTTTTACAGAATATGCGAAAGTTGCCGATATACTGATGGCGGGCGCGTATTGGAATCCTAAAGCACCGGTTCTGTTCACGCGCGATGACATGATGAAAGAATGGTTCAAAATCAAAATCATTGCGGACATCACCTGCGATATTGATGGCTCGATTCCGAGTACTAAAAAAGCAACTACAATTCCTGATCCACTGTACGATTATGATCCAGCGAACGATTCAATTAATCCGCCGCTAAGCAACGACCGTTTCATTTCTGTCATGTCGATTGATAATCTTCCGTGCGAATTGCCACGCAGTGCTTCAGAGGAATTCGGGCGTGATCTCATTGACAGGGTTCTACCGATGCTTCTCGGTGAAGACCAGGATGAAATAATTGAACGCGCAACAGTTGCCGAAAACGGAAAGCTCACGCGTCATTTTGAGTACCTGAGTGACTACGTTGCAGGATAACGATGGATATCGATCCTGCAATTAAAATCAGGTTAGTTGACGCGTGTCGAAAGTATGTGGCCGAGAAGGTTGAACATTTGCAGCAAGCCATACGCGATTTACAAAACGCTGCCAATGAGGAAACAAAAAGCAGCGCCGGCGATAAATACGAAACAGGTCGGGCAATGGCGCAGTTAGAAATTGAAAAGCTCACTGTCCAACTGCATAAAACATTGCCTCTTCATCAGGCCCTTGATAAGGTCGAAACACGGCTTAAGGTGGACGTTATTGATCACGGTTCGGTTGTTTTCACTGACGGCGGGAATTACTTTATCGCAATAAGCGCCGGCGTTATTATAGTAAATAATGATTCGTATTTCGCCGTAGGTATCAACGCGCCCATCGCGCTCGCGTTAAGAGGAAAGAAGACAGGCGATGTTGTTGACTTTAACAAAAAGAAGCTCTTGGTTAAGAACGTAATAAATTGAATGGGAAGATAGCTGCGCATTTTCTCTTGGGGTGCGCAGGAAAGATGGATGTCATTTTCAAAACCGCATTCAAATACTTTAATTTGACCATGCTATTGTATAATGTAACTGTTGGGGTAGACAAGGATGTGGAGCAGGATTGGCTCGTATGGATAAAATCACATCATATTCCTGCGGTACTGAACACCGGTCTTTTCGAAAGCAGCAAGGTTTACAAAATTCTTCATGATCAGGAAGACGGAACTGTATCTTACAGCATTCAGTTCTTTTCCACACATATCGAAAAGGTTACAGAATATCTGCAGGTGTTTGCGCCGAAATTAATCGAAGACCATCGGCAACAATTCGCTAATAAACATGTCGTGTTTCAGACGTTGCTTGAAGAAGTTTGATCTTTCGCCAGCAACGTTTTTATTTGATCTGACTCAAGGTGACAGTTGATCCACTCACCATCTAATTTTGCGCCGTATTTCTTATAAAAATGGATTGCTGGTTCGTTCCAGTCCAACACCTGCCACATCATACCTGAACAATTTTCGTCCAACGCCTTTTGCATTGTGCGATCGAACAAATGCTTGCCCATACCTTTTCCGCGATAGGATTCGGTAACGATGATGTCTTCAAGGTACAAACGTTTTCCCTTCCAGGTTGAGTATCTCCAATAGTACAATGAAAGTCCGATAATGACCGAGTTTAACTCCGCGACAAAAAATCCAAAAATTGGGTTTTGACCAAAGCCATCGTCCTGCATCTTTTCAACCGAGTTGGTCACCTCATCGAGTGCACGTTCGTATGCAGCTAACTCGCGAACAAGTTCGAGCACACGAGGTAAATCATCTTTGCGGCCTTCTCGTATACGAATGTCACTCATTACATGTCGTCTTTCGCAAGCGGGGGCGTAACGCCCATGTTATACCACGCAAAGGCGTATTGATCCGCCGTAACTTCTAATGCTTTTTTCAGGTTGGATGAACCATGCCCCGATTTTGTTTCGATTCGAATCAGTACTGGATTGTCACCTGCGTGATGCTCTTGCAAAGTTGCTGCAAATTTAAATGAATGCGCAGGCACTACCCGATCATCGTGATCGGCTGTGGTTACCAAAGTCGCCGGATATGCGGTGCCGGGTTTCAACGCATGCACTGGCGAATACTTCTTCAGATATTCAAACATCTCTTTTGAGTCTTCAGATGTGCCATAGTCGTAAGCCCATCCGGCTCCGGCTGTGAACTTGTGATATCGCAACATATCCAAAACGCCAACTGCAGGAAAAGCAACCTTTGCCAGGTCTGGTCGTTGCGTCATCGTAGTGCCTACTAACAATCCCCCGTTGGATCCACCGGCAATCGCCAGATATTGACTTGAAGTGTAATTCTCTTTAATCAGGTACTCGCCAGCTGCGATAAAATCATCGAAGACATTTTGCTTGTTCATTTTTGTCCCAGCCACGTGCCACTTTTCGCCATACTCTCCTCCACCACGCAGGTTTGGCTGTGCATAGATTCCACCATTCTCAAGCCACACGATTCTTGCTGTGCTGAACGAGGGTGTAAGACTTACATTAAATCCACCATACGCATAGAGCCATGTCGGGTTTTTGCCATTCATCTCGAGACCTTTTTTATGAACGATAAACATCGGCACTTTTGTACCATCCTTACTTTCGTAAAAGACCTGCTTCGTCTCGTAATCTTCCGGGTTAAAATCAACTGCCGGTTTTTGATAAAGTTCCGATTTTCCGGAAGCGATATCATATCTGAATATTGTTGTAGGATAAGTGAATGAAGTAAATGAATAGAAGATTTCTTTGTCGTCCTGTTTGCCCTTAAACCCGCCCGCACTTCCAATTCCTGGCAATTCAATGACGCGTTCCATCTTTCCGTTCATGTCATATTGTTTCACCTGCGTTTTTACATCCACCATGTACTCTGTAAAGATCTTTTTTCCGGCGGTGCCCGCGCTCATTACACTTTCTGTTTCGGCAATGAGATCCTTCCAGTTGCTAGGCACTGGATTGGATATATCAGTGACGACAATTTTATTATTAGGCGCATTCAGATTGGTATGAATGAACAGCTTGCTGCCTTCATTTTCCATCACGTAATGATCATTATCAAAGTTGTTGATGATCTGAACGAGCTTGCCATTAGGATCATTTAAGTCCTGGATGTAAAGTTCATTTCCTGTTGTGCTGGTTGCTGCCGTGATCACAAGGAACCTTTCATCTTCTGTAAGATATGCTCCGATGTATCGTCGCGGTGTCTGCTCACCTCCGAAGACTAACTTGTCATCCTTTTGAGGGCTGCCCAGCTTGTGATAGTATACTTTGTGGTATTGCGTTTTTGCCGAGAGTTCGCTTCCCTTTGGCTTATCGTAGCTGCTATAGTAAAAGCCGTCATTCCCTTTCCAGGCGATCCCACTGAATTTAATATCGACCAGCGAGTCCTCAACAATGCTCTTGTCAGCGGTTCGCATAATGATTCCCTTCCGCCAGTCCGACCCGCCTTCGGTAATTAGATGGGCTGAAAGCGATCCATCTTTTGTAAACCAGATTCCGGCAAGACCGGTAGTTCCATCTTTCGAAAATGTATTAGGATCAAGATAAACCTCCGGCGTTCCATCAAGACCCTTCTTTCTGAATAGCACACTGTGATTCTGCAGCCCGTCGTTCTTGTAGAAGTAATAATATTCACCTTCTTTAAATGGCGCGCTTAGACGTTCATAGTTAAAAACCTTTTCAAGTCGCTGTTGGATTTTTTCCTTGAACTGGATATTATCAAGATAAGCGCTTGTTACTTGATTCTGTGCAGTTACCCACTCCGCCGTTGCAGTCGAGGTATCATTTTCAAGCCACCGGTACGGGTCCGCTACCTTCTCCCCAAAATACACGTCTACCGTGTCGACTTTTTTAGTTACGGGATAACCTGACATACTCGTTTCTTTTCCTGGTGTACATGCACCTGTGACTAGTGTAACTGCAATGAGTGTAACAAGCAGATTTGATTTCATGTGACCTAATTTTGTTCGAATAAAATTAAATGCGCTGTGACTTTGCAACGATACTTTGATGGATGGTTGTTCTTGAATTTATCGTGTTCATTAATCGTCTCAATCAATCAATTCAAAGCCTGTATAAGGGATAAGTATTTTTGGAATGGCAATACCCTTACTTGTCTGATTGTTTTCAAGCAACGCAGCAACGATTCGCGGCAACGCAAGGGCGCTCCCGTTTAGCGTGTGCAACAATTGCGTCTTACCTTCTTTATTCTTGTATCGCAGCTTCAATCGATTTGCCTGAAAAGTTTCAAAGTTACTTACAGAGCTTACTTCCAGCCAGCGCTGCTGCGCTCCCGCATAAACTTCCATGTCGAATGTCATCGCAGAGTTAAAGCCCATGTCTCCTCCACATAGCAAAAGCTTGCGGTAAGGTAGCTCAAGTTTTTCAAGAAGACTTTGCACGTATGCACACATCTCTTCCAGCGCAGCGTATGACTCTTCGGCCTTCCGTATTTGGACGACTTCAACTTTGTCGAACTGGTGCAGCCTGTTCAGGCCCCGCACGTGCGCACCCCAGCTACCAGCCTCACGACGAAAACATGGTGTGTATCCCGCGTTTTTGACCGGTAGTTGGTCCTCCGTCAGCATCACGTCGCGGTACAAATTTGTAATGGGAACTTCAGCCGTTGGAATGAGGTAAAGATTATCAGCAGTTGCGTGATACATTTGGCCTTCCTTATCCGGGAGTTGGCCGGTGCCGTATCCTGAAGCTTCATTCACGACAATGGGCGGTTGAATTTCGCGATATCCCTCGCGTGCCGCTTCATCCAGAAAAAAGTTGATCAGTGCACGCTGCAGTCTCGCACCTTTGCCTTTGTACACCGGGAAACCCGCACCTGCAATCTTGTTTCCCAGGTCGAAATCTATGATGTCGTATTTTTTTATCAGATCCCAATGCGGTAGCGCATCCGCGGAAAGTGTTGGCATCTTTCCCCATTCATGAACATTCTCGTTTTCTTCCGGTCCACTTCCAACAGGAACGCGCTCGTGAGGCGCATTTGGAATGAGGTAAAGTAATTTCTGCAATTCTTCTTCTGTCGCTGTCAACCTTGGTCCCAATTCAGTGATCGCTTTCTTGATCTCAGCAGTTTTCGTCTTCATCGTTTCAGCTTCAGTTTTCTGTCCTGCTTTCATCAAGGCTCCGATTTCCTTCGCCAGTGCATTCGATTCGGCAAGAAGACCATCCTGTTGCTGTTGAATGCTCCTGCGTTTTTGATCCAGCGACAATATCGCGTCCAGCGATTCCTCAATGTTCTTTAAACGCCTTTTTTCGAGACGCTTGATGATCTGTTGTTTTTCTTCGCGTATTACGGAAACCTGAAGCATGCTTAAAGTGTTTATTTCACGGCATCAAAATTATATGTTTTGTATTGCCAGAGCCGGTGAGGCGAATAAAATGTTTGCGAACATTTGATTATGTTATTTTTTAACATATACTTGCATCATCATACGGCTTTATCTCAAGCCCTCTGACAAATAAATCCGGTATTTTGCTTTCGAACTTTTGACTTCAGGACAATCTGTGTTGATGACCTTAGTTCCAGACTTTTTCTGATTGATTAACTCACACAACAAACATTATCACCTAAACACATCATTTTAAATTAACATGTACACGATTGATGATCTGAACGTCAGGCTTCTTTCCGAATTGAAAGAAATTGCCGAGGGGATGGGCGTAAAAAATGCCAAGAAACTAGCCAAACAAGACCTTATCTATAAAATCCTCGATGAACAAGCTGTTTCCGGTGGCGGTGAGTCTGCAGCAAAGAAACCAGCGGCGGTGGAAGCAGAGCCCGAGCGCAAAATGCGTCCAAGGCGACGCGAAAATGTAACAAGCGCACCGAAAGCTGAAGAAACGCAGAGCGAGGAATCATTCGAATCAATCAGCCTCGATTTCGACGCGCCAAAATTTGAAGAAAAAGAATTTGAAAATAAGAATGTAAGCGATGAAGGTTTCGCTCAACCGGCTCGTCAGGAGCGGGAGGAGGGAGAAGTGCGTGAGCAGCGTGAGCGTCGCGACCACAATCGCGAACGTGAGGAAAGACCTCAGCAGCCGCGTCCCAACATTCGTGATTTCGATGGTGCTATCAGCAACGAAGGCGCGCTGGAAATCATGCAGGATGGCTATGGATTCCTTCGTTCTTCGGATTACAATTACCTTGCAAGCCCGGATGATATTTACGTTTCTCCTTCGCAGATAAAATTGTTCGGTCTGAAGACCGGTGATACAGTAAAAGGATTCATCCGCCCACCGAAGGAAGGTGAAAAGTATTTTGCACTCCTGAAAGTTGAGTCAGTAAACGGCAAGACAACAGAAGAGATACGTGATCGCGTAGCGTTCGAATATCTGACACCCCTCTTCCCGGACGAAAAGCTGAGATTAAGCACCACGCCGGATAACATGTCAACGCGAATTCTTGATTTGTTCGCGCCAATAGGTAAGGGTCAGCGTGGTATGATCGTCGCGCAGCCTAAGACTGGTAAAACGGTTTTGTTGAAGCAGATCGCAAACGCCATTGCTGAAAATCATCCGGAAGTTTATTTGATCGTTTTATTGATCGATGAACGTCCTGAAGAGGTAACAGACATGGCTCGGAGTGTAAAAGCTGAAGTTGTTGCTTCTACATTTGATGAGCAGGCTGAGCGCCACGTGAAAGTGTCTTCAATTGTTCTCGAAAAGGCGAAGCGCATGGTTGAATGCGGTCACGATGTTGTTATCCTGCTGGATTCAATCACACGTTTAGCGCGCGCATACAATACCGTTGTTCCATCGTCAGGAAAGATCCTTTCTGGTGGTGTGGATGCGAATGCGCTTCATAAACCGAAGCGGTTCTTCGGTGCTGCACGCAACGTTGAGGGCGGCGGATCTCTTACAATTATTGCGACAGCATTGATTGATACAGGATCAAAAATGGATGAAGTGATCTTTGAGGAATTCAAGGGAACCGGTAACATGGAATTACAGCTCGACAGGAAACTTGCGAACAAGCGTGTTTACCCTGCGATCGATGTTCCTGCATCAGGTACGCGCCGGGAAGATCTGTTAATGAGAGAAGACGAGCTTCAGCGCGTTTGGATTCTTCGCAAATACATGAGTGATATGAATTCAAATGAAGCGATGGAATTCCTATTGCAAAAAATGAAAGGCACAAGGAATAACGATGAGTTTCTTATGTCAATGAATGGGTAACCGTCTTTTCGGTTTCAGATATAGAGCGCATCGAAAGGTGCGCTTTTTTTTCGCCTATCGCTTTCTGACCTTATAATTGAGTTCTTGTTGAAATGTCTGATCACCAATGGTGATCTTGTATGTCGTTACGCCCTGCGCCACATAATCGGTGAGGTCTAACACGAGGGTATTCTTCCCTTTTACAGCGCGTCGTGTCGTTGTAAATAATTGCTTTTCATTTGACTCGTCGAGCACTTTCAC
>Ga0196965_1000144_pt1 | contig 53656 bp, 56 predicted proteins | sample S1_20metaG_FD_148668 | JGI IMG/M metagenome (GOLD analysis project Ga0196965, IMG submission 148668) | Soil microbial communities from Anza Borrego desert, Southern California, United States - S1_20 | ecosystem: Environmental > Terrestrial > Soil > Desert | place: USA: California | collected...
GGTATCTGGCGCGAATTGCTGGAGAAGCTCGGTCCGCTGCGCGCGGTCGAGCTTCCAGCCGATCACGCCGTCGCCCTTACCCGCCTGCTGGTGCGCAATCCTGGCCGAAGGTGCCATGCCGCTCCAACCCGCATCCGGCGGAGCCGTTCCGGGGGGAAGGGCGTTGGACGATGCAAGGAGGCGAACCGATGGATCGAGCGAAGAACGAGGACCTTCCGCACCGCGACCAGAGCGCGATCGAGGCGGAAGCGGACAAGAGCCGCGAGGAGCAGGACGAGGTTCCGCCGCCTGGGACGGATCCGCTGCACGAGGGCCCTTGAGCGTCAGTCGCCCAAGTGGCGTTCCAGCGCCTTTGTCTCCGCCGCGCTCATCCTGAGCCCCAGCTTGGTTCTGCGCCACAGGATGTCCTCGGCGGTGCGGGCGAACTCTTTTTCGCGCAGGTAGGCGACTTCGGCTTCGTATAGGCCGTGGCCGAAATGCCTGCCGAGGTCCTCGACGCTGCTTGCATCGCCGAGAAGCTGGCGCAGACGGGTGCCGTAGGCGCGGGAGAGGCGGGCGAGGATCTCGGGAGGCATCCAGGCCGAGAGCGTCTCCATCCAGGCGAGGAAGGACGGCATCACGTCGCCGCCGGGTAGCGGCGTGGTACGGGTGAATTTGAGACCGCGGGCACCGAGGCGGTCGAGCGCTTCCGAGGCGAGAGCGCGGGCGCCGGTGAGCTTGCCGCCGAAGACGGAGAGGAGCTTCGCCCCCGGGCCTGGGTCGAGGGCGAGATGGTAGTCGCGGCTGATCGACTGGGCATCCGCTGCGCCCTCGCCCCACAAGGCCCGAATCCCGGCATAGCTCCAGATGACGTCGGCCGGCGCAAGGCCCTGCACGAACCACCGGTTCGCGGCCTCGCAAAGATAGGCGATCTCCCCGGGCGTGGCCGCATCGTCCTCGGGGCTGGCGGCGTCGGCATCGGTGGTACCGATCAGCGTGCCGCCCTCGAAAGGCATTGCGAAGACGACGCGCCCGTCCGGCTGCTGAAGGATATAAGCATGGTCTTCGTCCCAGAGCCGCGGCACCACGATGTGGCTGCCCCTCACCAGCCTCGGCGCGCCTCCCGCGTTCGCGCCGATGCGCTGCTCGACCACCGACACAAAGGGACCCGAAGCATTGAGGATCGCGCTCGCCGCGACGGTCCGTCCGCCGGCCAGTTCGGCGCGCCAGACCTTTCCGTCGCGGGAAGCGGAGAGCAAGGCGGTTCGGGTCGCGATCTCGGCGCCACGCTCGGCTGCGTCGAGCGCGTTCAGCGCGACCAGCCGCGAATCGTCGACCGATGCATCCCAGTAGGACAGCAAGCGGAGCGAGGCGCCGTCCTTCAGCGGCACGCGGGCGGGATCGCGGCCGGAGACGCGGCGCGAGCGGGGAAGGCTGCCGCGGATGGCGAACAGGTCGTAGACGAAAAGCCCGAGCCGGACCGTCCACCATGAGCGCATGCCGGGCGCGTGCGGCAGGATGAAGCGGAGCGGGCGGACGATGTGCGGCGCGTTGCGGAGCAGGGTCTCCCGCTCGGCGAGCGATTCGCGGACGAGCCGGAATTCGTAGCGCTCCAGATAGCGCAGGCCGCCATGGGCCAGTTTCGACGAGGCCGAGCTGGTGTGAGAGGCGAGGTCGTCCTTTTCGACCAGCAGTACCTTTAGGCCGCGCCCGGCGGCGTCGCGGGCGACCGCGGCGCCGTTGATCCCGCCGCCGACGACGAGGAGGTCGAAGGAGTCCATTGCGCCTTATCGTCATTGCGAGCGTAGCGAAGCAATCCAGTTCGGCGCCGGTTCTGGATTGCGTCGTCGCTGCGCTCCTCGCAATGACGGGGCATGGCCGAAACCATTCTCGTCATCGACGAAGGGACGACTTCGACCCGGGCGATGCTGTTCGAGGCGGGCGGTAAATGCCTCGGCTGCGAGCCGAGGGAACTCGCCCAATCCTATCCGCGGCCGGGCTGGGTCGAGCACGACGCCGAGGAGATCTGGTCGGCCAGCCTCGCCTGCGCTCGGGCCATGGTCGAGCAGGCGGGCGGTGCGCCGCGGATCGCGACGATCGGGATTGCCAACCAGCGCGAGACGATCCTGTTCTGGAGTCGCCGGACCGGGCGGGCGCTGGCGCCGGCGATCGTGTGGCAGGACCGGCGCACCGCCGATCTCTGCGCGCGGCTGAAGGAGGCCGGCGAGGAGGCCGCACTGCAGGAGCGGAGCGGCCTGCTGCTGGATCCCTATTTCAGCGGCTCCAAGATCGCCTGGGCGCTCGAGCATTGGCCGCAGCTCAAGGAAGCGGGCGACGATCTCTGCGTCGGAACGGTCGAGAGCTGGCTGGTCTTCAGGCTCACCGGAGGGCTCCACGTCTCCGACGCGACCAATGCATCGCGCACCGCCCTGATGGACATCCGTACCGGCCTCTGGGACGCCGCTCTGTGCGACCTGTTCAACGTCCCGCCGAAGGCGCTGCCCGAAATCGTCGACTGCGCCGGCCGCTTCGGCGAGACGCTGAGCGACCATTTCGGCGCGCCGATCGCGATAGCCGGCATGGCCGGGGATCAGCAGGCGGCCGCGATCGGGCAGGCGTGCCTGAAGGAGGGGGAGATCAAGGCGACCTACGGCACCGGCGCCTTCGTGCTCGCCAACAGCGGCGGCGCGATGAAGGCGAGCCGCCACCGGCTGCTCTCGACCATCGCGTGGCAGGTCGAAGGCCGGCGAAGCTACGCGCTCGAAGGCTCGGTATTCGTCGCGGGAAGCCTGGTCAAATGGCTTCGCGATGCGCTCGGCTTCGTCGCCTCGGCCGCCGAAACGGAGGCGCTGGCTCGCTCGGTCGCGGACAGCGCCGGCGTCTTCATCGTGCCCGCTCTGGCAGGGCTCGGAGCCCCACACTGGGCGCCTCAGGCCAAGGGCGCGATCTCGGGACTCAGCTTCTCCGCCGGCCGCGCCGAGATCGTCCGCGCGGCGCTGGAAGCGATGGCGCACCACACGCACGATTTGATGCGGGCGTTCGCCGCCGACGGCGCGGCTTGGCAGTGCCTGCGCATCGACGGCGGCATGTCCGCCAACGATTGGATCGCCCAGGACCTGGCGGACATGCTCGATCTGCCCGTGGAGCGCCCCGCCTTCGTCGAGACGACCGCGCTCGGCGCTGCGATGCTCGCTGCCGTCGGCTGCGGCCTGTTCGCCTCGCTCGAAGACGCCGCGGCGATGCGCGGGGATGTGACGCGGTTCGAGCCGAATATGGAGCCGGCGATGCGTGAGCGGCGGCTGGAGGGATGGGCGAAGGCGGTGGAGGGCGTGCTGCGGTAATTCCTCCCCGGCACGGGGAGGGGGACCATGCGAAGCATGGTGGAGGGGCCCGGAGCGCAACGGAGGGTCGGACCTCGCCCTTCGGGCTCGGCCCCTCCACCGCACTTCGTGCGGTCCCCCTCCCCGTTCCGGGGAGGAATTAAACCTTCGAGCCGGGCCTCGGCGATTGGACCACCGTGCCTTCCGGCGGGACCCAGCTGTCGTCGATCATCTTGATAATTCCGGAGAAATCCTTGCCGGCTCCGCCGAGGCCTTCGGCGAAGCGGGTGTAGAGCTCCTCGGCATAGGCGCCCATCGGCGTGTAGGCGTCGACGCTCTGGGCCGCCTCCATGGCGAGCCTGAGGTCCTTCAGCATCAGGGCCGCGGCGAAGCCGCCGTCATAACCGCGGTCCGCAGGCGTCGCCGGGCCGACGCTGGGGACGGGGCAGTAGCTCGTCATCGACCAGCATTGGCCCGACGCCTTGGAGGCGATGTCGAAGAAGACCTGCGCGTCGAGGCCGAGCTTGCGGGCGAGCACGAACGTCTCGCAGGTCGCGATCATCGAGGCGGCGAGAAGCATGTTGTTGCAGATCTTCGCGGCCTGGCCGGAGCCCGGCCCGCCCGCGTGGATGACCGCCTTGCCCATCGGCGCGAGGAAGGTCTCGGCGCACCGGAAGGCTTCCTCCCCGCCGCCGACCATGAAGGTGAGCGTGCCTGCGTCGGCCGCGGCGATGCCGCCGGAGACGGGCGCGTCGACCATCCGATAGCCCGCCGCTTCCGCTTTCCCGATCTCCTCGCGCGCCGTAGCGACGTCGATGGTCGAGCAGTCGATCAGGATCGCGCTCGTCGGCGCCCTGCCGATCACGCTGGCCTCGTAGACTTCCCGGACATGCTTTCCTGCGGGGAGCATCGTGACGACGGCCTCGGCATCGGCCGCCGCTTCCCCCGCCGTCGCGGAGCGGATGCAGCCATGCTGCTCGGCTCTCGCCAGCGCGGGTTCGGAAAGGTCGAAGGCGCGGACCTCATGGCCGGCTTTGGCGAGGTTCGCCGCCATGCCGCTGCCCATGTTGCCGAGCCCGATGAATGCGACGCGTGCCATTTCTTCTCCTAGCTCCTCCCCCGGACGGGGAGGGGGACCGCGACGCGAAGCGGCGCGGTGGAGGGCGCCCATTGCAGAGCGGGGCTCAGGGCCCCCCCACCATGCTGCGCATGGTCCCCCTCCCCGTTCCGGGGAGGATCATCAACGCCCCTTCCACTCCGCCTTCCGCTTGTCGACGAAGGCGGCCATGCCTTCCTTCTGGTCCTCGCTGCCGAACAGGCCGTGGAACAGCCGCCGCTCGAACAGGATGCCTTGGGCGAGGCCGGTCTCGAACGCCGCGTTCACCATCTCCTTGGTCGCGATCGCGGCGAGCGGCGCCATCGAGGCGATCGTTTCGGCCGTCTTCAGCGCCTCATCGAGCAGTTTGTCGGCCGGGACGACGCGGGCGACGAGGCCGGCGCGCTCCGCCTCCTCGGCGCCCATGTTGCGGCCGGTGAGGCACATCTCCATCGCCTTGGCCTTGCCGATCGCGCGGGTGAGCCGCTGCGAGCCGCCCATGCCGGGCGTGACGCCGAGCTTGATCTCGGGCTGGCCGAACTGCGCGGTGTCCGCGGCGATGATGAAATCGGCCATCATCGCCACCTCGCAGCCGCCGCCGAGCGCGTAGCCCGCGACCGCGGCGATCCAGGGCTTGCGCGTCGCCGTCACCCGCTCCCACCCGGCGAAGAAGTTCGACGCATACATCTCCGCGAAGCCCTGGCTGGACATCTCCTTGATGTCGGCGCCGGCGGCGAAGGCGCGCTCCGAGCCGGTCAGGACCGCGCAGCGCGGCTCCGGATCTGCGTCGAACGCCGCGAAGGCGTCGATCAGCTCGGCCAGGACCTGCCTGTTGAGCGCGTTGAGCGCCTTCGGCCGGTTGAGGGTGATCAGGGTGACCGCGCCGCGCGGCTCGACCAGGATGGTCTCGTAGCTCATCGAAACGCTCCGCGGAGAGGGAGAGGGCAGCCCCCGCTTCGCCGAAGCGGGAGCAAGGGCCCCGAGCCGATTACTGCTCGTTGCCGGCGGGCTTGTCGCCGTCGCCCTCGGCGGCTGCTTCGCCCTCGGCCGGAGCCGCGCCTTCGGCAGGCTTGTCGCCGCCCGCCGAAGTGCCGGCATCCGCGTTGCCGTCGGCAGGCTTGGCTTCGTTGCCCGCCGCGCCAGCTTCGCTGCCGGCGGCCGCGTTGGCGGCCTCGGTGCCGTTCGCCTGGTTGTTGCCGCCCTCGCCGCCGCCGTTGCAGGCGGCCAGCGCGAGCACAGACGCGGTGAGGATGATGAGGGTCTTCATGTGGAACTCCTGCTGGATGAAAAGGCGCTGCCTTCCTAAAGGCGGAGCATGGAAAAGCAATCGGGAGCGCGGCACGTGGCGGAAGCGAGGCATGAAGTGACCCGGCGGCGCTTCGAGGTGGAGGAGGAGGGCGCGACGGCGATCCTCACCTACGAGCTTCGCGACGGCAGCATCGTCTTCACTCACACGATCGTGCCCGAGAATATCGAGGGCAGGGGGATCGGCGGCCGGCTCGCCGAAGCTGGGCTCGACTATGCGCGCGAGCAGGGGCTGAAAGTGGTGCCGCAATGCTCGTTCGTGAGAGCCTATATCGAGCGCCACCCGGAATATGCCGACCTCCTGGCGACTTAGCTCGAGCGACGGATACGCCGCGCCGGTGCCGCGTTCTCCCGACTTCCATGCCCGCGCAGCCTGAATGACCACGCCCCAGATCCTCTCCTTCGCGGTGCTCGCGGGGATGATGGCGCTCTTCCTCTGGGGGCGCATCCGCTACGACATGGTCGCAGTGCTCTCCCTGCTGGCGACGGTGCTCGTCGGAATCGTGCCGCCCGAGGAGGCCTTCTCGGGATTCTCCGACGATATCGTGATCATCGTCGGCAGCGCTCTCGTCCTATCGGCGGCGATCGAGCGGTCCGGCGTCATCGAGGCGCTCCTCGGCCGCGTGACGAGCAGCGCGCGCAGCGTGGGCACGCAGCTCATCACCATCGTCGGATCGGTCACGATCCTCTCGGCGATGGTGAAGAATATCGGGGCGCTGGCGATGATGATGCCCGCCGCCTTCCAGATGGCCAAGCGGTCCAACGCCTCTCCCTCCTGCTTCCTGATGCCGATGGCGTTCGGCTCCTTGCTCGGCGGGCTCATCACCCTCGTCGGCACCTCGCCCAACATCATCGTCAGCAGGGTGCGCGAGCAGATGACCGGCGAGCCCTTCGCGATGTTCGACTATGCGCCCGTCGGCCTCGGCCTCTCGGCGGCCGGGCTGCTGTTCCTGCGCTTCGGCTACCGGCTGCTGCCGACCGGTCGCCGCGCCGCGCCGACGCTGGGCGAAGCGCTCGACATCGAGGATTATGCGACCGAAGTGCAGGTGCCTCCCGGCTCGCCCGCCGAGGGCAAGACGGTGGCGGAGCTCCGGGCGATGGCCGACGGGGAGATCGAGGTCACCGGCATCCACCGCGGCGAGGTTCGAAGGACGGTGCCGTTGCCCGATGCGGTGGTCGACGCCGGCGACGTCCTCATCCTCAAGGGCGAGCCGGAGGCGCTCGAGCGGGCGATCGCCGCCGCAGGCCTCCATCTCGAGGGCCACCATCGCGAGAGCGCAGACGGGTCGTCGAACGTCGGCGTGATCGAGGCGGTGATCGAGCGCGGCTCGCTCCTCGCCGGCGCGGCGGCGGGACGGGTGGAGCTGCACCACCGGCACGGCGTCAACCTGATCGCGGTGTCCCGCCGCGGCGAGCGGATCACCGCGCGGCTTCGCGACGTCGTGCTCTGCCCCGGCGACGTCATCGTGCTGCAGGGGCCGCTCGACACGCTGCCGGAGCGGCTCCGCGATCTCGGCTGCCTGCCGCTCGCCGAGCGCACGCTCCGGCTCGGCAACGCCCGGCGCGGGCTGGTCCCCGTCGCGATCCTGGGCGGCGCGATGATCCTGACCGCGGTCGGCTGGGTGCCGGTGGCACTCGCTTTCTTCGGCGCGGCGGCGCTCACCATGCTCGCCGGGGCGCTTCCGGCGCGCGACGCCTATCGCGCGGTGCAATGGCCGATCCTGATCATGATCGGGGCCCTCATCCCGGTCGCCGACGCGTTGCGCACCACGGGCGGCTCCGAGTTGATCGGCGCCTGGCTGTCGGCCGCCTCGACCAGCTTGCCGCCCTGGGGCGCGGTCGCCCTGATCATGGTCGCGGCGATGGCGGTGACGCCGTTTCTCAACAATGCCGCGACGGTGCTGGTGATGGCGCCGATCGCGGCGACCTTCGCCGGCGAGCTCGGCTACCGCCCGGAAGCCTTCTTGATGGCCACGGCAGTGGGTGCGGGCTGCGACTTCCTGACGCCGATAGGGCACCAGTGCAACACGCTTGTCATGGGGCCCGGCGGATACCGATTCGGCGATTATGCGCGGCTCGGCGCGCCTTTGTCGCTGCTGGTGGTCCTCGTCGGCGTGCCGCTCATTCTCGCCGTCTGGCCGCTGCGCTAGCGCAGGCTGATCACGAACTGGTTGCCGTCCGGATCCTTGAAGATGGCGAAGCCGCCCCAGGGGGTCTTCTTCGGCGCCTGGGTGAACTCCACCCCGCGGTCGCTCAGTTGCCGGTAGGTCGCGTCGAGGTCGTCGCAGGCGAGGGCGCCGTTGAACACGGTCCCGATGCGGCCCTCCTGACCCTCCGGGGTGAACAGGACGAAGCGGGTCGCGCTGTCGCCGACCGACAGCTCGATCCAGCGCTGCCGGTCGTCGAACGGCTGGTCGGTCATTAAGGTGAAGCCGATTTTCTCGGTCCAAAAGGCGAGCGCCCGGTCCTGGTCGGCGCAGGCGATGCTGACGAACTTGAGGTGGGTGATCATGCGCGGCTCCTTTCCCGGCCCGGATAAGCCGGACGGCCGGCGCCGCGACAAGCCGTCCGGTAAACACTATAGCGGCGGCCATGACGCGGTCGCTCGATTCCTATCTCACCGACGTGCTGATGCGCGATCTCGTCGGCCACGATCGCGCAGCCTCCGCCTTCCTCGTCTACCTGTGGCTGTGGCGGATGAGCCGCGGGGAGGGCCGCGACCGGATCGGGGCGAGCCTGCAGACCATCGCCACGCGCACCGGCCTTTCCAAATCGGCGGTCCAGGCCGGCGTCCGCCACCTCAAGCGGCGGAAGCTGGTCACCGCGGTCAGGAGCGGACCGACCGCGGCGCCGGTCTACGAGGTGCACGAGCCCTGGCGGCGGCTTGGCGGCTGAGCTCGATCCAGGTCGGGGCATGGTCGCTGGCGCCCACGCGGGCGCGGGCGTCCTTGTCCACCCCGGCGGCCCGCAGTCGCGCGGTCGCCTGCGCGTTCAGCAGGCAGTGATCGATGCGGATGCCGGCATTGCGGGCGAAGGCGTTCCGCCAATAGTCCCAGAAAGTGTAGATGGTCTCGTCCGGATGGAGGTGGCGGACGGCGTCGGTCCAGCCCTGGGCGAGGAGCTTCCGGTAGAGCGCGCGCGGCTCGGGCTGGAACAGGGCGTCGTCGAGCCAGCGCTCGGGCTTGTAGACGTCCCGGTCCTCGGGGATGACGTTATAATCGCCGGCGAGGACGACGGGGCAGTCGAGGTCGCGCAGCTCCGCCGCATGGGCGACCAGGCGCTCCAGCCAGGCGAGCTTGTAGGCGAACTTCGCCGTGCCGACGGGATTGCCGTTCGGCGCGTACATTCCGCCGATCAGGACGCCGTTCACGGCCGCCTCGATGTAGCGCGCCTGCTCGTCGGAAGCATCGCCGGGGAGGGAACGACGGGTCTCGACCGGCCGGCAGCCGCGGGCGAGGATGGCGACTCCGTTCCAGCGGCTCTGGCCCTGCCAGATCGCGCCGTATCCGGCCTTTTCGATCGCCGTCTCCGGGAACTTCTCCTGCGGCGCCTTCAGCTCCTGCAGGCACACGACGTCCGGCCGGGCCTCGCTTAGCCAGTCGAGCAGAAGCGGCAGCCGCCCGTTGACTCCGTTGACGTTGAAGGTCGCGATCCTCATCCGCCGCCAACGCGACAGCAGGCGATTGGTTGAGCGATCCGTGCTAGAAGGGCGATTCCACGGCAAGGGGGTGCGCCATGGATTTCGACGCGATCGTGATCGGCAGCGGCTTCGGCGGCGCCGTCTCAGCCTGCCGCCTTGCCGAGTCCGGGGCGAGGACATTGGTGCTGGAGCGCGGCCGGCGCTGGGACAAGACCAACTATCCGCTCCATTCGGGCAAGTGGCTGTGGGACCAAAACGACCCCGTCGCCCGCAACGGCTGGCTCGACCTGCGCGTCTTCCGGCACATGGCGGTCGCGCAGGGCGCGGCGGTCGGCGGCGGCTCGCACATCTACGCCAATGTCTCGGCGGTGCCGCCGCGCGAGACGTTCGACGCAGGCTGGCCGCCGGAGATCACGTGGGATGCGCTTGCGCCGCATTATTCGACGGTCGGCCGGGTCATGAACGTCCAGACCGTTCCCGACGGCCAGTGGACCGAGCGGATGAAGCTGATGAAGGAGGCCGCCGACGCCATAGGCGCCGGGGACCGCTTCAAGAAGCTGGAACTTGCCGTCTCGTTCGATCCCGGCTTTCACTATGGGCTCGAGGACCCCATGAACCTCCGCCACAGCCGCCGCTTCGTCAACGCGCAGGGGGTCGAGCAGGGCACGTGCGTCCATCTCGCGAACTGTGACATCGGCTGCGACGCGGACGCCAAGAACACGCTCGACCGCAACTATCTCGCGCTCGCCGAGGAGAAGCGCGCCGATATTCGCGAACTGCACCTCGTCAACGTCGTCGCACGGGAGGGAACGGGCTATCGCGTCTACTTTGACGACATTTCGGGCGGTAGCCGGCGGCCGGGAAGCGCGACCGCGGAGCGGGTGATCGTTGCCGCCGGATCGCTCGGCTCGACGGAGCTGCTGTTGAAGTGCCGCGACGTCGCCAGGACCTTGCCCAATATCAGTTCGTTTCTGGGCCGCAACTGGAGCAGCAACGGGGATTTCCTGACGCCCGCCTGGCACGACGATCGCCGTCCGGAGCCGTCAATCGGGCCGACGATCAGCAGCGCGATCGACTTTCTAGACCGCAGCGACGACGGCCAATCCTACTGGATCGAGGACGGCGGCTTCCCGAACGTGCTGGAAAGCTGGATCCGCGACGGCGAAGCTTCGCACGCCAAGATCGCCGCGCTGCTGCGGGTGCTGCGCAGGGCACTCGCACACGGCCCGACCGACCATGTGATGCCGTGGTTCGCGCAGGGCGTCGACGCGGCGGACGGGCGGCTTTCGCTGCGCCGGCGCTGGTGGCTGTTCGGCCGGCATCAGCTCACCCTCTCCTGGCAGATCGCGAAATCGCAAAAGCTGATCGAGGCGATTGTCGCCACGCACCGCAATCTCGCGGTGGCGGCGGGCGGCTCGCCGATGGTGCCCTTCACCTGGACGAGGCTGAAATATCTGATCACGCCCCATCCGCTCGGCGGGTGCAACATGGGAACCGGCCCCGAAAATGGGGTCGTCGACCATCTCGGCCGTGTGTTCGGCTATCCGGGCCTCCATGTGCTCGACGGTGCGATCGTGCCCGAGGCCGTCGGGGTCAACCCGTCGCGGACGATCGCCGCCCTTGCGGAACGGGCGATGGCCGAGATCGCCCGCGCCGGCTGACGGTTCAGGGCCCGATCTCCACCCGCTCGATCAGATGTGGGTGGAGAGAGGGGTTTTTCGGCTTCTCGCCGTCATCCCTGGGGACTTTCTTCAGTCCGACGGCATGCACGGTCAGCACCCCGTCCGTCGCTATGCGCAACCGCAGAAACGATTTGCGGCTCTGGATGCGCAGCCCGGAAAAGCCGTAACCGGTCTGGCGCCGGAGCAGGACCATGCAGAATATGAAGTAGAAGCCCATCACGAAGGCCGAGACGAGGCCGGAGACGAGCCCGGCCGCGACCAGCAATGCGGCCGAGCCCCAGCCGCCGTCCCACCAATGGCCGAGCAGCCGGACGGTGAGCACGGTCGCCGCCGCCACGGCGGCAAAGTGGGCCAGCGCATGACCGACGCCGAGGAGGATGCGCAGCCATGCCTTGTCGCGCGCGTCCGCCAGCGCCCAGCAGGCGAAGAGCAGGGCCGCCAGGATGACGGGCACCGCCGGAGAGACGTAGGTGAGCCCTCCATAAGCTTCGAGCGCATCGGCGAAGCCGCCCTGCGACAGCAGAGTGGCGAAATCGCCGCGGCCGGTTGCGGCAGCATTGAACGCCAGGATCCAGTTCAGGACGAGGAAGATGCCCGCCAAGAGCAGCGTGAACTGCCAGTTGAGGATAGGGAAAGCGACGTTGCGCAGGGCCAGCAGATAGGAGGTCAGCTTCTCCGGATAGCGGGATCTCCCCTCGTCGGCGATCCTGAACGTCCGGTTGTTCTCGCCTTTCGCGCCGTCGACGCCCGGCGGCGGATATTCGCTTGGAATGGTGCGCTCGCCGAGCTGGTGGGTTGCGCTGGTAAAGGCGCCGCCCCCGCCGCACGTGATATATTGCCGTCCGGAGGCGTTTTCCTCGACGAACCGCGAATAATGGTGGCTGTCGCCGGTCAGGACCAGCTTCAGCTCGTGCCCCATCCGATCGCCGGTTTCGGGATGCTTCGCCAGGCCCGCCAGCCGCTCGAGATAGTTGAAGCTGCGATATCGGTCCTCGACCCGCCCCGAAACCGCATTCGCCCAGACCGGCTCCGAAACGCACAGGATGACCTTCGATCCCGGCTCCATCCACTTTGCCGCGACATGGCTGAAATAGTCGATCTGCGGCTGGTCGATATAACCTTCCATCTGGCTGTCGGTGCCCCAGAGCCACCAGCCATGGGGCAGCGCCAGCGCGAAATAGCTGCGCGTCTGGCGAGTTTCGCGGCCGGCTATCACCGCTCCGTCGCGGGCGAAGCCGAGGGTGCCGGCGGCGGGCGTGCGGCGTCGGCAGAAGAGACCAAAAAAGGCGTTGAGACCGTCGTGCCAGTCATGGTCGCCCGGGAGGGCATAAAGGTGCGGCGCGTCGCCGTCTTGCGGCGCTCCCGCAACCTTCCAGGCCTCCTCGAACGGCGCCCGGAAACGCTCCTCATAATCCTGGCGCGACGCGCTCGGATAGACTTGGTCCCCGCCGAGCAGCAGCAGCCGTCCGCGAGTCAGCACCTCCCCGCCAGCCTCGATCGACGGCGCGCTGATCAGCCGGGCCATTGCATAAGTCGGATTCCAGCCGTCGCCGGTGTCGGCGAGATAGTCGAACCAGAAGTCGCCTTTGTGGTCGCGATAGTGGAGCATCTCGTCGGCGGGCATCGCCGCGATCGCATTCGACGCCGCGATCGATTCGCGCCGGTCCGCATAGCGCCCGAAGACGGTCGAAACCGCTTCCCTGATCCCCGCCTGGACAAGCAGACCCGGGTTGAACCACCCGGTCATCGGAAGTCGTTTCGCCATGCGACTCTCCCCCATCAAGGGGAGGATAAATGAAAGCGCGCCTGCGTCCAAATTCATTCGGACCGGAGGCCGCAGTCTGGGGAGAAAATCTGTCCCTTTATTCGTCCGCGGCGGGCGTCTGTTCCGCGTCGCCCGTTGCCTCCGCCTGATCGTAAAACCACGCCTCGACCGGCCCGGAGAGTTTGATGGTCACCGGTTGGCCGTGCCGGTCGAGCGCCTTGCCTGCCGCGACTCGGATCCAGCCTTCCGACATCGAATATTCCTCGACATCGGTCCGTTCGCGGCCCTTGAAGCGGATGCCGACGCCGCGGCGCAGCGCGTCGCCGTCGAAATGCGGGCTCCTGGGGTTGATCGACAGGCGATCGGGGGGCGTGTCCGCCATCCTCGTTCAGCTCCTTCTCGTGCGGGCGATCCAGGCGTCGATTTGCTCCTCGAGGATGTCTAGCGGCAGCGCGCCGCTCTCCAGCACGACGGCGTGGAAATCGCGGATGTCGAAGCGGCTGCCGAGAGCCTGCCGCGCCCGGTCGCGCAGTTCGAGGATCTTCAGCTGGCCGATCATGTAGCTCGTCGCCTGACCGGGATTGTTGAAATAGCGCTCGACCTCACGAGTCGCGTCGCGCTCCGACAGGAGGCCGTTGTCGCGGAAATACTGGATAGCACGCTCGCGGGTCCAGCGCTGCGAATGGATACCCGTATCGACGACCAGCCGGATCGCCCGCCAGAGGGCCGTCGAATGCATCCCGAACAGCGAATAGGGATCCTGATAGAAGCCCATCTCCTGGCCGAGCTGCTCGGCATAGAGGCCCCAGCCTTCCGTATAGGCGCCGTAGCCGCCGAACCGCCGGAACTTGGGAACGTCGGGGAGCTCCTGGGCGAGCGCGATCTGGAAGTGATGGCCGGGCGCGCCCTCATGGTAGGAGATCGCCTCGGTCTGGGGACGAAGCACCTGGTTCATGTCGGCGAGGTTGACATAGTAGATGCCGGGCCGCGCACCGTCCGCCGAGGGCCGGTTGTAGAAGGCGACGGCGGCGGTCTCCTGGCGCCAGGCTTCGACCGCGCGGACTTCGAGCGGGGCGCGCGGCAGCCGCCGGAAGAACCGCGGTGCCGCTTCCATCACCTGGGCGATGAAGCGGCGGGCGTCGGCCAGATATTGCTGCCGCCCCGCTTCGGTGTTCGGATATTTGAACTGCTGTCCGCCGGTGATGTGGGCGAAGAACTGGCGCAGCGTGCCGCGGAAGCCGACTCGCTCCCTGATCCGATCCATCTCCCCGTGGATGCGCTCCACCTGCCGCAGGCCGATCTGGTGGACCTGCTCGGGCGTGAGATCGGTGGTGGTCGATTGGCGCACGCGCTGCGCGTAATATTCGGTGCCGTTCGGCAGGCTCCAGGCGCCGTCGTTGCCGCGCGCGCGCGGCTCGATTTCGTCGAGCGTGCGCAGCATCAGGTCGTAGCCGCGGCGGAACGGGCCGGTGAGCGCCTCGCGCGCCTCGGCGACGAGACGCGCCTTGACGTCGTCAGGCGCCTGGAGGCGGCCGACCTTGGTCCGGAAGTCGGCCAAGACGGCGCTGTCCTCGCCGCTGCCGAACGGCGCCCCTGCGAGGATACGGCGGGCGTCGGCGCGGACCGGCGCGAAGTTGAACCGGGGCGGGACGATGCCGAGCTCGGCCTGCCGGCGCATGTTGGCCGAGATTTCGGTCATCACCCGCTCGACCTCGCGCAGCCGCGACACATAGGCCTCGGCGTCTTCGACCGTGTCGATGCGGTGGTTGTTGATCAGGAAGACGGGGATGGAGCCCATCGGGCTGCCGTTGTTGGTCGCCGGAAAGGCATGCCACCGCCAGGTGAAGGCGCGCCGCGCATCCTCGACCTGCTCCTCGAACATCCGGTAGCTGATCCGCGCGGCCGGTCCGAGCCGTTCGGCGTCGAATTCGGCGTGGAGCCGCTGCAGCTGCGCCTCGGCGAGCGCGAGCTGCTGCTGTCGATAGGCGTCCGTATAGTCGTTCAGCCGGTGATAGAGGCGCTTCGACCCGAGGCTGGTCAGCGTCTGCGGGTTGTCCGCGATCTGCTCCTCGAAGGCGGCATCGAGGAAAGCGTTGAGGCGCGCGTCCTCGACGGCGGCGGTCGGTTGAGCCGCCATCGGCGGGGCGCCACTATGCTGGCTCGCCGTGCAGGCGGTAGCGAGGAGGAGGGCGAGGAGCGAAAGGTGCTTCACAAAAGTCGGTCCCTGGCGGCCAAAAGATCGGGACTTCTTAGCGCACCGGTCGGCGGCGTCCAGCATCGGCAAATTTGGATCGATCCTTGCCCGCGAGCGGCTTGTGTGCGCTCCTTTCCCGACCGTGCGACTCACCGGGAGACGCTAGATGCCGTTTTATTATTCGATCAGAAAAGCGCCCGACGACGTCCGCCGTCGCACCGCCGAAGGATTGCTCAGGCTGCGTACTCAGTTGGCGGATGAAGTCCCCCAGCGGACGATCTCCGACACGCTGCTGCTAGCCACTTGGAACATCCGCGAATTCGATTCGACCAAATACGGCGCCCGCGACGCCGAACCGCTTCATTACATCGCCGAGATCATCAGCCATTTCGACCTCGTCGCCGTGCAGGAGGTGCGCGAGGACCTCTGGGCGCTCGACGAGGTGCAGAAGATGCTCGGCGGCTGGTGGAAATATATCGTCACCGACGTCACCTACGGCACATCGGGCAACGGAGAGCGCATGGCGTTCCTCTACGACAGCCGCAAGGTGACGTTCGGGGGCCTCGCCGGCGAGGTCGTGCTGCCCGACGTGCGGGGCCGGGAGCGGACGCTCCAGTTCGCCCGCACGCCCTTCCTCTGCGGCTTCCGGGCGAGTTGGACCAAGTTCAACCTGTGCACCGTCCACATCTATTACGGCGACTCGAAGGCTGACGATCCGCGGCGGATCAAGGAGATAGAGGAGCTCGCCGCTCTGCTGGCCGACAAGGCGAAGGCGCCCTCGGACCAGCCGGCGCGGCCGGACGGTGCGGTCACCGCGACGCGCAACAACTCGCCGGAGAACATGATATTGCTCGGCGACTTCAATATCTTCGCCCGAGGGGACAAGACCTTCGAAGGGCTGACCAAAGCGGGCTTCGTTGTGCCCGAGGAACTGCAAAAGCTGCCCGGCAGTAACCTGGACCAGAGCAAGTTCTACGACCAGATCGCGTTCCTGGTGCGCAGCGAACGGTTCGGCACCACAAGCAAGGCCGGCGTCTTCAATTTCTGCAAATCGGTCTATCGCGAGGAGGACGAGGCGGTCTACGCCCCGGTGATCGGCGAGCCCTACGCCAAGGCGAAGAACAAGAAGAGCTACTACAAGCAGTGGCGGACCTTCCAGATGTCGGACCATCTGCTGCTCTGGGTCGAGCTCAAGATCGATTTCGGAACGGAATATCTGGAGGCGATGCGGGCCTGAGCGCGCTCAGCGCCCGTCCTTCATCCAGCATGGGTCCCAGTCGGGTTCGGGTCCGAAGCGGGCGGCGAGGAAGTCGACGAGCGCCCGGACGCGGGCCGTCGCGGCGCGGCCAGGCGGCATGACGAGGTGCAGGCCGCCTTCCTCGAGCGGGAAATCGCGCAGGACCACCTCGCCGGCGCCGCTCTCGATCGCCGACGCCGCGATGAAGCTCGGCAGGATGCAGATGCCGAGCCCGGCCTCCGCGGCGGCGCGCAACATGTCGCCATTGTCCGTCCTGAGCCGGGGGCGGAGGCGGACATGCTCCCATCCCTTGCCCGTCCGGAAACGCCATTGCTCGGCACGCCCGGCATTGGCGTAGACGAGATGGTCGTGCCGATTGAGGTCGCGCGGATGGTCCGGCCGGCCGCGCGCATCGAGATAGGACGGGCTGGCGAGCAGGATGCGGCGCATCGGCGCGATCCTGCGCGCGATCAGCGAGGAATCCTCGAGATTGCCGAGCCGCACGGCGAGGTCGTAGCCGCCCCCGATCAGATCGACCGTCTTGTCGTCGAACGAGATGTCGAGCTCGACCTTGGGATGCATGGCGGCGAACTCGGCGAGGGCGGGGGCGAGATGCTGGACGCCGAACGAGAGCGGGCCCGCGAAGCGTATCGGCCCCGCGATCTGCGTGACGGCGTCGGCGACCACCTCGCGCGCCGCCTCGAGCTCGGCGAGGACGTTGGCGGCCCGCGCATGATAGGCCTCGCCGATGTCGGTCGGCGCGGCGCCGCTGGCGCTGCGGGTGAGCAGCTTGGCGCCGAGCTGGCGCTCGAGCCGCGCGACGCGTCGGCTGACGATTGACTTGGACATTCCCATGCGCTCCGCCGCGCGGGCGAACGCACCGGTCTCGAGGACGCGGACGAAGGCGAGAACATCGAGCAGGTCGACCGAAGAGCGTTCCATATCGTGCAACACCGTGGTGCGGGGAGAGGCCCTAGCGGCAACGAAGCTACCCGCTTATCTCGGCCTCGACAAGGAGACCCGACATGAAGCTCTATTACGCACCCGCCGCCTGCTCGCAGGCTCCGCACATCGTCGCCCGCGAGGCGAAGCTGCCGATCGAGCTGGCCAAGGTCGAGTTTCCCAGCAAGCGCACGGCGGACGGCGAGGATCTCTACGCCGTCAATCCGAAGGGTTCCGTCCCGGCGCTCAGGCTCGACGACGGCAGCGTGCTCACCGAGAATGCCGTGATCCTGCAATATCTCGCCGATTTGGCGCCCGGGTCCGAGCTGGCGCTTCCGGCGGAGGGCATCGAGCGCTACCGGCTGCTGGAATGGCTGAACTTCATCGCGACCGAACTGCACAAGGGCTTCGGACCGCTGTGGAATCCGGCGACTCCCGACGCTTTCAAGGAGGCGACGCGCGAGGCGCTCGGCAAGAAGTTCGACTATCTCCAGGAGCGGATCGGCGAAGGTCCCTACATCCTCGGCGACCGTTTCTCGATCCTCGACGCCTATGCGTTCGCGGTGCTGGGCTGGACCCGCGTCCATTCCATCGACATCGGCCGCTGGCCGGGCCTCGCCGCCTATCTCCAGCGCGTCGCCGACCGGCCCGCGGTCCGAGAGACGCTTCGCGCCGAGGGGCTTCTCCAGGCAGAGCCGGCATGACCGCTCCGCTGATGCCCGGGCGCGCAACGCCCCCTCGCGCGCTCGGGCAGCGTCTTCAACCAAGGACCGGACCATGACCCGTTTCAAGCTGATCAGCTTCCCGCTCTGCCCCTATGTGCAGCGCGCCGCGATCGCGCTTGCGGAGAAAGGCGTGCCGTTCGAGCGCATCGACATCGATCTCGCGAACAAGCCCGACTGGTTCCTGGCCCTCTCGCCGCTCGGCAAGGTGCCTTTGCTGGTGGTGACGCTCGACGACGGCCGCGAGGAAGTCCTGTTCGAGAGCCTGGTGATCGCCGAATATCTCGACGAGACCATCGCTCCGCCGCTCCACCCGGCCGACCCGCTCGAGCGGGCGCGGCACCGCGCCTGGATCGAGTTCGCCTCGGCGACGCTCGCCGACTTCGTCGGTTTCTACGGAGGGGACGAAGCGACTTTCCATACGAGGCTCGGCGCCATCGACGCCAAGTTCGCGCGGCTCGAGGCGCTGCTCGGGGACGGGCCGTTCTTCGCCGGCGAGCACTTCACCCTCGTCGACGCGGCCTTCGCTCCCGTCCTGCGTTACTTCGACGCGTTCGACGCCCTGGCCGATCACGGGCTCTTCGACGGCCGGCCCAAGCTTCGCGCCTGGCGCGAGGCGCTGGCAGCGCGGCCCAGCGTGCGGGGCGCGGCGCCTGCCGACTATGCGGAGCGCCTGCTGCGCTTCATCGCGGCCAAGAACGGCCATCTCGCCAGGCTCACGACGGAGCCGCTGGCGGCTTGAACTCCACCCGAATGCTTCCCCATCGGGAGAAGGCTTCAGACAGGTGACATCATGATCGACATCCGCCCCTTTTCCACGCTCGGCCACGCCGATCACGGCTGGCTCAACGCGCGCCACCATTTCTCGTTCGCCGACTATCACGAGCCTGCGCGGATGGGCTGGGGCGCGATCCGCGTCTGGAACGACGACGAGATCGCCGCCCGCTCAGGCTTTCCGCCGCACCCGCACCGCGACATGGAAATCGTCACTTATGTCCGCCAAGGCGCGATCACCCATCAGGATTCGATGGGCAACAAGGGCCGCACCGCCGCCGGAGACGTCCAGGTCATGTCCGCCGGGACGGGCGTCCGCCACGCCGAATATAATCTCGAGGACGAGGCGACGACCCTGTTCCAGATCTGGATCCAGACCGACCGGCCGGGCGCCGAGCCCGGCTGGGGCGCCAAGCAGTTTCCCAAGGGCGCGCGGGCAGGGAGCTTCGTCACCCTGGCGAGCGGCTTCGCCGACGACGCCGACGCGCTCCGCATCCATGCCGCGGCCCGGGTGCAGGGCGCGACGCTGAACGCCGGCGAGACGGCCGAGCTTCAGCTCGACCCGTCGCGGCACGTCTATCTGGTGGCGGTTGGGGGTGCGATCGAGGTCAACGGCGTGCGCGCCGAGCCGCGCGACGGCGTTGCGATCACCGGCGAGGAGCGGGTGACGATCCGGGCGGTCGACGAGGCCGAGATCGTCATGGTCGACGCGCGCTAGCGCGCGTCAGGCGGCGTCGGCCTCGGGGTCGAGGTCCGCTTCCGCATCGTCGGGAGTGAAAGTGTCCCACGCTGCCGCCCAGGGGGAGTTCGGATCGAGCTCGCTCTGGAGGTACCGCGGCTTCAGCATCTCGGGGCTGTGCTCGAACGGGCGCTCGGGGCGTGCCAGGCGACGCAGGTCGAAACGGTGGTCGAATCGCACGCCGACCTGGCCGCTGCGCGACCAGCGGACCGTCCCGCAGACCGTGCCGCCTTCGCCGACGTCGACCACCACGCCGGTCTCGACCGGCAGCTCCTCCCGCGCCTCGAGCATCGCGCCTTCCGCGGAGATATTGCGGACGCGGACGAGGAGGCTGCCATGGTCCCAGTGGAGCACGGCCTTCCAGAGCAGGCTTTGGCGCGGCTCGCGCGGCGCCTGCCGTTCTCCGGCCTGCGATGACCCCGTTGAGCCTACGATCTGAGCGGCCGCCTCCGGCTGCTGCCCGACGGGTGCAGGCGGCTGCGGCCGCTGCTCGCCTTCCCGGCGGCCGCTGACGACCAGCTCGCGGATCTTGGCCGAAGCGATGATCTCGGTTTCCTGCGAGAATTCGAGGCCGATCCGGCCTTCGCGGATCCAACGCACCGCGCAATCGGTCCGGTTGCATCCGTCGAAGCGGATCTGCAGGCGTTCACCGATGCGCGGATCGATGTCGCTTTCGATCATCGCGCCGTGATTGGAGACGTTGACGACGCCGACTTCGAGCTTGCGCCGGCGGAAGCTCAGCTCGGCGCGCTCGACGACGTTGAGGTGCCGGTCCTCGCGGCGCTGGTTCGACGTGCGCGCCTCGACCCGCGGGATCGCGAAGCCGGCCAGGCTCGGCTCGTCGCCGTCCCGGCGCCGCTTGGGCTCACGCCTCGCGAGCAGGGACCCTTGCCCGCCGCCCGCCACCCTGGTCCGCAATTCGTGCATCGCCTTCCCCCGACGCGGATCGTCGTCGGCGGCTTATGCCCCTACAATGGTTGCAGCTTTGCTACCGCGAGGCTGCGGGGACGCCGATCGGTCAGACGCGCGGCGGGCGGCCATCCTCGTAGCGCTCCTGCTGGACGACGTGGCGATAGCCGTCGCGCGGCCGTCTGAGGCCGAACAGGCCGAGCAGGCCGAGCAGGCCGAGCAGGCCCCAGTCGAAGCCGCCATCCTGCTCTCGGACCTGGACCGACATGTCGTTGCCGAAGGGCGCGTTCGGGTCGGCGAAGCCGTTGGGGTAAGGCTGGTCCTGGAGCTCGATCTGCGGGAGCGGCGCCTGCTGCACCGGCACCGGTACGGTCACCACCTCGGGCGTCGTCGCTCGCGGGGTCGCCGGTTCGCTCGTCGCGGGCTCGCTCGTCGGAGCCGGAGTGGTCGTGCCCGTCGCCGGGCGGTCCGCCCCGGTAACCGGGGGCGTCGCCGTGGTCGCAGGGTCGGTCGAGTTCTGCGCCGAGGCGCCGCCCGCCGGCAGCGCGAGCAGCGCGGAAGCGGCGAGGGCGGCGCCGAGCGAATGACGGATCATGGGGTCGTCTCCAAAGTGTCGGTGAGGCATCAATGATCGGGCGGCGCATAAGTGGCAATGCCTCAGATCGGCACGGCCCGGCGGTGGTGCCAGGCGAACACCGCCGCCGCGCCCCGATGCGGGCGCCACGGCTCGGCGAGGGCGCGGATCGCCTTCTCGCTGGGTCGCTCGTCGAGGCCGAGCACACGGCCGATCTCGATCTGGACGGCGAGGTCGCCGGCCGGCCAGATGTCGCCGCGACCCTCGGCGAACAGGAGATAGATTTCGGCGGTCCAGCGGCCGATTCCCTTCACCCGGACCAAGTGGGCGATCGCTTCCTCATCGTCCTCGGGGAGCCGATCGAAGTCGAGGCGGCCGGACAGCACCTCGTCGGCGAGGCTCCGGGCATAAGCCGCCTTCTGTCCGGAGAGACCGGCGCCGCGCAGCGCCTCCACGCTGGTCCGCGCCACGTTGGCGGGGTCGGCCGCGCCCCCGGTGGCGGCGTCGAGCTTCGCCCAGATCGAGGCCGCCGCCTTGATCGACACCTGCTGGCCGACGATCGCCCGCAGCAAAGTGACGAAGCCGCGGTCGCTGATCCGGGGCTCCGGATAGCCGGCGCGGGCGAGGGCGGCAGCGAAGGCCGGTTCGATCGCCGCCAGCGCGTCGAGCGAGGCGCGCAACCTCTCGGCGTCTATTCCCAAAACCGGCTCCCGCTTGAAACTCCCCGGGGCGACTAGCATAGACCGCCGCGCCCGCATCCCCTTTTCGCGGCGCCCAGGAGCCCGATGCCACAGCTGATCGTCGTCACCCGCAATGGCACCGAGCATGTCGTCGAGGCGCGCACGGGCTGGAGCGTGATGGAGAACATCCGCGACAGCGGCTTCGACGAGCTGCTCGCTCTGTGCGGCGGCTGCTGCTCCTGCGCAACCTGCCACGTTCATGTCGATCCCGAATGGCTGGATCGGCTGAAGCCGATCAAGGACGAGGAAGACGAGCTGCTCGACACCTCGGACCACCGCGCGGAAAACAGCCGTCTCTCCTGCCAGATCCTGTTCGGGCCCGAGCTGGACGGCCTCCGGGTCCGGATCGCTCCTGAAGACTGAGGGTCCCTAAGCGCGCACCGCGTAGAGCGCGATGGCGGCGGCGTTGGAGACGTTGAGGCTCTCCATCCTGTCGCCGATCGGGAGGCGGGCGAGGGCGTCGCAATGCGCTTCGACATTGTGGCGCATGCCTTCCCCCTCGGCGCCGAGCACCAGGGCGACCCGCGGCGGGCCGAGCGCGTCGGCGAGCGTCGCCTCCGCCTCGCCGACCAGGCCGATCCGCCAGAAGCCGGCCGAAGCGATCTCGTCGAGCGCGCGGGCGAGGTTGACGACGCGCACCCAGGGCACCGTCTCGAGCGCGCCGCTCGCCGCCTTGGCCAGCGCGCCCGATTCCGGTGGCGCGTGCCGGTCCTGGGTGACGATGCCGAGCGCGTCGAACGCCGCGGCCGAGCGCAGGATCGCGCCGACATTGTGCGGATCGGTGACATGATCGAGGACCAGCAGCGGACGGCCGTCCTCCGCCCGGTCGAGGAGATCGGCGAGGTGCAGATCTTCGAGCCGCTCCACTTCCGCGACGATGCCCTGGTGGGGGGCGTCGCGCGGAACGTGGCGGGCGAGGTCCGCCGCATCCGCGAAGGTGACGGGGACGTCGGCCGGAATGTCGAATGCCGCCGCCGCTTCGCGCGTCGCCCAGATGCGGACCACCTTGCGCTCCGGGTTGGCGAGCGCCGCGGCAACCGCGTGACGGCCCCAGAAGCGGGGGCGGTTCTCCGGCTTCGCTGCTTGACGGGCTTTGCGGCGCATGGCCGCGTCCATGGCGGCGGCGGCGGCGGCTTGCAAGCCGCCGCCGCCGTGATAGCTTTCCCGCCGGGGAAGAGGGAGGAGACCATGGCGACGATCGCGCGTCCGTCGACCGGCGTCCGCAGCAGCGACCGGATCTTCTACACGGCCATGGGTGCGGCGATCGCCGGCACCACCTTCTGGGGCTTCGCCCAGACCTTCTATCTCGCGCGGTGGATGGAAGCTCCGCCCACGACGCCCGAGATGACCGGGCTGCTCATCGCCCACGGCCTCGCCTTCACAGCCTGGATGGCGCTGATGGTCATCCAGCCTGCGCTCATCGCCTCGCGCAACCTCCGGCTCCACCGGCGGCTGGGCTATCTGGGAGCTGGCGTCGCCGCGGCGATGGTGGCGCTCGGCAACGCCGCTGCGGTCGCGGCCATGCATGTCGGATTCCGCGGCCTCGGGGATCCGTTCGTCTTCTACGCGGTGCCCTTCTTCGCCATCAACAGCTTCGCCGTCGCGGTCGGGCTGGCGATGCTGTGGCGCAACCGGGCGGAGACGCACAAAAGGCTGATCCTGCTCGCCAATGTCGGGCTGATCGGGGCCGCGATCGCGCGCATTCCGCTCTCCGTCATCCAGGCGGGCGCGCCCTTCACCTTCGTCTTCCTGCCTAACCTGATCACCCTCGCCGGCATCCTCTACGACTGGCGGACGCGCGGCCGGATCCACCGCGTCTGGATCTGGGGCGGCCTTCTTATGCTGCTTTCGCAGGTCGTCATGTTCCCGGTGATGGGCAGCGCCGCCTGGCACGGCTTCGCCGAGGCGATGGCAGGGCTCTGGGGGCCGCCGGTGCCGCGTTGACAGCCGCTTGGCCTTTCGCCATTGGGGCCGCCTTCCTATCTAGGCGCTCCCACGGACAGGTGGCCGAGTGGTTAAAGGCAGCAGACTGTAAATCTGCCCGGGATTCCCGTACGCTGGTTCGAATCCAGCCCTGTCCACCATTCCCACATGCGCCGACATTCGACGATGTCCGAAAATGCCTAGAATTATCCCAATCAACCCCTTGAACCGACTAAGCAAACTCCCGCGAAAGCCGCCGCTCTCACGCTTTGTCCCACGGTGCTCGCGCGTCTGCGTCTCGAATGTCCGCCTTCGACCCATTGCGGACATTGGCTGGCGTGCAAGGCGCCGCGTGTGGCGTGTCGTTACCGGGCCCGGGTGGAGTGAAAGAACTCGAGCAACCAGCGGCCCTGATAGCGTCGCAGCACCGCTGACTCGAGCCAGGTAACCGGCTGGAGACTTCCAGCCTCCCCTGCAGCGCCTACGTTCTCCCACGTCGCCCACGCGGTGTTGCAGTCGAAGCGCGTATCGACGGGTCCGATGTTCCACTGCAGGACCCTGCCGCGTTCGTGGAGTTGCCTCACCACCCTCGAGAGCTCAGGCCCGGTGTAGCGTCTGCCGACGTCGAAGGAATAGAAGTTTGAGCTCGTCAACCGCGCGGCAGCCACTTCGTCGTCCGCAGCCAGAGCCGCGAAATAAGACCTGATCGTTCCGGAAACCGCTTGCGCGTCAGCAGCAGAACCAGCGCAAGCCCTCGGGTCGGTGTGTGCACAGGCGCCCAACGGCGCAATAAGGAGCGAACCCGCCATGAAATAGCGCTTTGAAAACTTCATACTCATTGTGCACGACGCTACCGCTGCCCCCGAGCGCAGTCCAGAACCCAGCACAGGACGTCTGCTTTCGACCCATTGCGGACCTTCAGAGTTCCGGTGCCTCCGCTAGCCCGAGAGCATCGTGCCCCCTCGACGCCAGGCATCGGACGGTGTTCTGGAGCTTCGTATGCCCGAGAAGGAGCAGCCGCGCGTCGATGCCAGGTCGCAAAGGAGGTCCGCTCTAGACGCTGAAAGGTGCGTCGCGCGCTGTTCGTCCAGTCGTGCAGCGAGCTGCCGGCGCACATTGTCCATGCCCACGGCGTCGGGGTCGTCCGGATAGATTCCGATGACGACGGGCTCGTGGGCCCCGGAACGCGCGAAGGTCCGGCGAACGTTTCCCAGAGCCTCGACATGGCGATCGAAGTCTCTGCGAAACTCCTGGACGCTGACGAGACTTGCCCGCTTCCGCTCGATGCGGACGGCGCCCGGCGAAAGGTGGCTGCACTGGGCGGCGATCGCGGCAATGGCGGTTGCAAGCATGTCTCCCTCCCTCGAATCCTATCGGCGTTCCGCGACGCGCTTGAGGCTGGGGAGGACATAGGAGCGCCACCCGCCGGCAAGCATGTCGCGGACGCCGCGAATGTCGTCCGGATCGAACCGGTCCCAGCCCGTGTGCCGGAGGGCGACGCGGGTACGGCCAGGCGCCGTTTCATCGAGACCGATCGTGACATGGGTCTTGGGCGTCCCCGGCATGAACCAGGAGAAGCGCATGCCGAACGGTTCGTCCAACTCCTCCAGCTCGCAATGCGTCGCGCCCTCGATATCCCGGTTCGCGCGCTTTCCGGGATCGGGCTGCATGTAGAACGTCGTGCCGATCTCGGGCTTGAATCCGATGCACCCCAGCCATTCCTCCACGAGGCTCGCGGTCGTGAGGACCTCCCAGACGCGCTCGCGCCCCGCATCGATCTCGATCGAATCGGAGACATCGTCCAACATCAGTCCTTCCTTTCCGCGAGACTTTTGAGGGAATTGAGCCTTCCCGCCCAGAAGCGGCCCAGCCAGTCGAGCACCTCCTGAAGCGGTCGCTGATCGAGCTCGTAGATGTTTTCCTTCCCGGACCGCATCGCGTGCACGAGGCCGGCGGAGCCGAGCACCCGCAGATGCTTGGATACTGCCGGGCGGCTGATCTCGAATCGCGCGGCGATTTCGTGAACTGGCAGCGGCCGTTCCACGAGGGCGTCCAGGATATCCCGCCGGGTCGGATCCGCGAGGGCGCGAAAGATCCGGTCGGAGCGTAACGGTAACTGCATGGTTACCTGTTACGCGTATCCATTCGGTTACGTCAAGTTCTGCGGCGCAGTGACCCGGGACGCTGCTTGCGGTCGCCCGATCTTCTGCAAGATGGCGCCGCACGAGGCCGCCAGCGAAGCGAAGACTCTCGCCGTCGCACCCAAGCATGTGTTATTTTGGGTTAATCTCCGCCGTTCGAAGATTCTTCTTCTAACAACTGCAAGACTCGCATATTTGGCGTTCGCGCGCTAGGAGTGTGCGGCGCAGAGGAGTATCACTAATGGAAAAGGAAAAGCTGGTCGAATTGACGGCGGACATCGTGGCCGCCCATGCGGCGAACAATACGGTGGCCGTCGGAGACATGGCGGCCCTGGTCCAGCGCGTCTACGAGGCGCTGAGCGGCCTCACGCAGGGTGACGCCGAGCCGGCACGCCAGGAGAAGACGCCTGTCGTTTCGGTGCGCGCTTCGGTCAAGCCGGACTTCCTCATCTGCATGGAATGCGGCGGCAAGCACAAGATGCTGAAGCGCCACCTGATGAACGCGCACAACATGACTCCGGACCAGTATCGCAGCGATTACGGTCTGCCGCGCGATTACCCGATGGTCGCGCCCAATTATTCCGAGCAAAGGCGCACGCTCGCCCATTCGATCGGCCTCGGCCGGCGCCGCGGCCCGGCCGCGGGCGCAGGCGGTGAAAGCGGCGGCGGCGAAGGCGGCGCTGCGGCGGCGGGCGGCGGCGGCGGCGGCCGCGGACGGGGCAAGTCCGGCGGCGGCAAGTCGGGCGGCGGCGGGGCGTCCGGCGGCGGCTCGGGCAACGGCCGCAGGCGCAAGAAGAGCGGCGCCTGAACCTTCCTGCGGAGGATCCGTGCCGGCGGGCTTGCCCGCCGAGGCCGGCGGCGCCATATGGCGGCACCGGCGCAGGCGGGTATAGCTCAATGGTAGAGCACTAGCCTTCCAAGCTTGTGATGCGGGTTCGATTCCCGCTACCCGCTCCATCGTCTCGCCGCGCCGGCGATTGTCAAAGGCTCCGGGCCGGATTAGCCTCGCTCGGTCTGCGGGGGAGGTTCGGATGATCGGCAGGATATTCGCCATTGCATTGGGCGGCCTCGCGGCGGCCGTTCCGGCCCAGGCCGAGAATTGGCGCGCTTCCAGCAGCGACGGCAATGCGTCTGCCTTCATCGATGCCGACAGCATCCGCCGCGACGGCGACCAGGTCAGCTTCCGGCGCGAGCTGCGCTGGCCGGAGGTCCGGATGCTCGGCAACCGGCTGCGCTACAACCGCCTGCTCGCCCATTATGAAGGCGACTGCCGGGCGATGACTTTGCGCTCGATCTCGATCGCCGCCAAGCTCGACGACGAGGTGGTGCTTTCGGGCGAAGGCAGCGGCGAGATCGAGCAGGCGCGGCCGGGAAGCACCGCCGAGGTGGACATGCGCTCCGCCTGCTTCGGAGAATGGCCGGCCGGGCGCTAAACAGGGACAGTACATTTTTCGCGCGCCGCGCGTTTGAAAACAGGGACAGTATCCATTTTTCCATATGCCGCGAGCGAGCTCCGGCGCCGCGCGCAAAAAATGTCTACTGTCCCTGTTTTCAGCCCTTGCCCCGGTCGGTGAGCCAGCGGCTGAGCTCGTGGAAGGGGATGACCTGGTTGAAGCTGATCCCGGCCGCATTGTCGCGGCGCCAGCGCACGACGCCGGTGATCGGGCGGAAATTCTCGAGCGTCACGACCGTCTCGCCCCCGATCTCGAGCGGCTGGTCGGCCTCCACCTTCACCCCGCCCTGGCTGATGTCGCAGGTCGAGACCCAGTAGGTGCGCGCGCCCGCGCGCAGGGTCGCCATGCGCTCGACCGGTACGCGCGGCATTCGCGGCCGCCAGCCATTGTCGAGCATCGCCGCGTTGGACAGGATCTCGGCGACGTCGATCTTCTCGTCGAAAGTGATGCCGATGGTCTGCTCGCGGACCCAGGAGACGGTGCCGGACAGAGGCTGGTTGGTCTTGAGCTCGATCGCGATGCGCTGGCCGCGCTCGAATTGCGAATAGACCATCGCCATCAGGCCGCCGGCCGAGATGTTGCGGACCAGGCAAAGCTCGCGGCGGTCGCCGTCGAGGATGGCGCCGACGCGGAGGATGGTGAGATGGCGGACGTCGCGGCGACGGTCCGAGCCGCGCTTGGCCTCTGCCGAAGCGACATTCCCCTCGTCCCGCTCCGCATTCTCGCGTGCCAGCATCGATCCCCCCAATCGCTCCTCCGCCGAAGAAGCTAGGCCGAAAGAGGTTTAAGAAGCCCTTATCCGAACCTGCGGCGAACCCCGTCCGCGGCCCGGCTGCGTCGGGCGGATCGTTCACGGCTTGCTTACCAATTCCGCTTAAGCCTCCCGACCCATGAACGCCGAGACCCGGATCGCGCCCGAACTGCGTCACGACCCCAAGCCGCGCTCCGCGGTCAGCACCGGAGTCGGCCTTGCCGGCCTTGCCGGACTGCTGGCCTGGGCCGCGGTCGCGCGCAGCTTCGGCATGGCGGGCCCGCTTTCGGCCCTGTGCGCGATGATCGCCTGCGGCGTGCCGATGCTGATCTGGTCGATCCTGGTCGACAAGGTCCACCTGAGCCCGACCACGGGGATCGACTGGTCGCGGCCGGCGCGCCCGCTTCGCGACATCTCCGACATCAGCCTGGTCAAGATCGTCGGCCTGTGGTCGATCTGGGCCGCGATCGGCGGGCTCTACTGCATCGCCCGCTGGTACTGGGACGGCGCCTATCTCTTCGCCATGTACGTGCTCGGCGCGGCGGCGATCCCGATGCTGGCCCTGTCCATCCCTTATGTGCTCTGGCTCGACCGCCGGCTGAAGGAGCCGCGCGACGGGGCATGGCATTTCGGCAATCTCATCATCGGCCGCGCCCACCTCGTCGACTGGCCGGTGCTGCACGAATTCTTCCGCCAGTGGGCGATCAAGGGCTTCTTCCTCGCCTTCATGATCTCGATCGTCCCGGGCAACTGGGCGAACACGATCCTGCCCCCGTCCGAATGGATCACCGCGCACCCGGTCAACCTCACCATCTGGCTGATCCGGGCGATGTTCATGATCGACGTCACCTTCGCCAGCGTCGGCTACGTGCTGACGCTGAAGCCGCTGGACGCCCATATCCGCTCGGCCAATCCCTATGCGGCGGGCTGGACGGCGGCCCTGATCTGCTACCCGCCCTTCATCCTGATGGGCATGGGCGGCCCGCTCGATTACCATCCCGGCACGGCCGGCGAGGACGGCTGGATCCACTGGCTGGAGAACTGGCCGCTGCTCACCGTGCTCAACGGCGCCTTCATGGTGTTCCTGACCGGCGTCTATGCCTGGGCGACGCTCGCCTTCGGGATGCGCTTCTCCAACCTGACGCACCGCGGCATCCTCACCCACGGCCCCTATGCCTGGACCAAGCATCCCGCTTACGTCTCCAAGAACGTCTTCTGGTGGTGCGCGGTGATGCCGTTCCTGGCGGCGAGCGGGAATCCGGTCGACGCGATCCGCAACACCGCCGTCCTCGCCTTGGTGAGCGGGGTCTATTACTGGCGCGCGCGCACCGAGGAGCGGCACCTTTCGGCCGATCCCGCTTATCGCGAATATGCCGAGTGGATGGACCGCAACGGCCCGATCCCGCGGCTCGTCAACCGGCTGAAGCCGCGCTGGATGTCGCCGACGGCGGTGCCCGCGGAGTAATCAGAGCGGCGTCCACTCGTCTCCGGGGGGCATCGGGGCGAAGATGCGGTCGATCATCCGGTCGGTGACCGCTTCCGGGGCCGGCGGGTCCCAGACCGGCTGATTGTCCTTGTCGACCAGCAAGGCGCGCACCCCCTCGATGAAATCGTGGCGCTGCACGACCCGGGTCGCGACGGCATATTCCTGGCGCATCTCGTCGGCGAAATCCTGGACGCGGGCGCCGTCGTAGACGATGCGCAGCGACACCTTGCACGCCTGGGGGCTCTTCGTCCTCAGCGTGTCGAGCTCCTTCTTCGCCCAGTCCGAGCCGTCCGCCTCCAGCGCCGCGAGGATGCCCTCGAAATCGTCGGAGGCGAAGAGACGGTCGATGCGCTCGCGGCTCGCCTCGATCCGCGCCGGCGGCGGCGGCACCTCATGGTCTTCGAGCAGCGCCTCGATCCGCTCGGGCTCGGCGCGGATCCGCGCCTTGAGATCGTCGAGGGCGAGCGAAGGGACGTAATGGGTCGCAAGGCCGAGCGCGAGGCACTCGGCGCCGTCGAGGCGGGCGCCGGTCAGCGCCAGGAAGATTCCGGTGCGGCCGGGGAGGCGGGAGAGATACCAACCGCCGCCGACGTCGGGGAACAGGCCGATCGCGGTTTCCGGCATTGCGAAGCGCGTATTCTCTGTCGCGATCCGGTAGCGGCACGGCAAGGAGATGCCGACCCCTCCGCCCATCACGATCCCGTCCATGAACGCGATCGTCGGGATCATGTAGGTGAAGAGCAGGTGGTTGAGCCGATATTCCTCGTGGAAGAAGGCGCGCGCGTCTCGGCCGTCGCCGGCGCCGCTTCGCGCCAGCATGACGACGTCGCCGCCCGCGCAGAAGCCGCGCCCCGCCGCATGATCGAGCAGCACCGCCTCGACCGCATTGTCGCGGCGCCAGTCGAGCAGGGCGGCGATCATGGCGCTGCACATCTCGCGGGTCAAAGCGTGGATCGCCTTGGGCCGGTTCAGCCGGATGCGACCGACGCGGCCTTCGATGGAGGTGAGGAGGTCCGACGTCACGCCACGTCTTCCCGACGAAAGTCGGGACCCATGAACATGGAGGTGCTCAAGTTGGCAAAGGCGGTTTTCATGGGCTCCGGATCAAGTCCGGGATGACGTGGAACAACGATCACTGCCGCATCAAATCCCGCGCGACGATGACGCGCATGATCTGGTTGGTGCCCTCGAGGATCGAGTGGACGCGAAGGTCGCGCCAGAAGCGCTCGATCGGATAATCCTGCAGATAGCCGTAGCCGCCGTGGAGCTGGAGCGCGCGGTCGACGACCGATGAGCCCGTGTCGGTCGCGAGGCGCTTGGCCATCGCCGCGAACTTCGACTTGTCGGGCGCGTTCTCGGTGACCTTGACCGCGGCCGCGTAGAGCAGGGTGCGGGCCGCCTGGAGCTCGGTCTCCATGTCGGCGAGGGTGAACTGGGTCGCCTGGAAATCGGCGATCGGCTGGCCGAACTGCTTGCGCTCCTTGGTGTAGCGCAGCGCCTCGTCGAGGCAGCGCTGGGCCCCGCCCAACGAGCAGGCGCCGATGTTGAGCCGCCCTCCGTCGAGGCCCATCATGGCGATGCGGAAGCCTTCGCCCTCGCCGCCGACCAGATTCTCGGCCGGCACGCGGACCTCGTCGAAATTGACCTGGGCGGTCGGCTGGGAATGCCAGCCGAGCTTCTTCTCCTGCGCCCCGAAGCTGACCCCGGGCATGTCCTTCTCGATGACCAAGCAGGAGATGCCCTTCGGCCCCTCCTGTCCTGTGCGCGCCATGGTCACGTAGACCTGGTTCTCGCCGCCGCCGGAGATGAACGCCTTGGACCCGGAGACGACATAGAAGTCGCCGTCCCTCGCCGCCCTGGTCTTGAGCGCGGCGGCGTCCGAGCCGGAGCCGGGCTCGGTCAGGCAATAGGAGGCCATCCGCTCCATGGTGACGAGCGAGGGGAGATATTTCCGCTTCACCGCCGCCGAGCCGAATCGGTCGATCATCCAGCTCGCCATGTTGTGAATCGAGATGAAGGCCGAGGTCGAAGGGCATCCGTATGCCATCGCCTCCATGATCAAGGCCGCCTCGAGCCGCCCCAAGCCGATGCCGCCAGAATCCTCCGAGACATAGATCGATCCGAAGCCGAGCTCGGCAGCGGCGCGGATCGTGTCGCGGGGGAAGATATGCTTCTCGTCCCATTCGGCGGCGTGGGGCGTGATCGCATCGGCGGTGAATTGCTGCGCCATCTCCTGGATCTGGCGCTGCTCGTCGGTGAGGTCGAACTGGCTCATGGCTGGTCCCTTAGCGGGGAGAGCGGTCATGCTGAACTTGAATCATCATCGATGGACTTTCCGCGCTGCTGTTCGCACACAGGCGGGGGAAGCCAGCAAGGAGGAATCATGACCGCGGTGCTGCTCTTCGAGACGGCCGACGGGCCGGTGCCGTTCGAGATCCCTGAGGATCCGGATGCGGTCGAAAGCTTTTCCGTCCCCGACGATTCCCTGGTGGGACGTTCGGCCGAGCGCCTCGAGGATGCGCTGGACGTGATCAGGCGGGTGGCCGGAAGCGTGCGCCGCCTGCTCGTCGGCCTCGACGCCGATGCGGAGGTCACGATCGGCGTGAAGCTGGCAGCGGAGGGCGGGTTCATCGTCGCCAAGACGAGCGCGGAAGCGTCCCTGTCCGTGAAGCTGAAACTGCCGAAGCAGGCCGCCGCCGAGCCGGTTGACGCCTGACGCGGCGCCTCGCTGCAGCCTTATTCCTCGGCCGGAATCATGCGGTGCCGCATCCGCGGAACGACGACGCCCCCCGGCCCCGCCGGGCTCGACGTCGCGGTCAGGCTGCCGGTTTCGGGATCCGACTCCGCCACGCTGATCACCGCCTTGGCGGGGCACGCGGTGAGGCCGGGTCTGTTGCCGGCGGCCGCCACCACCAGGATGCCCTGGTCAACGAGCGCGCGCGCGGCCGTGCACAGGTCGCAATCCGCCCTGCACGCCGGCCGATAGGCTCCGCAGGAGGCGTTCACGAGACGGATTCCCCCGCGGCGTCCGATCCACTCGAGCCCCTGGATCATGCGGCGCACCGAGCTCCGGCCGCGCGCGTCGGAGACCTTGACGTCGACAAGGCGCGCGTCGGGAGCCGCGGCGAGGAAGATGAGCGCCACCGTCGTGCCGTGCCCGTAGCGGTCGCCGATGCCCTCCCCTGAAAAATCCACCTGCTCGTCGAGGCGGGCGGCGATCGTCGGATGCTCTGCCGCGAGCCCCGAATCGACGATCGCGCATACTGTGCCCTTGCCGGTGAGTTCCTCCCCGAGCGGCGCGTTCGGCGCGATCCTGAGCCATTTGCCGGTTGCGGGGTCGCGCAGATCGTCCAGCATGCTGCCGCCGGGCGGAGGAGCGCCCGCACCGAACGATTCGACAATGTCCTCGTCCATGCTCTCGCTCCTTTCGTCCGTCATGCGAATTGCTCGGTGTCGGCTTTGGCTTCGACGAAGGCCGCAACCGCCCGCTCCAGCTGCTCGCGGCTGTGGCTCGCGGAGATCTGGGTGCGGATTCGGGCGCGGCCCTTGGGGACGACCGGGTAGGAGAAAGCGATGACGTAGATGCCCTTCCTCAGCAGAGCTTCGGCGAGGGCCGCCGCGCGGCGGGCGTCGTGGAGCATGACCGGGATGATCGGATGCTCGCCGGGGAGGAGCTCGAAGCCGGCGTCGGCGAGGCCTTCTCGGAAGAAACGCATATTGTCCCGCAGCCTGGCGCGCAGGTCTTCGCCGGTGGCGGCGAGCTCGACCGCCTCGAGCGCGCCGGCGACCACCGGCGGCGCGACCGTGTTCGAGAAGAGATAGGGGCGGGAGCGCTGCCGAAGCAGCTCGACGATCTTCGCGCGGCCGCTGGTGAAGCCGCCGCTGGCGCCGCCCAGCGCCTTGCCGAGAGTCGAGGTGACGATGTCGACGCGGTCGACGACATTCTTGTGCTCGGGCGTGCCGGCGCCGGTCCGGCCGAGGACGCCGGTCGAATGGCTGTCGTCGACATGGACGAGTGCGCCGTAGCGCTCGGCGAGGTCGCAGATCCGGTCGAGCTCGGCGATGTAGCCGTCCATCGAGAAGACGCCGTCGGTCGCGATCAGCTTGAAGCGCGCGCCGGCGGCGTCGGCGGCACGGAGCTGCGCCTCGAGGTCGGCCATGTCGTTGTTCTTGTAGCGGTAGCGCTGCGCCTTGCAGAGCCGGATGCCGTCGATGATCGAGGCGTGGTTCAATTCGTCCGAAATGACCGCGTCCTCCGCGCCGAGCAGGGTCTCGTAGAGGCCGCCATTTGCGTCGAAGGCGGATGGGTAGAGGATCGTGTCCTCGGTGCCGAGCCAGCGGGTCAGCCGGTCCTCGAGCTGCTTGTGAATCGACTGGGTGCCGCAGATGAAGCGGACCGACGCCATGCCGTATCCCCAGCGCTCGAGCCCCTCGCGCGCCGCGGCCTTGACCCGCGGATCCTGGGCGAGGCCGAGATAATTGTTCGCGCACAGGTTGACGACCTCGCCCGCCTCGACGCCGACATGGCTGCCCTGCGGTGTGGTGATCACCCGCTCGGACTTGTAGAAGCCCGCCTCGCGGATCGCGGCGAGCTCGTCCGCCAGATGCTGCTCGAATTTGCCGTACATTCGCGTCCTCGTGGTGAGGGGACAGTTTGCTAGCAAACTGTCCCCGTTAGTCCCAGCGCAGGACGACCTTGCCGGTGCCGCCCTGGAGCATCGCCTCGAAGCCCTTTTTATAGTCCTGATAGGGCAGGCGATGGGTGATGATCGGATTGAGGTCGAGACCCGACTGGACCAGGACGCTCATCTTGTACCAGGTCTCGAACATCTCGCGCCCGTAAATGCCCTTGATGGTGAGCATGTTGAAGACGACCTTGTTCCAGTCGATCGCGATCTCCTCGGCGGGTATGCCGAGCATCGAGACCTTGCCGCCATGGGCCATATTGTCGAGCAGGTCGCGCAGCGCCTGAGGATTGCCGGACATTTCCAGCGCGACGTCGAAGCCCTCGGTCATGCCGAGCTCCTTCTGCACGTCGCGCAGATTCTCGTTGGCGACGTTGACGGTGCGGGTCGCGCCGAGCTGCGCGGCGAGCGACAGGCGATAGTCGTTGACGTCGGTGATGACGACGTGGCGCGCGCCGGCGTGTCGGGCGACGGCGGCCGCCATCGCCCCGATCGGGCCGGCGCCGGTGATCAGCACGTCCTCGCCGACCATGTCCCACTGCAATGCGGTGTGGACCGCGTTGCCGAACGGATCGAAGATCGAGGCGACGTCGAGATCGATGCCGTCGGCGTGGTGCCAGACGTTGGCGTTCGGGATCGAGATATATTCCGCGAACGCCCCCGGCCGGTTGACCCCGACACCGCTGGTAAAGGCGCAAAGGTGGCGGCGTCCCGCCATGCAGTTGCGGCAGCGGCCGCAGACGATATGCCCCTCGCCCGAGACGATCATCCCCGGCGCATAGTCGTTGACGTTGTCGCCGACCTCGACGATCTCGCCGACGAATTCGTGGCCGACGACCATCGGCACGGGAATCGTCTTCTGCGCCCATTCGTCCCATTTGTAGATGTGAAGGTCGGTGCCGCAGATGGCGGTGCGCTTGACGCGGATGAGGACGTCGTTGGGGCCGGGCTCCGGCTGGGGCACGTCCATCAGCCACAGGCCGGGCGCGGCTTCCTGTTTGACCAAGGCTTTCATTCTGATCTCCTGGCGCGGGACGAACGCTTCGCATCGCCGTTCCGGCGCATCGCGGCCTCCCTTAGCGCCGCGCGCGCGCTCGTGCAGCCCCGATGTTGCGGTCAGCCGAACCGCGCGCCGAAACGACGCGCATGAAGCGAGCGGGCAATCGCTAGAGGAGGATCGCCTTGGCCCGCCCCAGCGCGGCCGTCCGCTCGGGCAGGCCGTTGGTCCCGCCGTTGATGGTCTTGGTGAGGTTCAGGATGTCGTCCTTGTCGGCCCACCGGTTGCAGTCCTTCTTCTGCCAGAAGATGCCGGCCGCCTGCATCCCCATGTCGGGATCGGCCAGCAGATCGGGGTTGCCGATCACGTCGATGCCGGTCACCTGCATGACATTGCTGTAATTGCTGCGCCCGGTGGTCTGCTTGGCGCCGCGGCCGCGATATTTCCATCCGTCGCCGGGCTGGCTGTTGCCGAGATTCTTGAGCCCCCAAGCCCCGCCGTAGACGATGTTGGCGATCTGCTCCTGCACGGCCGGCGGAAGCGGCGGGGCGCCCGGCTTGCGGCCCAGCCGATTGCAGTCCGCGTCGCTGATCCGCGCTTGCGAGAAGGTCGCCCGCAACCCCGACACCGAGTAATTGAGGCTCTCGACCATCTTCGAAAAGCCGGCCGTCTCGACCGATTGCTGCGCAAGCGCGTGGGCGAGGCGAAGCGGCGTGTCGATCCCCGAAGCCGGGAAATATTTCGCCGCGGCCTTGCCGAGGTCGCTGCGAAGCTGGTTCGCCTGCGGCTGTTGCCCGACATAAGACATCAAGGCCGCATAGCTGGCCGGCCCGAAATCTCCGTCCACCTTGATTGCATAGCCTTTGGCGACCAGGCGCTGCTGAGCGCGTCCCGCGTTTTCCATGGTTCTCTTCCCCCTCTTGCGGAGGGAAGAGTAGCGCGCGTCGCCGGCTCTATGAAGCACTAGATTCCGAGCGACTGGATCGACCCCGCTCAGCCCATCGTCGGGATGACGAAGGCGTTCTCGCCGGTTACGCTGCCGTCGGGCCAGCGCTGGGTGATCTTCTTGAGCTTGGTCCAGAAGCGGACGCCTTCCGGGCCGTGCTGGTCGATGTCGCCGAAGCCCGAGCGCTTCCAGCCGCCGAAGGTGTGGTAGGCGACCGGGACCGGAATCGGCACGTTGATCCCGACCATGCCGACATTGACCCGCGCCGCGAACTCGCGCGCCGCATGGCCGTTGCGCGTGAAGATGGCGACGCCGTTGCCGTATTGGTGGTCGGAGGGAAGGCGCAGCGCCTCCTCGAAGCTGTCGGCGCGGACCATCTGCAATACGGGGCCGAAAATCTCCTCCTGGTAGGAGCGGAAATGCGGCTTCACATGATCGAAGAAGGTCGGGCCGATGAAGAAACCTTCCTCGTGGCCCTGGAGCGAGAAGCCGCGACCGTCGACGACCAGCTCGCCGCCCTCGTCGGCGCACATCTGGATGTAGCTTGAGATGCGGTCCCGATGTGCGGCGTTGACGACCGGGCCGTAATGCGCCTCGGCGTCGGTCGAGACGCCCACCCGAAGGGCATTGATCGCGGGAATCAGCTTCTCGCGCAGGCTGCTTGCGGTCTTGTCGCCGACTGGCACCACGACCGGAAGCGCCATGCAGCGCTCTCCGGCCGAGCCGAAGGCGGCGCCGGCGAGGTCGTTCACCACCATGTCGAGATCGGCGTCGGGCATGACGATGCCGTGATTCTTGGCGCCGCCGAACGCCTGCACCCGCTTCCCGTTCGCGGTGCCGCGCGAATAGATATATTGGGCGATGTCGCTCGATCCGACGAAGCTGATCGCCTTGATCGCATCATGGTCGAGGATCGCGTCGACCATCTCCTTGTCGCCGTGGACGACCTGGAGGATGCCGTCGGGCAGCCCCGCTTCCTTCATCAGCTCGGCGAGGCGGACCGGGACGGAAGGGTCGCGCTCGGAGGGCTTGAGGATGAAGGCGTTGCCGCAGGCGATGGCGACCCCGAACATCCACATCGGGATCATCGCCGGGAAGTTGAACGGCGTGATGCCCGCGACGACGCCGAGTGGCTGGCGCATCGAATAGACGTCGATGCCGGGGCCGGCCCCCTGGGTATATTCGCCCTTCAAGGCGTGGGGGATGCCGCAGGCATATTCGATCACTTCGAGCCCGCGCTGCACGTCGCCCTTCGCGTCGGCGACGACCTTGCCGTGCTCGGAGGAGAGGAGCTGGGCGAGCTCGTCGATGTTGCGCTCGACCAGCTCCTTGAACTTGAACATGACGCGGGCGCGGCGCTGCGGGTTGGTCGCCGCCCAGGCGGGCAGTGCCTCCTCGGCGTTGCGGACGGCTCGGGCGAGGTCCTCGGCGGTGCCGAGGCGGACGCGGGCCTGCACGCCGCCATTGTTCGGATCGAACACGTCCCCGTGCCGCTCGCCCGACGCGTGCGCCGCGCCGCCGATGAAATGGTCAATGTTGCGCATGGAAATCGCCTTCGCGTCTGTCTGCCGGGATTGACGCTGCCCCTAGCCAAGCCGCAGGGCAAATTCCAGTTGCCACTTCAGCGGAGACAGCATGAAACTCGGTTCCTTGAAGGGCGGCCGCGACGGGCGGCTGGCGGTGGTGAGCCGCGACCTCGCCTGGTGCGCCGACGCGACCCACATCGCGCCGACCCTGCAGGCCGCGCTCGACGACTGGGATCGGATCGCGCCGCAGCTCGAGCTGCTCGCCACCGATCTCGAGCACGGAGCCATCCCGCGCGAGCGCTTCCACGAGCGCGAGGCGCTGGCGCCGCTGCCGCGGGCCTATCAATGGGCGGACGGCTCGGCCTATGTGAACCACGTCCAGCTGGTCCGCAAAGCGCGGGGCGCCGAGATGCCGGAGAGCTTCTGGACCGATCCGCTGATGTACCAGGGCGCCTCCGACGAGATGCTGCCGCCGCGCGCACCGATCCCGCTCGCCGACGAGGAATGGGGCTGCGACTGCGAGGCGGAGGTCGTCGTGGTGACCGGCGACGTCCCGCGCGGCGTCACCCGCGAGGAGGCGCTGGACCAGGTCCGGCTGATCGGGCTGGTCAACGACGTGTCGCTTCGCAATCTGATTCCGGCCGAGCTGGCCAAGGGCTTCGGCTTCCTCCAGTCGAAGCCGGCCTCGGCGCTGTCGCCCGTCCTGGTCACCTCCGACGAGCTCGGCGACCGCTGGCGGGACGGCAAGCTGCACGGGGCGCTCAAGGTCGACGTCAACGGAAAGCCCTTCGGCCGCGCCGACGCGGGCGAGGACATGACCTTCGACTTCGGCACCCTGATCGCCCACCTCGCGAAGACCCGGAACGTCGGCGCGGGCTCGGTGATCGGGTCCGGGACTGTGTCCAACCGCGACGCGGGCGGGGGCCCTGGCAAGCCCATCGATCAGGGCGGCCTGGGCTATAGCTGCATCGCCGAGGTGAGAACGGTCGAGACGATCCTCGAGGGCAACCCCCGGACCGGCTTCCTCCGCCACGGCGATATTGTCCGGATCTGGATGGACGACGAGCGCGGCCATCCGATCTTCGGGGTGATCGAGCAGAGCGTCGCGCCGGCCTGAGCGGATCGACTTGGGCGCGCCGATGTTGAGGGCTTGATGGCAAGACGACCGCAACGCACGGGCCTCCCAACACGGGAGCAGATCCTCGAGTTCATCCAAGGCTCCGACCAGCCGGCGGGCAAGCGCGAGATCGCGCGGGCTTTCGGCCTTTCCGGGCAGGACAAGATCGCGCTGAAGCGGCTGCTCGCGGACATGACCGACGAGGGACTGATCGACGCGGCGCCCGGCCGCGCCTTCCACAAGATGGGCGGCGTTCCCAAGGTGACGGTGTTGCGGGTGGTCGACGTCGACGAGGACGGCCAGGCCTGGGCGGTGCCCGAGCGCTGGGAAGCGGACCTGCCGGAGCCGCGGCTGCGGGTGCTCGAGCGCAAGGGGAGGGGTTCCGCCCTCGGCGTCGGCGACCGGCTGCTCGCCCGTACCGAGCAGCGCGGCACCGGCTATGCGGCGCATCCGATGAAGAAGCTGCTGAAGGGCAGCGAGCTGGTGCTTGGTGTGGTCCACCAGGAGGGCGAGGGCGGCTTCTGGCTGCGGCCGGTGGAGAAGAAAGAGCGGCGCGAGCTGCCGATTTCGGAGATCGGCCCGGCCGGCCCCGGCGATCTCGTTCTTGCCGAGAAGGTCGGGCGGCCGCCGCGGCTGACGGCGCGCGTGTCCGAAGTGCTGGGCGATCCGTTCGCGCCGCGCAGCTTCAGCCTGATCGCGATCCACAAGCTCGGCATCCCGCACGAATTCCCGGAGCGGGTGCTGGAGGAAGCCGAGCGGGTCGCGCGGCAGCCGTTCGGGCCGCGAGAGGACCTGACCCACATCCCGATCGTCGCGATCGATCCCGCCGACGCCCGCGACCACGACGATGCGGTGTGGGCCGCGCGGGACGACGATCCGGCCAATTCCGGCGGCTGGAAGGCCGTGGTGGCGATCGCCGACGTCAGCTTCTACGTCCGCCCCGGCTCGGCGCTCGACAAGGAAGCGCGGCGGCGCGGCAACAGCGTCTATTTCCCCGACCGGGTGGTGCCGATGCTGCCCGAGACGCTGAGCGCCGAAATCTGCTCATTGAAGGAGGGCGAGGACCGCGCCGCTCTGGCCTGCCACCTCCAGGTGACGAAGGACGGCCAGCTCAAATCGTGGCGCTTCACCCGCGCCCGAGTCCGCATCGCCGCCAACATCGCCTATGAGGACGCGCAGGCCGCGATCGATGCCGCGGTCGGGCAGGAGCGGATCGAAGTCTCTTCCCCGACCTGCGCGATGCCGGAGATCGAGGCGGACGAGCCGCCGGTCGATCCGGCGCTGGTCGAGACGGTGCTGAGGCCGCTCTGGGCGTGCTGGCGGGCTCTCTACAAGGCGCGGGAGAAAAGGGCGCCGCTCGAGCTCGACCTGCCCGAGCGGCAGGTGATGCTCGACGAAAAGGGGCGGATCACCTCGGTCGCGCCGCGCGAGCGGCTCGATGCCCACAAGCTGATCGAGGATTATATGATCGCGGCCAACGTGGCGGCGGCCAAGGCGCTGGAGGCGAAGAAGGCGCCCGTGATGTACCGCGACCACGAGCCTCCCGGACGCGAGAAGCTGGTGGCGCTCAAGGATTATCTGAAGACGTTCGGGATCGAGTTCGCGCTCGGCCAGGTGATCCGCCCCGCGACGTTCAACCACGTCCTCGAGCGGGTCGGCGAGGCGGACTTCCGGCCGCAGGTGATGGAGCAGGTCCTCAGGACCCAGACCCAGGCCTATTACGCTCCCGACAACACCGGCCATTTCGGGCTGGCGCTGGGCTCCTACGCCCATTTCACCAGCCCGATCCGCCGCTATGCCGACCTCGTCGTCCACCGCTCTCTGGTCCGCGCATTCGGGCTGGGGGAGGGCGGCCTCAGCGACGCGGAGGCGGATTCGATGGAGGTGACCGGCGAGCTCATCTCGCAGCTCGAGCGGCGGGCGATGGAGGCCGAGCGGGACACGCTCGACCGCTATGTCGCCGCCTATCTGTCGGAGCGGGTCGGCGAGATCGTCGACTGCCGGATCACCGGCGTCCAGCCGTTCGGCTTCTTCGCCACGGTGGAGGGGCTCGGCGGGGACGGGCTCGTTCCGGTGTCGACGCTGGGGACCGAATATTTCCGCTTCGACGAAGCGAGCCAGAGCCTGGTCGGCGAGCAGTCGGGGGAGACCTTCGCCTCCGGCCGGCGGCTGAAGCTGCGCTTGGTCGAGGCGAACCCGGTCTCGGGCGGCCTGCGCTTCGAGCTTCCCGACGCCTCCTGCGCCCCCGCCCGGCCGCGGGTCCGCGACGGCGGCGGCGACGGCCGGCAGCGTCGCTCGCAGGGCCGCCGCGGTCGTCCCTCGAACATCCGCCACAAGAGCCGCTAAGCGCCGAGAAACCTTCGAAACAATATTCCCGCCGCTGCGCCATCCGCTCGAAACAGGACCGCTCCATAGGCCGCGCCTGAAGTCGGTTTGGAGCGGAAGGGAAGTTCGTGCGGAGAGCGCTTCGTTGGGTCGGTTACGGCGTCGCATTCGTGCTGGGCCTCTTCTTGCTCGCCGCCCTGGCCGTCTGGATCATCTCCTGGCGGGCGATCGCCCACACGGCTGCGCCCGTGCCGGAGCGGCTCGCACGTCCCTCGGCGGCGCAGCTCGCCGACGCGCCGCGGCAGGCGCGGATCCTCGGCTGCGTCAGCTGCCACGGCGAGGGGCTGCGCGGGAACAGGATGTTCCACGAGCCCGGCGTCGCCACGGTGTGGGCGCCGAACCTCACCGAAGTCGCTGCGCGCGCCACCGACCAGCAGCTCGCCCAGGCGATCCGCCAAGGCGTCGGCGCGGACGGACGTCCGCTCTGGGTGATGCCTTCCGCTTTGTTCTCGCGCCTCTCCGACGGCGAGGTCGCGGCGCTGATCGCTTATATCCGCAGCGTTCCGCGCGGCGGGCGGGCGACGCCCGAGACCTATGTCGGCCCGATCGGCCGTCTCGGCATCGTGCTCGGCCGCTTCCAGCCGGCCCCGGCGGCGCTGGAGCGCTTCCGCACCACTTATCCGATCGACGCCGGGCCCGAGCATCGCGCAGGCCGCCGCCTGGCCGCCAATGCCTGCGCCGAATGCCACGGCTCCGAGCTCGGCGGCGGCTCGCCGGGGCCCGACGTGACGGCGCCCGATCTCGCCGTCGCCGCCGCCTACGACCTCGATCAGTTCCGGACGCTGATGCGCACGGGCGTCGCGCCCGGCGGCCGCGATCTCGGCTTGATGCGGCGGGTCGCCCGGCAGGATTTCTCGCACCTCAGCGACGAGGAGATCGCGCAGCTCCACGCCTATCTGCGCGCCCGGGCGGAGCGGACGACGCAGCATTGAGCCTCTGGCGAAGCTCGCTCTTCCTGTTAGGATCGCCCGCGCCGGCAGTCGCCGGCAGGGGAGAGACGATGAACGGCACCGGCCTCGCGCTGACTTTGTTCGCTTTTGCCGCCGCCGCCCAGGCCCCGGCCCAGCCGCCGCAGCCGCCGCCTTCGGCCGGGCAGGCCGAGCTTCCGACTGCGGCCCAGATCGCAGAGACGTTGCAGCAGCATATCCCGATCGATCTCCCCCACGGCGTTCGCGCAACCCGGATCGCCTCCGAGGGAGATACCTTGGTCTGGACGATCGACGTTCCGGCGGCGATGATGGAGGGCCACAATGTCGCCGACGCCACCGCGCCGCTGCGGGCCGGCTTTTGCTCAGGCCCCGGCGCGGCGATTTTCCTGCGCGGGATCAGCCTGCGCATCGACGTCGGCGTCGGCGGCGGACCGCCCGCCCGCGGCGAGCTCATCACCAGCTGCCCCGACGCGAAATAGCCCCTACAATTTCGGCAGGGTCACGCCGCGCTGGCCCATATATTTGCCGGCGCGGTCGGCATAGCTGGTCTCGCAGGGCTCGTTGCCCTGGAGGAAGAGGAACTGGCAGGCGCCTTCATTGGCGTAGACCCGCGCCGGGAGCGGCGTCGTGTTGGAGAATTCGAGCGTGACGTGGCCCTCCCAGCCCGGCTCCAGCGGGGTCACGTTGACGATGATCCCGCAGCGCGCATAGGTCGATTTGCCGAGGCAGATGACGAGCACGTCGCGCGGCACCCGGAAATATTCGACCGTGCGGGCGAGGGCAAAGCTGTTCGGCGGGATGATGCAGCAATCGGTCTTCCGGTCGACGAAGCTGTTCGCAGCGAAATTCTTGGGGTCGACGACAGCGCTGTCGACATTGGTGAAAATCTTGAATTCGTCCGCCACGCGGGCGTCGTAGCCGTAGGAGGAGAGGCCGTAGCTGATCGTCCCCTCGCGCCGCTGCCCGTCCTCGAACGGCTCGATCATGCCGTGCGCCTGCGCCTGCTCGCGGATCCACTTGTCGGACATGATGCTCACCGGCCGCGGCCTCTGTCGAGGAGCTTGCCGCCGCAGCCGTTCAGCTCGCGCCCGCTGAGGCGGACGCGCACCACGTCCTCGTAGGTCGCGCCGCCCGCGCCCCGGCAGGGGCGGCGCCACGCCTCGACCGCGATCACGGCGGTGCCTTCGCCCCCTTCCCAGCGCCGCACGCCGTCGTCCAGGCGCGTGTCCGTGCGCCGATAGGTCATCCCCCGAACGCCGCCGCGCTCGCGGCCGAAGGAAAGCACGATCCGCTCGGCGCCGACGGTCAGCAGCCAGAAGGGCTCGGCGCCGATCGCGGTGTAATGCGGCTGGCGCACCGGCGCGTAGGGCTGGGTCTGCGCGCAGCCGGCGGCGAGCAACAGAGGGCGGAGAAGATGCGGGGCTTTCATGGACCAGCTTTCACCCGAACCGGCGCCGCCGCGCAAGGGGAACGGAACCTCATTTGATGTGGAGGACGCAGATGAGGGTGAACAGGCGGCGGGCGGTGTCGAAGTCCATGTCGATCTTGCCCTCGAGGCACTCGCGGAGCAGCTCGGAGCCTTCGTTGTGGAGTCCGCGGCGGGCCATGTCGATCGGTTCGAGGGCCCGAGGATTGTCGGACCGGACGGCGCGGAAATAGCTCTCGCAAATCGCGAAGTAATTCCGGATGAGCCTGCGGAAGCGGGCCAGGCCGAGCCGGATCGTCTCCAGCGGCCGCCCGTCGGAATCCTTGAGGTCGATGGCGAGGCGGTTGTCCTCGACCCGCAGGAGGATCCGGAAGGGCCCGTCCTGGCCGGCGGGATCGAAATGGTTGCCCTCGAGCAGATCGAAGATCGCGATCCGCCGCTCCTGCTCGATGTCCGGGCTGCGCCACAGGATGGTGCGCTCGTCGAGGGCGATGTCGATGATGCGCTGGTCGCGGGGCATTTCGGGCTGTTAGCCGCTGCCATGCCCGCTATCCACACCCGTCCACAGGCATCGCCGCTTGAGCGCGGCCGCTTAAAGGTGGACAGTCGCCGCCATGGCCGAACCAATGCTCAAGATCGCCGACGCGCCCGGACCGGAAGCGCAGTCCCTCCCGCAGAACGTGGAGGCGGAAGCGGCTTTGCTCGGCGCGCTGATGATCGACAATAGGCTGGCCGAGGACATCCAGCTCAAGCTGCGCCCCGATCATTTCTACGAGCCGCTCCACGGCCGGATCTACGAGGCGATCCTGAAGCTGGTCGACCGCAACATGGTCGCCAATCCCGTCACCCTGCGGCCGATGTTCGAGGCGGACGAGGAGATGAAGACGCTCGGCGGGCCGGGCTATCTCGCCCAGCTGACCGGCTCGGGCGCCGCGATCATCGGCGCGCGCGACTTCGCCGACCAGGTCTACGACCTCGCGCTTCTGCGCGCCTTGATCGGCGTCGGGCGCGAGATGGTCGAGCAGGCGCTCGACACCAGCGAGGACGTCGATCCCAAGAGCCAGATCGAGGGCGCCGAGGCGGCGCTCTACCGCGTCGCGGAGGAAGGCGGCGGCGAGGGGACGGTCAAGACCTTCGCCCAGGCGACGCGCATGGCGGTCCAGCTGGCCGAGAAGGCGCTGAATACCGGCGGCGGCCTCTCCGGCGTCACCACCGGCCTCGACGGCCTCAACGCCAAGACCGGCGGCCTTCACCATTCGGACCTGGTGATCGTCGCCGGCCGCCCCGGCATGGGAAAGAGCGCGCTCGGCACCAACATCGCCTTCAACGCAGCGCGCCGCCTCGTCCAGGACACGGAGGATGGGATCGCGCCCGAAAAGTCGGCGGGTGCGGCCGTCGCCTTGTTCAGCCTCGAAATGTCGGCCGACCAGCTCGCGACCCGCATCCTCGCCGAGCAATCGGGCATCCCCTCCGAATCGCTGCGCATGGGCAAGATCAGCCAGCAGGACTTCCGCAACCTCGCCCGCGCGGCCGCCGAGCTCGAATCGCTCCCGCTCTACATCGACGACACGCCGGGCCTCACCATCGCCGCGCTGCGCACGCGCGCGCGCCGCCTCAAGCGGCAGCGCGGCATCGGCCTGATCGTGGTCGACTATCTCCAGCTCCTCCAGGGCACCGGCCGGAACAGCGGCGACAACCGGGTCCAGGAGATTTCGGAGATTTCCCGCGGCCTCAAGACGCTGGCCAAAGAACTCAACGTCCCGGTCATCGCACTTTCGCAGCTCAGCCGCGCCGTCGAGCAGCGCGAGGACAAGCGTCCCCAGCTCTCGGACCTGCGCGAATCGGGCTCGATCGAGCAGGACGCGGACATGGTCTGGTTCATCTACCGCGAGGAATATTATCTCGCCGTCCGCCAGCCGGCCGACGACCATGCCGACTTCCCCAAATGGCAGGAGGAGATGAACCGCGCCTACGGCCTCGCCGAGGTGATCGTCGCCAAGCAGCGCCACGGCGCGACCGGCAAGGTGAAGCTCAAGTTCGAGAGCCGGATCACCAAATTCTCCGACCATATCGACGACAGCTACGTGCCGGAGGTGCGCGGCTAGACCGGCTGCGGGTCTACAGTCCCTCACCCTCCCAGGCCTTCGGCCTGGGCCCCTCCCTCTCCCGAAACGGGAGAGGGGCCTCGAGGGACAGGTTCCGCCGCCTCGTCACGGCCGCTGCCGAAGAAGAAGCGCTCGCGGGCGGCATGCTGCTCGGCGAGGATGGCCAGACGCTCCTCCTCGATCGCGTCGTCGTCGAGGCCGACCGCCCGCAGCTCCTCCTCGCTGAGCTCGCGGCGATAGTCCTCGCTGCCGGGCTCGCCTTCCTCCCATCCGTCATAGTCCGCCGGCGGCGGGAAATCGGTGCGCCAGCCCTCCTCCTCCTCCCAGACCGAGCAGTCCGCGAAATCGTCTTCCGGCTCTGCCGGCGCATCGGCCGGACCGCGGCTCTTTTCGGGATGGTAGCGGAGGTAAAGCTTGCGAAGCTTGCACATGCCATCGGTGCCGTCGGCGTCCGCCCTTCGCGCAGCCTCGGGCCATTCGAGCGGCGAAATCATGTCGAGCAATTTGCTGAGGTTGGCGCGCTCCCACTGTTCGTCGCTCCAATCGGCCATCCGTTCGGGATCGAGATCGTCCGTGTCGACCTCCTCCGGGAGGCCGGCACCGAAATGCTCGTAGAGCGACAGGCGGGCGAGCAGCGCAGATTCCGTGCCGCTCGCCGCGGCGCCGCCGAGCAACGTCTCCGGCTCCTCGAGGGGGAGGACTGCGGCGGCTCCTTCGGTTGCCGGCGGAAAGCGCGCCTCGACGAAGGCCTGCGCGCCGACAATGCCTTCGGGAACGAGATCGAGGAACCGGTCCCATTCCTGCGCGACCGCGCGCACGACCGGCGCATTCTCGCCGAGCCCCTCGGCCTGGCGATCGAGCCGCGCGAGCACCGCCATGGTGAGTCGGTTGTCGTAGCGGTGGCGCTCGGCGACCAGCTCGCCGTTGCGATAGACCTTGTCGACGACCCCGTAGCGGGAGCGGCCGATGACGTCGTCGCCGATCGCGCTGCGGCTGAGCAGCAGGGCCGCGTCCCAGGCGAGCGCGAAGGCGCGGCCGGATGCGCGGCGACGGAAGGCGTAGGCGGCATCGCGGCTCATCCGCGCGGCCCGGCAGGCATCGGCGACGACGCCGGTCTCGGCAAGGGTTTCGAGGAAGAGGCGGACCTTGGCGTCGGTCCAGCCGTCGTGGCGGACGGCGCGGAGTGTCGATAGCGCCTCCACGCCGGATTCGGACGGCTCCTCTCCATGGATATGGCCGAGGCCGAGCGTTCCCTCGTCGGGCGCATAGGGGAAGGCGTCGACGAACTTGCCCGAGGTCAGCGAGGCGAGATCGCCGTTGCGGGTCAGGTTGAGGTTGAAGTCCGCCGGCATGTGAGGGTGGCCCGGCTCCCGGCCCGCGGACTTGATGCCGTGGCGGACCCCGGCCCAGTAGATTTCCTCGGCGCGCGGCGTCGCGAAGCGGGGATCGGCGGGTGTGCCCGGGGGCTCCGCGCCATTGTTCGGATTGAAGGGAGGGACGGGCTCATCGGTCGCCGCCCCGGATGCGGATGCGCGCTGCGCGTTCGGGCTTTGTTTCATCCCGAGCGTAGATCAGACCGAATCCAACATTGCAAGCCGATCTGGTTCCTGTTGCAAAGATTCGCGATCCGCAGGGAGGGATAGGGCGCTGGAGGGGGACAGTTACTTTCACGCGCGGCAGGGCGAGGTCCGGCACCGCCGCGGATGAAAGTAACTGTCCCCGCTCGACTGCGGCTTCAGGCCCTCTCGGGTTAGCCGAGCGCCTTCGCGACGACTTCGTCGTGGAGGCCGGACGGGTTGTCGATCGCGAAATGCGCCAGCTCCTCGCCGTCGGGAACCCCGACAGCGTAGGAGGTCGAAGTGCAGCCTTCGGTTCCGTCGGGCAAAGTGTAGCGAGCCTCGGCGACGACCACCGGCAGGACGGCGTCGCCGCCGACGTTCCGCGTGTCGAGCGTCACCGAGCGGGCGATGCTTTCGCCCGAGCCCGCCTCGATTTCGGCGAGTGCTTCCCCTTCGGGGCGCTCGATCAGGGCGCGCTCCATCTCGGTCCCCGAGCCGGCGGGGATCATCCAGGTCGAGACGCGGACGTCGCGGGCGACGGCCGAGCCGCGATTGGCGACGTTGAGCTCGAACTCGACCACGGCCTCGTCGCCGGTCACTCCGGCGCGGCGCGGGCGCAGATCGAGCTCCAGCTCGGGACGGCCCGCATCGACCGGCGCGGCTTCGTCCACCGGCACGGCCGCGACTGGGGCGACGTCTTGCGCGTGCGCGTAAGCGGGGTCACCCACGTCGTCATGGGCGGCGCTGCGGCGCCGGCGGAGCAGGAAGAAGCCGGCCAACGCGGCGAGGGCGAGGGCGCCGAGAACGATCCAGAGCAGGTTCGAGCCGCCGCTTTGCTGCTGCTCGGCCGGCGCGGTCGGAGCCGGCGGCAGCATCACCGGCGGCGGCGTCGCCTCGGCCGCGGCCGGCTGGACCTCGGCCGAAGCCGCGGGGGCGGGGGCGGGCGCCGGAGTGGCCGCCTGCGCGGGCGCCGCGCGGGCGGGCCCGGCGCTGCGCGCCGGAGTGCGGGTCGCGGTTCGTGTCGTTCGGCGCGGAGCGGCGGTCTCTGCCGCCGGTGCGGGACTTGCCGCGACGGGCTCGGGGGCAGTGGTGACGGGGGCGGGGGCGGCGGTCTGGGTCTGCACCGGCGGCACCGTCTCCACCGGCTGGGGTACCGGCGGTGGCGGGGCGAAGCTGCTGAGCGGGTCCGGCGTTTGGGTCTGGGTCTCCTGGGCGAGCGCGGGGGCGAGGGGAAGCGCGGCGGCGGTCAGCAACAAGGCGGCGGCGCGGCGGGGGATGAAGTGTCTGTGGGTCATGCCGAGAGAATGTCCCGGCGGCGTAACGGCCCCGATTTACAGTGTAAATGTGGGACGACCCGTTGCATACTGCCGACGAGCCGAGTTTTCGGCGATCGGCGGAACAGCCGGAGCCGCGATGCGCTTCGGCTCGATGCCGAGGCTCCCGCTTCCGTCCCCCTACGCGCCCGAGCGCACGATCCTGGAGCTCGGCGACGCCTTCTACGACCCGGTCGAGGCCGCCGATTTCCCGCAGACGATCCTTCGCTTCCGCAACCAGCGCTGGGCGGCCGCGGTGGGCTTGGAAGGGCTCTCCGACGACCAATGGCTCGCGCATTTCGGGCGCTTCCGGCCGCTTCCGGACGCGCTCGAGGGGGCGCTGGCGCTGCGCTATCATGGGCATCAGTTCCGCGTGTACAATCCGGAGATCGGGGACGGGCGCGGCTTTCTGTTCGCGCAGCTGAGGGACGGGGCGGGGCGGCTGCTCGATCTCGGGACGAAGGGCTCCGGGCAGACGCCGTACAGCCGCTTCGGCGACGGCCGGCTGACGCTGAAGGGCGGCGTGCGCGAAGTGCTCGCGACCGAGATGCTCGAAGCGCTCGGCATCGAGACGTCGAAGACCTTCTCGCTGATCGAGACCGGGGAAAATCTGGAGCGCAACGACGAGCCGTCGCCGACGCGCAGCGCCGTCCTGGTCCGGCTCCAGCACAGCCATATCCGGATCGGGACCTTCCAGCGCCTCGCTTATTTCGACCTTCCGAACGAGATGGCGGCGCTCACCGAATATTGCCTGCGCCATTACTACGGCGGCGGCGGCGGCGGCGGCGGCGCGGTAGAGCTGCTCGGGCACATGGTGCGCGAGGGGGCGCGGCTCGCGGCGGAATATATCGCGGCCGGGTTCGTCCACGGCGTGCTCAATTCGGACAATATCGCGATCACCGGCGAGAGCTTCGATTACGGCCCGTGGCGGTTCACGCCCTTCTGGGACGGCCATTTCACCGCGGCCTATTTCGACCATGCCGGCCTCTATTCGTTCGGGCGGCAGCCCGAGGCGATCCACTGGGACGTGCTGCAGCTTGCCCGCTCGCTGACGCTGATCGCGGATGTCGATACGCTGCGGCCGGTGCTCGACGGCTTTCCGGCGGCGTTCCAGCAAGCCCTGGTCGGGACGATGTGCGGCCGGCTCGGCATCGCGGCGATGGAGACCGAGCGCGACCTCGCTTTGGTCGCGGCGATCGAGACCGCCCTCGCCGCCGGGACGGTGGAGATCGACCGTTTCTTCTTCGACTGGCGCGGAGGCCGCCGCCGCCGTCCCTCGCCGGCGGACGAAGCCTATGCGGCCGAGCCCTTCGCAGCGCTGGCGGAGATGCTCGCCGAATATGTGCCGGCGCCGGCAGCGCTGGATCACGAATATTGGTCGGACGCCGGGCCCTCATCGATGCATATCGATGAGGTCGAGGCGATCTGGAGCGCGATCGACGCGGCCGACGACTGGCGGCCGTTCGAGGCGAAGATCGCGGCGGTGCGGCGGATGGGCGGGGCGATGCGGGGAGGCGCTTGACCGGTGCGGCCAAACATGGTGGTTCGCCGGCCATGGCAGCCTTGACTTCATTCGAGCCGGCGACCGGCGCCCCGCTGTGGCGCGGCGACGCCGGCGACGTCGATGCGGAGGTGGCGCGGGCGCGCGCGGCGTGGGCGCCGTGGGCGGCCAGGCCCCTGTCGGTGCGCATCGAGACCCTGCGCCGCTTCGCCAACGCGGCGCGGGCCAAGAAGGACGAGTTCGCCGATTTGATCGCGCGCGAGACCGGCAAGCCCTTGTGGGAGGCGGCGACCGAGGTCGATGCGGTGGTCGGCAAGGTCGACATCTCGGTCTCGGCTTATTCGGAGCGCACGTCGCAGCGGCGGCTCGAGGGCGCGCTCGGCGCGCGGGTGGCGGTGCGGCACAAGCCGCACGGCGTGCTCGCCGTGCTCGGCCCCTACAATTTCCCGGCGCACCTGCCGAACGGCCACATCGTCCCGGCCCTGATCGCGGGCAATGCGGTCCTGTTCAAGCCGAGCGAGAAGACGCCGGCGGTCGGCGAGTATCTGTGCTCGCTCTACCATGAGGCGGGGGTGCCGGAGGACGTCGTCCGCATCGTCCAGGGCGGCCCGGACACCGGCCGGGCGCTGGCGGCGCACCCGGGCCTCGACGGGCTGCTGTTCACCGGATCCGCCCGCGCCGGCCTCGCGCTCCACCGCGCCTTCGCCGAGGCTCCGCAGCGCATCCTCGCGCTCGAAATGGGCGGCAACAACCCGCTCGTGGTCTGGAACCCGCCCGACGTCGCGGCGGCGGCGACGCTCGTCGTCCAGTCGGCCTTCCTCTCGGCGGGCCAGCGCTGCACGGCGGCGCGCCGCCTGATCGTCGAGGAGGGGCGGCACGAGGAGCTGCTCGAGGCGGTGGCCAGGCTCGCCGGCCGGCTGATCGTCGACCATCCCCACGCCACCCCCGCGCCGTTCATGGGCCCGGTGATCGACAACGACGCCGCCGACGCGCTGCAGGAGGCGTTCCTCGAGCTGATGGGCCGCGGCGGCCGCGCCCTCCGGCGGCTCGACCGGCCCAAGGACGACAGGCCCTTCCTGACGCCCGCGATCATCGACGTGACCGAGGTCGCCCAGCGCACCGACGCGGAGCTGTTCGGCCCGATCCTGCAGGTGGTCCGCGTCGCCGATTTCGACGCCGCCATCGCCGAGGCCAATGCGACCCGCTACGGCCTCGCCGCCTCCCTGATCGGCGGCACGCCGGAAATGTACGACCGCTTCTGGGCGAACGTCCGCGCCGGCGTGATCAACTGGAACAAGCCGACCAACGGCGCGCCCTCCAACGCCCCGTTCGGCGGCATCGGCCTGTCGGGCAACCACCGCCCGAGCGCTTATTATGCGGCCGATTATTGCGCCTATCCGGTGACCAGCTCGGAAGCCGAGCAGGCGCGGGGGGTGATCGGCGTCGGCCTCAGGGACCCACAGCTGGCCAGCGAGATCGAAGGCTGAGTTTGGGGACAGTTACTTCAGGCGCTGTGCTCGACGGACGGACGCAGCGGCGTGAAAGTAACTGTCCCCTCGCGAAGGCCCAGCCGAAACAATCCCACCAGGCCGGTTATTTTTCGCTTGATAGCGTGACGCTGTCGGGCCAGTTTCTACCCACGCTGGGGCGAAGGCGCGCCGGGGGCGGGAAGCTTAAGGCCGGGCCGAACAGGCTGCGGCCTTTTTTTTCGTTTCAGGGCGTCAGCGCGGGTGACGGGGACAGTCTACCTGACTGTCCCCCTCCGCACCGGACAAGCGAAAAGCGGGGACAGTCAGATAGACTGTCCCCTCTGAATAATCGAAAAGCGGGGACAGTCGGATAGACTGTCCCTTTCGGGCCGTGCCGCTGGGCGCGGCCTTTTCTTTTGCCCGAAAGGAGAGAGAGATGAGCGGAAGCAAACCGAAGAGGACGAATGGCGGCAAGGGGGCTTGTGCCAGGGCGGCGCGGCGGCTGGACGGGCAGGCGATGGCGGCGTTCCTCGCGGCGCTCGAGCAGGGGGTGACGATATCGGCGGCGGCGCGGGCGGCAGGGTGCGGCCGCTCCACCGCCTAAAACAGGCGCGCCGGCGATCCCGCCTTCCGCGCGGCCTGGGACGAGGCGGCCGAGAAAGGCAGCCGCCCGCAGCTGATCGCGTCGCAGAACGGCCGCCGGCTCAGAAAATGGAAGCCGAAGACGAAATTCACGACCGCGCGCAAGGAGATCTATCTCGCGCATTTCGCGACCTGCGATTCCGACGAGGCCGCGCGGCTTGCGGGGGTTTGCGACACCACCGTCTACACGCACCGACCCCGAATTCGCGCTGGCCTGGTCCGAAGCGCTCGACCAGGACTTCGCCCGGCTCGAGGCCGAGCTGGCGCGCCAGCGGCTGGAGGCGCTGAAGCGCTTCGCGTCCGCGATCGACAAGGCCGAGACCGATCCCGAGCGCGCCGTCGAGTTCGAGCGCGCGCTGAAGCTCCTCAACTGCTACGAGACGCGCCGCGGCCGGCCCGAGCCGATCGTCCGCCCCCGCGGCGACGCGCAGCGCCCGAGCTTCGCCGAGGGGATCGCGCGGCTGGAGCAGAGGCTGAAGGCGCCGGGGTACGAGATCGACGAGGAGTCGGTGCCGCCACGGGCGGATGATCAGGAAGCGGCTTGACGCGTTTGGCGCGCGATTAGGGCGAATGCCAAGTTATTGACCATTGCGTACACAGGAGCGCGACAACAGGGGTCGCACCGTTACTCCGTCCGGTCGAGAATATCCCTCACGCGAGCGGCAAGGTCCGCATAGCTGAACGGTTTCGTGATCAAATCTACGCCGGGATCAAGCCGCCCATGATGCACGATCGCATTGCGAGCATAGCCGGTTGTGAACAGCGTCTTGATTCCGGGTTGCAGTTTCGCAGCTTCTTTCGCAAGCACGGCCCCCGACATTCCCCCGGGCAAGACGACGTCCGTGAAAAGAAGGTCCACATGCCCCTTGGCCTCCAGAATGGTAAGGGCGGCGGGGCCATCGGCCGCTTCTAGGACCTGGTATCCGAGCTCTCCCAATACCTCAGCCGAATAAGCGCGAACGTCTTCGTCATCTTCGCAAACCAATATCACTTCTTCGCCATGCGCCTCGATCGAGTCGAAACCGGGCTCCTCGAACTGCTCGTTCGACTTTCCGAGGAGGCGCGGAAGGTACATTTTTACGGTCGTGCCCTCGCCGGGCTCGGAGTAGATTTTGATGTGGCCGCCAGACTGTTTGACGAATCCATAGACCATCGACAGGCCGAGGCCTGTGCCTTTGCCCACCTCCTTGGTGGTGAAGAATGGTTCGATCGCCTTAGCGGCTGTCTCGCTGTCCATGCCGACGCCGGTGTCTGAGATGCAGATGACCGCATATTGACCAACCGACACTTCCGGATTTTGAGCCGCATATGAGTGGTCGAGATGCGTGTTTTGCGTCTCGATCGTGAGCTTGCCACCTTCCGCCATCGCGTCGCGCGCATTGATCGCGAGGTTGAGGATGGCGTTTTCGAGCTGATTGGGATCCGCTTCGACGGTCCACAGGCGCGGAGCGAGGACGGCTTCGATTTCGATCGTCTCGCCAAGCGTTCGGTGAAGCAGCTCCGACATGCCGGGGATCAGCCGATTGATGTCGACGGCTTTGGGCGCGAGAGGCTGCCGCCGCGAAAATGCAAGCAGGCGTTGGGTCAAGGTTGCTGCACGGTCGGCTCCGGTGAACGCACGGTCGGCGTACCGCTTGAGATGCGTCCAATCGGCAGGAAGCTTCTGCCGATTGGACGCATCTC
>Ga0196965_1000147_pt1 | contig 52904 bp, 54 predicted proteins | sample S1_20metaG_FD_148668 | JGI IMG/M metagenome (GOLD analysis project Ga0196965, IMG submission 148668) | Soil microbial communities from Anza Borrego desert, Southern California, United States - S1_20 | ecosystem: Environmental > Terrestrial > Soil > Desert | place: USA: California | collected...
GGTGGTAGTAGTAGTAGTGAGGGTACTGAGAATTTAGCAGGTAATCAAACCAATGAAACCAATTTTACCTCAAGCATACAATCTAATATTTTAAATAATATAGACAATACAACAACTTCAAGTAACAATATGACAACTACTAATACTACTGCAACAATTGAAACAACCCAAGGTCCAATAAAAATAGAGTTTTATCCTGATGTAGCTCCAAATCATGTCAAAAACTTTCAAGATCTAGCCCGCAAGGGATTTTACGATGGAATAGTATTTCATAGGATTGTTCCAGGATTTGTAATCCAAGCAGGAGACCCAAATACAAAGAATGAAAGTGCAAGCAGAGAGTCTTGGGGAACAGGTGGTCCAGGATATACTATAAATCAGGAATTCAACAGTATACCACATGAAAGAGGAGTATTATCCATGGCAAGAACAAACGATCCTAACAGCGCTGGTTCACAATTTTTTATAGTTCTTAACGATTCCAAATTTCTGGACAATCAATATACAGTTTTTGGTAAAGTAACTGAGGGATTAGAAGTTGTTGACAAGATTGCAAATTCTACGACCAATCCAATGGACCAACCACAGAATCCTGATACAGCACGGATTACTAAGATAACTGTAAACTAAACTTTTTTTAAAAAATATATTTTATTTTGATATTAAGCTGTAATAAATAAATGGTAATATAGTGCTTACATCAGCGTGAATAGTCACTTGTTTAGCTTGAGTAGTAACCTTACCCCATGAAATTGCTTCTGCAACTGGAGCACCACTTAAGCTTCCATCCCATTCAGACGCTGTAGTTACATAGACAGCATAATCAAGTCCACCACGATACTGATTCCACCACAAGGTATGATGTTTTGATAAACCTCCTCCCATCATAAAAGCCCCCGTCATTTTCGCATCAAATATTATCTCTGATAAAATTGTTTGATCCTTTAAAATATCGATTCTAAAATCTTTATGAGATTGATTAAACAACCAAATTTGATTTCCGACGGCACCATCCACTATTCCTGGAACGAATACAGGGATATCATTCTTAGCAGCCCAAAACAGAAATGAGGACTCGTTTAGATGACTTCCAACATATCGGAGAATTTCAGATGGGGCTAATTCTGTTTGAGACTGTGATTCATCATATAGTTTTTGTAAAATAGGCTGGATTTTTGTTTCAATGAGAGGTCCATAGTTTTCACTGGGTATGAGTATGTTACCTAATCTATGAATATCCTCCTTTAAGAGAAACTGGTCATCTAATCTGAAATCGCCTTCATAGTATGAAGAAAAGGACTTTGCGATATCATGGTCTAATGCACCACATGTAGTAATAATGCAGTCAAACATCTTGTTTTTTACCATGTCACGGATAATTCCACGGTTACCAGTGGATACAAGAGCCCCAATGAATGAAAGGAATCGGACACAGTTTTTTTCTTCTAGCATTTTTTTCAGAATCTCAATTCCGTTGGCCAAGTATCTACCTTCAAAGCCACCGGAATCAGCCATTTTTCTTAGTAGTTGATTTAAGGATGTATCTCTGTTTATTGAATAATCGTTTATAGATTTAGACAGATAATTGGAAGTATTCTTAACACCGCTATTTTTGATCATTTCCTTCTTTGTCTGTTTCTGTTTCAACAATGGATGTAAATATTTTCATATTAATAAACTGCATCAGCCAAAATCATGTTATCAATTAAAGGGATAATTACAAATATATAAGTTGGGTATAGACTAAAGGGATTGAGCTATAATCGACATAGTTTTTCAGGAAAAAAAATAGATCCTCCAGAAATCTCTGCTGATATGAGCATTTCAGAAATGATCGATTTATTCAGAAACACAGGTTATAATGCACGAAGGTTAGCAGAGGCAGCCGACATTCTAAAAAAGATGGTTGAATCGAATGCCACAATTTGTTTGACCATATCTGGAGCATTAACACCAATAGGGTTTGGCAAGATGATAGCGACTATGATAGAAAATGGTTTTATCGATTGGATAGTCACAACAGGTGCAAATGCATATCACGATTTACACTTTGCATATGATCTGCCAGTTAGACAAGGCCACTTTGATGTTGATGACGATATATTATACTCAAAGCAAATTGTGAGAATATACGACGTGTATATAAAGGAATTTGGAACACTTCAATCCCAAGATCTTATAATACAGCGAAATGTTGAAGAAATATACCAGAAAGATATAGATATTGTAAATAGTTCAACTGCCGACTTATCTTATTGGATAGGAAAAGAAGCATCCGAAAAATCTAAATATCCTGAAAAATCCTTCATGGTATCAGCATTCAAATCTAATGTTCCCATTTATATGCCAGCACTTAGTGATTCGTCAATTGGATTAAATATGCTGCCATTAATGTTAGGCGGAAAAAACTCGATAAATCCCATTAAAGACATTGCAGAATCAACGGCAATTCTTTGGAAAAGTAAAATTTCTGGGGGATTGGAATTGGGTGGTGGAGTTCCTAAGAACTTTTTTCAACAGACAGGTCCAGCACTGTATCAGATTCTAAAAATAAAAGAGGGGGGTCATGATTTTATTGTCCAGCTAACGGACGCAAGACCCGATACAGGTGGATTATCGGGTGCAACATTACAAGAAGGCAAAAGTTGGGGAAAAATAAAAACGTCTCATAAAGGAAACGTAATAGTATATGGGGATTCATCAGTATATTTTCCACTGCTCTGCTCCTATCTACTTAGCGAATGCAAACCAAGAAAAAGAAAACAAATATTCAAGAAGAAGGATCTATGGGTTGAAGAAATGAAAAAGCAATATATCTCATCCAAATAAAGAATACGTGAAAAAAAAATTATAGTTTTGTTTGACTGGTGATCAACAAAGTACGTTAAAGAGATTCTACGTGTCGTTTGGCTAAAATATAAATCAACAGCAAAATAATAATACATTTCAAAAAAATAAAAACAGTAATACAAAAAGGTTGAAAGTTGATAATATAATTGGATAAATGTCGGAATTCAATCAACTTTTGGTTAGAAGAATAAAAAATGGTACTGTAATAGATCATATCGAATCCTCAAGAGCATTACTTGTTCTTAACATCCTAAATATTACAGGTCAGGAAGGAAATGTGATAACAGTAGCATTAAACGTTCCCAGTGTAAAACAGAATAAAAAAGACATTATAAAAGTGGAAAACAAGTTTTTGGAGAAGAAAGAAACTGACAAACTTGCATTGATTGCACCAAACGCAACCATTAACATAATCAAGGATTACAAATTAACTGAAAAAAGAAGAATTCAGTTACCTGATAAGATTATAGGATTTTTCAAATGTCCCAATTTGAGATGCATAACCAACACAGAGGAAGGACTAAGTTCAAAGATAGAAGTTATTGATGAAAAAGAAATAATATTAAAATGTCAATACTGTGCGAGATCAATAACTACAAATGAATTAATCAAATAATTGATAAAATGCTAAAAGTGATAGAAGATGAAAAAAATAGTACAAGTACATAGATAGATAGATAGACAGATACAACATTATAAGCCAGACTATTGTTCAATTATCGGTAATACTGAACAAAAATATTAGCCAAACAAGCGCTACAATTTCAAGCTATTTATTTAACTACACTGAAAATTAGATCACTATAACACTACATTAATCTACTCTACTCTACTTTACTCTCCCCTACAAACCTCACAAGTATAAGATCCATCAGCATACAATAGAAAATCAGACCATTCACCACATTCATCGCAATACCCAGATACATTTCTTGGGGAGCGCCCGATTTCACCTCTTATAAGCAATGATTTTTCAGAAACTACATCAAATAATTCTGGAGTAACAGCAAGCACATCAGATACCGAGATAATTCCAACAAGATTACCTTTGTGAGTTACACCCAATCGCTTAATTCCATGTTGTCGTAATAGTCGGGCTGCAGATGTTATACTCTCTTCACCATTGATCGTAATTAGCGGTTGCATGATATCTGATGATTTAATTTCAGAAGGAATGTGACCAGAAGCAATTGATTTGGAAACAATATCCCAGTCTGTCACAATCCCAAGCGGTTTATCATTATCTAAAATAATAATGCTTCCGATTTTAGCATTAGTCATTAATTTTGAAATTGTGATTAGGTCATCGTTTGGTCCGGCATGGACAATAGGGCTATTCATAACATCACTAACTAGCACCCGGGTGGTCATTCCGGTCGTTTCATCTCTAATATCTTTAGACACATCAAATCTTCAGTGTTTGAATTTAATTACTTTTCTATTAGTACATTTTAAGATAGACATATCAAATCTTCAGTGTTTGAATTAATTTAATTACTCTTTTTGAAAAATACTGAAATCATATTTTAAATTTCCTTTTTCCATTGGTAATAGTTTGAACTGACCTACAGGAAGAATTCGCACGATCTCATCTATGGATAGACTCTTCAAGTGATTTGTGAGACTATCAGGAAATTCATTTTTTAGGGAATATTCTACAAAATCAGCTTTTATCTTTTTTGACGCCTTTATGACATCATAACCGGAAGGAAGTATATTTCTTAAACATACAGATCTTTTAGATACAACGACAGGTGGACCGACAATCAAAAGTGGTCTTTCATCTATGAATGATAACCCTATTGACAGTTTTATTTCCAAATTCTTGACAAAATTCTTTTTACCTTCAATTATAAATGCTCCCTTCGGCAGATATTGACCCGTTGGGGCCCCTTTTTTAACTTGGTATGGATAAACCCAATAAGCATCAGCCAAGAAAGATTGTCTTTCCAAGATCTACTAAATGATACTGTAGCTTGTGATACCTGTAGTATACTTTGTGAAATATCCTCAACCGACTTGTTATTAGCATTTTTTAATATAAAAAAAGGGGATCCATGTACCTCAGCATGAAATACGTAATCATTCTCTGTCAGATGTTTTCTTACAAGCACTGAATTAGACGAAGAATCCCTACCTCCTATAGCAAGCATATCATCAGTGGTAAGAAACCACCGATACTTTTCATACCATTCTTTGTTCGTCAAAATCTTGATTTCCGACAGTGGTTTTTTATTTTTTTGTTTCTGAATTTTTTCTAATTGTTCATGCAGTTTTGAACGCGAACTTTCAATAGTAATCAACCCCCTTTCCATTTCTTTAGCAACGTTAAATAAAAGCGAAGAAACCTTTGGAATGTTCAAAGTCTCCTTATCTATTGGTATCTTTTCTCCCATAATTTCCAAGTAATTCTTACCCTTTATGGCCAGGATTTTGGCATCAAATTCGTTGATCAATTTATCCATTGGTTTGTCCTCATTCTCTGAAACTACCGTACTGCTGCTGCCAGAAAAGGCAGTAGAGATAGAAGCAACGGCAGATGAATTTTGCATAAGCAAGTTAGCAAAGTTTCGAAGTTTGTTCGCTTTAGAAATAACTAGATCTTTGGCTTTCTGTTGTTCATTTAAATCATGCTCAATTGATTCAATCTGCTTTTCTAATTCAGAATTTTTTGTATTACTATTCTGTAAAATAGTATAATTCAGATACTCGTCAATCGCTTCAGAGTATGAATCATATCTTTTAATACGATCAGTATCTCTATCGAGTGGAATTACTGGACTGATATCTATAGGATTATTATGCTCATCTAGAATTAGAGCTGGTTCATGCCCTATGCCTGTAGATATACTTCTTATAACAGAGGTTAACTCTTCAAATAAAATTTTCATTTGAGAAGGACTTAGATCTTTTACCTTCTTGTTTGGAATCTTAGAATTATTAACTGCAAGCTCAATAAACTTTTTTGAAATGGATAAGCTTCTGCCTAGCCACCTTTTCAAGTCAATATTTTCTGATTCACTTTTCTCAACTAAAGACAAAAAATCAGTAAAAGTTATGGAAAGAGGATCTATTCCTCTAGTGGGGGGCGGGAAATACTTTAGTCCTACCTTTAGAATTCGGTGTCTAACATTAATTGGGTTCAAAATATTCAAAATTTTATAAGAATCATTACAGATCATTATGTTTCCATGACCAAACAATTCGACAATTAGGTAGTATTTTATTCCCTGCATATTTTGAAAAATAAAGTGAACTATACGCTCTCCCGGAGTTACAAATGCATCGATAAGTTTAGAGCGCTCAAGATCGGTCTTGATTTTCTTAAGAGTATCATTATCTTCAATAATTGAATATTTGTATTTGGTGATGCAAATTCCGAATGTAGAAACTAATAGAGAAACATCATTTTTTTGAGAATGATGAAACTTTATTATCAGAGAATTCTTTGTTATAAGTGAAATATTGCTTACATAATAAACGCTATCAATAACTTCCTTGATTTTGTTTACGATAAATATAAGTTCGATCTCTGAAATAGCCATTATGTAATATATTTTCAAGGATTATATAATAACATACGTGGATGGATGGTCCACCAACACCAACACCAACACCACAATTGACTAGAGATACACTCAGACACAGACACACAGACATATACAAAAAATGTAATGATAAGAGAATATAGATAGAACTAATTTGTATCGTATGTTCTCATAGTTTGTTTTTGTTTAGGTTACGAAAAGTAGAGATTAAATGTGGTTGATTAAAATTATTAGCACATACCATTGGAAATAGAAGATAAAATTTATTATTTAAGAGTCATTCTTGCTGCAATAGCAGGATCGATTTTAGGTGTTATTGTAAAACCCAATTCCGATCATTCTAATACAATAGGATTAACAATACTAATTGGCATTATTTTTTATGCCATATCTCAGATAATTGCAAGCCGAATAGCCAAAGGAGTTCCCAAAGATAAGAAGAAAAAGGTAATTACGATTGCAATATTTGGATATATTTTCATGCTATTTACCTTTATGGTTTTGATTTACACAGTGCTAAATCAAAATATCATCTAATTCGATAAGAAATGATATGGAATTACAAAACTCCTGGGATTCCAGATGAATTATTTGATAGAACCGAAAATGTCCCTATTACAAAAGAAGACATTAGATCGATAATCATCAGTAAACTGCGTCTCAGAGAAGGACTTTCATCTATGGATATAGGATGTGGTAGTGGCAGTATAACTGTGGAAATTGCTCTTCAAACAGGAGCCAAGATATATGCAATAGATTCAGATATAGATGCCATAAATTTAACAAAGAAAAATCTTTTGAAATTTGGAATGTTAGAAGATGCAGTTATTATACACGGTAAGGCTCAACAAGTCTTACCAAATTTGCCTAGTGTGGACGCGATTGTAATCGGTGGCACTACAGGAGAAACTGATAAAATAATCAATTTGGCTTTATCTAAATTAAATGAAGGTGGAAGACTTGTGCTCACATCTATTCTTATAGAAACCATTTACCACGCCCTTAAATCTATGCAAGATTCAGGTTTACAAGATCTAGATATAACTCAAGTAACAATTGCAAAATCAAAGAAGACAAGCTCAGGTACAATGATGATATCAAGAAATCCAGTCATTATTTTTTCAGGCACAAAAGGAAATGATTCAAAATACAAAAACTTTAATTAATATCTTTTAAAAACCCCTTATGCATAATTCTGTGCTTTATTGTGTTGGTTGCGGGCCAGGTGATCCAGAGCTGCTGACCTTAAAAGCAATTAATATCATAAAGAACGCTGATGTAATTTATACCCCAACCGCAAGAGAAAATAAACCTAGCGTAGCATTGTCAATAGTAGAAAAACACATATCTAAAGAAACCGAAGTTCGACAATTAATTTTTCCAATGATAAAAGATTACGACAAATTAAGAGAGTCTTGGAAGAACAATGCAAAAGAAATAACTAGTTCTATCAGAAATGGCAAAAGGGTTGTTTATCTGACAGTGGGAGATCCCTCTTTATACAGTACATGGATACACATTCACAAAGAGATTCAGATTAATCATAAAGATATTGAAGTAGAAATTGTACCTGGAATTACATCAATTTTCTCGTTTTCAGCGGAGTTAAAAACACCAGTAGGAGAAGGAGAAGAAATAATAGGCATAATTCCTGCATGTTATAATCTGGACAGACTAAAAACCGCGGCAGAGTGCTGTGATACACTCGTGTTCTTAAAAGATGGAAGATATTTTAATAATGTAATAGATATCCTTATGGACTCCAGTTTTCCAGAAGATTCAGATATTTTTATAGCTCAGGATGTATCAACAGATGTTGAATCAATGCAAAAAAGAAAGTTGGTAGATGTGGCGAAGAACAAAAATCAAAACAATGATAAATACTTTTCAATAATGATAGCCAAAAAGAAAAAATGATTCAAAAAAATACAGTTTATTTTGTAGGTTCTGGACCCGGTGATCCAGATTTAATTACAATAAAAGCAAAAACCATTTTGGAAAATGCAGATGTGATAATATACTCAGGATCTCTTTTGAATCCAGAATTATTGAAATATGCAAAAAAGAATGCTCAATTATTCGACGCTGCAAAATTAGACAGAATAGAAATCTACGAGATTCTTAGAGATTCGACCAAAAATAACAAACTGGCCATTAGGTTTCATGATGGAGATCCAACCATTTTTAGTACAATACGAGAACAGATAGATAGATTGGAGAAAGACAATATAGAATGTGATGTTATTCCGGGCATTACATCTTTGCTTGGAGCTGCAGCATCAATGAATTTAGAATTAACTTTACCAGGTATAACACAAACAATAATAATAACTCGTGCAGAGTTCAGAACCCCAGTTCCAGACAGAGAGAAAATTTCAGAATTATCAAAACATGGATCTACTATGGCATTTTATTTGAGTGTGCACCTACTGGATAGGATCATTGAAGAGCTACTAATGGGAGGAGTTTATACTAAAGATACACCTGTTGCAATAATATACAAAGCGACATGGAAAGATCAAAAGATACTAAAGGGCACAATTGGCACGATTGCAAGAAAGGTGAAAGAAGAAAGAATCGTTAAAACTGCATTGATAGTCGTAGGAGATGTAATAGCGCCAAAAAAATATGAATTTTCTAAGGTATATGATTCACAATTTACCCATGGCTATAGAAAGGGTATAAACAGAAATTTAGGAGCTTAATCAAGTGAAATACGTTGTAATTCTTTTTGATTAACCGATGCCCAAGCACCCATGCCTCGGCCATTATTTCCCTTAAAATCGATGATCTGGCTTATTATTATCTCTTTGGGCGCCATTGGTGGCCAGAGCATAGCTACATAATCTCCCTGATTACCAGGTTTATTCATATCTGCCAAAATCATCTGTTCTGTACTAAATCCAGCATTAGAAAGCTTTGATTTTACTGACTCAAACAATTGTTTTTGACCATGGACTATTACATGAACACTTTTATCTGCAGCATAATTAGACATAGCATATTAAACATGGTATATTTATAAAGAGGTTGCGAATTTATCTAAGAATAAATAGTTTAAAAGAAGGTAAAATCACAATAGCATGTTAGAATAACTAAATTCACCGTTATGCACTATCCATCCCCTATACAAATACATACACCCAATAATTAAAAATCAAGTCACCCAAAATGGTACGATTTAGTAGTATTATTAATAGACACGATTTTAATAGAGTATGAAAATGTGGCCAGGTTAGTGCAATGCATTGTTATCAAAATTTGGTATATTGTGCCATACAAAAACTTCCAGCAGACACCTAATTTAATTTATTATCAACTTTTCTTTACAAAAATAATGACTAGATAGACTAAAAAAAAGTATAGGTAGTGAGTATCCTTTTGTAGACTTTTTATAAAGAAGTAACATCGCTTCTTACAATCATAATTTGTAATTCATTAATCGAAAAAGAAGAGAGAGAGCAAACTTTCCTTAACCAGTCATAAAAAAGATGTACACTACGTCGCCGTCGCCGCCATCTTGGCGAAAAGCATCTATTAGTATATTAAGAACAATATTGCATGGTTTAAATATTAGGCTTTCTTAATTAGGCTTGACTAATGACCTTACATCAGAAATTCGGAGCCTTAACTGAAATTATGAAAGAAGAGGAAGATGAAGAGGAGAAGAATATTGTAACCTTTATTTGTGAAAATACAGACGGTATCTTAGATCCACTGGATCAAATGACTTTTGCCTTGAATGAGACAGCAATAAGTTATGGTCCGATAGTAATACTAAAAGATGCTCCATAATACTTATAGGCGATATATGAATTGGTAGCGTCTACTTCCAATACAACATCTAATCACAATTCCATATCAGGTAAACATATTATTCCAGAGGATAAAGCTGACGAGGTAAAAGCACTAATAGCTCGATACGTGTTACTTAAGATAGAACAAAAAAAGATAGAAGCAAAACTGGCTGAAATAGCAAAATATTACGATGATAAATCTTTAAGAACGATATTTGAACCCATTGGTGAATCAATGATGGGAATATTAGGTTTAGAATCATCCCATAATAGAAGAAAATAGAAGCGATTGTTTTAAAGATTGGCTATTTATTAATCTTGCATGAGGTATTTAACAGTAGTACACATTTCTACACCTAATAAACGAGTTGATGTGATATACTTTTCTTCTAATTCAACGAGTAATTTTTGAAGAGTATATATCTTGTCATATTTTGAGTTAATAAATATTCAACCGATTTTGAGTCAATTTTCTCCGGTATTTTGCAAGAGGGTTTTTTCCAGTTCTAGGCATCACTCTCCCTTTCATCATATTCATGCCACAATTAGTACAATATCCATGTATAGTAACCATGTTATTTGCTAACTTTACAAACTTTATTTCTGATATACTTACATTGGATTTACAAACAGTACAAAAAGTAACTGAATAATTAGACATGATAAAGATACTCAGAAATTGAGATATTAAATTTTCTATTATCTTTGTCAATATTATCTTGTATTTATAATATCTTTACTTAATTTCCCTTGAATATCATTTACCACTAGATCTAATACAATGTAAATGTAATGTAATTTTTATCATCCTTAATGTTCATAATTTTATTATAGTAAAGATTCATTTTTTCTTCAGCAATTACTTTTCTGCCGTTCTTATAGGCTTTTTTCCACCAACCTAAAAACAGTAATAGATATCAAGATCATACTCAGTTTTACATACCATTTGAATAATTTATGCTAAATGTTCAAATTAGCCTGGCCATTATTTAATAATCAAGTACTTGTATAAAAAACATTTAATACCATGCTTGATTAACTTAGAAGCAACATGACATTACCAAAGGGATTTGGTTCACAATCTAATACTCAAAAGAAAAGAACATTTGATGAATGGTGGGCAACCGTACCTGGGGATTTGAAAACAAAAGCTCGCAAGGGCGATGAAGCCAACAAGGTTTTATTGAATCAGGTAAATTATGTATTACTTCATCTTCATCTTCAAGGCAAACACGATACAAAGCCATCTCATGAAGAATTAAAAGATTGGCTTCATAGTGGTCAAGTAGACGTAATGCGTCAGATTAAAAAATAAGTTTTTTAAAAAATTTTATTTTTTTATTATTTATCTATTATAACATAAAAATAACAAATAAAATATATATATAAATACCTCTATAGATAAAAAATATGAGTTTTGAAAAGAGGTAGCCATATTGCAATTTTTGATACATTTAAAACTTATCAAGCAAAATCTACCAGGGAATCAAAACGACAAAGAGGTATAATAGCTCACATCGCATTAGAAAAGGATCCTAGCGGTAAAACGAGAACGTCGATTGCTCATATACTCGCAAAAAAATATGGCATTGCATGGCAAAATATTTACTCGGCTATTTTCAAAGATCTGGATGAAGTATTAATACCTGCAAAGGTAGTTAAAGAGGGCGGCAGACTTCCAACTAAAAGAGGCCCAAAAGCCCTGCAAGTAGAAGGAATACCATATTATGAGCTTACAAACACTGGTCTCATAATCGCATCAACCATTGAAGAAACCGGAGACATCAGATTCCGCATGAAGTTATTAGAGCATTATATACTAAATTCAAGTATGCTAAGTACAAATAGAAATGGAAATACTTCAGTTATTAATGAAGGGATATTATTGTTGTCAAGATATGCACCTTCTTTCATTTTAAAAATTATTAATGAGTACATTATAGCATATAATCGTGGAGAAATCGAAAGATTAGATACCCTCGATACTGAAAGTCTAAAAAAAGTGATCTCTAAACAAATAACCATTGAAAGAGAATTGGTTGAAGCATGTATGGTATTGTCCAATGATAAAAAAGAATTACTCAAAAACTTTATAGAAAAAATTAGTTAATATTCTATCGTATTTTTAGACTAATATCTATAGTGAATGCTAATAAGTTTCAAATCTAAAGCTATTTCAGTATATAAGAAAACAGATCGTGCCTCTTTTAATAAGACATCTAAATCTTTATATCTACTGCTAAAATGTGTCAGGCATAATTTATGAACCGATGCTAATTTTGCCAGAGTTGCGGTTTCAACAGCAGTTGAATGATAGCTTTCCTTTGCCTTTGCGAGTTCATTAGATGAGAAAGTAGCTTCAAATATTAGTAAATCACAATTCTTAAAAAAATTACAAAGGCTATCAGATGGGCGAGTATCTCCTGAAATACCAATTTTTCTACCCGGCCTTGTTTGACCAACGATTTCACTGGCTTGAACTAACCTATTATTATTTACTATATTGATTCCTTGTTGAAGTAAACTGTATAATTCTCCTTCAGGGATACCAAATGCTTTTGCCTTAGCTATATCAAATTTGCCTGGCCTATCCTTCTCAAGTATACAATATGCATATGAACTAACACCAGGCCCATGTTCTGATTTACAGTACAGTATTTCATATTCCTTTTCTTCGACCAATACTCCCTGCGAATCAGAAATTTTGTGAATATTTAGTTGAAAAGTCAAGTGAATATGAAGCAATCTTAGATTTTCCACTAAAAAATCATAAAGCAATTCAGGACCAAAAAGATCAATAGGTAATGTCCTTCCCTGCAGTGAAAGTGTTTGAAGAAAACCTAGAATCCCTAGAATGTGATCAGAATGCATATGAGTAATAAACATCATAGTTTTTTTGTTAAACCCAAATTTTGCACGAATAAAATTATATTGCATACCTTCCCCAGCATCAAAAACTAATAAGGTACCATTTCTATTTACCACAATAGAGGAAAGGTATCGATCGGCAGTAGGCATTGCTGCAGACGTTCCTAAGAATGTTACATCAAGATTTACCATGTAATACTCATTTACAATATGTGATTGCCTAACGGTTGAAAATAGAACTCAATTTTTTTGCAATTTCTTTACTTAAATCAATCTTTGAACATGATCTAGGAATACTATTAGTAGATACTATATCACAAATCCCTGATTTTTTTATGGTATCTAAAGATTTTTCATCTGATAAAGCATGAACACACATAACAAAAATTCTACCACAATTATATTTATTTAAAACATCAATCGCCTTCATTATGGTTCCCCCACTTGATATCATGTCATCTAACAATATTATATCGCGATCCTTAACCCCAATGTCAAGATTTTCATCAATAGTTATAGTACCTGATCGTCTATCCCTATTTTTCTTTAAGGTTATAAAAGAAGTCTTTAGAATCTCAGCAAACATCCTTGCTCTCATGGCCCCACCATGATCAGGAGAAACAATAAGAGGTTTATTTAGATTGAAATTGGCTTTTGCATAGTGAGCAAGCAATGGAATGGAAGATATGTTAAAAATATTCAAGTTAAAACATGATAGTGCTTTGGAACTGTGAATATCAATAGTAATCAGATCCTTAATTCTAAAACACTCAAAAAGTTTTGCTATGAAAGCCATGGTCACAACTTCTCCTTCTAAAAAAATTCGATCTTGTCTTGCATATCCCATATAGGGGATAACTGGTATAACCTCTGCAGCGCCTGAGTTAATACAATATGAAAGCATCATCAAAGTTTGCAAATAATGTGAGTCGACCGGAGGAAAAGTAGATTGTACCACAACACATTTTTTATTAAGCAAATTTGCATTTATTCTTATCTTACTTTCTCCATCAGAAAAAGTTCGTAGTTCAACATCAATTGGATCGGCATTTAAGGATGAGGCAATACATGTTCCTAACTGAACTGAGGATGGCCCAGGCAATACCACTATATCTTTCACGATATGATTGAGATAAAAAAGAGAATCTTAAAAATGTTAAACCATTAAACTACTCGACACTATATACGATGGACAAAGTGCATTGTTCATTTAAATAATCAGTATTGCAGTTGCTTCTGTGGTCAAATGGAATATTGACCAATTTAGTATTTTTAATTTGATTAGCAAATTCTCTGACAAAAGTAGATATAAAGATCAGAGTATTTGTTCTATTTTGTCCCACCAAATGTTGTAAATACTGGGTACACGAGTAAGCAAATTTTTTATTGTTTTATTATTAACAAAACATCAGAATTTATCTTATCCAATTGTTCTCTTACCGCTCGAATCACTTGCTCATTAGCATTAAGGCTAGAAAAATCTAATAATTGAAAACCATCTATCAAGTGAATATTTGGAGAAAGATCAGAGCTTGATGAGAATTTGGAGATTATAGATGGAAGTTCTTCAGTTAATTTGGTTGAAGAATTATATATTATTTTACCGTTGTCTAATGAAAGTCGTACTCGGCCATACTTATCCAAAACCAATATTGATTGTCTGTTTATATTGAAGAATAGCTTTTTTTGTTTATATGAATTAGTAAAAATATAATAATTTCCTAACTTATAGTCTAGAGAGACATTTCCACGATATTGAAACAAATCTTTTGAAATTTCTAACAAATCCTCTTGTTTCAATTCTTTAGAACCGTTATTATTCAGGTCAAGAGTAACGTTACCTATAGCAGTTACTCTCAGTATTGACCTGTCGCTTACATATTCGGACTGCACAGATAGAGAATCAGGGGATGCATTCTTTCGAATCGCTTCATCCTTAACTTCTGCTATTAGTTGAGTAACATCTTCAGGTGAAGGATTATTAATTGTTTTTTCTTTTTCTTCGTAAATCATACCTGTAGCCACTCCAATCGAAGAAATGACATCCGCATAATCTGCTTTCTTATACTCAAAATTAAGTTTCTTTGCCACCATGGGAACCAAAACAGAAGCTCCTCCGCCTCCGCCAATAACAACTATCCTTCTTTTGGATAATTTGTATTCTTTAATCATTGGATTGATGTAATCTGTAATTTTTGAAACTGATATTTCCAATACTTGTTGGGCTATTTGTTCAGGAGACATCCCCATAAAGGTGGCTAGCTTGGTAAATGCAATTCTAGCTGAATCTGTATTCCCATAGGCATTATCACTTTTGGATATAAGATTTAACGCATTAGCTGCACATGTGTTAGTTATTCCATATCTCTTTCCACTTGGAACTTTAATGCAAACATAGTCAGTGGGATCATTATGTAATGGGCTGATAGTAACAATTTCTCCTTTTTTCAAGTCCTCGGGATTTGCAAAGCACGAGTACTGTAACCCTGCAATATGAGAGGATCTTGGACCGACATCAATAATTTTCTTTTTTGGAGAAACTCTTATCAATGATCCTCCAGCTACTCCACATATTCTAGAGTCAAGAGATCTGATGCAAGTAGGATGTTCCATTATGTTTACATAGCGCATTTCCGGTTTGCCATCTTTAATGATACTAATATTGGTTGAAGTACCACCAACTTCTATAAATATCCCCTCAAGCACTTGCAAGAAAAGTAATGCACCCACCACACTTGCTGCTGGACCTGACAATACAGTTACTATAGGCTTATGCAAAAAAGAATCTAGCGTAGTTACACCACCATCACCTTTCATTATCATTACAGGCACCCTAATTCCAAGCCTACTTACTGCGGATTTAACAAAATTCGCAGTACTTGTAGCCTTGGGAAGAATACTGGCATTAATTGTTGCTGTCAAAGTTCTAATTTCCAACCCATAAATTCCTGTCAATTCATGTCCCGCTGTACAAGGAAGTTTTGAATGTTTCATAACAAACAGTTCATTACTAGGATCATCAACTCCAAAAGCTTCACTAACCACTATAGATTGAGCACCCTCAGACACTAAATTTTCTATAGATTTCATAATACCAGGTTCTTCTAAATACTTGGAAGTATCCAAAAAAGTATAACAAGTTTTTAAAAACTTGTTGGAATTCAAAGATATATCTTTTATATGCGTTCTTTTTATAATATTTGTTTTTTCCATTCCTACTCCCATACCAATAATACCAACCTTTGAGACATCTCCTTCAAGAAATGCATTTACTGCTTGAGTAGTGCTATGAGAAATCAGCTCAATCTCTTCATGGTCTATATTACAGATCTCAATTAGTGTAGATAGTGCATTTATAATACCAACAGAAACACCACCCTCCGAAGAATGAGTAGTCGGAACAGATTTTTTTCCAAGGATTTTTTTTTCAACAACATCTATAGCTACGGCTTTAGTAAAAGTTCCACCCACGTCTATTCCGATCCTAATTTTTTTCATTGCTTTTTTATTCCCTCTTCTTTATCTTCATAAAAACTTGAAAAACGAATATTTCATAAGTATCATGTAATTTAAATGCTCCCAATATTTAGCGCTAAAGCTGCAATGATACGTCAACTATTGGTTCACGAACCCCCATATATCTAAGGATAGATTGAAAATCATTTTTATCGGCAGATACAAGAATCTCTAACCTGCCTGTTCCATTTTTATTCAAGTCTCCCGTGTACTTGAGATAATTCCTTACGTCGCGCGCGACCTCAGTTGAAGAATTCACTAATTTTATGGAAGGCAAAATGGCTTCAATATAATTTTTAACAAGTGGTAAATGAGTGCTACATAATGCTATTACATCAACGGTATTGTCAATATGAGGTTTAACAACCTCCTTAATTTTTTTATATGTTAATTTATTATCAAACAAAAATGTACCATCTTCAACAAGGTCAATTATCTCTGAAGAATCTATTTCTTCTATAAAAATTTGTTGAGGCACTTCTTTTTTTATCAGAAATTTGAATTCTTTGCTCTCGAGTGTTCCTCTTGAAGCCATAAGTGCAATGTGTTTTTTCCTACTTTGGCTTATAGTTTTTTTCAATGGTAAACGTGTTGAAATAATATCGGTCGAGAAATCATTCTTTATTTCTTCATATATTTGGATTGATGGCGTATTTGATGCCATAACTATTAACTTTGGTTGATATTTTTCCAAAAATTTGATTGTTTTTGACATTATTTCTTTTAATTCGCTTTTTCTCTTTGCACCATATGGAAAATGCATCTTATCGGCAAAGTATAAAATACTCTCAGCTGGAATGATTTTTCTTAATTCTCTCACAACAGATAAAGATCCTAATCCTGAATCAAATACAGCAATGGGTCTATACAGCACAAATAATGACACTTACAAAGAGAGTAAAAATGTTTGAAATTAACTATCTATCATTTGATGCAGCAATTTCCCTCAGGTATTTGATACCCATGAGGGCATATTCTTGGATGTTTTAATAAAGTACAAAGAGCATCAGTAAAAATATCTTTCATATGGTGTTCGATACCACAGACCATTTCTTCATCAACATCTATTTTTAGTGCATCTTTCATTAATACCTCTAAAAGTCGTGTATTACGTATCATTTGTTTTCCTATTTTTTCTCCCTCACTTGTAAGAGTCACTATTGAGCCTTTCTTATAATCGATTAAGAGAGAATCATTTAATTTATGCAGCATTTGAACCACTGATGGTTGAGTTACATTTAAAATCTTGGCAATTGAACTGACCTTTAATTCTTGTCCACTTTCCAATATAGACCACATTGCTTTTAAATACATTTCAACATGCTCGGCTTCCGCCGTACCCACAAACAATTGTTCAGGAAGTTCAGAATTTTTTGAATATGCAGTCAATGTATATGATTATACAGTATTATTTTTTAACTTTATTGATTATAACTTTACAAAAAAATAATGTTTCATATAAATCTCAATGTGAAATAGAACGAGAAATGTTCTTTTCGTTTTTCTTCAATTGCAAGACAACTTGCTTTTTGTTTAATATTAGTTCAACAGATTGAATTCTACTTTTATAAAATACTACCTTTTTTCCTTTTTCATTTATTACAATTCTGTCGATAAACAAAAGACTTAGGTCTTTGAGCTTTCTTATTTTTTTATAAGTAGAACTAATCGGCAGGTCATTTTCCTTACAGATCTCAAAGACGGTCTTTGAATCTTCTATGGTAGACATTATGATTTTATAGGAAAATCCATCAAATAATTCCTTCAGAAGAATTGAAGTGTTCTTATTTTCTTGGTCCGATAAGTATTGTTGATTAGATAACATCATTTAGGCTTACCTAACTATTAGGGAGACCTAATATTTAAACGGTGTTATATTACAGACGCAAAGATAAATTTAATTTCTAACATAACTATACAATTTTAATTGATAGCAAGTTGAAAAAATTTAAAATGATAGAAAGATCGGATATTAAAAAGTAATTTAATAATAACATTCTACTATGATTTTACAAACCAACCAACAAATAGACATAAATACATTAGTAGTCATAAAAACTCTACTACTATTATTTTAATAATTAGGTTTATTTTGAAAGTATCGCATCAGAGTCAAATAGGTGACCCTCGTTCGCATAATTATATTAACAAAGAAACCCAAAAAAAACGAGGATTTGTAATTAATTATGAGAATCCAAAATTGTCAGAGAATATAAATAATCCTAAATACGATAAAGGAATATACTACTTGAGAACAGTTGCAAATAGTCGATTTAACCCAAGAAATTGATGAATGTATACAAGTCTTTCCAGGCTCTCCAAGGGTAAGTTTATTGCAATGGTCAAACTATGGAACTCATAAATTTGCTTCTGAGGCAATATTTTGTAGTACTCATGTAGGAACTCACATCGATGCCCCATATCATTTTAATATGAGTGGTAGCACTGTTGAAAAGATTTCTCTTGAAAAACTGATAGTTCAAGACAAAATAAAGGTTCTGAAAATAGAAAAGAAAGATGACGAAAAAATTGAGATCGATGATCTCAAAAATCATGAAATTATGGAAAACGATTCGATATTAATTAATACTAATTGGTCAAAAAACAAAGATCTGGACAAGTATTTCAGCAATAGTCCTGGTTTATCAAAAGCTGCAGCAAACTATCTGGCAGAAATAAAAATAAATCTCATAGGAATAGATAGCCCAAATATTGATCCAGCCACTGACAATGAATTTAGTTCACACAAAATATTTAGTGAAAGTAACATTCTTGTTATTGAGAATTTAATGAATCTGGATAAATTATTGAATAGTAGATTCACCTTCATTGCACTACCTCTTAAACTAAAGAACTGTTCTGGAGCTCCTATTAGAGCTGTAGCCATATTAGATTAATTTTTTTGCAAGAAGTTTAATAACAGATCTAAACACAGGTAATAAAATCAAAGAATAATTTATTGATGTTTAAAAATATAAGTTAAGACTCATTTTTCTTATTCTTTAATTTTGAATTGTTGATTAGCCCTACCAATCTATAACCATATTCAAAGTTGTGTTTTACATGGTTAATTCCATGTGTTAAATGAGGTTCAAATTTACCATCTAAAATATTCTCAATATAGAACTGAACCTTTTTAATTGATATTTGAGAATGTCTAATTTGTTTATCAGATAAAGAACGTCCAAGTTCCGATTCAATTTCTGATTTAAACTCTTTTATTTCAGTCAATTTACCATATTTAAGGATCTTGTTGTAATTATTACATATGTCATATAGCTTTTGTAGTTCTTTAGTAGGTAAACCAGATAAAGAAGTCTTAACTTGAGTTGGATCTCTCTGAATGATTTGTGCAATTTTGTATACCATCTCTTCTATCATAGATAAATTGTCTTCTTGAGTTGAGACTGAGGGATGGTACTGATGGTGGTGGCTATTACTTTTCTTTGCAGCCGCATAGTTTGCTTTTGAACTTAATGGATCATCAATTTCATCTAAATTAAGGTCTGGCTGCTCTATATATCTACCAGGCAGGTTTAATACCGAATCTAAATCCCTATCAGGATAAGAATACTTGTGAGACAATAATAACGACTTTTTAGAATTATAGTAGGTCTTCAACTGAAAGACAGATATTTTTTTACCTTCAATATCGGCTTTAAAAAATATGATAGATAAAATATCTACAAGTAGATTTGGAAACTGAATTTTTACAACATCAGAAAAATTGTCATAGTGATGAAGTAAATCGTTACATATTTCGAAAACAACATTGTCGTATGTAGATAATGTAAATGGGATAGCACTAACCCGTTTCTTAATCAAATGATCAATAAGGAATTTGTATGACATAATAAAGAAATCATATACATCGCTTTTTCTTAGGATAAACCTATTATTTTGGATAATGATCGTTATTGTTTTTAATAGTATCATGTAAGAATCTGTAACTTTGACATCAGGAAATAACTTTTGAAAATCATTCATCAAGGTAACAAAATAATCATCATTTTTTGCAAGGTCATCGACCCAATTAATACCAAGTTCTCTAAAGTTCTTTTTATATAAAATATTAAAATCGATATTCGAATTACTAGTCATTATTGGACATCATAAGTGTGGCATTTTTTTGTTATTAAACATTAGAAATTAATCTAATTGAAAAATATTATAACAAAATATTATATAATACAACAGACATATTATCCTCTTTTACCATTATTGTCAGAATCAGATTCAGTATCAGAACTATCAATGGCCCAAGGAAACCATTTTCCAATTATTTTGGCCCAATCGAATTTAAAAGTAAAAAACAATAGTAGGACTAGCAATATCACCGATAATACTGTAACAAGTATAGTAGAATATTCGTTATTATAGTCAGTTTCAACCAAAAAGGTCTCCATTATCGGTCTGCCCAGGAAAACCGTACCCCAGACAATTAACGCACCCAAGCAAAATTTGCCAATAAATGTAAACAATGCAAACCTACTTGGACTATACTTGGCTATTCCTAATGGAATATAGACCAAGTCATCAGGAATAGGAGTTAAAGCAGCTACAAAAACCCCTATTCCCCCATATTTACTCAATAATTTTTGGAGAGGAAGCATTCTGGTCTTTGTCTTTTTGCTCAAAATATTGCGACCGTAATAACTTGCAATAAAGATTATAGTCTTGGCCAAGACTGCACCAATTGTGCTCAACAAGACTATTAGATTAGGGTCTAAGCTCTTATCAAGGGCAGAAGTAACTAAAACTGGAAAATAAGGAACTGGAATAAACGGAATAATACTACCAATGAAGCTGATTAAAAATATACCGACATAACCTGAACCACTATAAAAAGAATAAAGGTCTTGTATATCAATCAAACAAAGAAATATAAAATTAACAAATATAACTACTTTCTTAATTTTATGAATTTTTTAAATAAAAGTAGTAAATATTTGATTTCCTTAACCTCTCCATCTAGGTTTTCGAGAGTTTATTATTCTTGGTAGTGGTAGCAGCGGTACCTCCCTTTTCTTTATCTCCCACAGATTTTCTCATCGCTACAATTTTTTGTTGTCGTCTAGGTTGGATAAATAAAATATACAGAGATCCTAGCAAATAGATAGCAAGCAGTATTACCTGTCCTAGTACAGTTTCAAGAGTTGGATGAATACCAGTCATTGTTGCCACATTAATATCCAATCTAGGAATTATACCTAAAAGATGAGTAGTTGGAATCCATCCAAGTTCCTGGAATTCCCTCAATGCATTGCCCAGGAATGTGATTGACATAAAAGCCCCTACTCCCATGGTCAAACCAAACAAAACTCTAAGTGGTAGTTTCTTTCCTAGTTTTCGGATTATAAAGACAACTGCAACAATGATAGCCAATCCTAATACCATCCCTGCCAACACATATAGCTCCATATATTTTGCAAAGGAAAACAATGCTTGGTAAAACAAAACCGTTTCAAATCCTTCCCTATATACTGTAAAAAATGCAAGCAGAACAAACACCATAAAACTACCTGTAGTTGTTGCCTGCCACACCTTTGCCTTGACAAATTCTATCCACTTTTTAGTCTCAATCTTGTTAAGAACCCAGAAACTCACCCAGAATAACACAGCCACTGCTGAAATACCAGCTATAGCCTCTATGAGTTCCCTTTGCGCACCCGAAATTTCAATTATGAACTCGGCAATTAACCATGTAAACGCTGTAAAGCCTATAGCGAGTGCGATTCCAGCATAAACATGTTTCTTAAACTTTTCATTTCGAGAAGCTTCCAAATAGGTGAGTATTGCTCCTATGATCAAAGCCGATTCTAATCCCTCCCTAAAAATAATTGAAAATGACGAAGAAAAAGCAATCACTGGTGCCACAACACCGATACCTGATACAAATCTTTCAGATTCATCCAATCCACTTTTTAATTCATATATCTTAGATACAACCTGATCAGAGGGAGCGTTAGAAGAAATAAGATTGCGTAATTCTGCAAATTTTATCTCCATTTCCAGAGTAAAATCGGGATCTATGGGTCTTAGAGGTATCTCGATCTTTTCATAACTGTCGAGGTATGCTGATCTTGCAGTGGCTAATGCTTCGGATGTATCATTTTGATTGTAAAGACCGATAACTTCATCCAGTTTGATTCTTATGGTGTCAATGTCACCACGAACCTGACTCTTAAAGTCCTCTGAAGCATTTCCCATAGCTCGTCTTTCACCAGTATAAACTCCAAATCCCTGCTTAAGGGAGTCAATGTTAGCAGTATTGGCAACAAAGGCCGAAGGCAGAGTCAAGTTACCTTGGTTTGATAAGGAAGCAGCAGCACCAGCGGAGGTACTCAGTAATTGTTTGGAAACTTCAAGGTCTGCTTTGATATCCGAGATATAGGCTTGGATTTGAGGTAAAGAAGTTTGGTTTTGGATCATGTCACGCAGGTTTTCTCGCATATTTGTTTCAATTTGCAGCATAAGAGTGGAGTTTACTTCTTCTATAGGCGCTTCCAGATATTCAAAATTATCCAAATATGCAGAAGATACATTCTTGTCTGCGGCAGTATAGTCACCATTTTGAAGAGATGTAAGCGCATTATTCAATAAAGTATCAATATTGTCATAATAGGCTTGGAGAGCAGGATCGACAGCATTAGAGGAACCCTGTAAGCGTATATTGTTAGATTCGTTTAGGTCATTTTCTATTGCTGTAACTAATCTCAAAAATTCTGCAGTATCTTTGGTTTTAGATGAGACTAGAGTATTCAAACTTGAAATAAAATAATCAATTTCTTCAGATTTTGAGGTAGTCATATTTGGCTTTAATATTTCAAATATCGAATTTGATTGGTTTAACAGTCCTAATGTATTTTCATAGTCCATCAAAGCAAAATTTGCAGCTTCTGCATCAGGTAATTTAGAAGTATTCAAGTAAATGCCATATGAATTCATAGCATCTCTAAGCAAATAGGCCATAGTTTGAGATTCAAGAATAGAAAAATCTTGAGCGGATAATGAATCCTTTAATTCGGAGTATAAAGCATCTATCAAGCTTATAGAGTCTGTGACCTCGGTTCTTAAAACAGATGAATCAGGAGCGGTTCTTGCCTGTAGTCCAATATCTGTAAGATTAGCTTCGAGATTCCTAGCTAAACTACTATCAAGTGAAATCGCAACCGGTTTGATGGAGGGATAAATTACAGAATGAGGGATGTAAGCATGTTCGAAAAGAAAAGTATTGTTATTGCTGTTAAGCTTATTCAAAATAATATTCAATTGAGTTTCAATCCTATTCAAGTTAAGATTCAATAACAGGAGATTTTCATTGGATATAGACGAGCCTTCAGTCGAAGTCGAATTCTGAGCTGTAGCATTATTGAGACAGGAGAGGGAGATGTTTAGAACTATTACAAATACAATAAAATATACTAATAATCTTACCATGTTTTTTTACTCCTCAGGCAAGAGATCGAGTTGAAATAAACGTGATCTTTAAGATAATAGTTAAATACAACTAACATTAGGCTTACCTAATTTTATATTGAATATAATTTAAACATTCTTGGATAAATCTGTTAAATCTAGGCTCGTATATTTAAAATTTTTATAAGAATATAATTAACTTTTAGCTAAATTTATCAGAATATCATAGAATTAGTCAGATTATCATAAAGGATGAACTAAAAAAATAGGAATATTTTTACTGGGGCAATGCTGCCTCAGCTGATACCGTGTTTGATATTGTTTCAGTTTTATTCAAATCAGTTAGAGTAACATTTGCATTTACACTTGTCAAGGCGGGATCTGAAAAGGATGTAGCAAATTGGATAATACCTGATTGAGTAATTGTAAAGCCATTTGGATATGACGATGTCTTAATTTGGCTTCCGTTTGGTGCAAAAACCTCCATTACACCGTTAATGGGAGTATCTATCAAAGAAAGATCTTTAGTTTGATAGTCAACCAAAACTTTTAATTGATGAGCCGAGGGATTGGAAGTCAGTGGCCCAAAAGTAGCAGAGTTTAAACCAATTGTGACTTTTTCCAATGTTTGGGCGTTTATGCCATTTGATGAATAGGCACCAAAAAGCAGTATAGTTGTAGCAAATAAAGTCGCAGAAATGATCACAATACTTTTATGATTTTTTAGGGTAGTTAGCATCAATTAAAATCAAATATAATACTATAAAAACAATATGTTAAGATTTAGTTACACATTTTAATAAAATTATTTTAGATTGAAAAAACAATTAAACAATAAAATAAATTGTTATATTATGAAATGAAAACAGAAATTATTTGTTTTCATATGCCACCTCCTGATGATAGGATATATCTAGACCCAAATCTTCCTCTTCTTCCGAGACTCTAAGGCCAACGGTATATTGAATAATCTTCAATATCACCACAGTAGCCACAAAAGCCAGAACAGCAGCAACGGCTATGCCGAATGCTTGAATCGGTAATTGCATTGGATTTCCATTGAACAGGCCATCTGGACCTATGGCGTTTACCGAAGATGTGGCAAACAACCCTATCCATAAAGCTCCTGTTATACCGGTAATTCCGTGAACCGAGCTTACATCAAGTGCGTCATCTATCTTCAACCTTTCTTTGATTAGGACGATACCATAATATGATGCCAATCCTAAGACAATGCCCAAAAAGAATGCCGACTGTCCTGTTATAAAGCCGGCTGCTGGAGTAATTCCAGCCAGTCCGGAAATTCCACCATTGATTACCGCACTTACTGTGGGCTTTCCTGTTCTAGCCCAGCTGATAATAACCCATACAAGGGCACAAACGGCAGCTCCAATTTGTGTGTTCAAAAAGGCAGTTGCAGCCAACTGTCCAGATGCTACAGCACTGCCTGCGTTAAATCCAAACCAACCTAACCACAAAAGTGTCGCACCTATAGCCGCAAGCGGTAAGTTATGAGGAACCATTATCTCTGGTCCATATCCTTTACGTCTACCCAATACTAATGCCGACGCCAAAGATGCCATACCCGCACTCACATGTATAACTATACCACCCGCAAAATCAAAGACACCAATTTGAGCTAGCCAACCTCCACCCCAAATCCAGTGAGCAAGAGGATAGTATACTATCAAACTCCAGAGGATCACAAACATAACAAAGCCGCTCCATTTGACACGTTCTGCAAACGCTCCTGTAATAAGTAGTGGTGTAATTACTGCAAACATCATCTGATAGGTAGCAAATGTGATTCCCGGTATGGTAGGAGCTAATGCTACACCCTCACTAAAAGGAACATTGTTATAAAAGAAATTTGAAAGATCTCCTATAACGCCACTAAAATCAGGTCCAAACACCAGTGTATAGCCTACTATAAACCAGAGGACAGATAGCAGGGCCATTCCTGTTATTGTTTGCATAATAACCGATAAAGAATTCTTTAATCTGATTAATCCCGACTCAAAAAAACCTAGAGCAGGAGTCATCAAAAAGACTAATCCAGTGGAGATTAACATCCACGTCGTATCACCAGTATCTATTGCCAACGGTCACAAAAGGTTTATAGTAGATTATAAAGTTTTTCCTCATTTGCTTAAAAATTTTAATTAAAATAAATCAGATAATAAAATTATCATAAAATTTTGATTTTTTGATTAACCTTTTTAAATAATAGTTTACCGATACTCAGTTCCTACACCTCTCACAAGTATTATAAAAGATAAAAATCGAATAACTACAATTAATTTGTATTTTAGAAATCGCCCTTTGTAAAAGGCTAAAACGAAGACTTGGAATAAACTAGGAACATACTTCGGCTATCAATCAAAATTCATGAAGTTTTTCCAGAAATTCATCATTTCAAAACTCTTTGAATCGAGATTTCCCCTTTCATTTATTTGTTCATTGGTGATATTACTAGTAGAGTTATTGGCTCCAGTAGTTGTACAAGATTGATTGGTGCCACATGTAGTGATTACGCATGAATCATTTTTGCAATTTTTTTCATAATAGGTATAGCTATTATTTTTTCCATCAAGAGAATACCCAAAAGGTACTTGTAGTATTGAAAACCCAATTCCAATTATCAACGCAATAATAAAATACTGATTCATAGATGAAATCCGTCGAACAATATATTTTTAAATTTTGAAAGAAATTTAAGATTCTTTTTTTACTAATTTTTGGCAATATAATTTAAATATATTATTTATAAAAAGCTATGAATCAAATATAGTATGAAAGCTCTTTTCTATTCAAAACCAGGTGTAGAAAATCTCACATTCGCTGATTACCAATTGACAGATATACGAGACGATGAAGTCCTAGTTGAAACAAAATGTATGGGTGTGAATCCAATCGACTACTACACTATCACCGGAATACATGGTATAAATGGTCCTAAAATCAAGATATCACCTTATCCACACATACCAGGTACTGAGGTCGCAGGAATAGTAAAGAGGAAAGGCGATAGAGTAAAAAGTAACTTAGTTGATGGTGATCGAATATTAGTTTACAACAGACTATTTGATGGAACGTGTAAATATTGTACAAAGAACATGGAGATGCATTGTGTCAATGGAGGAATGATTGGGTTGGTAACAAATGGCGCATTTGCAGAATACATTAAAGTTCCATATCAAAATATCATACAGATCCCAGATGAAATGCGTTGGGAGAAGGCTTCCGCTTTGCCAATAGCTGGACTGACTGCTTTTAATGCAATTGAAGAATCTGGATTAAAATCGGGTGAATACTTATTGGTATTTGGAGGATCTGGCAATACTGGCCTTTTTTGTTCACAAATTGGCAAAATTATGGGTTCTAAAGTAATTTCCATATCATCAAAACCATGGGTAAAAGACTTTGGTGCAGACTTTGTTTTTGAAAATAATGCATCGCTAAAGGAGCAAATTTCAGATGTTACTAATGGGAGTATGATTGACGTCGTAATAAATTCACTTGGAGAACAAACATGGAGTCAAGGAATGAATATGGTAGGAAAACTGGGAAGAATAATATCTTTTGGAGTTCTAACCGGAGGTAACTTAATTACTGACGGTAGGCTATTATACAATAACCAAATTACCATAAAAGGTATAACTGGAGGCTCCAAAGAAGGATTAACCAGATTGATAGATCTTGTGAATAGAGAGAATATTAGAACTAAAGTCTGGAAGCGATATTCTCTTGGGGACTCAAAAAAAGCAGTCGAACAAATCTTTGATAAGAATAGAGAAGGACGAATTATAATAGAAAACCATTGATAAATTAAACGTGCAAAATCATATTATAAATAATGAAATAAAAAGTATCATGTCATTACATAATTGAATTTGTAAGGAGAGATTTTAAATTACTAACCAAGGTATTACTTTTATAATAAGAAAAAATATTGGTAGTGTATGAATAATCTAGGCAAAATATCTGTTGTATTGATAGCTATTTTCATAGCAGGTAATTCGATGTATCCTATCAGCCAGCTAGTACATGCACAATTAGATATTTTAGAAACTCCCACAAATCCCAATAACACGTCAACATCATCAGCAACACCATCTCCTCCAAAACCAGTAGAACCTGAGAAGAACGCAAAGATAAAAGAAGGATTAGCTAACATTTTTGAGTTGTATCAAGTTTTAGCAGAAAGAGGTGATGTAGATTCGCTCTTGAAACTCAATACGATAGAGAGAATTCTACTGGAGTTATTAAGGTAATGTAAGCAGAAACAAACTATAAACTAATACTGAAAATAATCTAATCTTTTTTATTTATTTATTTTAATTATTATAAAAGTTGATATTTTTTGAAAATTAAAAAAATGGTTTATTGGCCATTCCATGCTAAGGGTGTACCTAGCATGTATGGTTTTACATTCACTGGGATGCTGTTTGCACCAGTTGGTGGAACTGCATTGGATGGATTTGCATCATCAGTCAAACCTAACAAGTTGCTTGTACCATTGTCTGGGCCATCAACTACTATCAAGCTTGCTTGACCTTTGAACAATTGTGAGTAATCATGGTTTACTGGAGCGTAGACACCTGGTTGGTCAAATACTACATCTACTATAGCATCATTCGATCCACCTACAGTGTATGTTTGTTTACCAATTCCGCTAACAATGCTACCATCTGTAACTCTATCGAGAATTTCACCTACTATGTGGAAGTTTACTGGCAGATCACCATGGTTGAGTAAGAAGAATCTTACATGGTCACCTTGATCGAGGAACAATGTTGTTGCATTTGGTGTCTTGGTGATTACTGGGTCATATCCAAATGGAATACCGTTTATCCATGCTGATGTTGGTTCATGAGCAAACATTGCTGCAGCATCATAGGTACCAGCTTCAGTCAAGTAGTACTCTGAGAATTGGAATTGGAATTCCTTTGCATCAGCATCTACATCAGTTGTTGTCAAAGTGTTTGTACCATTCTCTACACCTACACTTTCATATCCTGTGTAACCGACTTGTGGATCTACAATTACTCCTCCAACCATTCCTTGGAACACGTGCTCATCCATTGTCAATACGGCATTTCCTTCACAGTGATATTTGAAGAAACCTGGTTGGGTTGCTACGAAGCTATATTGCAATGAATCACTCACATTTATTGGACCAAAGTTAGGCACTGCACTTATAGTTGATGCATGGTGATCCAAACTGTGAATTTGTGTGTTATTTGGATGATTAATAATGTTAACATTCAAAACATCACCTTGAGTTATACGCACTGTTGGACCTGGGATTGTACCATTCCATGTCATTGCAGCAACAGTTTGACCACTTGGTAATGTAAGGTTCTTCTCAATTGCTACAAATGTCACATTTCGTACTGGGGCATCAGTTTCCTCTGCCTCTTCAGTAGAGATTTGTTGGAATCCACCACCTAATTTGAAATTCATATCGGCTAGTGTTAATTGACCTTGCTCATTTGATACTGCAAATGATTTCATGTTTATGCCGGGAAGTAAAATTAATCCAGACATTAGAACAGCTGATAAAGCAAAAATTGCTAATGTACTCTTCATCGAGCTAATTTAACTAGAAGATATTTTTAAACCTTTTGGCCATAAGAATTTTATAGAAAATAGTTTCATATCTAAAAATTTAGTTTAATAATTTTAAATAATGAATAATCTTTTATTTCAATTGCAAACATTGTAAATGTTTAACAAAACTGCAAAAAGTGATCAATTCATGTGCAGTAGTCAAATAATTTATAAATTATATATTCCCTTTTAAAATAAGTGAATTTATTGGAAAATAAACAGAATTATGTTGTGAAATGCTAAATATTTTTTAGTCAGTAAGTAATTCAGGGGGTTGACTACGGCGGCGAATTATCGATATCAGCAGGACTGGCGGATCTTTTTATATGCTGACGAGCTGTGCGAATAATTCTACTTCTATCAGTAATAGATAGTTAAGTCATATACCATTGTCAAATTTAACCCTAATACAAATCCATGAAATCACAAGCTGATTTAATAGCACTCAAACGACTGTAGCATCATATGTATATAGCACCGACGAGGAGGGAAACACTTTGAGGCTTGAAGGAACCAACAACAATATTTAATGCCTGCAGGACAATCAAGCAGGTTTGTGAGTTAAGATTGAAGCATGAATATCTGGGATAGTTGATTGCTTGACTCAAATAGATTGGCAAAAGCCTATTAGGCTATATAAGGTCAAAATTGTTGATGTGAAATAAAAAGAGCTATATCAATTTTAACCATTATGTTTATTGCAAGTGCAGGCTTTGTAGAAATATCACTATATCAAGGTTTTAAATAAAAGAAAAATATTGTATGCGATCAATTCATGTTCCATAAATATATATTTATTTTGTGCCTAATGTGATTATTTTTTAGCATCATAATCTATTTTCTCAGATAATACTTCTTCTGTTATCCTCTTAGTTTCCGTTACTGGTTTTTTCTTTATAAATAATTCTTCTCTTATAAGAGACCTTTTTGTGATGACTGGTTCTTCTCTTTTTATAGGTATCAAGAATTCAGTCTTAGAATAACTAGGTTCTTCTTGAACACCAGTTTCTTTATTCATTTCCTTTTCATATAACATAGGATTATTTAGATCAGAATTAGTTTTATTGTTTAAGGTTTTGTTATCGTAATTAGCATGTATTCTTTCTATTGTTACTCTTTCATGTACTAATTCAATTTGTACAGTTTTTGTTTCTTTGAATGCATCTTTCACTATTTTTATTTTGTCTTCAACAATTTTTTTGGTTACATTTAGATCTTCTTCGATTAATGGAATCATCGATTCTTCTTTTTTTTCTTCTTTAGTTTGCAAAGCAGTCAACCCAGAAAGAGAATCAGGAGGAAGGTCAATATTTTCCCTTCCTTGTTCAAAAGCTGTTAATTGTGTATCGGTCAATGAAAAGTTTAAGAAAACACCATTAAAATATTTCGCAGCAGACTTGGGAAGATAATAGATTTTTTTTGAAATTCCTCCCATCTCCGTAATAACATATTCATCCTTCACTTCAATGATTGTTCCTAGGTCTAATCCATTTTCTCCCATTGCTTCTTTTCCCGTAACATCATTCCAATCAATCTCTTCACGGTTATCTGGTGTCATATATACAGATGTACAATTAAACAAATTATTTATTTTACGTCCTAAATATACAGTAGTTATGTATGAACTTCTCCTGTATGTTCTTATTCTTTTGAAGATAGTCATAATTATTTCTGCTATGCAACTAGCATAATCTTCTCTATCGATAAATTTGTTTAAAGTAGTAAAAAAGTATCCAAGTGTTAATTGGCAGATAAAAGTTAAGTAGATTAGTATTTATTGTATTACCATTTATAGTAATGCCACTACCGATCTATTTATAGCATGTTATACAAAATGATTTATGAGCTCTAGTATCGACTGGAATGATGTTATAAAGAAAGAGGCAAGAGGAATTAATGATGCGGATTTCGGCGAGGTTCAGGAAGTAACTAGTCAATTTGTCATAACTCAAAAAGGATTGATTGATATAGAAACATTCGGCATACCAAAAGAAAGGGCAGAAAGTTATGATGGAAGTATATTGCGATTTAGTGTTTCTGAGGATGAAGCTTATAGTAAATATCGAGGTGGAGAATACGCCGATGAAGCGATCTCACAAGACGAAGTTGATTCCACTAGAGAGGATGTGGAAACACCATTACAATCCACTCAAAGTAGAGAAACAGAGGAATCGACTACAGTATCCCTAATGGAGGAAAGAGTAGATGTTTCAAAACGAATCGAGGAAGACACAGCCACTATAATCAAAGAACCCATAACAGAAACCAAAACAATAGAGGTACCGGTAACACATGAAGAAATATCAATCGAAAGAAGAAAACCTGAAAGTGGGCAAACTGAAACAGATCAAAAACCGGTTACATCTAAAGAAGAGATAGAAATACCGGTAAAGAGAGAAGAAATTGAGGTAACCAAAAGACCATATGTTAAAGAGGAAGTAGTAGTAAAAAAGAAACCTGTAACTGAAACAAAAGAAATTACCGAGGAAGTAGTTACTGAAAAGGTAAATGTGTCAGATGATGACACATAAAGAATGAATGCAATTCCTTTTTTTGCCAAACACTGTATGAGTTATTGGGAAATATCAAAAAAGACAAAAAGAATGGCTGTTAACTTTTATATCTACAAGAAGTCAAAATAATGGTAAGTCGTCTATTGAAGATAGAAGAAAATGAGTATATTAGTAGATATCATTACTGTTTTTAATAACAAAAAAATCCATTATTTAAATTTGAATCAATAAAACAGAACATATTTTGAATAATTATTAAAAAGATTCTCTGATTCTGTAATGGAGACGGAAATCTATCAATAAGTAAATTGATGTATTTATAGTATGTTAAAAATAAATATTTGTATTAACAATGGGCGAAATTATCGATAAAGTCAAGGATAAAGCTAAGGATGTAAAAGATACAGTTGTGGACACTACAAAAGGTGTTGCAGACAAGGCAAAGGATACAGTAGACTCATCCACACAAACGTCATCAAGTTCAACTGGTAGAGAATATGAAGAAGGTGCCGCTGGAACAAATACAAATAGAAAAAGTGATCCATTAACAGAGTATTCGGATAAGGAACCCATGACACCAGCTAAATTAAATATAGAAGGACCAACGGCAGTAAAAAGGGATCCCAATGATCAGAAAATTACTTCAGAAGGTCAAACTGGAACAAATACCCCTGAAGCTCAAGAAGAATATCGTAAGAGAGGAATGACCAAAGTAGATACTGAGTCTTCCGACACTAATCAAAGTAGTTCTACGGGTTACTAATTCTTTTTCTTTTGAAAATCTTTTCTTTAACTCTTACTAGTATTTTTTTATTTATTTTTAATTACAACCTTTAACTTGTAACTATCATTTTATATCACAAATATACAGAATAAAAATTACAGTTAGTTTAAGGAAAATTTAAGTCAGATAAAAGATAGATGAATTTTCATTGTAAAAAAATATTATTTTATCGTCCAAATGGTGCTTGTAACTCTGCTCCACCATAGGTTCCTGCAGCATTTGGATCTACGTCGTCTTTAGGCTCTTCAGTAACGATAAATTCTGTATATGTATATGGATTTACCATATGTTCTGATGTTTTGAGACTACCTCCTTCAATTGCACCCAGACTTAATTTGTAGTTGGAACCATCAGCATCAACTAACCAGGCTTCAAAAACCTTATCGGGTTTAGGCATTGCGGTCATATTGATAGACAAGTCCAATGTCCTATTTTGTGCATCAATGGAAACTGTACCTATTTTTTCTTCTCCAAATCCAGGACCAGGATCCATTGCTTTATTGATATCCATAACAACCGGTTCAGCGTTTATTGAGTTAAAACTCACCGTCATTGAAACAATAGCGGCAATTACTATCCCAATTAGCGACATCTGTAGTTTTGACATTTAAGACAATAACTATTACAAAGTATAAATATATTACAAATATAGACCTAAGCAAACTTTAGATCATGATAGTATTGGAGTTTCTTTTTGAAAATCAATTAGAATATCTTGAAGATTATGAACTATTCTTCTGTTTCAATTAGTTAGGTGTTAAAAGTACTAGCAAATAATTTGGATATTAGAACTGCATTTACTGGAAATGAATTGAAATGATCAAAAAATAAAGGAATTAGTCGGAATCTCCATTATCATTGTCTGATGGTGCTGCTGCTGGAGCTGGAACGACTACTACTTGTTTTCCACTTGCGTTGATTAATGCATTTTGAATCTGAACTAAATTATCTTGTGCAGCGCTGGTATTATCATCATTTAACGCTAGGATAGCAGCATTTGTGTAATTAAGCAATTTTTCATTCATTTCAGGATCTTGTTGCTTAGATTGGTTAGATTGCTGCGGGGTTTGGTTTGCTTGCTGTAATTGTTGTTCTGCTTGTTGCTTTTGTTGTTGAGCTTGTTGTATTTGTTGATTTGCTTGATCTAATTGCTGTTGAGCTTGTTGAGTACTATTTTGACCACTTGTCTGATTTGTCTGATTTGTCTGTCCATAACTGGTTTGAGATGAACCTATTGGACTTAGAAACAAGACTAAGCTAATGGCTATAACAGCTAGTACGCTAAAGCTAATGTATCTATCCATTAACAGTAAAATATAAACAAACTTTTTATATTGTATATTATTAGCTGCTTAGCATGTAATTGTATTTAATTTTCAAGCACGTTTTATCTTGTTTTCCAAATTAAATGAGAATTATTATTGGTATTTATGATATCCCAACAATAAATAAAAAAGGTACCTAGAGAAATTTTGCTGCCTAACTAGGCTACAGTAACTGTTGGCAACGCTATATTTACTGTTGTCTCAGAAGTAACGAACTCTAGTCCTATAGGAGCTATAGCAAATATTCCAACAAGAAACTGTAGTAAAAGTACTATAACAATAATTGCCACTATTATCAAAATAATTGTCCAAAGTGTTCCAAGCATATATCTTCAAGAAGTGTTATCCATAATGGTTTATATAGGTTTACTATCTCGAATTTCATATTAAAACAATACTCATTTTCTTTAATTAACGAAATAAGTAGGGTATTTGGACACATAAAGAATACTCACAGATGCACTAACTTTATTTCATTTAGCTCTAGGATTTATTGATTATAAAGCAGTTTTGTAATTTGTTTACTATCTTAACGAACTAATTCTTTTTTTTCTTGGATTCAGTGAGTTTCGAATAATATATGGAATTAAACCGATCAAATTTTTAGCTATTTTCATGATACATAGTTTGCAATATCATTTATATTAATTTTACATCCATCAGTTATTGCAGTATTCACTTTAATTAGAGGTTATTAAAAATCCCTTTATTGAGATATCAAGTTTCAGAATCAAATTATTTAGGTATTCAGATTATTTGAAATAACGTCAAAATAATACTTGTGACTCTATTTCTTCTGTAAGAGAAAATTAAGATCAAAAGAAAAATAAAAGATAGACGAGATTCATAAACAAGGGTTCTCTTTGATCATTAGAGTTGATTTGCATTTCCTTCCAGAAAACCTAAAGTCACTGATAATCAACTCAAAAGAGTTAACTCAATACGCTATCAACGATGAATGTGTGTCTGAAAGTTCTAAAGTGGAGTCTAGTAGAATCCACTTGTTTGAATTCAACGGATTTTTTGCTAGTTTTAAAGGTATTCTCAAACTCGTCTTGCAAAACAACTCTATGGACGATTATATTGTTGTCGAAGATTTGGAATGCGATAATACATTTGTTATCCTAAAGAAAGGAGACATAGAGCAACTAGGCTTATTGCTTTGTGATTTTTGTGGGTTAGCGTGTGCGAATGAGGATGTAAAGTATATTCACCAAAGAGCACATTATTTTATGTAATCTTGTGATTGATATTTACAAGTTCTTACTCCTGCACTTTCATTATTCGATTTAATGACCTTTACTCACTAATACATTTTTAGGCTTTTGATATCAAAGTTATCTATACTATCTCTCTGGTTCTAGCCCTTGTTAGTCTTTTAAGTCTCTTCCTTTTTTCTGAGATACAAGAAAGCAGATATACTGTTATAATGAGCATTGGAATTAAAAGGTATAGTATCACCTGTTAGTTTAACGACCGTTCCAGTTACGGACTCTAGTTACGGAATCGCTCACGATTATTTCAAACGCAAAATTGGCAGTGTCAAGAGCATAGAAATATCTTTTATATCCACTGCTAATGAATATATCTCAGATTCACTAAACATGTGGCCAAAGTCATAATTGTTTCCTTCCAACAGTATAATCATCAGAGTTTGCAAATACTATCTTATCATCCTTTAATATATAAGCCACTACAGGAAGTTGAATTAATACATGGCTGATTTAAACTTGATCTTCAATGTAAAGTCGATATTATCATAAGGTAACTGTCTTTGGAGTTCACAATAACTAAACAATATTGTCAAGTCTTACACGTTACCATGAGTACTATTATCCTTGTCATAAAAAAGAAGTGTGTCACGCACCAACATCTCTTTATAAATAATACCAAAAGAGAGCAACGAAAGTAAAATAATAAAAAGAATTAGTGAAAGATAGACACTCTCGAGAATCATGACTTTTTTCTACTTTTAGTGTTCTTATCTCCAAACCTTAACCTCAAAAAGCCTACCTATCATTATCATTATCAGAAATGGGATATATTGTTATTGCATAATTGCATATTGTCATAGAAATGCGTTAACATCGCCTATCTAATTTCCAAATCTACCATTCTTGAGACAGTGATGTCTTTACCATATTTTGCACTGATTGTTAATGTATAGTTTCCTGGAATAACATCTTTAGTTGGTTTGAGCTCTAGTGTTGTATTCATCTGTGGTGAAGGTCCATATTCACTCGTTAGATTATCTACAAGAGATATAATATCTTGACTAAAACTACTTGTAAGATTAGCTAGCTTGCCATTTTTAGCAATAGAAGAAGTTACATCCATATTTATGTTCGCAGGATTGTCAATCTTTTTGATAGTATTGTTACCCGTCGTTGTTGTTAAATTATTAATGTTGGTAGCAGGATCTATCTTGTTTTCATAAATATAGACATCTATTGTATCGCTCTTATTGTTTTTGCTATCTAAGATTACTTTATCTTTTGATACTTCCAAGATTATTGGCACCTGATCTAATCTGTCTTTTGTTATTACACCTAGTTTATTTTCAGTCCATTCTGTAAACCATATTGATCCATTATTGTCAAATGTAAACCTGAGTGGATTTGAAGAATTAACCCATAATGGATTCTGCGATGGAATATAATATTCCACTAGAGTTTTATTTTGAGGATCATAGGATGCTATGGCATTTCCATAATGTTCATTAAACCAGATTTTTCCATCTCTATACTCGTTATAGTATGGCAAAGTAGTCAAATTACCCGAGGCAGATGGGTTGGAAGTGGCATATTGATTAATTTCACCCGTGTTTGGATTCAAAGAGAAAAAAAGATTTGCAATATGACTATTAGCCCACAGGATACCATTTTCATCTTCTGCTATACTGAATGGAACATTATTAGTATAGGTTACATCATGAATAGTTAGAGCCTCATCTGTTACATCGTATTCAATAATATGTCCCCCTAGAGGAAAGGTGGCTGTCGAAAACCAAAGTGTCTCATTTGCATTAGTAGGATTAGTGGTATTGGTATTGCTACTTGTATTGGCATTGGTGAATCCAAAACCATTTGATATTGGCCCCATTGTCTGAAAAGTTATTTGTCTAGACATATCCAATTCCGAAATGCCCTCTGTGGTGTTGGTTATTGCCTTTGAAGTTTCAATAAATCCAAGCCTATTTCCGAATACTTGGGTAAACCAAGCATTACCCGCAGAATCAAAGGCGATTGATTGAGGGTATCCACCTTCTGTTAACAATCGATAGTTTTCAAACTTTCCTTCCTTTACAAAATATTTCCAGATCGAATTACTCAATTCATCGGTAAACCAAAGGTCACCATTTCTATCAAACTTCATATCCCAAATCATAGAACCAATAATTCTTTTTTGTTCTGGAAAGTTTGGTATTTTTATGATTTTATCAAATTCTAAGGTCTTTGTATTAAATACTAATAAACTACCTAATTTTCCTGATGCGATCCAAATGTTATTTTCCTCATCTACGGCTAGTCCTACAGGCTGACTACACTGAACAGGAATAACAAACTCGTTAACATACAAATTTGAATTTATACTGTCATTTCCGCAGAATCGCTTTTTGTCTTCTTCTGACATCGTTGCATTGGATGGATTTAGGCTCATCTCTTCCATGTGTTCTGAATGTTCTGAATGAGACATGTTAGTTGTTGCATAGGCAACCATTGAATTAGTCAAGGTTACGCCGCGATCATTAATAGAGAAATTTAGTCCAATTAGCAAAATAACAGAAACAATAACAATTGCCATACTATAGAATTTGGTCAAAGACATTATTGATAGAAGGAGACATTGTAGAATTAATATCTGTTCTCGTACAACAATAAAATTACTCATTGTTATTCGATTATAGGACTTTACTTAATAGTAACATCATAAGTAAGATCATGATGCAGTTGCAGAATTTCCTCTATTACAAAGAATTTTTATGACTAATAATATAGTAATAAATTGGACAACATACAGGTATAGCGCTTAAGTTGAACTCCATTATTTTGCTTATTTGATATGGATTAGGTTATTTCTGCATCGCGAAGAATTTGCCGTCATTGTATATACATAATAAAACTACATCCGTTAGACATAGATCCGAACCTCAACCCTATGGTCCTGGCTAAAAATTCATTTAAGAAATCATAATCAAGTCGAAAACAGGCAAATAAATTACGAGCCAATTAACACAATATGATTGTGAATTCGACAAAAATTACGAAACGGAATTGAAAAAGTCGATAAAGGGTTTTAGTATCTTGTCTGTTTGTGATAGAGAAGTTAGATGAGGTATTGTCAAATCAAACGAACTAACAGTAAAAGGAGTTGCATTCCTGTATAATTGCAAGATTATCCTATGTTCACCATCATCGGGAAAAATATAATTAACAGAAAATTTTCCATCAGTAACAGGTATGAATTTATCTTCAAATTTAAATAACCTCCCATCATGATCTGTTATAGTAACTCGAGTATTCAAGTCTTCAAAAGGTTTAAAGTTATCAAGATATCTCACTTCAAATGATAGTTCTGTAGTTTCATCAATAGTAGGAACCTTTGGTACAAGTTCTAAGGTTATATTCAAATTATCTCGTTTACTTATCCAACTATCATTTTTAACAATTGATGGTTTAGTCTCATTAAATGAAAAAGATTCGGTAGAATAATATTCAGAAAAAGCAAATAAGATAAAAGATAGAGAAAAAACTATTATTGCTGTTAGAATACCTTTTGCTTCCACATATACTTAAATTAACATTTTAGAATATATAGATATTTTCTAAATATCTGAAGGCAACTAAGTATTCTATTACTATTTCAGGTCACAAACAAAAAAACCAAGATAAAAGGTAAAAAATATGTCTATGGTGAGCGATAATACAAGTCATTGTATAGACAAATACCGTTTACCGAAGAAATAGTTCCTTTGCAAATTAATGCAAAGGTTAACGATGGTGTATTAGAAATCAATGTACTAAAGAAAAATTCGACCAAGCCAGAAGGCAGTGAGGAATTCAAGGTTAATGTAAGTTAGAGAAATAACACAAATAGTTTTTTTTATGATTAAATAGGGTCATTATGACAGTAATGATGATAGAATATTATTCGGTATTTGAAGCATATAAAGCTCACCGGTTACTTGAAAAGCTAGATGGTAAATCTAGAATTAGAACCATGTATAGTAAATTGCAATTTAATATTATGAGAGATGAGTACGATCATTTGAAGCTACGAAGAATCGGCTATATGATTTTAGAACTATAACGAAGAGATATCTCTGTAGTTCAAAAATGAAAAAACAATTAATTAGTTGTGTTATATGTAAGAACAAAGAAAAATTTGGTGTAATTAGATAACCAGCGATGAATTCGATAGCTAAATAACAAAAGCAAAATGACAACTTTGTACTATATAGCCAATTCTTTTGCACTAAATAGATTTTCAGATATTGTTAAACCAAATGAATGATTTTTGCGCTTTTAGTTGATGATGTGACGGTAATAGGGCATGGTGTGCGACCTTGACTACTTCATAATTAATAGTATACCGGATAAATGATTTGAAAGACAATGCTCCCAGTTCCGTGTATAGAGTCTACCCATTTAGTAAGATCTCCATTACCTCTTGTAACTAAAGTTTATATAGTGTAATTTCTATTACATTATGTATGAGCAAAGACATAATTCCGAATGATTGGATAAATAGATTCTTCAATACAGGTTTTGGAAGAACATGGGGCAGGAGAGGAGGACTATTAGACAGCAGAGATCTATTTGCGGATTTCGATTACATTCATGATGAAATGAGTAGAGTGTTTGACGTGTTTAACAATATGTCCAATAATGCTCCCAAAGAACTTGTGAGAGAGTATGAAACAAAAGAAGGCAATAAAGTTAGAGAAGTTGGACCTATAGTATATGGATATTCTATGACTATTGGGCCTGACGGTAAACCGCAGGTAAGGGAATTTGGAAATTTAAAGTCCTTAGGTAACAGCAATATAAAAAATATAGGAAGACAAGTAGATCAATCTTCATCATCACAGGTATCCCTAGAAAGAGAACCCTTAGTTGATGTTAATACTACTGATAAAGAGGTCAAAGTTGTGGTTGAAATGCCTGGTATCAAAAAAACAGATATTCAAATAAAAGCATATGATTCTCAGGTTGAAGTAATAACAGCAAAGGATGCTCAAAGAAAATACCATAAAAATATTGACCTTCCAGAGCTGGCCGATATCGAAACTGCAAGATCAGTTTATAACAACGGCATATTGGAAATAACCTTTGACAAAAAGAAAGTCAATAAACCCACAGGTAAGGAAATTAAAATAGATTAATCTAGACTAATCTTTCTAGCCCCCTCTCACCTTTTAATTTTTTTATATAGTAACAATTACCATCTTACTCTGTTACATATTTTCTAATTCTCTAGTTAATTTAATAAAATATGAAATGATAGTTATCTGTTACCAAAACATTAATTACAAATTATATACAGCTTACACTTGAGGCATACAATAAACTCAAACATCATCTTGATTGCAAGAGTAGTTTTATGATGAGATGGCTCAAATGTCTTGGTCTCTTTTATCATTTTTGAACGGTTTTTTGTCTAAAAATCCATGTAGCTAATGGAACTGCAAATATAATGATACTAATACACCACCCAACTGCCAACCAACCTGAATCATTTATCGCTGTTCCCATCATCAATGCACGTATTGCATTTATAACCTGAGTGAATGGTTGATTTTCAGCAAAGATCATTATTGGTTCTGGCATTGTATTTGGAGGAACGTAAGCACTGCTGATAAAAGCTAGTGGAAATATAACAAAAAAAGCGATTTGTGAACTTTCTACGCTTTTGATAAACAAGCCCATAATAACAGAGATCCAAGAGATTGCCACTGAAAATAGGGTCGCTAACAAAATAATTAGCATCCATTCTAAAAGTCCCGCGATAGGATGAAAACCGACAATATATGCTATTCCAATTATGATTAGGGTCGAAACTAAATTCCTAAACAAATCTGCAGCTACAAACCCTATCAAGAATGCAGAACGAAATACTGGAAGTGATTTAAAGCGATTAACTACACCTCTCTGAAGATCTACCACCAAGTTAGTGGTTGTATTATTTGTACCTAATGCAATTATTTCAACAAGTATGCCCGCCACAATAAAATTTACATAGGTAATGTTACCTGTATCGATAGCACCATCAAATACATATCGGAGAACAATAAAGAGAATTATTGGAAATACTATGGCTGAGAAAATCTGATCAAGATTTCTTGTAATATGTTTTATATTTCTCTTGGTAAAAACTACCGAATCGCTTAACATCCAATAGATGTTTGAATATTCGAGATTTATGCATCATTAAGTGTGTATTGACCATATATTGTTTGACTTATTATAATATGGCACTGTGGACTGATGACAATTAAAAAATATCAAAATGGTGGGTAGAAGATAATGCAGTGTATAACAAAAAGGTCAAACAGCATGTAGAAGAAGTAACTAATACTATATTAGAATCACCATATGGAATACACTCACTTGTAGTTTATTCTGATATGGCAACATCAAGAGAGTTTTGGTCTTTTTATCTAAAGAAAAGTATCGAAGAGAAGGATGAACTAGTCTGCCTAGCACCCTTCTATCATACAGTCGATTCAGTAAGAAAATTACTTGCAGAGGTAGGACACATGTCAGTAGATGTAACAACACTTGAGACCGATGAAAAGTCTTTGATTCTGGGGGATTCTTTGGAATATTACAGAGACAACAATGGTAGCGCATTTGCTACCAAATCACAGTTGAAGAGTATTCAACATCTTGTAAAATATACAAATGGCTTGGAGAAGAATGGAGTATCCATTTTAGTAGATATGGGCGCTTTTCTTTTTAAGAATCAGATACAAAGTATTTTAGATCATGAACTGAATTTACCATCTAGGTTTGACATTAACCTGAACGGTGTTTGTATGTATCGTCAGAAGGATTTGATAGATTATCAGAAGATTCACAGAAAAAAATAATAGAACACCATCTGATTGCCGTCAAAATCTAAATATCATAATGTATAGACTAGTAATCTGGCGTTGTTAACGTAATTCTGCAATTAGCTCAACTTTTCAATGTCTCATTTATCATTTCTCGCAGTTCTGAAAATCGAATGGGTTTCTGTATCAGTTTATCAAATCTAGCCGCCATATAATCAGGATTATCTTCTAGATCTCTGATTTCATATGCAGTCATTAAAAATATCTTGATTTGATCGTTAATCTCTCTAATCTTTTTTGCCAACTCTATTCCGCAAATTCCTGGCATACACATATCAGTAATTATTAGAGTGCTTATCAGATGTTTCTTTAAAATATTCTAGTGTCAGGACTGGATCACTAAAGGACAGTGCTTCAAAACCTTCATTTTTCAAAATTGTTTTAAAGAGTGATGCAAGCTCACTTTCATCATCAATCACCATAATCGAATGACTAGATGAAGACAACACGAATTATTTTTATAACAAGTATATACCTTTTTCTATTGCAGAAGGGAGTTAGGCAGCAGTATTATCTTACAAAATAAATCAAAATAGCCAAATCAAACTAGGTAGGAGACCAAATAATGATAATAGCATAAGAGTCGATAGCTATATAGTCATAATGTTTGCTTTAACTAAAATTATTAGAAATGACCTTTATATGAAATAATAAAAGCCCCTGAGTTGATCGTCGAGCTTCTAGTGCTACTTACGTCGCTATACACTTGAGTATATCAGAAGTTCTTAACAGTAATAAGAGAGGAAAAAAATTTAAGGTATAAAGGGATCCAAATCTTTACATACGGTTTATTCCTATATAAGGAACGTTTGATTGAACAGGATTGATAATATATTTATCAAAGATTGCTAGATAATCAAATTAAAACATAAGTAAAATATATCTCACGTATGTGATTTGTCTACGTATATGTATCAATTTGAAATATTTATTCATTATTGTCAGTAGGATGAAATCGTTCTATCTGAATTGTTGAATGGTTGATCCTAAATTTTTTTTCCAATAAAGAATTAATATCATCTAAAATTCGATATGAACTGCTTGTATCCATTATTACAATATGCGCTGACAATGCATGTAAACCCGAGGTTATACTCCATATATGTAAATCAAATACCCCTGTAACTCCTTTTACCCGTAAAAGCTCTTGTTGAATAAGTTCGTACGATATATTTGAAGGGACACCTTCCATCAATATATGTACAGATTTTTTCAATAAGCTAAATACTCGTGGTAATATGAATAAAGAAAGCCCAATACTTAATACAGGATCGATTATCATAACATTTGTAATAGCTATCAAAATGCCACCTAGTATTACACCTACTGAACCGATGATATCGCTTAATAGTTCCAATTTGGCGCCTTGAATATTCAAATCCTCGGTTCTATGGTCACTGTTATTCTCTCGATCAGGCAAGATTTTTGAAACACCATTCTTATCTAGCTTTTCTTGGGTTTCTTTATGGATAGTATCATTATTATCATGGTCATGGAAATGTTCTCCACGTAAAACATACATTCCTACGATATTTACAATCAAACCGATTATAGCGACTAGTATCATAGGCAAGCTTTGTATTTCTGTGGGTTCAAAAATCCGCCTATATGCTTCGTAAATTATAATTATAGATAACAGCGATAAAATTATGCTATTTATGAAAGAAGCAAGAATTTCTGTTCTAAAGAACCCATATGTGTGGATGGGTGTGGCTTCTTTTCTGCTATAAATTGCAGCTATGAGGGCGATACATATTCCAAAAGTATCAGTAAGCATATGTCCTGCATCTGCAATGAGAGCCAAGCTTCCAGTGTAAAAACCAGCAAGAATTTCGACGACCATATAAGAAGCCAACAAGACTACAACGATCTTCAATTTCCTTATTTTCAAGTTAGTTTTAATGATTTCTGTGGCAGTATTACGCAAGTTATTTGAAAAGGTAAAGCAAATATAATATTATAAACTTGCCCTTAAATGGCTAAACTTTGTTTATTCATCACAACGATTTTGATTATGCGAAAATAAATGCGACAACGTTGTTATAATACATTTTTTCTAATCGAATGTTTGAATTTTTTTGATTATTAAAAATGTTAAAAACGTTGCAATATTTTGACTTTTTTTACACTATCATATTGTATCCAGGTTTAAGGATGTACATTATGAAGTATCCATTGTTACGCAATATAAATAAAAAAAATTGTTATTACTAATCATGGTTTAGATTTATAACCAAAAAATAATAAAAAGGCAAAAGCTGAGTCGACATCGATCTAAACAGATACTAAGTGAATAAGAATCGATTAGTTGTTACAATTTCAATATTGAAATGAAATAAAGCAGTGTTTTATAAGTCGATAATGAATATTATATGGTATTGATTAATTGTAGAAGCATTCATCTTAATTCTTTTACAGCATCTTCAATAATTTTTATATTGCTCTTTGCATTTATTTCTTATTTCCTTCTTAGTTCATCAACTTTTATTTCAGCATATGGCCATTTTAGTCATGCTGCACATTACAATAATGGACAAACTCCTGTCGGTGACAAGTATTCAGTTTTTCAGCAAATGGAACCAGAATATACAAAGCCAAATGAGACTTCAAATATTCAATTTAGTATTCAAGATAATCAAGGGAAAGATGTGGGTAATAAAGTGGTCATGGTTGAAATTTATTCTACACTTACGAATGAACGTTTGACTGCGTTTCCTTGGACCAATGTCGAAATAGGGGATTTTCAAATTCCTTATATCTTTCCCAAAATTGGAAACTATCAAATCGTACTAAGCCTTTTAAATGATAACGTTGATGCCACTGAAATACTCAATACAATTTCACCGGCTCGAAATATTTTGGGTGACAATCTAAATTGCAACTGTGAAAGGGCGGTATTTAATATTTCTGTTGGAGAATCATTTGGATTTATTTTCATTTCTGTGATTTACGGTTCAATTCTTGGAGTAATTTTGATAGTTGGTTCAGTTTTAAGCTGGATGTTTTTAAGCAGAAGAAAAAGCAAAACAAATCCAATTTCAAATGAGGAATTCATCAAATACTCTGTCCTATTTTTGGCAGTAGGAGCAGCAATAGTTCACCTGGCAGTATATTCAGGTCATGCAACTTTGAGACTTGAATACAGCATATTCTTGCTATCTGCGGCAGGAGGACAACTCTTCTATGGTATTTCATATATATTTTTGATCTTCTCTGATGATAGACTAGAAATTAAAAAAAGTGATAAGAGATTCATATCAAAAGAATACTATAAAAAGTCAAAGATATTAAACTGGATAGGCTTGGGAGGATCTTTAGTCCTTATAGGTTTATACATTTATTCAGTTACTTTTCCTCCTCCCCTATCACCAAACGCACATCCTGAGGATGTGGATTTGGCAGGTGTTATCGATAAATCTTTGGAAATAGTATTGGTAATTGGAATTATATATTTAATGAAAACAGAGAAGAAGAGATATTTGTACAGCAGGCAAATTTCTGATAGTAAAAATATGTGATTGAAGATATAATCTATAAAATCATTTGAAGGCAAACGCAAAATTAGAGGTGTAGTTAAATGGTAGGAGGATTCCACCTTTTATTAATCGAAATATAAATTATGTTCAAACTTTTCACTTTCTAACTATTTAGAAAGTTCATATTCAGCTGGATAATCAAAATCTAGTATTATTGAGTTTAGTATAGCTTTTAAAATAACGACTACTTTTTATGATTTGATTAAGGAATTGCTCGGCCTGAACACTAGATATGTTCATACTCTTTGCCACATAAGATACAATTTTTGCTTTGCCCTTTACAGAGCGTATAAAATATAAATTATCTTGAATCTCTTTTACCGGATCAGCACTACTTAACGCTTCAACAATAAGAGCAGAAAGATTGTTAATTTTTTGACTTTCTGAAATCCCATCTAATTCCTCTTCATATTCTGTAAACGGCTGCATTATCCTTCCAAAAATATTAACGATATTTTGATCTTCAATATCATATTGAGATAGAGGATCAAAGTTTGTTTTATTATTCGATTCCTCGCTGTTTCTAAATACTAATCCCGTAGTTTTATTATAAATTATTGCCAATCCATGATGTGTCACATTATTGTGACGCAAAGCATTCCATTTTCTGCTAAACCTTTTATTGCAGTGATTGCACAAATATTCGCCCACAATAAAAGAAGTTCATCATAGCATAAGAAGAGTCACTCTTAGTGACGCATTAACATAATTTGGGGTTTTGGAAGGGCAACAGCAAACAGATCTAACAAATAATCAAATATTTCGATAGATAAATCAGATAAAATCTAAGATGAGAAACTCTAGTTTTTTAAAATAAATTTGTGTATAAGAGATCCATATTGGATAGCTTTTTTTGGATGAAGAGCAGATTCCCTTGGAACGCCTATGGTTAGTGCGATTTCTCTCAAGATATGTTTTCTCAACATATCAGCCGGACCTTTAATTTTGTATTCGAGTGGAATATCTTTAGCAAAGCGAATAAATGATTCAGTCAAAAAAGGTTGAAATGATCGGATACCTAATTTGGATATTTCCATAGAAATTTCTTTCATCATGTGAGTCTCGTTAGCTAATTTTTCGTCCATATAAGAGAGCAAGAAACCCTTACCATTATGATAATAGGATCTATATCTATCATATCCACAGAATAGCTCATCAAAACCATTTGCGGTCAGAAAGGAGTTTCCTAATCTATTATCTCTTACAATTTTGCTAATCAGGTAAAATGCAATACAGTTTTCGACATGAGAAAGGTTATTACATTTTAAACTTGACTTCACCTTACTAATACTATCATTAAAATCATCTTGCAAAATCTCATAAACTATATGATTGGAAAATAAACCAAGTAATTTCGATATGGATTTAGAAAACAAAATATCATGAGAGCCAGAAAAACCAATAGTAACTAGATAAACTTGCTTGCCTAAATCCTTACAAATCTTTGCCAATATGGAACTGTCAACTCCCCCAGAAAAGGCAATAACAGCACGATCAGTATGTTTTACGAAAGCCTCGACAGCAGAATATAGATGGGTGGTCAATTCTTTCAACATCAGCACTTTTTTATAATTGAATTGCTTCAAAATATATTTGTAATAATTATAATAGAGGAATGGTAATGATTAATAGATTTGGATAAAGATCTAAAATTTATAGGTCAAAGAAAGAACCTGATTGAAAACAGAACAGGATATTCGATATCAAAACTGTTAGATTTTCTAAAAATAGAATATGAATATAATAACAGATTTAACGATTCTGACTTAAATATTGATTTTAAGATTGGTGATAAATATATCAAAATAATAGAGGATGAAACCGATATGAATGAATTCAGAATAATCAAGGATAAGTTTCCGCTATTAGACGTAATTGCAATAGGAAAGTCATCCTACTTGGGAAAGATTAATGAAATGGATAGTATTTTTATGTTTGATAAACAAAGTGAACAAATTGGATCAATCTTCATAGAAGATCCGTCCTTAGCCTTTGACTATGCACACATTCTGCCTTTGGTAGAAAAGTGTTCCATAATTCATGGTCACACATCAACAATTATGGTTGAAATCATAGGGGAGATGAAGAACAATTTAGTAATTGATTTCTCAGAAGCAAAGAAAATCATAAAGGAAGCTTTGTATCAAATAGATCACAAATTCTTTATCAATAAAAGATATCTAAAAAAAGAAGAAGGAGATCATTATTTTATAGAATTTGATGGCCCAAAGGGCTATTTTGATTTAAAAGTACCCAAATATACAACATATCTTTTAGACGGTGAAGCAACAGTCGAAAATCTTTCTACCGAAATAATTTCAATGCTTTCAAGCAAAATGCCACCCAACGTTCAGGCACTTGGTGTGTATATATATGAAGGAGTCAATAAAGGCGCACACATACTTTCGTACATCTAAAAAATCGAGCACAAATAATAAGTCATAAATTCAGATGAGTATCCTATTTGTCTAAGAGTGTGGTAATAGAAGCTTAATTTTTCTCTTGTCAAAATTTTTTACTCTATTCTAAAAACATACTTGGATAAAATACAAAATTAGTATTAGAACGCTTCCAAATCTTTAGACTTGAGTTGGAGTTCTTTTATAGCAATGATAAAAAAGTAAAAACTAATTGTAGTCATACTAGTCTTAAATATGGTAAATCAATCAATCCATTCATAATCGATCCCAATTTGACTTGACTTACTACAGAGAAAAATCAACATACATATACAAACATTTCGAGGAAGATTAATAACTAATTAATAAAAGAATATAACAAATTAAAAGTTGAGTTCAAAGATTACAGAAAAGACTTGGTCATCAGAAATAGAGAAAAAAATTTTACAAGATTGGAAAGTTAATAATATATATGATTTTGATACTAATACAACTGATCAAAGTAATGAAAAATATTTTGTTATAGATACTCCCCCGCCCTACCCCTCCGGAAGGCCATGGCACATAGGGGCAGCCGCTCATTATTCACAGATTGATATGATTTCTAGATTTGCACGTCTAAAGGGATTTAAAGTTATTTTTCCAATTGGCGTGGATCGTAATGGAATTCCTGTGGAAATACATACAGAAAAAAAATACAAGATAAGAATGAGAAATACTGAAAGAAAGGAGTTTTTAAAACTTTGCAAACTAACTTTGGATGAAACCGAAGACGAATTTATCGAAATTTTGGCTAGTCTTGGCCTAAGTGCAGATTTCAACCGGAAATATCAAACCGATTCTCCAGACTTTAGGGCATTTACACAGGCAACTTTTATTGAAATGTGGAACAAAGGCCTTGTGTATCTTGGTAATAGACCAAATAACTATTGTATTGATTGTGGCACTACTATAGCTGATGCGGAGATTACATACTCAGATATTGAGACAAAATTAGTTTACATAAAATTTTTGATTCAAAATAGTAATGACACAATTGTTATTGCGACAACTAGACCGGAGCTACTTTTTGCGTGTCAAGCAATAATAGTGAACCCAGAAGATGAGAGATATAAAGAGTCTCACGGAAAATTTTTGAAAATTCCATTATTTAACAGGGATGTAAAAATAATACCACATAACTCTGCCGATATGAATTTCGGATCTGGAGCAGTTATGATATGTAGTTACGGTGATCTTAAAGACGTTCAACTATTCAGAGAATTAGGTTTAACCGAAATCCGATCTATGGACATGAATGGAAAGACCACAGAATCTGCCGGAGAATTCGCCAATCTCAAGATTAGAGAAGCAAGAGACAATATAATAGATGAGCTGACAAACCAAGGATTAGTTGAAAAGATACAGATCATCACTCATAGAACTCCACTTTGTGAAAGAAGCAAAACTCAGATCGAAATAATTTCACTTGAAGATTATTATCTAAAACAAGTTGATATAAAATCAGAGTTACTGGATCGATCCAAAGATATCAAATTTTACCCTGAAATGCATAGACAAATTCTTGTAAATTGGATTAACTCAATCGCTATAGATTGGCCAATATCGAGAAGAAGATTTTATGGTACAGAGATTCCAATATGGTATTGTACGAAGTGTAATAGCCCCAATTTACCTCAACCAGGAAGATATTACAGGCCATGGGAAGAAGAGCCTCCATTTGAAAGGTGCAGTAAATGTGGAAATGATAAGTTTGAAGGTGAAAAAAGGATTTTTGATACATGGATGGATTCTAGTATAACACCACTTTATATCACAAAATTTGACAAAGATAGAGAATTCTTCAGGAAATCTTATCCTACTGTTATTAGACCACAAGGAAAAGATATTGTAAGAACTTGGCTCTATTATACCATGTTACGATGCATATATCTTACAGACCAAATACCCTGGGGTAGTGCATGGATAATGGGATATGGGGTTGATGAAAAAGGTGAAAAAATGAGTAAAAGTAAGGGAAATGTCATCGATCCACTTCCACTAATTAAGAGGTATGGTGCAGATGCCTTCAGGTTTTGGTCTGCAAGTGAAACAAACGTAGGATACGATTTCAGATGTTCGGAATTGAAAATACAAGGTGCCCAAAAATTCTTGTCAAAATTGTGGAATATTGGAAGGTTTATATCTAATTTTGAAGTCATTGATGAAAGCAACAAGCCTAAAGAACTAAATCCAACAGATAAGTGGATACTAGCCGAGCTATCTAAAACAATAGAGAAATGTCTTGAGGGATATGAAGAATTAAATTTCTTTATACCAGCTAATGTTCTAAGAGAATTTACATGGAATATTTTTGCTGCCCATTATATAGAAATGATCAAAGGCAGGGCTTACAATACCGATTCGGAAGATGATAGAAAATCTGCTCTATATGCAATTCATAAATGTTTTAAAACTATATTACTCCTATTAGAACCTATTTCTCCATTTATCTCTTATGAACTCTGGTCTAAAATATATGGTAATGAAAAATCGTTTTCAAGTCAAAAAAAGATTCCCGCTATAGAGAAAGAATATGAATCACTTATATTATCAACACAGCCAATAATCAAATTTAATTCAGAAATCTGGAATAAGAAAAAAGAAACTCTTTCTGAAATCACAAATAAACCCCTTTCCCTTAAGGATCCGATTAAGACGAAAATACCTACTGAATTGGAATTATTTAGAGACGACCTGATAGTAATGCATAATATAATATCGGAATAAAATTTAGGAAAATAGGATTAAAGGATTAAGATTTGTTTCCGCTTACAATGTCTAAAATATTCTCAGCCAGATCAATTACGTTTTGAGATTCCATGTTAGGTTCCAAAGTAATTAATAACATTTTTTTATCCAAGTAAAATGTTAATAGAGATAACTTTTCGCGTTCTACATATACAAAACGAGCTTTACCCATTGTATCGTCGAATCTTTCTCGCATGGATTTTCGAAGAGCAGTATGTGTTAGATACAATTCTTCACTTGGCTGATCAACAATAGAATCAATTCCATGGCGCATTCCACCAACTATTAAAGAGCCGGTTTCATCGATCAATCCAGCATATCGGATATCTTCATTTAGTTCAAAAATAGTATCAATTATTTTTTGGTAATCCATGAGTATTTAGAATGGATACTATTTATTGAATGTTAAGATTGTTTTATACAAACTTTTTAGTACAATCCTAAAAACATCTTGATTCGAATATATAAAAATAGTAAAAACTTTGTAATGATAAAGATTTTGTGGTAAGTAAAGCGCCTTAATCTTACAAGCCTATATCGTATAAAGGACACAATTTTTTAATATTTTTTCTGTTAATTAATCTATGAGGAAGAATTATATAGAAAAATAGTATAGAAGATGAGCAGATAGAAAGAAGAAGGTTTAGTTTACATCTATCTCCCTTACACTTAAATTCTTTATATCAACATTTGAACTTCCATCCCATCGGAATGTGACAATCGGGCCTCCCCAGGAAATCAATTCATCTGGACTTCCTCCACACCTATCACCTTCATCACCAAATCCACCACTATCGGTATAACCGAATATTTTTTTCCATTGGCCATTGTTGTTCTCGTCAACCCAATTTTCGAGCTTGACTGCCGGTTCCCCATTTACTACAGTATTAAACATTATCGCCTTGTAACCAATCCATTTATCTTCAATAGATCCAATATTTTTCTGTGCTGGTGTGAATGCGTAACCACCTGAATGCCATTGTTCTTTAGCAAATCGAGAACGACCATCCTTGAATAATCCTCCCTTATAGGCAGTACCTTCACAAGGAACATCAGAGTTGTGTTTACCACCATGTGCATACCAGGTCAAATCAAAGTCCGAATCAGAAGCCGAATTTATTTTGACAATTCCAGTTATTTCTAGATTTCTCCAGTCATTTACAGCTTGCATATAGCCCTTTCTAGACAATTCAGTTTGATCGTAGGTATCAATATCATCCTGATGATATCCGGTACTAGTAAATACATTCATTCTAACTTTATCAGACGTTACTTTCCATGATCCATCACTATTTTTCTTTAATGTTAATTTAGGATCGAATCGGTTATCAGAATTCGGGTTATTCATATTCATGAACCATTTTTCACCATTTGCCTTGTCGGGGTAAATTTTCTTTATACCAAAGACATCTGTTTGATTTCTGGGATCGGGGTTAGGATCAGGATCGGGGTTAGGATCAGGATCGGGGTTAGGATCAGGATCGGGGTTAGGATCAGGATCGGGGTTAGGATCGGTAGATGAGGGTTTGGAAAATGTATGGATCTCAGATATCGAAGCCCAATCATTCTCAGTATTACCATCTACAGTAACTCTAATGTACTTTGCCTTAAGATCAGAATCCTGTATCATATAACGCTCATACGTATTTGTTTGTCCACTACTTTTTCCAGAAAACAAAGTCGTAAAGCTTGAACCATCCTGAGAGGTTGAAATTGAAAAATCATTTATCCTAACATCACCTCTATGCCATGCAATGTCTACTGCACAAAGTATATCATTTTTCTCAAGTTCTATTTGGATATAGGATCCTCGTCCATAGTCTGACCATC
>Ga0196965_1000148_pt1 | contig 52824 bp, 43 predicted proteins | sample S1_20metaG_FD_148668 | JGI IMG/M metagenome (GOLD analysis project Ga0196965, IMG submission 148668) | Soil microbial communities from Anza Borrego desert, Southern California, United States - S1_20 | ecosystem: Environmental > Terrestrial > Soil > Desert | place: USA: California | collected...
GGACACCGAATATGCCGCGGCCGCTTGGCCCTCCTGAAGCGCGGATCGAGCCTCCAGGAGCGCTCCCCCCACGGCGCGCGCAGGAATGGGAAACTCCGCGGCGTATTGACCAGTACACCGCGCATTCGGTTGCCGACCGGGAGCTTTGGAGGGTTCAGACCTCGCCGTCGCACCCCCGCGAGCCGGGGAATGGCCTCGCTCCGCCATTCTGAACTTGTTTCAGCATCCAGGGCAGAGCCGCCCGGACGGGTGACCAGCTGGCCTCTGTAACTATTTTCAGACTGACGAGGAGGTCCCGGTGGCCCGGCTGACGCTTCGGCTGTCTGGTTCACGCGACTGTCACCGCGGAGCTTTGGATTGGCGAGTCGCCCGATCTGCGCCCGCCTTGCGCGGCCGCCCACGTCCGCGTTTCGTTGGTCCCGGCGGCGGCGCCTGGGCGCGCCGATATTGGCGGGGCGCGTCGAGCCGGTCGTAGAGGATTTGGGCCGGCCGCCTGACTTCGGGATTGACGTCGAGCAAGGTCCGCTCCCCCCGCACATAAGCGACGAAGGCGGCGTGGACGGGCGCCAGCCGGTCGGCGAGGCCGCTCTCCTCGAACCAGGCGATCAGCCGCTCCCCATGCCCCCTGCGCTCGGCGAGCCGAAGCAGCCGCTCGAAGTCGCGCGCATGCTCCGATGCCGCCGCCGTCGGATCGTCGCCGAGCGCTGCGGCCAGATGCCCGGTCGCGACTTCGAAATCGTCGCTCGCTAGCGCCAGCCCGGCATCAAGCAGCGCGAGCTGCACACTCTGTACGTTTTCGAGTTCTGGCCGGACTCGCGCTGTTTCAATCGGTCGACCGTCCAGCAGGTACAGCCAAGCGAGGCTGAGACGCGTTGCCTCGGAAATATCTTCCATGGCGTCTGCCAATAGGGGCTCGGCGCGCCCATAATCTTCGCGCCGGTCAATGAGCCGGTTCCCGAGGCCCCGCGCGGCGATAGCCCAAAGCGGCGCGACCCGCTCCTTGTCTAATTCGCTGAAGACCGCCAAGGACTTCTCCATTTCTATGATACCCGCGTCCCACTCGCACATCGCATCCAGCGTAGATCCCTTGGCAAACAGCGCCTTTGCAACTGATTCGCGCAGCGTCGGCGCTGCCTCTCCGAAGCGCGCAATCAGCTCGTCATAAGTGGTGATAGCACCGGCGTTGTCGCCGCTGGCGCCAAGCTTAACTCCTTTGCCGAAAAGCGCGTTGGCGACCTGTTCGCTGAGGGCTGGCTCAAGAGATTCGCCGAATTCCGCAATAAGCTCGTCATAAGTGGCGATCGCACCCCCGTCGTCGCCGTCCGCGCCCATTACGAAACCCTTGTTGTACAGTGCTCGGGCTACTTCAAGGCGCTGACCGCGCTGGCCATCGCTAGCTAGCTCGATTAGCTGATTCCACAATGCAATTGCTTCAGCGTGATCGCCGATTTCCGAAAGACGAACCCCTTTATTGAGAAGTGCTGTGCGCACCTGCATCTGCAGAGTCGGATCGAGATCTTGCCCATAGCGAGCTATAACCTCATCATAGTTGGCAAACGCTTCATCCCAGTCATCGCGTTCTCCACATACGGCGCCTTTGAAAAGCATTGCCCATGCGACCTGTTGGCGCAGGGCTAGCTCGGTGGCTTCGCCGAAGCGGGCGATAAGATCGTCCAGCAGAGTCAAGCTATGTCTAGAGTCGCCTGCTCGATACCGGCGGGCGGCCTTGTCATTCAAATCAAATGCGGCGCTGACCGCTTCATCGTCGCTCGCATCCGCTGTCGACAGAGTGAGCTCCCGCTCCGTGACTGAACTCTGCCGCGCGATCGCCTCGTCGGCGGCGATGGCATAGTCTCCGCACCAGCTGTGGCGATACCGCTGGGCAAGCTCGGCGAGCTCGTTCGGGGCGTAGAAGCTGGCCAGATATTCGACCAGCCAGCGCATCTTCTGGCGGGTGCGGCGGGTGCCGTGTCGCATCAGGTACCAGATGTTCAGGAAGCGCTCGACGATCTGGTGGCGGGCATAGGCGCCCGACCCCTCGACTTGTTCGATCAGCCCATCCCTGCGCAGCTTCTGGAGCATCGGCGATAAGGTGGTGGTGACGACATTGGTTGCGTCCGACAGCCCCCCGACGGTGATCGGGTCCCAGTTGAGCGCGATCGCATCGATGACGGCCCGCTGAGTGGGCGTCTGATATTCCTCGATTCGCGCCTTGTAATATGGGGTGACTTGGTCGAGCAGGAGTTCCAGGTCGGCCATGGCGGCATCGGTCTCGGCGCTCTCCAGCAACCTATAGATCAGCGCCAGGACTCGCGGGTTGCCGCCGGTCAGCGTGTGCAGCGTCCTCAGCCGTTCCGGCTGGCGATCAAGCACTTCGACCACCTGCCGGCCATGCTCTCCCCGGCGGTCGGCGAGTGCGCGCATACAGCTCTCGGTCTCCCGCTCATCGAGCGGCTCAAGATAATGCGGCTGGAGAAACTCGTAGAAGGCCGCGTTGTGGTCGGCGCTCTCTTTCAGGGATTGGGTGGCCGCGCCGATCATCACCGGTCCGTCCGGCGCCTGGAGATAGCGGCGCAGGATCCACTGATCCTCCTGTCCAAGCGCGGCGAGGATCAGGTCGAGATTGTCCACCAGCAGGATCGCGCGCCGCCCGAGCGCCTTCAACTCTTGCGCGAACCGCTCGGCCGCCGTCTCGTCATCCTTCCATTCGCCTCGGTCGATCGCGCGATCGAGGCGCTCCGCGAGATCGGCGCGGCCATTCGAGTCCGCCCATTCCGCCAGAGCCTCGCCGCAATTGCGCCAGAAGTCTCCGAGGCTGAGGACGTTATACTGCTCTTCGCGGAAGCTCAGCGGGACGTAACGCGCACCCAGTGTCTCGTCGCGATTGACCGCGATGGCGACTCGCCGGAGCAGCGAGGTCTTGCCCATGCCCCGCGCTCCAACCAACATATGGTGCAGCCCTCTGTCGTCCTTGCCGGTCCCACGCAGCCGGCGGATCAGCGCATCGAGGACGTCGTGGCGCGCCACGAAATTGGCGACGAAGTCGTCGTCGTCGAGGCGGGTCTGGTTGTAGAGCGAGGAGGGTGGGCGCGTCATTCCGTCTCATAATCCCGCCAGTAGCGCCGGATCAGTCCGGAGCTGAACGCGTAGCGGTCCCGGGTCTTGCCGATCAGCCCGTCATTGGCGAGGATTTCGAGCACCTCCTGCACCTGCCGCCTCCCGGCTCCGCCATCGGCTTGCGCCGCGGCCACGAGCGTGGCCTCGGTCTCGCCGTTCACGTCCCGGCTGAGGACGTTGAGCAGAGTCCGGGCGAGGCTCTGATCGGGGGCGGGCAGGTTCTTGTCGATATGTTCCCGCCATACCGCGAACTCCGATTTACGTCCGGGCTGGAGCAGCTTGTCGAACGCGGCCTGGAAGTCCGCCGCTGTGGCGTGGGGGAGGGAACCGTCGACGGCCGCAACAGAGGGCCTTACTTCGTTGGCGACCATCCGGAGATAATAGGGCGCAAGCCATCCAAGCTCGGCGAACATCGAATCGAAGTCCGCGTCGCTGGCGTCGAACAGATGATTGAACTGCTGCTGGATCGCCGAGTCGCGCATGAAGGAGCGCGCCTCCTCCGGCGTGAAGGGATCCAGAGTGAAGGTATCGAAATCGACGAACGCGCCCTCCAGCCCATAGCGGCGGGCGATGACGCTGAGCCCGATCGAGCCGGTGATCAGCCAGCGCACGTTCTTGTAGCGTTGCTGGAAGGCGCGCAGCTGGTAGGCGAAGGCATGCGCCTGCTCATGGTCCCCCTCGGCGAGCTTCAGGAAGAAATAGGAGATCTCGTCGATGATGATCGCCACCTTCTTTCCGGAGGAGTCGAGCGACTCGATCAGAGTCTCGGTAAATTCGATCGGATCGATCCTGCCGAGGGCGTTCAGAGGGTTGTCGTCCCAGTCACCGCCCAGAAGGCCGGCGATGCGCTGCTTTGCATGCGCTCGAAAGCTCTGCGCGATCGAGCTCTGAGCCTCGATCCGCTTCCACAGCTCGCGGGCGAACTTCTCGGGAGCCTTGATTCCCTCGACATCCGCCTCCACGACCACCCACCCGTCCTTCCGCAGATCCTCCGCCAGCCGGCCGATCGTCCAGGTTTTGCCGATCCGCCGAGGGGCCGGCATGTTGACGCTGGTCCCGTTCAACAGCTTGCGTTTCAACGCCGCCCGTTCGTTTTCGCGATTATGCATGACATGGTCCTGATTATTCCAGCAGGAATATATTCAGGAAATAATATTTCAAGCGAATTTTTCTGCGCTTGGGCATCTAGCCGGCAAGCCAGCCACTGCCCCTTCGCGGTTTACGTCCTTCGCGGCCTTGGCGGCTTTCGCGTGAACCCATGTGCTTTGCCTCTAACCACTAGAAACCGCTAAGGTCGCCAAGCCGCGAGGAGCGAGGGGAAGAACGCCATGTGGGGACAGGTACCGGTACCTGTCCCTTTCAAGCCCGCGGGTCGTCTTGCGCAGGAGGCGAGGGGCCCCGGCCGGCGCGCGGCGACTTCGCGGTCTTCGCGTTCCTTCGCGTGGGAGGAAGGAAGCTTGTCTCACGCGAAGGGACGCGAAGGACGCGAAGAGGAATGCGAACTCATCCTCTTCCCCTCCCGCCGCGGGAAACGTGCTAAGGTCGCCAAGCCGTAAAGAGCGACGGGAAGAAAAGATGGGCTGCAACGCAAGGCGCACCGGCGCCAGGACGTGGACGTGCCGCTGCTGCGACGCCCGGGCGGACTATGAATATTGGGCCTGCGGGGCGGTCACCCGCGAATGGGTGGTGTGGCGCGAGCCCTGCGGCAGCTGCGACGACGCGCCGAGGACCAGGCCCTGCCCGAACCGCTGATGCGCATCTTGGAGAAGACTGGGGACAGGTACCGGTACCTGTCCCCGCCTGCAAAAGTACGTGTCCCTATCTTGAGTCCGGTTCAAGCGGCGGCGCGCGTCCGCTAAAGCGCCCGCAATGGCCTTCGACCTCGCCCTTCGCCCGTTCCGGCCGGACGACCTCCCGATCCTCCACCGAATCCGCGAGGCGGCGTTCGCGCCGGTCTTCGCCTCGTTCCGGGCGCTGGTCGGGGCGGAGATCGCTTCGATCGCCCTCGCCGACGCGGAGGCCGAGCAGGGACGGCATCTCGAGGAGATCGCCGCCGGGGCTTCCGGCCACCGGCTTCTCGTCGTCGAGGCGGGCGGGGCGGTGGCGGGGTTCGTCTCGTTCAGGGTCGATCCGGCGAGGCGCGGCGGCGAGATCGGGCTCAACGCCGTTCATCCGGATTTTGCCGGGCGGGGGGTCGGGACGTGGATGTATGGCGAGGCGCTGGCGCGGATGAAGGCGCTCGGCGCAGAGGTGGCGGAGGTCGGGACCGGGGGCGATTCGAGCCACGCGGCGGCACGGCGGGCCTATGAGAAAGCCGGGTTCGGCCCCGCCATACCGGCACTGCATTTGTACAGGCGGCTGTAGCGGCGGGCCCGCCGGCCTTCCCGGTCCGGGCCCGACCCGGCCCCGGCATCCGTCCCGCTCTAGCGGCGGCCTCGCTCGTACGTCTGCAGGCACCTGTCGGTGACCGCCGCCGTGCAGGCCGGATAGCTTTCCGGAGCCGCGGCCTCGCCCGTCGCCGGATCCAGCTCCGGGCCGCCCGTCGCGATCGCCGGCACTCCGTTCCAGCCCGCCGGGGCCACGGCCGCGGCCGAGATGACCGGGATTCCGCGGGCGTCGCGTTCGGGGCCGGCGTTGCTCGGCTGGACGAGCCGGGCAGGGGTCGTCGCGGCGGGCATGTCGCTGGCCATCGCGGCCGTCGCGCCGGCGGGGGCGGATTCGGTTTCCCAGGCGAGGGTGGCGAGGCCGTCGCCGGCATAAGCGGTGGCGGCGGGGTCGGCGGTCCGGGCGGCGGCGGCGCCGCCGAGCAGAAGGGCGATGGCGAAAGCGGTGGTCTTCATCCCTTTTTCCTTCCTGTGTCAGGACCCGGTTTCGCGGCGGCGTCTTCGCCTGCCGAGCGCCGCGGCATCGAAGCGGCGAGCGGGATCGGGCGTGTAACGAGCCAGCGGCCGCTTTTCTCCGGCAGGTCGCCTTACGCAGGAGCCTCCTGGGGGGACAGGTACCGGTACCTGTCCCCCCGGCCCCGGTCAGCCGGACCCGCCTCGCCCGCCACCGCGCTCGCGCCAGTCCGCGATCCGCCAGCCGCCGAACAGGGCCAGCTTCGGATTGTGCTTCACCTTCGCGGGATCGGCCTTGCTCCAGCCGGTGACGAGGTGGAGCGGCGGCAGCGGGGGCGGGGGCTGCTCGTGGGCGAAGCGCCAGCTTCCCGTCTCCTCGTGGTGGCGGCCGCGCGTGGCGACGGCGAGGGCGGCCTGGATCTCGCGGCGAACCTCGGCATTGCCGGCGACCCGGTAGCGCGCCTCGCGATGCTCCCAGCCGAGGCGGCAGGTGCGGTTGTGCATGGCGAGGATCTGGATGGCCTGGTCGATCGTCATCCGGGGGAGCGGGCAATCCCGGATCCGGTCGAACCAGTCGGCGCGGGGCTCGCCCCAATCGGGTCCGTGGAGGAGATCGAAGCTCTGGTAGAGGGCGCAGTCGATACGGTCGAAGCCGACCCGGAGGGCGACCTTCATCTCCCCGGCGAAGTTCGCCGAGCGGCGGGCGCGATAATAAAAGGCGCTGTGGGAGAAGCCGGTCACGGCGGCGCTGAGCCGGACGTTGGCGCTGGCCGAGAGCGCTTCGAAGAAGCGATCCTCGCCCGCGGCGGTCATCCGGCCGGGCGGGGAGCGGCGCAGCTGGAGCCGGCCGCCGCGGGTCCGGCCGACGATGATCTCGCCGCCCTTCGTCCTGAGAGCGGCGCCGTCCCGCGCCGGGCGCGGTCCTCCGCCGAGCCTGAGAGCGGCGTGGCACGCCTTGAGCGCCGAATCCCAGTCGGCGGCGAAGGCGGCGCATTTCGCCCGGCGCTTCGAGTAGGTCGACCGGTGCACTCCGAGCTCGGCGGCGGCCAGGCGGGGGTTGCCGGTGCGGCGCAGGGCCTCGAGAAAGGCCGCGTTCTGGGCGCGCTGGCGCGGGGTGAAGGGACGCATGAGGCGGCTCCGAGTCGTTCCTTTTATGTTCTCATGGACGGTCCTACATTGGAAGCGGGCTTTCCCGCCGCCCTGGAATCTGCTTCAGGGTCCAGTCTCCTCCCGCGAGGCGGCTCGAGCCTGGATGCTGAAACAAGTTCAGCATGACGCGGGAGACCCCCCGCGCGGGTTTGCGCTTCGCGCGGCTTTGCGCTAAGGGCGCGGCTTCCAACGCATCCGCCTGGAAATCGCGGGAGAGACGCCCCGGCGCCTCGCCTGGACCGCTAGACTTGAACCCGGGTGAAAGCACCGCTTTCACCCGATCTACAGAGTGAGAGACAATGGCTAAGAAGATAACGGGCTATATCAAGCTCCAGGTGCCCGCGGGCGCCGCCAATCCGTCGCCGCCGATCGGGCCCGCCCTCGGCCAGCGCGGAGTGAACATCATGGAATTCTGCAAGGCGTTCAACGCGGCGACGACCGAGCTGGAGAAGGGCATGCCCATCCCCACCGTCATCACCGTCTTCGCCGACCGCAGCTTCGCGTTCGAGACCAAGACTCCGCCGGCGACCTTCCTTCTGAAGAAGGCGGCGAAGATCACGTCGGGCGCCAAGGAGCCCGGCAAGCAGACTTCGGGCCGGGTCACCCGCGCCCAGCTTCGCGAGATCGCCGAGATGAAGATGAAGGATCTGAACGCCAACGACATCGAGGCGGCGTCGCGGATCATCGAAGGCAGCGCCCGGGCGATGGGCCTCGAAGTGACGGGGAGCTAGAGCGATGGCGAAGCTTACGAAGAAGCAGAAGGCGCTGAACGAGGCCGTCGACCGCGGCCGGATCTACGGAGTGGACGAGGCGATCGAGACCCTGAAGGCGAACGCCAGAGCGAAGTTCGACGAGACCATCGAGGTCGCGCTGAACCTGGGCGTGGACCCGAGGCACGCCGATCAGATGGTGAGGGGCGTGGTGACGTTGCCCGCCGGCACCGGCAAGGACGTCCGGGTCGCGGTCTTCGCCCGCGGCGCCAAGGCCGAGGAAGCGACGGCGGCGGGCGCCGACGTGGTCGGGGCCGAGGATCTGATGGAGACCATCCAGGGCGGGACGATCGATTTCGACCGGGTCATCGCCACGCCCGACATGATGGGAATCGTCGGCCGGCTCGGCAAGGTGCTCGGCCCGAAGGGGCTGATGCCGAACCCGAAGCTCGGAACGGTCACTCCGAACGTCACCGAGGCGGTCAAGGCGGCCAAGGGCGGCCAGGTCGAGTTCCGGGTCGAGAAGGCCGGGATCATCCACTCCGGCATCGGCAAGGCGAGCTTCCCGGCCGAGGATCTGAAGCGCAACTTCCAGGCCTTCGTCGACGCCATCGTCAAGGCCAAGCCGGCCGGCGCCAAGGGCAAGTACGTCAAGAAGGTCGCTCTGAGCTCGACCATGGGCCCCGGCCTCAAGGTCGACGTCGCCGAGGTGGCGGCCGCCTGAGCCTGCTCAGCACGGTGGAAGCAGGGAGGGCCGGGACGAAAGTCCCGGCCCTTTTGCCGTCAGTTCCGGGCCGTCAGCGCGCCGGTGATGCCGTGCACCAGCTGGCCGCGATGCTGCATCGCCTGGCGGTCCAGCGGCAGGCGGTAGAGGGCCCGGAGGAAGGCGAGGTCCTGGGCGGTCAGGTCCCGCGGCGGGGATGACGAGTCGAACAGCGCGAGGATGGAGCCATCCGGCTTCGCGCCCGCGTTCCTGATCTCGGCGAGGGCGACCAGGGCGGCGTAGCCGGCGAGCGCGTCGAGCCGCCTTCCTATCGCCTCGTCGACGTCGATGATCACGATGGCGCTGGTCAGGACCCGGTTGGTCAGGGTGCTGATGACGCTGCTTTCGTAATGCATCAGGCTGGGCATGTCGCCTCCGAGCGACGAGCCGCCGCCATAGCCGGGGCCGGGCGGTCCGTACGCCTTGGCGGCGTCGCCCGACGCCGTCTGGGCAGCGCCGTGGCGCCCGGTCGTCTCGACCGTGTAGAGCCAGCGGATCGGGATCGACCCGTTCAGCACCTCCGACTTGGCCTTGGGCGAGAATCCGGCCACCCGCCACGGCTCCTTGTCGACCACCGCGCGCGCGAGCGAGGCGCCGTCGCTGGTGAAGCTGACGATGATGTTGCGTCGGCAGCCCTCCGGCGCGACCTCCGCCCCGACGGTCGCGGCGACCCGCCGGATTTTGGCTTCGGCGGCGCGTTTGCCGATATCCTCGAGACCGAGGACTTCCGGGCAGAACATGCCTTTGCAGCGTCGGCGCATGGTTTCGGCCCCGCTATGATTTTGCGACGAAACCCGGAATGGACGACGAGCGTCGCGCCCGACGCCGGCCGGCGCCCCTCAGCCGGCGGCGCGAGCGGTTGACAGCGGGACGGCGAGGCCGGAAACAGCCCGCACTTCAAGGAGATGGGAATGCACAGACTGGGATTGGCGCTCGCGGCGCTCGCGGCGGCGCTGGCGCCCGCGGGTGCGGCATGGGCGCAGACGGCGCCGGCGGCCTGGATCAACGGGATTCTCGGCGAATGGGACGCGATCCAGAAAAAGGAGGGGTGGCTCCCGCAGGTCGAGACCCGCCCGGGGGCGCTGGCGAGCGGGGCTGAGGCGCGGCTCGAATATCCGCTGGCGGCGGGCGCGGCCTACCGGTTCGTCGTCATCTGCGAGCCGGGCTGCGGGGCCGGCGATGTGGAGTTGCTGGACCCGTCCGGCGCCCGCGTCGGCGAGCCGAAGCCCCTGGTCGAGATGCCGAGGCTGGAGGCGGCGCCGGCGGCGGCGGGGACCTACACGCTGCGGGTGGCGATGACCGACTGCGCCGCCGAGACCTGCGCCTGGGCGGCGCGCGTTTACGCAAGGTCCTCGGCCCGGCCGCGGAAGCGGAAATAGAAGGGCCGGAGCTTTCGCCCCGTTGCGCTCCTTGCGACGGGTCGTGGTGCCGCCGGCGCGGTTGAATTATCAACCGGTTGAAGCTTCCTGGCGGATTTTGGGGAACCTTGAGCGAGTCGGCGCTTTTCTGGGCGTCATGGACGACGTGCGTTTCTTCCACCAGCAGGCCGAGAAGTGCCGCGCCGCCGCGGTCGCCGCGGAGAACGAGCATGCCCGTCGCGGGCTGCAGCAGCTCGCCAGCCATTACGAGCGCGAGGCGCGGCGGCTGAACCTGGCCGAGATCCAGGCGCGCTAGGAGCCTGCCCGTTTCGCCGCCCGCGGGCGGCGCGGCGTCGAGGGCGCGAAGGCCCGTTGCGAGGCGAGTCTCGATATATCGTCTAAGTCCGCCGCGTGTGGCGGACGACGAGCCACGAGAAGAGGGCGGCGACGACGGTCGGCGCCATCAGCACTTCGGGTTTCGCCGGCGCCTTCGAGCGCTCTTCCGGCCAGGCGGTCCAACAAGAGGTTGATTTTCCAGTCCCCACCCCGTAGAGGCCCGGCTCCGCTCCTGCTGCTTTGGCGGCAGGGCGAACCGTCCGAGACCGCTGGCGCCCTCCGGGGCTTAATCTCCAGCCTAGACGGGGAAAGATATTCGGCGCGCTTGCGCCGACTCACCGGTACGTTCCGGTGCGCTCTCCCCATCACGGACACAAGGCGTTCGGCTCCGCCGGGCGCTTGAACTGCGTCCGGCGGATGGTCCGCCGGGCGGTATTGGAGAGTAAGATGGATCGAGCTCAGAAGTCCGAGCAGGTCGCCCAGCTGAAGCAGACGTTCGCCGAGACGAGCGTGGTGGTCGTCACCCGCAATCTCGGCCTGACGGTGGCCCAGTCCACCGCGCTCCGCAACCGGATGCGCGACGCCGGCGCCAGCTACAAGGTGACCAAGAATACGCTCACCCTGATCGCGCTCGAGGGCAGCACCTACGCACCGATCGGCGACATGCTGACCGGCCCGACGGCGCTCGCCACCTCGTCCGATCCCGTCGCGGCCGCCAAGGTCGCGGTGGATTTCGCCAAGACGACCGACCGCTTCGAGATCGTCGGCGGAGCGATGGGCGACACGCTCCTCGACGCCTCCGGCATCAAGGCGCTGGCCGAGCTGCCGTCGCTCGACGAGCTGCGCGCGACGATCATCGGCCTCATCCAGGCGCCGGCGAGCAAGATCGCCCGCACGATCAACGAGCCCGGCGCGATGCTGGCCCGGGTGATCGGCGCCTATGCGGCCAAAGAAGACGCTTAAGACTGAATTAGTGAACTGAACCAACCCACCGTCATGCTGAACTTGTTTCGGCATCCAGTTCTCCGCCTCCCGGGAGGCGACAAGCTGGACCCTGAAACAAGTTCAGGGTGACGATCCAGACCAGAACCAGGAGACTTACAATGGCTGACATCAATTCCCTCGTCGACCAGCTCAGCGAGCTGACCGTTCTCGAAGCCGCCGACCTCGCCAAGGCGCTCGAGGAGCGTTGGGGCGTTTCCGCGGCGGCCGCGGTCGCGGCGGCTCCGGCGGGCGGCGGCGGCGCCGCCGCTCCGGCCGAGGAAGAGAAGACCGAGTTCGACGTCATCCTCGTCAACGACGGCGGCAAGAAGATCAACGTGATCAAGGAAGTGCGCGCGATCACCCAGCTCGGCCTCGGCGAGGCCAAGGCGCTGGTCGAGGGCGCTCCCAAAGCGGTCAAGGAAGGCGTGAACAAGGCGGAAGCCGAGGAGCTCAAGAAGCGCCTCGAGGAAGCCGGCGCGACCGTCGAGCTGAAGTAACGTTCGCCTTCGGGCGACCTTCATCCCTGGCAGGTTCCGATCAAGTATCAGCTTGATGCGGTCCCTCGATCCCGGGATCCGTGAGCGCCGCTCCTGTTCGGAGGCGTCCGTGTTCATGGATTCCGGCATCCGCCGGAATGACGGTAAAGGAAGGGCGGCTCCTGCCGGGGCCGCCCTTTCCCTTTGCCCTCGCGCCGCTCAGCGCGATCGCTTGCCGCTCAGGCTGTGCCGGATCGCGCCCAGCACGAGCAGGGCCAGGGTCAGCCAGGCGGCGGCATAGAGGCCGAACAGGATCAGGAAGCGGTTACGGACCTCGCTCCAAAGCCATATCTTCCTGGCGTCGCCCCCGAAGGGCTTCATCAGGCTCTCGCAGCCCGGATCGCCCGGCGGCATCTCCTCCAGAAAGGCCCTGGCCTCGGGAAGGAGGGTCGCCCCCATGGTCAGGCGGTCCTCATAATGGTTGGGGAAATAGGAGCAGGTCCACGCATCCTTCTGAAGGGTGTAGGCGCCGAAGAGGCCGAGCGAAACCAGCACGAGCAGGCCGAGGCTCCAGCGCGGAAGGCGATCGAGCAAGCCGGCGAAGAGCAGGAAGAGGACCGCGGACAGGATCAGGAAATAGGCCTTGAACTGGCCTCCGGCGTCGCTCGAGAGAGCGAGCTCGACGTCGAAGGAAATCGCGGTGGCGAGGACGGAGGCGAGCCAGGTCACAACCCCGGCGGCGACCGCCCATTTCTTGCGCCACTCCCCGTCATCGGGCGATCCCGCCGTCCGGCGCCCGCGGCGCGGCGCACCGCCGCCGCGATTCCCGCTCAAGGAATCTGCACCACGACGTTCTCGACGGTACCTGGCTTGAGTTTGCCGATCGTCGCGATGCGCGTTCCGACGACCTGATTGCCATTGAGGAGGCGGATTCGATAATCTCCCGGCGCGACCACCGTAGAGGTGGGAGTGCCCCCGGGCACTGCGTTTGCAGAGCCTTTCTTCGGGACGCAGCAGGTCAGGTCCATCCAGGCATAGAGACCTTTGACGGAACTGCCTTTGCGCATGCCTGAAAGGTTGACCTTGATCCCGGCTTTTCGGGCCGACGCTCCGGGGGCGGTCTGGACACGCGTCTGATCGTCCATCGCGCGCTGAACCGCGGCGAGAGTGGCGAGATCGGTCCTGCCCGGCGATGCCGTGCTTTCCGCCATCGCCGTCCGAAAGCCGGCGACGATCGGAAGGAAGAGCGGCTTGTCGCTCGGAGCGGCATCGCCGACGGCGGCGGCGAAGCGATTGGCGGACTCCCAGAAAGCGTTGGCGCGCTTCTTGCCGCCTGAAAGGCGCAACGCCGCCCGGACGCGCGCCGCGTCTCGAAGGAACCCGACCACGGCCTCGCCGAGAGCCGCCGGCGAGGCCGCCGCGATCGGGGCGGGTTCAGGCTGAGCTGCTCCCGTCAGAGCCGCCGCTGCTGCGGCCAATGCAAAAAGCGGCTTCACGACCACAATGTTTCCCCCCTGTTCTTACGGGGTTGTACATGAGGTGCAATATTCCGTCCATATTGGAAAAGAAGAGCCGACGAATAGTTGGGCGGCCTCCGATCCGGAAGCCGCCCCTTTTCCTTCGGTCGAAGCCTCAGGCCCGTTCGGGTTCGCCGAGCGGGCGGGCGACAACACCCTCGTGGAGGCCCGAGGGATTGTCGATTCCGAAATGGGCGAGCTCCTCGCCGTCCGGCACTCCGACCGCGAACGAGGCGGAGGTGCGTCCCTCGCTGCCGTCGGGGAGGCGGTAGCGGGCGTCGGCGACCACCACCGGCAGGACGGAGTCGCCGTCGACCCGTGAGGTCGGCAAGGCGACCGAGGCCTCCATGGTGCGCGCCTCGCCGGCCGGGATGGTGACCGGCGGGGTGTCGGCATGGTCGCGCGGCACGATCAGAGCGCTCTCCGCCTCGGAGGAGCCGGCGGCGAGCATCCAGGTGGAGATGCGCACGTCCTCGGCCGCGACCGGGCCGCTATTGCCGACGGTGAGCTCGAACTCGACCCGGGCGTCTTCGCCGCTCACCCCGGCTCGGACCGGGCGCATCGCCAGGTCGAGCTCGGGCCGGCCGGCCGGCCTGGTGTCGACCGGAGCGACGATCGGAGCGGCGGCGACCGGGGCGGCGGCGACCGGCGCCGGCTCGAACATTTCGTCGCGGACGCGGTCATGGACGGCGGTCCGGCGGCGGCCGCGAAGCGCGAAGAAGGCGAGGGCGCCGAGGAGGACCAGCCCGGCCAGCAGCCAGGGCAGGAACGAGTCGCGAGGGTCCTCGGTCTCGACCGTCGTCGCCACCGGGGCGGGCGGAGTCTCCGGCAGAACCTCGAGCGGCGGCGTCTGGGCGACGGGCGGGGGCAGCGGGGCGGTGGAGACGGTGGGCACGGTTGCGACCGGGACCGGAACCACCGCCACCGGGGCGGGCGCGGTCACGACCGCGGGCGCGCGGGTGGTGGTACGGGTGGTGGTGCGCCGGGTGGTTGTGGTGCGCGCCGGAGCCGCGGGCTCGGTTGCCTCGGCCTCGGTGACAGGGTCCGGCGAGGCTTCGCTCGGATCCGGAGTGATCTGCTCGGGCTGGGCGGGGATCGAGGTCTCGGCCGCGGGCGGCTCGGCCGCCTCGGCGGCGGGCTCGTTCGCGGGCGGGGCGGTCTCCTGCGCGAGCAGCGGAGCGATCGGGAGCGCGGCGGCGGCGAGGAGAAGGGCGGCGGCGCGGGCGAGGGGGGCGGGTTGGTTTTTCATAACAGGGCGACAATGAATTTCGCGGCGCTTCGGGCTCGTTCCGCCGCAGCAAGCGGGGCGGAGCGTGGCGGGGCAGCGTCGAATCGAAGCCTTGGGATCGACGTCAGGGCGCTGGAGCCGAAGCCCCTCTCCGCCCTGCGCGGGAGAGGGCAGGCGGCGATTTGGCCGAGCGGCCGCGAGACCGCACGGCCTCAAATCGGATGCCGGCCGATTACGGGCTGATCGGCTCTTCGTCCTTGGTCAGCAGAAGCACGCCGATGATGATCGCGATGATGATCGCCAGCGGAAGCAGGTAGCCGCCGCGGATCTGCTCGCCCTCGACCGTCTCCTCGGCCGGAGCGACTTCGGGCGCGGGCGCCGGCGCGGCGGCGACGGGCGCCGCGGTCATCGATGCCGCCGCGATCGCCGCGAGGATGGACCTGAAACGCATCTGTCTTTCTCCCTCGGGAAGCGCCGAGCCATATCCCCGGGAACAGGTCAGTCAAGCCTCCAGCCGCCGGGGCGTGCCGGGGCGGGGGTGAAGACGGGCCGTTGCGGACATCCCGCCTTCGCCGGGATGAGGGTCAGTGGTCGAGGCCGAGCTCGGCGCGAAGCTCGTCCTTGGATTCATGAGCGTGGCGCTCGGCGAAGGCGCGGTCGGTGGGGCTCGCATAACCCTGCAGCGCCTCGGGCGGCGGGGCGACGTGGAGCGCCAGCAGCAGGGCGGTGGTCAGGAAACCGGCGATCATCGACTTCATCGGACTTCTCCAGTGGACGAGTGTCGAATGGGCCACGCGCGTGTCACCCGGATGCCGCGGAAACGGGATATGTGTGTCAATTGTGTCGGGCTCTGCTCCGTCATGCCGGCTTGAACCGGCATCCATGACACAGCCGGTCGAGAGCCGCCCGGCGACGGCGGTCATCCATTCCGGCCGTCGCCGGAATGACGAGCCAGCCCCTGCCTTGTCCCGGCCTCTATTACCGCCCACATGGCGGCCATGCCTTTTCAGAACCTCCCTCCGCGCCTCGCCGGGGCGCTGTCCGCGCGCGGCTATGCCACTCCCACCCCGGTCCAGGCCGCCGTGCTCGAAAGCGAGGCGGAGGGGCGGGACCTGATCGTCTCGGCCCAGACCGGCTCGGGCAAGACGGTGGCCTTCGGGCTGGCGATGGCGCCGCAGCTGCTCGGCGACGACGGCGGCGCGGGGTTCGCGCGCGAGCCGCTGGCGCTGATCGTCGCTCCGACCCGCGAGCTGGCGCTTCAGGTCAGCCGCGAGCTCGCCTGGCTCTATGCCCCGGCGGGAGCGCGGATCGCGACCTGCGTCGGCGGCATGGACGCGTCGAAGGAGCGGCGGGCGCTTCAGCACGGCACCCATGTCGTGGTCGGCACGCCCGGGCGCCTTCGCGACCATCTCGAGCGGGGCGCGCTCGACCTGTCGAAGCTCCGCGCCGTCGTCCTCGACGAGGCGGACGAGATGCTGGACATGGGCTTTCGCGAGGATCTGGAAGAGATACTGGACGCGACGCCGCCGGCGCGCCGGACCCTGCTCTTCTCCGCGACCATGCCGCGGCCGATCGTGGCTCTGGCCAGGCGCTACCAGAAGGACGCATTGCGAATCTCGACGGTCGGCGAGGAGCGCGGCCATGGCGACATCGCCTATCAGGCGATGACGGTGGCGCCCGCCGACATCGAGCATGCGGTGGTCAACCTGCTCAGGCTTCACGAGGCGGAGAGCGCCCTCCTGTTCTGCGCCACCCGGGAGAATGTGCGGCGGCTGCACAGCTCGCTCGTCGAGCGGGGGTTCAGCGCCGTGGCGCTGTCGGGCGAGCACAGCCAGAACGAGCGCAACCAGGCGCTTCAGGCGCTGAGGGACGGGCGGGCGCGGGTGCTGGTCGCGACCGACGTCGCGGCGCGCGGCATCGACCTGCCCAATCTCAGCCTGGTCGTCCATGTCGAGCTGCCCCGCGACGCCGAGACTCTCCAGCACCGCTCCGGCCGTACCGGGCGGGCGGGCCGGAAGGGCATCGCCGTGCTGGTCGTGCCCTATCCGCGGCGCAAGCGGGTGGAATCGGTGCTCCGCGGCGCCCGGATCGAGGTCGAGTGGATCAAGCCGCCGACTCCGGAAGACATCCGCCGAAGCGACCATGACCGTCTGCTCGCCGCCCTGCTCGAGCCCGCCGAGATCGAGGAGGAGGATCGCGACCTCGCCCGCCGGCTGATGGAGGCCAAGCCTCCGGAGGAGATCGCCGCCGCTCTGGTGCGGGCGCACCGCGCGCGGATGCCGGCGCCCGAGGAGATGGTCGATTCCGGAAGCGCCGGCGAGGTCCGGCGGCCGGAAGGGCCGCGGCCAGGGTTCGAGGACACGATCTGGTTCCGGATGGACATAGGCCGCCGCCACAATGCCGACCCGCGCTGGCTGCTGCCTTTGCTCTGCCGGCGCGGCCACATCACCAAGACCGAGATCGGCGCCATCCGCATCGCCGCCGGCGAGACCTTGTTCGAAGTGCCGAGGGCGGCGGCCGGGCGGTTCATGGCGGCGGTGCGGCGGACGGCCACGGACGAGGACGGCGAGGGGGGAGTGCGGATAGAGCCGGTCGAAGGCAAGCCGAGGGATGCGGCGCGCCAGAACCGCCGGGCGGGCCCGCCGCCGCAGAAGCGCTACAAGGCGAAGCCGGCGCGCCGGGCCTGAGGGGCCTTGCCGAAACCGGGGGGGGCGAAGGGCCGCTGGCAGTAACCGCCCGCGGGGCCGATCCGAAGCTCGGGCGCGGCGCTCCCGGAGCCGGGCGCGGTACCCTGCGGCCGCGGCCCGCTTTCGCTTTTGAGGCTCCGGCGGAAATCCAGCTCGAGGCGGATCCCGGCCAGGACCAGCATGGCGATCGCGACCAAGGCGAGGAAGGCGACGGCGGGCATGGCCTAGCGCTCCCGCGGCTCGAGGCGGCGCCGGAAGCTGAACTCGGCGCAAAAGGCCTGGAGCGTGACCATCGTCCCCATCATCAGGCCGAGGGCGGCAATCCACAACATCGCGAATTCCTTCATCGCGGCGGCGGACCGAATGCCCGGCGCCATGGCCGCGGATCTAGTCCTGGATCGAGTCCGGATGATGTCGCGGCGGAGGCCTGTTTGTCGCAATTGTGGCGGCGGCGCGGGTGGCTCGGGGCGACTCTTCCGAGACAGTTGGAAGCGAACCTTGATCCAGGGGTTCAAATAGAGGAGTCTCGATGGAGTTGGCGCGCGCCCGTCGGGCAGACGCCGTGCCTTCGAAGCAACTGGATTGGAAAATGCGCCTCAATCGCCCGCTGCTGAAGCTGCCCATAGGCTTTTGCGCGGAAACGCTCGCCGCCGAAATCCGGGCGTTGCCCGAGTCGGCCTGGCTGCCTCACCCCAACAGAATTCCCGGCAACGACGCGGTTCCGCTGGTCACCCCCGGCGGCCGGATCACGGACCGGTTCGAAGGCCCGATGGCCCCGACCGAGCACCTTCTGAAGTGCCCGTCCATAACGCAGGCCATGGCGGAGATTGGCGGGGTCTGGGGCCGCAGCCGGCTGATGGGCTTAGGGCCGGGTGCTCAAGTCCCTGCTCACGTCGACATCAATTATTACTGGCGCACTCACCTGCGCATCCACATTCCGATCATTACGAACCCGGGGGTTCTATTCACCTGCGGCGAAGAAACCGTTCATATGGCGCCGGGCGAGGCCTGGGTGTTCGATTCCTTCCGAATGCACAATGTCCAAAACCGCGGGACCGAGAAGCGCATCCATCTGGTGCTGGATACCGTCCCGGGGGAAGAGCTCTGGAGCCTGATCGACGAGGCACAGGGCACCGGCGCACCGTCGACGCGGCCGGTGAAACGATCGGAGCCGGCCGAACGGCCAATCGACCGCCTCTTCTTCGAGCAGCTGAACACGCCCGGCGTCATGTCTCCGTGGGAGTTACGCTGCCACATCGCTTTCATTCGGGAGCTGGTGGTTCCACACGGACAGGTGGAGCCCGTCTTCAAGCGTCTGGATCGATTCGCGCAGGGCTGGGCGAGTGTCTGGGCACGATTCGGCGACAGCGGCGACGGCACCACGGAATATCAGCGCCTGATCGCTGAAGTTAAGCGCGATCTGCAGCCGTTGGGCGCAGCCGAACTGGTCCTTTCGAACGAGGTCCCGGTCAACGTTGCCCTGCAGGAAATGATCTTTGTCTTCGGCGGCGCGCGAGACTCGGGCGACAAGACCGTCCAGCCCGGTTCCGCGGGCGCGGCGCGAAGCGGCCAGGCGGAGGAGCCGCACGCGCGGGACAAGGTCATCTCCGCTGCCCCTGCCTTCACCACCCTCATCGAACGCCCGATCTTCGTCGTGAACACCCCCCGTTCCGGCTCGACCCTGCTCTTCCAGATGCTGATGCTGGCGCCGGGCGCCTATACCGTGCGCGGCGAAAGCCATCAGCTGATCGAGAGCGTCCCGGGCCTTCATCCCGAGGCGAAGGGGTGGAGTTCGAACCGCCTGACCGAAGCGGATGCGGACCCGGCGACCGTCGAAAAGCTGTCGGCCGTCTTCCACGCGGCTCTCAGGGACCGGGTCGGCCGCGAGGCCGCGGGACCGGTACGCATGATCGAGAAGACACCGAAGAACAGCTTGCGAGTGCCCTTCTTCAAGACCGCTTATCCCGATGCTTATTTCCTTTATCTCTACCGCGACGCGCGCCAGACGCTTTCCAGCATGATGGAGGCGTGGGCGTCCCGGAGGTTCCGCACCTACCCCGACCTGCCGGGCTGGCCCGGGGACTCCTGGTCCCTGTTGCTGGTGCCCGGGTGGCGAGAGCTGACCGGCCTCACCTTCCCCGAGATCGTCGCCCACCAATGGGCGACCACGACCAGGATACTCCTCGACGATCTCGAACAAGTGGCGCCGGAACGCGTGCGGGCGGTGTCCTTCGCCGAATTCCTCGACGATCCGCAGGCAACGATGCGAGCGCTTTGCACGTCGCTGGGCCTGCAGTGGGACCAGCTGCTGCCTCGCCGGCTGCCCCCCTCGCCGGCCGTGGTTTCCGCCCCGAGCCCGGATAAGTGGCGCCGGAACGAGCAGGTGATCGAGAGCGTCTGGCCGATCATGGAGGAACAGGATGCAAGGGCGCGCGCCTTTCTCGAGCGGATGGGATCCATGGCCGAGGCTTGAGCGCCGGTCCTCCTCCCAGGAGGAGGCTTCAGGGGCCCGCCTCACCGCCCTTCGGAGAGCCCCTGAGTCCGCCGGCTGACGACTTGCCCAGCAGGCGTGTCGCGAAGGCCATCGCGGTGCGCGGGCGTCTTATTGTCGCAATTCCGGCGACCGGACGCGCTCAGGCGCCGGATCGCCCGACCGCCTCGAGCTCGTCGAGCATCGCCTCGATCCGGTCGAGCGCCTCCCCCAGATCCGCGACCCGCCCCTCTTCTATGTCCGCGAGGCGACGCTTGACGGCGGCCCGCAGCTCACCGCGGCGGGCCTCGATCCCGTCGGTTGCAGCGAGGACAGAATTGGCGTCCGCGGGGGAGCCGGATTTAGGGAAATTGACCATTCCGCCGGACCTATCATCGACGAACCAGTATTCAAAATCAGCGAATTAGCAGGGGGCATCGGAGGAACGTCCCAACCGTGGCGATCGAGAGCCGGCGGCGCGAACGGCCTTGCTTCGGGCCTTGGGCGGAGACCGGTGAGGGGGCGTCTCTGCAGAAGAAATTCCGACGTAAAATGCATCGGCGGCCAGACAAGTCCGAATTCCCGAGCGAATCGAACGCTGTGCTCACCTGCTCGAAATCACGCCACGGTTTTATTTCGATAATCCATTTTGGATATGGTCTTAGGAGTCTTGCTATCACGGCGTCACCGTTAGTGGTAAATACGGGCAGCGATAATGCGGGGACTCGGCGCAGGAGTGGAAGCGGAGCGCTTTTCAAGCCCCCCATTGGCACTTCCTGGAGGCGGCCATGGCGAGCGACCCGGATCAGCAGGAACTGAACTTCGCGAAAAATTCGTGGGGCGGCATCGACGGGCAGCTTGGCCCGGCCATCGTCGCAGCGATCCGGCGGGCGCGAGGAATCGGCCTCGTCCCCACCATCTTCGAACGCAAGGCGCGCCCGACCAACGCACGGGCGGTCGCCGCGCTGCCGGCCGTGGCCCGCAAAGCGCTGAGCGATGCCGGTCACCACGCCGGGTCGCTGGCGGGGCTGCTGCTGAGCGACCTGGGGCAGGGGGCGTCGCGGCTGACCCTCGAGCATGTCGACCTGCTGCACCGTGAGGCGCTCAGCGCGACCTATCGCGGGACCGGGCTTCCGCGCTCGGCCGTGGCGAGGATGGTGGCGCTCCGCATGCCCGCCTGGGAGATGCTCGATTTCATCGAACCGTGCAGCGGTCTCGTGGCTCCTCGCCCCGGCACAGTCGCCTCCCTGCCGATAGACTGGCGCCGCGCCATCGACCGCGACCGGCTTATCGCGGGCCTTCGCAGGAACGGGAGCCCCTATCGCCCCACCCCGTTTCCGGTGCCGCAGCCCCGGCCGCAGCCGGGGCCGGACTGGCATGCGCCGTTCGGGGAGGACCGGCCGATCCGCTCGATCGAACGGGCGGTCGACCTGCTCGGCGCCGGCGACGTCAGGCCGTTCCTCGGCCAGCTTGGCGGGCAGGCCGGGCCCGCCGCCCCGTCATTTCCCGGATCCCTGCTTGCGACCGCCTACGGCCTGGCGATGAAGGGAGACAATCCCGGCGCCCTGCGGATCGCCGGGCTTGCGGCGTCGGGAAAGGACGACGGCAAGAGCGACTCGGCCTCGTACCAGCGCCTGGTCATCGCTCCGGCGTTCGCGGCCGCCGTGGCGGACGACAGCCGGACCGCCATCGCCGCGTCGCGAGCCGCGCTCAAGGGCACGACCGCGGGCACCGCCGCCCAGACCATCGCCCATCGCGCCGCCGTCCGAGCGGCGGCCAGCGAGGCGCGCCGGGCCCGCGCCGCGGCCAAGGGCGGGGGCGCCGGGCGCCGTGCGCGAAAGCGCGGCGCGGTCGAGGCGACGATCGGCGTCGCCACCGCCGAGCATCTGGAGGGCCTCGCCGCGCGCCCCGGCGCCGCGCTCGAGACGGCCGCGGCGATGCTGGACCTCTACCGCGCCTACGCGGCGGCGATGAACGGCATCTCCACCTCGCCCTCGACCCTTCGCCACGGCCGCCCCACCTTTCCGAGAGACGACCGCCCGAGCGCGTCCGACATCCTCCAGCGCGGCCCCAGCGCCTATCTCGGCGACCCGACGATCAGGCTGCACGCCTTCGACTCGTTCCTCCACCTCCACCGGCTCTGCGCGCGCGAACCCGCCTGCGGCGCGTGGAATCTTTTCCGGTTCGATTACCTGGCCGACGAAAGCCGCAAGCTGCTGGACGACCTCGCCCGGATCGACCAGCTTTCGGTCGAGCTGATCGAGATGCTCCGGGACGCCGCGGTCGAGCGGATCGGGGCGACCGACGCCTTCCGGCAGCAGCTGGCGGCCCTGCTCCAGCGGCTCGTCTCCGACATCAACGCCGCCGCGGGACGGCTGAGGGACACGGTGGCGGCGGCGGTCCCGCGGCTGCGCGAGCTCGGCGCCCTGCAGGCGATCTACGACCTTCTCAAAAACTGGCCGTGGCAGAATTGGGCGACCGTCATCGAGGCGATCGGCGCCGCCTTCGCCGCCGGAACCGATCCCGCGATCGCCGCGCGCGACGCCCTCGCCGCCCGCATGGGCGGGTCCCTTCAGAGCGCACTCAGCGGCGCGAAAAGTACGATCACCGGCGCACTCGGAGCAGTCGAAGCGCTCGTGAGCGAGCCCTTGTCCTCGAATGCCATGGCGACGCTGCGGGCCGAATTGAGCGTCGTCCTCACGCCGGAGGCGCTGACGCCCCTCGACCACGCGCTGGACGCCATCAAATTCGTAGCCGTCGCCCAGCCGATCCTCGACGAGATCGACGCGGCGGACGTGAGCGCCGAGATACCGGCATGGCTGCAGACTCTGCTTCTCGCCTACGTCGCCGCGCCGTTCGTCGCGGCCCTCGCCGTGGCCGCTCCCGCGATCATCCTGCGCCTCTTGGGAGTGGAGGTTCCCTTCGTCGGGGCGATCGCCGCGTCCGTGTGCGCCTTCCTCGTCACGGCGCTGGTGCAGCTCGGCGTGTCGCTGGTGCTCCAGCTGCTCGCCGGGCTTCTGTCCCGGACGCTCCAGATCACGGCGGAGGTGAATCGGCTGGTCAACCGCCTCGACGCGATCGGCAACGACCTCGTCGCATCGCTGGCGACGACGGCGATGATTCAATCGGCGCTCGACGCCCTGAACGCGCTTCTGGCCAGGCTCGACGACGCCTTTCCGCCCGAGATCAACAGCGCCCTTTCGGACGCGGTTCTCGCCGCCCGGACCGCGCTTCGCCTCGATCTCGGAACGGTGCTGAAGGCGGCGGAGGAATCCTTCTTCCGCGAGACGCTGGAGATCGTCGAGGTGCTGCCGCAGCTGGAAGATGCCTCGCCCTCCGGGATGCACGATCCAGGGCTCGGCTATTCCAACCGGCTCGCCGCCGCGCTCTCGCGCTTCGAGGCCGAGCGCATCCGGAGGATGACCGAGCCGGCGCAGGTGCTGACCCAGGTGCTCAGCCTCAGGCAGTTGCTCGCCGGCACGGCGGAGGAAATCGAGCAGGTGTTCGAGAAGACCCTGCTGAAGGCGGAGAACGTCCTCTCCTTCAACCTCGATTTCATCGACCTCGACCGGATAGCGCCCGGCCTGCACCGGCAGATGATCCGCGACGTCCAGCTGCAGATCGATTTCGACCTCGATTCGGTCGGCCTTCCGGTCGCGTCGCCCTCGGGCGCGCCGATCACGGCCGCCGACGCGGTTGCGGCGATCGTCGGCGAGAATAACGCTCTCGCCGGCGGCTTGTCCGACCCGGCTCTCGACGGCGCGGTGCCCGGGGGAGGGTTCAAGGGCCTGCCGGTGGTCGCCGGCCGGCTGCCGACCGGAATACCCGCTCTGCTCACCCACGGCGGGATCAGCACCTTCCGGATCAGGGGCCCGCAATCGATCGCGGAGGCGGCGGAAAGGGGCTCGAGGCTCGTCACCGGAGCGACCCTCGAGCCCGACCCCCAGGAGGAGCTCGCCTTCATGAAATGGTGGCGCCTCACCATCTGCGAGCCGCCCCAGAGTCATTTATTCTCGCATTTCCGGGTGCTTGAGGACGGTGTCCGCTTCTTCAACCCTGGCAAGGAGATACATCCTTTCGAGTTTCGAAGCGTGATCGGCAATTGGAGCCTCGAGATACCGGCGGTGAAGCTCGGCTTCGTCACCCCGAAGCTTCCGAAGATCCGCGACGTCCGGCTCATCTTCAGCACGATCGCCCGCTACGACCGGGACCTCGCCTCGGCCATCCGGCTGCCGCCGCTGGCCGTGCCGGTGAACGAGCCCGATCTCACTCGGGAAGACGACGTGCTCGACCTGCTCGCCGATCCGCAGTCCCTGCTCAACGCGAATCTCGCGAAGGTGGCGGCCCTGCTCGAGGACCTGCTCAAGTCGATGGGCGTGATCGCACAGCTGCCGGAGCTGATCTCGGGGCTGCGCGACCAGGTCGGGGCGCTCGGCTCGGCGGTGGAGACTCTCGGCCGGACCACCCAGGCCACGGCGGCCGCCGTCGGCGAAATGCAGGCGGAGATGGAAGCCGCGCTCGCCGCCACCAGGACCGAGCTCGCGGCCCGGGTCGCGAGCCTCGAGAGCGCCGTCGAGGGCGGGTTCGCGAGCCTCGGGGGCGACATCGGCTCGCTGGGCGAGAAGCTCGAGGATCTGGAAGCGATCTCGACGACCACGGCCGGGCTGATCAGCGGGCTTCCGAACGCCGGAGGAGCGGCTGCGCGCAAGCTTCGGATAATAACCTTTGCCACGACCGACGCTTCGATCCTGACCGGCGCACCCAAGGCGTGGACGGTGGACCAGGCGATGCTCGCCGGACGGGGCATCGACGGGGGCGCCACCGTCGCCTGGGTGGCGGTGACCGCGCTTCCGAGCGCCGGCTCGGCGGTCGGCGGGCTGATCCCCGGGACGACGGCCCCGTCCTGGCCTGCCGCGCCGGCCACGCTGAGCCTCGCACCCGCCTCGGGCGGGCCCGCGCGGTCGGCGCAGCTGGTCTTCGACAGCCCGACCGCGAGCGTCGACGGCGCGACGCTCGGGGGCGGATCGGCCCCGGTCAGCCCGCTCGGCACCTGGACCCTGGACTTGCCGCCGGGAATGCCGGCGCTTTCCGAAGCGGTGGTCGCCCTGTTCCTCGAGACCCTCTAGCCGCGGTCTTCTCGCGGGAGATACTTCGCCCCCCTTGACCCTCGCTACTCACAATCCTACATAGCGCCCACACCCCATCGTATCGGAACAGGACGCGCCGTCGCGCAGCGCGTTCAAAGCATTGATCGACAAGGGGTTTTCAAGACGCTGAAGCTGCGGTTCCAAAGGCAGGGACTCGCGGCTTTTTGCGTCTTCCGCGTCGGCCGCATCGGGCTTCGCCCTCGCTTTTCGAGGCGCGGAGCCAGCGACAACAGGTCCCGGCCCTCGCCGGGACGACGAGAAGGCGAGACACATCTTCATGGCGACCACCGCTCCCCGGGCCACCGAAAACCGCTCGATGGCATCCAAGCGAATCCGCAAGATCTTCGGCAACATCCACGAAGTCTCCGAAATGCCGAACCTCATCGAGGTTCAGCGCGAGAGCTACGAGCAGTTCCTCCGCTCCCGGCCCCAGGACAGCTATGTGTCCGGCCTGGAGAAGACCCTGCGCAGCGTGTTCCCGATCCGCGATTTCGCCGGCACCGCGGAGCTCGACTTCGTCCATTACGAGCTGGAAGAGCCGAAATACGACGTCGACGAGTGCCGCCAGCGCGGAATGACCTATGCGGCGCCGATGCGCGTGACGCTCCGGCTCATCGTCTTCGAGGTCGATCCCGACACCGAGACGCGCTCCGTCCTCGATATCAAGGAGCAGGACGTCTACATGGGCGACATGCCGCTGATGACGAAGAACGGCACGTTCATCGTCAACGGCACCGAGCGCGTCATCGTCTCGCAGATGCACCGCTCGCCGGGCGTCCTCTTCGACCATGACCGCGGCAAGACCCACGCCTCGGGCAAGTATCTCTTCGCCGCCCGGGTCATCCCGTACCGCGGTTCCTGGCTCGACTTCGAGTTCGACGCCAAGGACATCGTCAACGTCCGCATCGACCGCAAGCGCAAGCTGCCGGTGACGGCGCTTCTGCACGCGCTCGACATGTCGAGCGAGGAGATCCTCAACACCTTCTACGACCGGGTCACGTTCGTGCGCGGCAAGAACGGCTGGGCGATCCCCTTCGTCGCCGAGAACTGGCGCGGCCAGAAGCCGAGCTACGACGTCGTCGACGGCGACACCGGCGAGGTCGTGTTCGCGGCCGGAACCAAGATCACCCCGCGCGCCGCCAACAAGGCGGCCAAGGACGGTTTGAAGAACCTCGTCATCCCGACCGAGGAGATTTTCGGCCGCTACAGCGCCTACGACCTCGTCAACGACAAGACCGGCGAGATCTATGTCGAGGCGGGCGACGAGATCAGCGCCGAGAATCTGGAGCGCCTCGACCAGGCCGGTATCGACCGGATCGAGCTTCTCGACATCGACCATGTCAACACCGGCGCCTGGATCCGCAACACCCTGAAGGCCGACAAGTCGGAGGACCGCGACCAGGCCCTTGCCGACATCTACCGGGTCATGCGCCCCGGCGAGCCGCCGACCAAGGAGACCGCCGAGGCCCTGTTCGGCGGCCTGTTCTTCGATCCCGAGCGCTACGACCTCTCGGCCGTCGGCCGGGTCAAGCTCAACATGCGCCTCGACCTGCAGGTCGAGGACACGGTGACCACGCTCCGCAAGGAGGACATCGTCGCCGTCGTGAAGACCCTCGTCGACCTGAAGGACGGCAAGGGCGAGATCGACGACATCGACAATCTCGGCAACCGGCGCGTTCGCTCGGTCGGCGAGCTGCTCGAGAACCAGTACCGCGTCGGCCTGCTCCGCATGGAGCGCGCCGTGAAGGAGCGGATGAGCTCGGTCGACGTGTCGACCGTCATGCCCAACGACCTCATCAACGCCAAGCCGGCGGTGGCCGCCGTCCGCGAATTCTTCGGCTCCTCGCAGCTGTCGCAGTTCATGGACCAGACCAACCCGCTGTCCGAAGTGACCCACAAGCGCCGCGTCTCGGCGCTCGGGCCGGGCGGCCTCACCCGCGAGCGCGCGGGCTTCGAGGTCCGCGACGTCCACCCGACCCATTATGGCCGCATCTGCCCGATCGAGACTCCCGAAGGCCCGAACATCGGCCTGATCAACTCGCTCGCCAGCTTCAGCCGGGTCAACAAATACGGCTTCATCGAGACGCCCTACCGCAAGGTGGTGGACAACAAGGTGACCGACGACGTCGTCTATCTGTCGGCGATGGAAGAGGCCAAGCACACGATCGCCCAGGCGAATGCCGAGCTCGAGGCCGACAAGAGCTTCGGCGAGGACCTCGTCTCGGCGCGCCGGGCCGGCGACTTCCTGATGGCGCCGCGCGACCAGATCACTCTGATGGACGTCAGCCCCAAGCAGCTCGTCTCCGTCGCGGCCTCGCTCATCCCGTTCCTCGAGAACGATGACGCCAACCGCGCCCTGATGGGCTCGAACATGCAGCGCCAGGCGGTGCCGCTGATCCGCGCCGAGGCGCCGCTCGTCGGCACCGGCATGGAGGAGACGGTGGCCCGCGATTCCGGCGCCGCCATCGCCGCCCGCCGCACCGGCATCGTCGACCAGGTCGACGCCGCCCGAATCGTCGTGCGCGCGACCGGGGACGTCGATGCCGGCAAGTCCGGGGTCGACATCTACACCTTGATGAAGTTCCAGCGCTCGAACCAGAATACCTGCATCAACCAGCGTCCGCTGGTGAAGGTGGGCGACCTGGTCAATGCCGGCGACGTCATCGCCGACGGGCCCTCGACCGACATGGGCGAGCTGGCGCTGGGCCGGAACGTGCTGGTCGCCTTCATGCCCTGGAACGGCTACAATTTCGAGGATTCCATCCTCATCTCCGAGCGGATCGTGAAGGACGACGTCTTCACCTCGATCCACATCGAGGAGTTCGAGGTGATGGCCCGCGATACCAAGCTCGGGCCGGAGGACATCACCCGCGACATCCCGAACGTCGGCGAGGAAGCGCTGCGCAACCTCGACGAGGCGGGCATCGTCTATATCGGCGCCGAGGTCGAGCCGGGCGACATCCTGTGCGGCAAGATCACGCCTAAGGGCGAGAGCCCCATGACTCCGGAGGAGAAATTGCTCCGGGCGATCTTCGGCGAGAAGGCCTCGGACGTCCGCGACACCTCGCTTCGGCTTCCGCCGGGCGTGTCGGGCACGGTGGTCGAGGTCCGGGTGTTCAACCGCCACGGCATCGACATCGACGACCGCACCCGCGCCATCCAGGCGGAGGAGAAGGACCGCCTGAGGAAGGACGCCGACGACGAGCGCTCGATCCTGAAGCGCGCCACCTTCTCGAGGCTCCGCGAGATGCTGATCGGCCAGACCGCCACGGCGGCTCCGAAGGGCTTCAAGAAGGGCAGCGTCATCGATGCGGCCGGCCTCGAGGAGGTCGAGCGCTTCGAGTGGTGGAAGTTCGCGGTCAAGGACGACAAGGTCCAGGCCGATTTGGAAGCGGTGAAGGCCCAGTATGACGAGGCCGAGGCGGCTATCCGCCGCCGGCTCGAGGACCGCATCGAGAAGCTCGAGCGCGGCGACGAGCTGCCTCCGGGCGTCCTGAAGATGGTCAAGGTGTTCGTCGCGGTGAAGCGCAAGCTCCAGCCGGGCGACAAGATGGCCGGCCGTCACGGCAACAAGGGCGTCATCAGCCGGATCCTGCCCAACGAGGACATGCCGTTCCTCGAGGACGGGACCCCGGTCGACATCGTCCTCAATCCATTGGGCGTGCCGTCGCGAATGAATGTCGGACAGATTTTCGAGACCCATCTGGGCTGGGCCGCGCGCGGCCTCGGCAAGCAGATTTCGGAGATGCTGGAAGGCATTCGCGACCGCGGCGCGGCTTTCGAGGGCAAGGACGCCAAGGGAGTCCGCGAGAAGCTCAAGGACATCTATGGCGAGAATTACGACGCCCAGATCGATGCCCTGGGCGACGACGACCTGCACGAGCTGGCCTCGAACCTGGTCGGCGGCGTGCCGATGGGTACCCCGGTGTTCGACGGCGCCCGCGAGGCGGACGTGTCGGCGATGCTGGAGAAAGCGGGGCTCGACCAGTCGGGCCAGGTCACCCTGTTCGACGGCCGCACCGGCGATACGTTCGACCGCAAGGTGACCGTGGGCTACATCTACATGCTGAAGCTCCACCACCTCGTGGACGACAAGATCCACGCGCGCTCGATCGGCCCGTACAGCCTCGTCACCCAGCAGCCGCTGGGCGGCAAGGCGCAGTTCGGCGGCCAGAGGTTCGGCGAGATGGAGGTCTGGGCGCTCCAGGCCTACGGCGCCGCCTACACGCTTCAGGAGATGCTGACGGTGAAGTCGGACGACGTGATCGGCCGCACCAAGGTCTACGAGGCGATCGTCAAGGGCGACGACACGTTCGAGGCCGGAATCCCCGAGAGCTTCAACGTGCTGGTGAAGGAGATGCGTTCGCTCGGACTCAATGTCGAGCTGAACAGCGTCATCGACGCCGACGCGGACGGCTATGCGGAGGCCGCGGAGTAAGGCGTCACCCTGAACTTGGTTCAGGGTCCAGTTCTCCGCCCGCGAGGCGGCTCGGAACTGGATGCTGAAACAAGTCCAGCATGACGATGCGGGTACGAGATTGAATCCCCAGCCCTTCATTGGGCCCAGGAGTTAAGACATGAACGAACTGACCACTTTCGCCAATCCGGTCGCCAAGCCGGAGACGTTCGACCAGATCAAGATCGGGATCGCCTCTCCGGAGCGCATCCGTTCCTGGTCGTTCGGCGAGATCAAGAAGCCCGAGACCATCAACTACCGCACGTTCAAGCCGGAGCGCGACGGCCTGTTCTGCGCGCGCATCTTCGGTCCGATCAAGGATTACGAGTGCCTGTGCGGCAAGTACAAGCGCATGAAGTACAAGGGCATCGTCTGCGAGAAGTGCGGAGTCGAGGTCACCGTCTCGAAGGTCCGCCGCGAGCGCATGGGCCATATCGAGCTGGCGGCTCCGGTCGCCCACATCTGGTTTTTGAAGTCGCTGCCCTCGCGCATCGGCCTCCTGCTCGACATGCAGCTCAAGCAGCTCGAGCGGATCCTCTATTTCGAAAGCTACGTGGTCGTCGAGCCGGGCCTGACCCCGCTCGAGAAGTACCAGCTGCTGACCGAGGACGAGCTCCTTTCGGCGCAGGACGAATATGGCGAGGACGCCTTCTCCGCCGGCATCGGCGCCGAGGCGGTCAAGCAGATGCTGATCGACCTCGACCTCGAGGGCGAGCGCGAGGTGCTGCTGAAGGACCTGGCCGAGACCAAGTCGGAGCTCAAGCCCAAGAAGATCATCAAGCGGCTGAAGGTCGTCGAGAGCTTCCTCGAGTCGGGCAACCGGCCCGAGTGGATGATCCTCGACGTCGTCCCCGTGATCCCGCCCGAGCTCCGCCCGCTGGTGCCGCTCGACGGCGGCCGCTTCGCGACGTCGGACCTGAACGACCTCTACCGCCGCGTCATCAACCGCAACAACCGCCTGAAGCGGCTGATGGAGCTTCGCGCTCCCGACATCATCGTTCGCAACGAGAAGCGTATGCTCCAGGAGGCGGTCGACGCCCTGTTCGACAACGGCCGCCGCGGCCGCACGATCACCGGCGCCAACAAGCGTCCGCTGAAGTCGCTCTCCGACATGCTGAAGGGCAAGCAGGGCCGCTTCCGGCAGAATTTGCTCGGCAAGCGAGTCGACTATTCGGGCCGCTCCGTCATCGTCACCGGTCCGGAGCTGAAGCTGCACCAGTGCGGCCTGCCGAAGAAGATGGCGCTCGAGCTGTTCAAGCCGTTCATCTACTCGCGCCTCGACGCCAAGGGTCTGTCCATGACCCTGAAGCAGGCGAAGAAGTGGGTCGAGAAGGAGCGCAAGGAAGTCTGGGACATCCTCGACGAGGTGATCCGCGAGCATCCGGTGCTGCTGAACCGCGCGCCCACGCTCCACCGCCTCGGCATCCAGGCGTTCGAGCCGGTGCTGATCGAGGGCAAGGCGATCCAGCTCCATCCTTTGGTCTGCGCCGCGTTCAACGCCGACTTCGACGGCGACCAGATGGCGGTTCACGTGCCCCTGAGCCTCGAGGCTCAGCTGGAAGCGCGCGTCCTGATGATGTCCACGAACAACATCCTCTCGCCCGCCAACGGCAAGCCGATCATCGTTCCTTCCCAGGACATGGTGCTCGGCCTCTATTACCTTTCGCTGGAGCGCGAGGGGGAGCCGGGCGAGGGCATGATGATCTCCGACATGTCGGAGGTCCATCAGGCCTTGAACGCCGGCGCCGTCACCCTTCACTCGAAGATCATCAGCCGGGTCCCGCAGACCGATGAGCAGGGCCGCCAGTATATGAAGCGGTTCGAGACGACCCCAGGCCGGATGCTGCTCGGCGAGACCCTGCCGAAAAGCCACAAGGTGCCGTTCGAGACGGTCAACCGCCTGCTGACCAAGAAGGAGATCGGGGACGTCATCGACGTCGTCTATCGCCACACCGGCCAGAAGGAGACGGTGCTGTTCGCCGACGCCATCATGGGCCTCGGCTTCCGCCACGCCTTCAAGGCCGGAATCTCGTTCGGCAAGGACGACATGATCATCCCCGAGGAGAAGATCGGCCTGGTCGAGGACGCCCGTAACACCGTCAAGGATTACGAGCAGCAATATCAGGACGGCCTGATCACCCAGCAGGAGAAGTACAACAAGGTGATCGACGCCTGGTCGAGCTGCGGCGACAAGGTCGCCAATGCGATGATGGACAAGCTCAAGGCGCAGCCGAAGGGCGAGGATGGGCGAATGGCGCCGATCAACTCCATCTACATGATGGCCCACTCCGGCGCCCGCGGTTCGCAGGCGCAGATGAAGCAGCTTGCCGGAATGCGCGGCCTCATGGCCAAGCCGTCGGGCGAGATCATCGAGACTCCGATCATCTCGAACTTCAAGGAAGGCCTGACCGTCCTCGAATATTTCAACTCCACCCACGGCGCCCGCAAGGGCCTCGCGGACACGGCGCTCAAGACCGCCAATTCGGGCTACCTCACCCGCCGACTCGTCGACGTGTCGCAGGATTGCGTGATCGTCGAGGAGGATTGCGGAACCGAGAACGCGCTGGAGATGCGGGCGATCGTCCAGGGCGGCGCGGTCATCGCCTCGCTCGGCGACCGAATCCTCGGGCGGACGCCCGCGGAGGACATCGTCGACGACAAGTCGGGCGACCTGATCGCCAAGGAGGGCCACCTGATCGACGAGCCGCAGGCGCTGCGGATCGACGAGATCGGGGTCCAGGCGGTGCGCATCCGTTCGCCGCTGGTCTGCGAGAGCGAGCATGGCGTGTGCGGCAAGTGCTACGGGCGCGATCTGGCCCGCGGTACTCCGGTCAATATCGGCGAGGCGGTCGGGGTCATCGCGGCCCAGTCGATCGGCGAGCCGGGCACCCAGCTCACCATGCGGACCTTCCACATCGGCGGCGCCGCCCAGCTCAACGAGACCTCGAGCCTCGAGGCTTCGGTGGACGGAACGATCGAGCTTCGCGACCTGCCGACGATCATGGATCCCCGTGGCCGCCGGATCGCGATGTCGCGCTCGGGCGAGCTTGCGATCGTCGACATGGACGGCCGCGAGCGGGCGACCCACCGCATCCCCTACGGTGCGCACCTCATGGCCGACAACGGCCATATCGTCTCGAAGGGCGACCGGATCGCCGAGTGGGATCCGTTCATGATGCCGGTCATCACCGAGAAGGGCGGAATCGTGAAGTTCCAGGATCTGGTCGAGGGCAAGACGCTCACCGAGCAGACCGACGAAGCGACCGGAATCGCCCAGCGCGTGGTCACCGAATATCGCGGCTCGGCCCGCTCGAAGGAGGACCTGCGCCCGCGCATCACCCTCCTCGACGAGGAGAGCGGCGAGGCGGCCCGCTACATGCTGGCGCCGGGCGCGATGCTGTCGGTCGAGGAAGGCCAGCGCGTCGAGGGCGGCGAGGTTCTCGCCCGGGTCTCGCGCGAGGCGGCCAAGACCCGCGACATCACCGGCGGTCTGCCGCGGGTGGCGGAGCTGTTCGAGGCGCGCAAGCCCAAGGAGAATGCGATCATCGCCAAGGTCTCGGGCCGGGTCGCGTTCGGCAAGGATTACAAGGCCAAGCGCAAGATCGCGATCATCCCGGATGATGGCGGCGAGCCGGTCGAGTATCTGGTGCCGAAGTCGAAGGTCATCGACGTTCAGGAAGGCGACTTCGTCAAGCGCGGCGACAATTTGATCGGCGGCTCCCCGGATCCGCACGACATCCTGGAGGTGCTGGGCGTCGTGGCGCTTGCTGAATATCTCGTCTCGGAGATCCAGGAGGTCTATCGGCTCCAGGGCGTGAAGATCAACGACAAGCACATCGAGGTGATCGTCCGCCAGATGCTTCAGAAGGTCGAGATCACCGAGAGCGGGGATTCCACCCTTCTCGCCGGCGAGCAGATCGATCTGCAGGAGATGAACGAGATCAACGCCAAGCTGAAGGCGGGCAAGAAGCGCCTCGCCGAAGGCAAGCCGGTGCTTCTCGGAATCACCAAGGCGTCGCTGCAGACGCGAAGCTTCATCTCGGCCGCCTCCTTCCAGGAGACGACCCGGGTGCTCACCGAGGCTTCCGTCCAGGGCAAGATCGACACGCTCGACGGGCTCAAGGAGAATGTCATCGTCGGCCGCCTCATCCCGGCGGGTACCGGCGCGGGCATGAACCGGATGCGCATCGCGGCCACCAGCCGCGACGCCGCCCTGCGCGCCCAGCACCGCAAGCTGCAGGAGTCGCTGATCGCGGCCAATTCTGCGGCCGAGGAGCATGCGGCCGAGCTCGCCCAGGGCCCCGAAGCGGCGATCGGCGACGATCCGCTCGCGGCGGTGGCCCCGGAAGGCCACGGCACCGACGCGGACGCCGGCGAGTATCTGCAGAGCTAGGCTTTGCGGCAGTATGAGTAACGGGCGGCCCGCCGGAGTGATTCGGCGGGCCGTTTCGTTTAGGGAGATTGCATGAAACTCGCTTTCACCCTGTTCCTGGTCGCGCTGATGATCCTGCCGGCCGTTGCGGTGGCCGGATACCGGTTCAGGCGGGCGCTGAGGGAGCGGGACGAGCAGAAGGATCCCCCTCCCTGAAAGGGAGGGGTGAGGGGTGGGTAGGCGAGCGCAGCGAGACTCACTGCTGACTCCGAGTTTCTGCCGCCTTCGGCGGACCCACCCCCAGCCCCTCCCTTGCAGGGAGGGGAGTCAGAAGGCGGAAGCGGTCAACTCCGTGTCCGCATGCTTCCACGCCTCGGTCAACCGCGCCTTCACCGCGTCGGCCTTCTTCCCCTGGGCTTCCAGCGCCTTCGCCAGCCCATGAAGGGCCCAGCCGTTGCTCGGGTTGCGCTTGAGGTCCTCGCGATAGACCGCCTCGGCTTCCGCCGGGCGCTTCGCGTCGAGCAAGGCGGCGCCGAGCAGGTGCCTCACCGGGAAGAATTCGTCGGACGGCTCGTTATAGGCGAGCCTGTCCTCCTTCGCCACGGCCTCGCGCAGGGCGATCCGGGCGGCGCCCGACCGCCCCTCGGCGAGGGCGATCCGAGCGCGAGCCTTGAGCGCTCCGATCTCGTAGAGCGGCCTGGCCTTGTTCTGGCCCTGGGTCGCCTCGTCGGGTACCGCGGCGATGGCCCGGTCCAGCTCCGGCAGTAGCGCCTTCGCTTCCGCCACCCGGCCTTTCGCGGCGAGCGCCGCCGCCCGGGCCTGAAGCCAGGCGATGGTGAGGCCGGCGAGCTTCGCGTCGGGCTTCGGCTCGGCGAGGATGTCGTCCCACAGGCCGAAGCGGGCCATGCCGTCATAGAGATAGCCGATCGACCAGTCGAGGCCGGGCATGGCGAGCAGCATCGAGTCCGGGACCGCCGCGCGGGCGTCGCGGAGCGCCTTCACGGTCTCGGCCCGGCGCCCCTCCATCGCCGCCGAATAAGCGAGGAACTGGTAATTGTGGATGAGGTACATCGGATAATAATCGGGCGGGGCCGTCAGCTTCAGATAGGCGACGTCGGCTGCGGCGCCCTTCCTGTTGGCCTCGGCGGAATCCTCGTAGCGGCCGACGCGCTGGAAGATGTGGGCGGGCATGTGCTCGAGATGGCCGGCCGCCGGCATCATCCCGACCAGCACCTCCGCCGAGGGGATCGCCTGCGCCGGGTCGAGCGACGCTTCGACGGCGTGGATCCAATAATGATTGGCCCCGGGATGCTTCGGGTCCGTGGCCAGCACCTTCCTGAGGGCGGCGAGGATCGCCGGAGTCCCCGGGCCGGGCTTGCCGTCGGCGCTCCACAGCTTCCACGGGTTGGTGTTCATCAGCCCCTCGGCGAGCATCGTCTGCACGTCCATATCGTCCGGGAAGCGGCGGGCGACGTCCTCCATCGCCGTCACATAGGCGGCGAGCAGTGGCGCGCTGTTGGACGGATCGAGGGGCGTTGGGCCGCTGAAGCGCTTCGCCAGAGCGGCGATCAGCGCCTGCTCGACCGGAGTGGCCGCCGCCGCATTCGCCTGCGCCTTGCCGAGCGCCTCCCAGCCGGCCCGGGCGCGGGGCTCCGCCATCAGCGGCATGTTGTAATTGGGCCCGAGGGTGAGGGCGACTCCCCAGAAGCAGGAGGCGCATTTGGGATCGAGCTCGGCCGCCCTGGCGAAGGAGCGAGTGGCCTCGTCATGGTTGAACGCCCAGACGAAGCGCATGCCCTGGTCGAAATAGCGCTGGGCTTCAGGCGAGGCGGTGGTGATCTCGCGGTGGAAGGCGCCGAGGCCCTCGAAGAGCTGAGCGCCCTTCGCCCAGTCGGCGACGGTGGAGCGCGGCGCCGGGGCGTGGCCTTCGTGCTGGGCGAAGGCGGGCGCGGCGAGCGCGAGCGCGGCTAACGGAATGAGAAGGATCGGCTTCATGTCCCTGCACCCCCATGCCAGCGGGAGGCGGCAGCTTACTCCTGGCGGACGCACTGCTCAACCTCCCCTCCCTGCAAGGGAGGGGTCGGGGGTGGGTCCGCCGAAGGCGGCCGAACCTCCGAATCAGCAAAAAGTCTCGCTTCGCTCGCCTACCCACCCCCTTGCCCCTCCCTTTCAGGGAGGGGAGGTTGGCCTGCCGGTCGCAAGCGTCTAACGCCCGCCCGATGGACTCGACCGGCCTTCGCATCGCCCTGTTCAGCGGCAATTACAATTACATCCGCGACGGGGCCAATCAGGCGCTCAACCGGCTGGTCGAATATCTGCTCCGGCAGGGCGCGGCGGTCAGGATCTACTCGCCGACTGTCGCCGAGCCGGCCTTTCCGCCCAACGGCGAGGTGGTCCATATCCCGAGCCTGTCGATACCGCGGCGCAAGGAATACAAGTTCCCGTTCATGCTTCCGCCGCGGGTGCGCCGCGACATAAGGGCGTTCCGGCCCAACATCTTCCATGTCGCCAGCCCCGACATGCTCGGCCATCGCGCGGTCAGCCTCGCGCATCGGATGGACGTCCCCGTCGTCGCCTCGGTCCACACCCGCTTCGAGACCTATTTCCGCTATTACGGCCTCGCCATCCTCGAGCCGGTGATGGAGGCGATATTGCGCCGCTTCTATCGCCGATGCGACGCCATCTTCGCCCCCTCCGACTCGATGGCACAGCTGCTTCGCGAGCAGCGCATGAGCTACAATGTCGGCATCTGGACCCGCGGCATCGACCGCGAGATCTTCAATCCCCGGCAGCGCGACATGGCCTGGCGCCGCCGCCTGGGGATCAAGGACGACGAGCCGGTGATCGGCTTCATCGGGCGGCTGGTGATGGAGAAGGGGCTCGACGTCTTCGCCGAGACGATCGACTGCCTCGAGCAGCGCCAGGTGCGCCACAAGGTGCTGGTGGTGGGCGAGGGCCCGGCCCAGGACTGGTTCGAGCGGCGGCTGCCGGACGCCGTGTTCGCGGGCTTCCAGGAGGGGCCGGAGCTGGGCCGCGCCGTCGCCTCGATGGACATGCTGTTCAATCCCTCGGTGACCGAGACGTTCGGCAACGTCACGCTTGAGGCGATGGCGGCGGGTCTGCCGGTGGTGGCGGCGATCGCCACCGGAAGCCAGAGCCTGGTCGACGACCGGGTCACCGGCCGGCTCATCCGCGCCGGAGCGATCGAAAGCTTCGCCGCCGCCCTCGAAGCCTATTGCCGCGATCCCCAGCTTCGCCGGTCGGCCGGCAAGGCGGGCTGCGAGGCCAGCCTCCGCTACGGCTGGGACCAGGTGAACCAGGCCCTGGTCGACGCCTACATTAGGATCGTGCGCCAGCGCCGCGGCGGAGGGCGGCGGCCGTCCGACAGCCCGGTGCCCTGACCCGGATCCTCGCGGGAGGAATCGAGGGGCGCCCGGCACCCACTGTTCTTTCGCCCCGGGCGATTCCGGCGCGGCCTGGGCTTGCCGATGGCGCCGGGCACGATATTGGGCTGGCGAGTTTCTCGAGCGGGGGTGCCGGTGAAGCAATATTGGAAGGCGATCGTCGTCGTGCTGGTGGTGCTGGGCGGGCTCGTCTGGCTCGTCGTCGACTCGATGCAGGAGAGGGCGGCGATGACGCAGGCCGCGACGGCGACGATCACCCGGGTCGAGTTCGACCCGGACGAGGAGAGCAGCAGCCTCGACGAGACCGACATCGACTATGTCTTCGCCGCCAACGGGCAGCAGGTGACGGCTTCGACGTCGCTGCCGGGCGACCGGGTGAAGGATTATCCGGTCGGCCGCAAGGTGGCCATCTGCTACCAGCCGGGAGAGCCCGCGACGTCGCGGATCAACACCGGCAGCGCGCCCTGCGGGGCCTAGAGTCAGGCTCTCGCCCGGCCGTGGTCATGGATTCCGGCCTTCGCCGGAATGACGGGAGCGGGCCGGAACGCGATTCCGGCGCGCCGGTTGTTGGCGCGAGAGGAGTCAGGATGGCCGACTTCGCCGCCGAGCGCGAGACCATGGTCCGGCAGCAGATCGCCGGGCGGGGGATAAGGGGGCCGCGGCTGCTCGACGCGTTCCGGGCGGTGCCGCGCGAGCAGTTCGTTCCCGAGGACGTGCGAGAGCTCGCCTATGAGGACGGGCCGCTGCCGATCGAGGCCGGCCAGACCATCTCCCAGCCTTATATCGTCGCCCTCATGATCGACGCCGCCGAGGTCTCGCCGGGGGACAAGGTGCTCGAGATCGGCGCCGGCTCGGGCTACGCGGCGGCGGTGACGGGGCGAATAGCCGCCGAGGTGATCGCGATCGAGCGCCATTCGGAGCTGGCCGGGCTGGCCCGGGCGAGAATGGAGCGGCTCGGCTACGACAATGTCCGGATCGTGGAGGGTGACGGCACCGGCGGCCTCCCCGGCGAGGCGCCGTTCGAGGCGATATTGTGCGCGGCCAGCGGCAGCCATGTGCCCGAAGCCCTGCGTCTCCAGCTTTCGACGGGAGGAGTGCTGGTGATGCCGCTGGGCGAGCCCGACAGCGTGCAGAGGCTGGTCAAGGTCACCCGCCGCGGCGGCGACCGTTTCGAGCAGGAGGATCTGGGGCCGGTCCGTTTCGTGCCCCTGATCGGCGCCCACGGCTGGGCCGAGCCCGGAGGAGAGAGCGAATGTCCGTCCCGCAGATGATCGCCGCCGCCGCGGAGCCGCTGCCCGAGCCCGAGGATCCCGCCTTCGCCGGCGCCTTCGACCGCTTCGGGAGCGCCCGGGTGGTTCTGCTCGGCGAGGCCAGCCACGGCACCTCTGAATTCTACCGCGCGCGGGCCGCGATCACCCGGCGGCTGATCGAGCGGCACGGCTTCAACATTGTCGCGGTCGAGGCCGACTGGCCCGACGCCGCCAGCATCGACCGCTTCGTCCGCCACCGCCCGCGCCGCGAGGGGGAGGAAGCCGCCTTCCAGCGCTTCCCGACCTGGATGTGGCGCAACCGCGAGGTCGACGCCTTCGTGCGCTGGCTTCGGGCGCATAATGAAGGGCGGCCGCACGAGGCGATGGCCGGCTTCTACGGGCTCGACCTGTACAATCTCGGCGCCTCGATCCGGGCGGTGATCGACTTCCTCGAGGAGGCGGACCCGGAGACCGCGAAGGTGGCGCGAGAGCGCTACGGCTGTCTGGCGCCCTGGAGCCGGGACCCGGCCGCCTACGGACGCCTCGCCGTCACCCAGGGTTTCGCTTTCTGCGAGGTTGGCGCGGTCCAGATGCTCAAGGACCTGATGCAGCGGCGGATGGACTGCCTCTCGCCGGAATGCGACGAATGGCTCGACGCCGCCGCCAACGCCCGGCTGATCAAGAATGCCGAGCAATATTACCGGGTGATGTATTACGGCTCCGCCGAGAGCTGGAATCTGCGCGACACGCACATGTTCGAGACTCTCTGCCAGCTTCTCGAAGCCAAAGGGCCGGATTCCAAGGCGGTGGTCTGGGCGCATAACAGCCATATCGGCAATGCCGCCCATACCGAGATGGGCCAGGTGCGCGAGGAGCTCAATATCGGGCAGCTCGTCAAGGAGAGGTTCGGCCATCGGGCGCGGCTGATCGGCTTCGGCACCCACACCGGCACGGTCGCGGCGGCGGACGACTGGGACGAGCCGATGGAGGTCAAGACGGTCCGGCCGTCGCTGCCGGAAAGCTACGAGCGGCTGTGCCACGACAGCGGGGTCGGGCGCTTCCTCCTCGACCTTCGCGAGGGCGTAAACGAAGACGCCGTCGAAGCCTTGCTGGAGCCGCGGCTGGAGCGTTTCATCGGAGTCATCTATCGCCCCGAGACGGAACGCTGGAGCCACTATGCGCAAGCGGTGCTGCCCAACCAGTTCGACGCCTGGATTTGGTTCGACGAGACCGAGGCGGTGACTCCGCTGCCCGGGGCCGAGGAGGCGCCGGCCGGAGAGGACGAGACCTATCCGTTCGGCTTGTAAATCCTCCCCAGGCTCCGCACGGGGAGGACAAGGGGTTTCAATCCGCACCCCGGCCCCCCAAGTGCCTCCCCGATGAAACCCGACCTGGCCATTCTCTACGAGCACCCCTCCTGGTTCGAGCCGCTGTTCGCCGCGCTCGAACGGCGGGGAATCGGCCATGAGGCGATCCGCCTCTCCGACCACGGCTTCGACCCCGCCTCCGCGGATATTCCCGCTCCGGTCGTATTGAGCCGGGTCGCCATGTCGAGCTTCCTGCGCGAGGCGGAGCACGGCATCTTCTATGCCGAGGCCCTGCTCGCCCACTGGGGGGCGAACGGGGCGCGGGTGCTGAACGGAGCGGAGGTCATCGCGATCGATTCCTCCAAGGCGCGCCAGCTGTCGCTCATTTCCAGGCTGGGCTACCGGGTGCCCGGGACTCGGGTCGTGCATCGCCGCCAGGACCTGCTCGCGGCGGCTCGGCCGATGCGCTGGCCGCTGCTGGTCAAGGCGAATATCGGCGGCTCGGGCGCCGGCATCGTCCGCTACGGAAGCGAAGACGAGCTGGCGGCCTCGGTCGCCGACGGCACGGTGCCGGAGAGCGTCGATTCCGTCCTGCTCGTCCAGGACTACGTTCCGGCCCGGGGCGGGACGATCACCCGGGTCGAGACCCTGGGCGGCAGGTTTCTCTACGCGATCGAGGTGGAGAGCGGCGGCGACAGCTTCGACCTGTGCCCGGCCGATGCCTGCCTCGCCCAGCCGGGGCGGGCGGCGGTGCGGATGACGGCGGCGACTCCGCCGGCCGACCTGATCGAGGCGGCGGAACGGATCGCGCAAGCGGCCGGGCTCGACGTCGGCGGAGTCGAATATCTGATCGACGACCGCGACGGCACGCCGCTTTTCTACGACATCAACGCGCTTTCGAACTTCGTCGCGAAGCCGCTGGACGTGCTCGGCTGGGACCCGCACGACCGGCTCGTCGACTTCCTCGAGGCCGCAATCCGGGAGACAAGATAAGATGCGGTTCGGTTACTGGATGCCGGTCTTCGGCGGCTGGCTCCGCAATATCGAAGACGAGGGCATGGAGGCGAGCTGGGATTATGTCCGGCGCCTCACGCTTCGAAGCGAGGAGACGGGCTGGGATTTGAGCCTGATCGCCGAACTGAACCTCAACGACATCAAGGGCGTGGAGGAGCCCGCGCTCGACGCCTGGTCGACGGCGGCGGCGCTGGCGGCGGTGACCGAGCGGATCGAGCTGATGGTCGCGGTGAGGCCCAATTTCCACCAGCCGGCCCTGTTCGCCAAGCAGGCCGCGAATATCGACAATATCAGCGGCGGGCGGCTTTCGCTGAACGTCGTCTCCTCCTGGTGGGCGGACGAGGCGATCCAATACGGCCTTCAGTTCGACCAGCATGACGACCGCTATGCCCGGACCCGGGAGTGGCTGGACGTGGTCGACGGGCTGTGGACCGAGAAGCGCTTCACCTATGAAGGCGAGCGCTACCGGCTGAAGGACGCGATCTGCGAGCCCAAGCCGGTGAGAAGGCCCCGCCCGACAATCTATGCCGGCGGCGAGAGCGAGGCGGCCAAGGCGATGATCGCCGGGCAGTGCGACGCCTATGTGATGCACGGCGACCCGGTGGAGGCGGTTGCCGCCAAGATCGCCGGCATGGCGGAGCGGCGGGAGCGCGCCGGGGCGCCGCCGATGCGCTATGGCATGGCGGCTTATGCGATCGTCCGCGACAGCGAGTCCGAGGCGAAACGGGAGCTGGAGCGGATCACCGCGCTTCCGCCCGAGCCGCCCAGGGGCTTCGACAATTTCGACCAATGGCTGTCGGGGACTCAGCTCGAGCGCGAGCTCAAGCTTCAGGAATATTCGGTCTCGAACCGCGGTCTCAGGCCCAATCTGGTCGGGACGCCCGAGCAGCTGCGGGAGCGGATCGGGGCGTATGAGGCGGCAGGGGTCGATCTGCTCCTCCTCCAGATGAGCCCTCAGGCCGAAGAGATGGATCGCTTCGCCGATCAGGTGATCGCGCCTATGAAGGCGGCTTAAGGAGAGAGCGGATGGACGGCGAGGTCAGGAACAACGAGGCGGCGCACCGCTACGAGCTCGAGGTGGAGGGCCAGCTCGCCATCGCCGAATATCGGCTTCGGCCCGATCGCATCACCTTCACCCATACCGAGGTGCCGGACGCGCTGGAGGGCCGGGGGATCGGCTCGCGGCTGATCAAGTCCGCGCTCGACGACGCCCGGGCGCGGGGTCTGAAGGTGGTCCCGGCCTGCCCGTTCGTGAAGCATTATATGGACAAGCACCCGGAGACCGGGGATTTGATGGCCTAGACGAGGGCGTCAGAAAGCCGAACGGACGCCCATGACGACGCTCTTCGTCTCCGGATCCTCCCCCTCTTCGCGGGTCAGGCGGGCGGTGCGGCCGAGGTCCCGGGACCAGCTCAGGCCGACATAGGGGGCGAAGGCTTCCTTGATCTCGTAGCGCAGGCGCAGGCCCGCCTCGGCATAGCCCAAGCCCCGGCCGAGGCCGAGCTCGGGCACGTCCTCGCCATAATAATCCAGCTCGGCGCTCGGCTGGAGGACGAAGTTCCCGGCGAGCGGCTGGTTGTAATAGCCGGCGAGACGGGCGCTCAGCTCGCCTTTGTGGGAGACATAGCCGAAGGCCCCGAACCACAGGGCCTCGCCCCCCTTATATTCGGCGTCATATTGGGCGGCGAGCACCGCGTAGCCGCGGCGCGGGCGCGGCTGCACGTCGTAGCGGATGCCGGCATTGAGGTCCCAGCCGCCGCCGACATGATAGGCGTAGAGGGCGTTCAGCTCGACATAGTCCGGCCCGCCCAAGGCCGGTCCTTCGCCGCTGGTGCCGAGCCAGAGCCGGTGGCGGTCGCCGCCGATGAGGGCGGAGAAATCCCAGGCATAGCCGTCCCGCCCGCGCTGGGCGGCATATTCGAAGCGGTCGAGCAGCCCCCATTGCAGCCATTTGCGCCGGGCCGGAGGGTCTGTCGGATCCGCCGGCGCGTCCGGAGCGTCCACCGCCTGGTAGTCGAGCCGGGCCGGCTCGGCGAGCCGGTCGTCCGACACCGGCCGATAGTCGAGCCGCTGCGCGGCGGCCGGAGCGGCGAGCGACGCAATGAGGAGCAGGGCCGGGCGGACGGGAAGATCCATAGGCTTGCCCTAGCGCCGGAGGGTTAAAGGCCGCTTAGGGCCGGAACACCGCGATCATCGGACCGAGGGAGGAATAAGCGTCCCTTCGGCCGGCGCCCGGATCCCAGAGGCTGGAGACGGTGCCGTCGAGGTAGAGGGCGTCGGTGCAGCCGAGCTCGTCGCGGAACAGGCGGGCGAATCGGCCGAACGAAACCCCTTCCTCGCTGATCGCGAACCAGGCGGTGCCGGGCCCGGCGACTCCCACGCCGTTTCGCACCAGGCGCGACGGTCCGTCGGCGTCGAAGCGGGGATGGAGCCTGCCGCCGATGAGAAGCATCGGCCCCGACTGGGTGGCCCACCGCACCGGTCGCGCCGCCTTCGCGAACGCGCGGCTCGGCGTGACCGAGACCCGCCCGCGATCGTCGACCGCGAAGACGCCATTGGGGTGGAGGTGGAAATTGCCGGGGCCGGAGCGAAGGTTGACGCGATGTCGCCGGACCCCGTTCTCGACATAGAGGCCGATCGGGCGGCCCTGCTCGTCATACATGCCCGCGTTCATCGCGAAGCGCAACCCGCGGGCCTCGCCGCCGAGCCGGGCCTCCAGCGCCTCGAAGCTGCGCAGCGGCTCCGACCCTCCATCGAGGAACAGGGCGAGACGGTCCCGGCCGGGCTCGTAGCGGCAGACGGTGAAGCGGCTGCCCTCGAAGCGGCGCTGCTCGCACGCCGGAGCCGCGGCGGTGGCGGCGGAGAGGTCCGGCGGCGCGCGTGGCTCTTCCTCGGCCCGGCACCCGGCCAGCAACGCGGCCGCCAGGAGAAGGCTAGAGCGAATAGCCGCCGTCGCTGACCAGGCAGGCCCCGGTCATGAACGCCGAGTCGTCGGAGAGGAGGAAGGCGATCTGGGCGGCGATCTCGCCGGGCTTGGCGTAGCGGCCGAGCGGGGTCGCCATTTCGGCCATCGCCTTGAAGGCGGCCTCCTCGCCGTCCTTCGCCACCATAGCCGCGAAGAAGGGCACGGCTTGCCAGATCGGCGTTTCGACGCCGCCGGGCGCGATCGAATTGACACGAATCCCGAGGGCCGCGCCTTCCTTGGCGGCGATTCGGGCGAGATGGATCACGGCCGCCTTCGAGGCGCCGTAAGCGGCGATCCCAGGCTCCGCCTTGACGCCGGCCGCCGAGGCGGTGAGGACGACGGCGCCGCCGGTGTCGCGCATCGCCTTCATGGCCGCCTGCAGCGTGAGGAACACGCCGTCGAGGTTGATCGACATGACCCGCCGCCAGTCGGCGAAGCTCGTCTCGGTGATCGGTCCGCCGGCGCCGACGCCGGCGTTGATCACGGCATGGGTGAGGCCGGTCAGGTCCTCGCGTTCCCAGAGGCTCTCGTCGGCGACGTCCCCGATCCGGATCTGGCGCTCGCAAGGCAGGGTGAAGGCGAAGTCGCGAAGCCTGTCCTCGTCCCGGTCCATCAGGATGAGCTTGCGCGCCCCGGCTTCGGCGAGGCGGGTGGCGGTGGCGGCGCCGATGCCGGAAGCGGCGCCGGTGATGAGGACGATGGCGTTGGCGAAGGAGGACATGATGGGAGACTAGCCGCTCTTTCCCCTCCCTGAAAGGGAGGGGTTAGGGGGTGGGTAGGCGAGCGAAGCGAGACTTTTCCGGGGCTGGAGTTTCGGCCGCCTTCGGCGGGCCCACCCCCGGCCCCTCCCTTCCAGGGAGGGGAGTTACGCCGCGTCGCCGATGCCGAGCTCGCCGAGCTTTCGGTAGAGGGTCGATCGTCCGATCCCCAGCCGCCGCGCCACTTCGGTCATCCGGCCGCGATAGTGGCCGATGGCGAGGCGGATGACGTCGGCCTCGATCGCCTCCAGCGACCGCAGGTTGCCGTCCGGATCGTAGAGGGTGATTCCGGGGCCGTTGGACAGGGCCGCCTGCTGCGAGGCGCCGTTGAGCGCGGGACGGTGGAAGTCGCTGGCCCGGCGCGAAAGCGTCGATTCCTGGGCGATCTGGGGGAAGTCGGCGGCGGTGAGCGCGTTGCCGTCGCACAGCACCGCGGCGCGGAAGAGGGCGTTCTGGAGCTGGCGGACATTGCCCGGCCAGCCGTAGCGCATCAGCACCTCGAGCCCGTCGTCGGTGATCGAGAGATGGCGCATGCCCGGCTGCTCGGCGATCCGGGCGAGGAGGTGGCGGGCGAGCGGCGGGATGTCGCTGGCGCGGTCCCGCAGCGGCGGGATCGGCACGTGGACGACGTTGAGCCGGTAATAAAGGTCCTCGCGGAACCGGCCCCGGGCGACTTCCTCGGCGAGGCGCCGGTTGGTCGCCGCGATGATCCTGACATCGACCATGTGGATGGCGCGGCCGCCGATGCGCTGGATCTCGCCGGTTTCGAGCGCCCGAAGCAATTTGACCTGAGTGTCGAGCGGAAGCTCGCCGATCTCGTCGAGGAAGAGGGTCGAGCCGTCGGCATCCTCGAAGCGGCCGACATGGCGGTCGAAAGCGCCGGTGAAGGCGCCCTTCTCGTGGCCGAACAGCACGGATTCGACCAAATTCTCCGGGATCGCGCCGCAATTGACGGTGACCATCGGCTTGCGGCCGCGCGGGGAGGCGGTGTGGATCGCCTGGGCGATGACCTCCTTGCCCGAGCCGCTCTCGCCCTCGATCAGCACCGAGACCCGGGCGCGGGCGGCCTTGGCGGCGACCGCCAGGGCCGAGCGGAAGGGCGGCGCCGAGCCGACGATCTCCTCGAAAGCGAGCGGCCGGTTGGAAATCTTCTCGGAAAGCGGGCGAAGCTCGCCGCCGCCGCGCTGCCGGCGGTCGGTGGCGGCGTTCAGCGCCGCGAGCATCGAATCGGGGGCGATCGGCTTGACCAGGAAATCGTGGGCGCCGGCGCGCATCGCCTCGACGGCGACGGCGACGGAGGTCTGGGCGGTCATGACGAGCAGAGGCAGATCGGGGCGCATGGCGCGAATCTGCTCGATGACCCCGGTGCCGTCGGGCCCGGGCAGCCAATGGTCGAGCAGGATGGCGTCGACCGGAGGTCCGTCGATCTCCGAGAGGATCTTGGCCGCCGCGTCGATGTCGGGCGCGCCGCGCACCCACCAGCCGGCGCGGGCGCCGATGGCGGTGACGAGACGCCGCTGGGCGGGCTCATCGTCGATCAGCAGCAGGCATCGCGTCGGGTCCGGCCGCATCTTCACTCCCCATGGCTCCGTGAGGAGGCTCTAGAGCCTTCAGGTAAAGTTCGGCTTAATCAGGGCTTCAACGGCTGGCGCTCCGGCGCTAGAAGGGCGCCGGCCAGGTACAGGGAAATGAAAAAAATGGCGGCGGAAGGCGAGATCGACAAGGAAATCATCACCCACCGCAAGGGTTATGACGGGTTCATATTCCTGATGAAGTGGGGCGCGATCATCTCGATCGTCCTCGGCCTCATCGTCGTCCTGCTGATCCGCGAATAGAAACGCGGTGAAGCTGGCGATCCTGAAGGAGACCGCGGACGCCGAGCGCAGGGTCGCGGCGACCCCGGAGACGGTGAAGAAATTCGCCGCGCTGGGAGCCGAGGTCGCGATCGAGGCGGGGGCGGGCCGGTCGGCTTCCATCGCCGATTCCGATTACGAGGCCGCCGGCGCCACCGTCGGCCCGCGCGAGGCGGCGCTCGCCGGCGCCGATGCGGTCCTGGGCGTTCAGGGCCCGGACGCGGCGGCCTTGGGCGGGGCCAAGCCCGGTGCTCTCGTCGTCGCCATGCTCGATCCTTTCCGCCAGCGCGAGCGGGTCGACGCTTATGCCGCGGCGGGGCTCGAGGCGCTGGCGATGGAGCTGATGCCGCGCATCACCCGAGCCCAGTCGATGGACGTCCTCTCCAGCCAGGCCAATCTCGCCGGCTACAAGGCCGTGCTCGACGCCGCCGCCGAATATGGCCGGGCCTTCCCGATGATGATGACCGCGGCAGGCACCATCCCCGCGGCCAGGATCTTCGTGATGGGCGTCGGGGTCGCGGGCCTGCAGGCGATCGCCACCGCCCGCCGCCTCGGCGCCGTGGTCTCGGCCACCGACGTCCGCGCCGCCACCAAGGAGCAGATCGAGAGCCTCGGCGCCAAGGCCGTGTTCGTCGAGAAGGTGGCGGGAATAGAGGGCGAGGGCGCCGGCGGCTATGCGACCGAGATGTCGGACGAATATAAGGCCGCGCAGGCCGAGCTCGTCTCCAGCCATATCGCCAAGCAGGACATCGTCATCACCACCGCCCTCATTCCGGGCCGGCCGGCGCCGCGGCTGATCAGCGACGCGCAGCTGGCGACGATGCGGCCGGGAAGCGTCGTCGTCGACCTCGCCGTCGAGCAGGGCGGCAATGTCGAGGGCTCGGCGCCCGGCGAGGTGGCCGAGCGCCACGGCGTCCGGATCGTCGGCCACCGCAACGTTCCGAGCCGGCTCGCCGCCGACGCCTCGGCGCTCTACGCCCGCAACCTCTATAATTTCCTGTCCGCTTTCTGGGACAGGGAGGCCGGCCGGCCGGTCCTGCCGGACGAGGATGAGATCGTGACCGGAGTGCGGCTGACCCAGAGCGGAAAGGTCGTCCACGAGCGGCTGCTCAACTAGGCGGGGCCTGACCTGAACCGTTCGGGCCGAGCTTGTCGAAGCCTTCTACCGTTTCGGCCTCCGCGAGAAATGAAGGGCTTCGACAGGCTCAGCCCGAACGGGTCCGATGATCCCGTCCGATCCCGGAACTTTTTGAGCAACAACGTGGTATCTTCCCCTCCGCTTACCGTTGACAGCGCCCCTCCGCGACCCTATCTCGCGCTCATCCCGATAACCGGTCGTCCGGCGGCGCTTTCGTGCGCTCGTCGGCTGTCGCTGTTTCGGGGCCCATCGACGCGTCGAGATGGGGCGGACGCCATCCCGCCCTGTGGAGCAGGAGAAGAAAACTTTATGGCACGTATTGCCGGGGTCAACATCCCCACCAACAAGCGCGTCGAGATCGCGCTCACCTACATTCACGGCATCGGCCGGACGAAGGCGAAGCAGATCGCCGCCAAGCTCGGAATCGCCCCCGAGCGCCGGGTCCAGGACCTTTCCGACCAGGAAGTGCTCCAGATCCGCGAGACGATCGACGCCGACTATCAGGTCGAGGGCGACCTCCGCCGCGAAGTCGCGATGAACATCAAGCGCCTGATGGACCTCGCCTCCTACCGCGGCCTCCGGCACCGCAAGGGCCTCCCGGTCCGCGGCCAGCGCACCCATACCAACGCCCGCACCCGCAAGGGCAAGGCCAAGCCGATCGCCGGCAAGAAGAAGTAAGGGACCGACGATATGGCACAGGCACCGCAGCGCCTCCGCAGGCGCGAACGCAAGAACATCACCGCCGGGGTTGCTCACGTCAACGCCAGCTTCAACAACACGATGATCACCATCACCGACGCCCAGGGCAACGCCATCGCGTGGTCGAGCGCGGGCATGATGGGCTTCAAGGGCTCGCGCAAGTCGACGCCTTATGCCGCCCAGGTGGCCGCCGAGGATGCCGGCAAGAAGGCCGCCGAGCATGGCGTCCGCACCCTCGAGGTCGAAGTCAAGGGCCCCGGCTCGGGCCGCGAGAGCGCCCTTCGCGCCCTCCAGGCGGTCGGCTTCCAGATCACCTCGATTCGCGACGTGACCCCGATCCCGCACAACGGCGTCCGCCCGTCCAAGCGCCGCCGCGTGTAATTCGGGGACACGGTATTCCGTGTCCCCTGCTGAATAGGGGGACACTCAATAGAGTGTCCCCGAACACCAAACGCCAGAGGAACCTACATGGCCGTCAACGCTAAGAACTGGCAGGAAATGAAGAAGCCCAACGCGCTCGAGAAGAAGGTGGCCGGAGGCGACAGCCGCCGCCGCGCGACCTTCGTCGCCGAGCCGCTGGAGCGCGGCTTCGGGTTGACGCTGGGCAACTCGCTTCGCCGCGTGCTGCTCTCGTCGCTGCAGGGCGCCGCCGTCACCTCGATCCGGATCGAGGGCGTGCTCCACGAGTTCAGCAGCCTCGCGGGAGTGCGCGAGGACATCACCGACCTCGTCCTCAACGTGAAGCAGGTGGCCCTGCGCATGGAGGGCGACCAGCCGCGCCGGCTCGCGCTCAGCGCCACCGGCCCCGGCGAGGTCACCGCCGGCCAGATCGCCACCACCGGCGACATCGAGGTGATGAACCCGGACCTGGTCCTGTGCCACCTCGACGAGGGCGCGACGCTCAACATGGAGCTGACCGCCGAGGCCGGCAAGGGCTATGTCCCCGCCGCCTCCAACCGCCCGGCCGACGCCCCGATCGGAATCATCCCGATCGACGCGCTCTATTCGCCCGTGCGCCAGGTCAGCTACAAGGTCGAGAATACCCGCGTCGGCCAGGAGCTCGACTATGACAAGCTCACTTTGACGGTCGAGACCGACGGCACGATCACTCCGGACGACGCCGTCGCCTATGCCGCGCGCATCCTCCAGGACCAGCTGCAGCTCTTCGTCCACTTCGACGACAGCCTCGCCGCCCACGTCCCGACCCACGGCCACGGCATGGGCCCGACCGCGGCGGAGACCGAGCAGGACGCCAACCAGCTCAACCGCTACCTCCTCAAGAAGGTGGACGAGCTGGAGCTGAGCGTGCGCTCGGCGAACTGCCTGAAGAACGACAACATCATCTACATCGGCGACCTGGTGCAGAAGACCGAGGCGGAGATGCTGAGGACGCCCAATTTCGGGCGGAAGTCGCTCAATGAGATCAAGGAGGTCCTCTCCAGCATGGGTCTCCGTCTCGGCATGGACATTCCCGGCTGGCCGCCTGAGAATATCGAGGAAATGGCGAAGAAGCTGGAGCAGGAGCTTCTCGGCTAAGCATCTTGACCGGACAATGAGGAGGGCCGCCGTTTCGGCGGCCCTTTTCTTTTGTCCTGCAGAAGACCGAGGCGGGTTGACGTGGCGCGGCTTCCCCCGGAAGCCGCTTGGATCCACGTCAACGCTTCGGACCCCGAATTTCGGGCGCAAGTCGCTGAACGAGATCAAGGAAGTGCTGTCGAGCATGGGGCTGAGGCTTGGGATGGACATTCCCGGCTGGCCGCCGGAGAATATCGAGGAGATGGCGAAGAAGCTCGAACAGGAGCTTCTCGGCTAAAGCCATCGTCCGAAAGGCGTACTTTCAAACGATTGAAAATGAAGGCCGCCCCGTTTTGGGGCGGCCTTTCTTCATTCGGCCGCCCGCGTCAGGCCGCTTGGCGAGCCTGAGCGGCCAGTACCCTAGCTGGCACCTTTGCCTTTCGAATGACGTCGGCAATATGACTGGTCAGACCCACCTCCCCAATCAGTTCTAGACCCGTATCGGGCTCGAGTTGGGCGATGCGGCTGCGCAATTGCTCCAGTCCTTGACTGACCTCAAACGTCGTCCAGTGCCGAGCCTCGCCCGGGACCAGCACGCCTGCGGCGCTCATCGTCGCTCCACGATGCATCTGCACAACCCACGCCCGCTCCCCGTCATGAACCCATTCGAGGCGCACGGGGCCCAGTTCCGACGCCGCGGAATGTAGCTGTCGCACGTCTTCCAGAATTTTGCTCGGCAACGGCTCGGCCAGCGCAGTTCCTTGCATGAATGCATCACCGGCGCCCGCGACACCTTCAGTCGCTATCTCACCGGTCTGAAGGACGATCGAAGCTCCCGAATAGTGAGGAAGAACACTCGCTTGGCCGATCACAGATGCAATAGAATCGTGGTCCGGGTCCTCCTGTGACATTATCCGGAAGGGGTCACTCCAGCCTCTGGTGGTGGTGAACTTCCCTGGCATTTGCTCCGTGGGAGCCGTTCTGAACCAGACTTCGGCCGATCCGGTGCGCTGTCCAAAGGTGAACGGTGCAACACGTCGATTGATGACCGTCGTCTTGGGAACGGGGAGGCCGAGGTGGTGAGCCACGAGGAGCCCGAACACCTTGTCGCCGATCATGCGGCTAAAGCGGTTCGGCCATTGGATGGGAGGCGGCAGCTCGAGGCCCTCATGCTCGGCGATCTCCCACCCCAGCGTGTGGGTGTCGCGCCAGCCACGCGGCTTGGGATGGATGCTGAATTCCAGCCGCGTATTCTCCGGGACCGCGAGATCGGGCTCAAAGCCGTAAACAGTAACGAGGAGTCGCGATCCCCATCCCAGCGGCAGGGAAGCCGTTCCAGGCTTCTCGACCGCGCGGGGAGTGTCATCTGGCGCAAATTCGATGAGGTTGCCGAGGATAACACCGGAAACTCCGCCATCATGGATGTCGACGGTTTCGTTGATGATTGTGTTGAGCCCTTCGCGGGTTAGCCGCTCGACAGCGGCGACCACCTCATCTGTGCCGGTGAGCCGGTATATGAACTCGCGGCTGAGCGGGCTCTCGGGCGTAAAGCTCCTGACGTTGACAGAGCGATCGGCGCTACGCCCGAGCAAGGTCTCCGCCGCGGCGCGAACCGACGCAAACCCCTGATTCGGTGACTCTCCGAGCACGCGCGAGAAGGCCTGCTTCGGTTTGCCCCGGCGCGGTTCGTAGCTGACGAATTGCGCGACGTTGATTAGCTCGGCGAGGCGGTCGAGCGAGGCGTCCTTGCGCGGCATTCCGCCGCCGGGGACGTAGACGATGGTTGGGAGCGTCTCCTCAAGACGGGCAGCGGTGCCTCGCAGCGTTTCCGCGAGATAGCTAGGCGCAGGATTGAGCGCCTCGACTTCGGCGAGCGCCCGCCGGATCGCGGCGATTCCGTCGCGAGCGACGACTGGCGTGCCGTCAATGCGGTGGGTCGGGACTCCGTCAAGATGAGCCCGGCAAAATTCGGATGCGCAGCCGGCGCTGAATTCCCAGCCGTCCATGAGAAGGATCCGGCTGGCATGGTCGGTGATGAACTGCTCCCAGAGTGTGAGATAATCCTGCTGGGACCACTGGCTGACGAAGAGCGTGGCGGGCTCGACCACCGGTTCGGGGTGCGTGGCGCGAAGCAGCTCGGCTATAAGCTTGATTGCCGCTTCGTTGGGCTGGATCACTTGACTGCGAAGGGAGGAGCGATAGCCGTCCGAGTCCGGCGTGAGCGCATGGCCGCCGCCGCGCCACCAATCGATGAATCGGCGGCCAGTGGTGATTGGGCCGCTAAGATAGGCGACCCGCGTTGAGCCGAACGCGGATCGCCAGATCTGACGGATGGCCGGAAGGGGTTGCAAGGTGTTAGGCATCCTGCGTTCCCTCCAGATGCTGCGTCAGCGCGTTCACGTCGGCAGGCTCCGCGTCACCCTTAATAACCTTCTCAAACAGTGATTCGATCGCGGTGCTGCTGCGTACTTCTTTCCAAAGCTCAAAAAGACCCGAGAACTCGCCCTTTGGGAAGTCCCGCCAATCGAGCGTCCCATCTTTCTGCATCAGGCGATTGAGATACGATGCTGCCGTTGCCGGTTTGCGCTCTGGTTCTTTCAACTTCTTGGCGACGGCGCCTTCATCCGCAGCCTTGCCCCCGGCGTCGGCCACGGCGGCCTTGATGTCTGAGTACCCGTAGAACAGTGTCTCGTTGACGAGATCCTTCGAAATGGAGTCCTCTTTCTTGAGCCCCATTTCCTTTTTTAAGATTGCCTCTCGCCGCTCTTTGTCCGGCAGGCCGAGCAGATAGTGCTGGTCGATGCGCCCCTTGCGCTGAATGGCCGGATCGATCCTGTCCTTATAGTTTGTCGCGATGATGAAAATGGATCGCCCCAGCTTGTGCAAGTCGTTGATCTTCGTGAGCATTCCGGGCGTCAGGAACTGGAATAGGGTGTCCTGCTTATCATAGCGCGCGCTGTCGCGATCGAGCAGGAAGGCGTCGATCTCGTCGAACAAGATGACGGTGTCAAACTGCGCCTCAAGGGTCTGAAAGATCGCCTTGGCGCGCGCTTCCACATAAGCGCCGCCGCGGCCGAGGAAGTCGCTCACCGTTACGGTGATCATTCGCATGCCTAAGGCTTCCGCGATATTCTCGCCAACCGTACTCTTGCCGGTTCCCGGCGGACCATAAAGCAGCATTGAGGAGGCTTTGTTTTCCTGGTCCCGAGCCCAAGGGGTTATAAAAGCCGTGCCGACCTTCTCGTAGACGCGGTTCGTCTTTGAGGAGCCGGGCTGCGATTCGAACTTATCTGCGAGCTCGCTCCATACTTTGA
>Ga0196965_1000149_pt1 | contig 51895 bp, 40 predicted proteins | sample S1_20metaG_FD_148668 | JGI IMG/M metagenome (GOLD analysis project Ga0196965, IMG submission 148668) | Soil microbial communities from Anza Borrego desert, Southern California, United States - S1_20 | ecosystem: Environmental > Terrestrial > Soil > Desert | place: USA: California | collected...
AGACATAATCGGCGCGCAAAAAAACGGTATCATCATTACGATTGAACGGAGCGAAAACAAACCCTTCGCGAAGTTCTTCCAGGGGCATCTCGCGTTTTACCTTTTGATTTTCTTTACTGATCAGAACATGCCGTTTTCGTTCGCCGGGCAATTGCCACACGGCCAGAGAAAAGTGCTTTTCAAATGCATAAGGACAAATCCGTTCCAGGAAATCGGTCTCGTTATAAATTTTTGGTGTTGATGCAGAAGTGGTTAAGTTTATCATAATCCTTTCCCGGTTCTCGTCAATTTTTTTTATCCAGCACAGCCATTGTGATACGACTTATACAGACTAGTTCACCTTGCGTGTTGGAGATCCGGATTTCCCAGACTTGTGTTTTTTTTCCAATGTGTATCGGTCTCGTTACGCCGATGACTTCACCTTCGCGAATACCTTTCAGGTGGTTGGCATTAATCTCAAGCCCTACACAAAACTGTTTGTTTTCATCCACGCATAAAGTAGCCGCAACACTTCCCAGGGTTTCGGCTAATGCAACAGAAGCTCCACCGTGCAACAATCCCATGGGTTGGTGTGTTCGCCGATCAACGGGCATTGTTGCTTCAATGAAATCTTCCCCAATACGGGTAAACCGGATGCCCAGATTTTCAGCCAGCGTATTTGTGGCGAACTGATTGAGATAATCTAATGTAATTCCTGATTTAAAAATACCCATGTTGGTTATACCGAAGGGAACTGTGAACAATTTTTCTATTTTTGCGCCTGCTTGCAATAAGCCTTACGTTGGTGTTTTACGAGATCATGGCGTTTGTGGCTAGGCAGCGCCAAAATAACGCAAAATTGAGCATCAAAAAAATCTATTTGATTCGTCACGGACAGACGGATTACAATCTTAAGAGCATAGTGCAGGGGAGTGGTGTTGATACAGATCTCAATGCCCGCGGCCGTGCCCAGGCAGAGGCATTTTTTAATGCTTATAAAGGTGTTCCGTTCGACAAAGTTTACACGTCTGCCTTGAAACGCAGTCAGCAGAGTGTTGAAAAATTTATTAATCTCGGCATTCCCACGGAAGCTCTTGCGGGTCTTAATGAAATCAGCTGGGGTAGCAAGGAAGGCCAGCGCATCACAATCGAAGAGGATGCGTATTATCACTTCATGATTAAACAATGGCAGTTGGGTAATACTACCTTAAAGATTGAACATGGGGAAAGTCCGGATGATGTGGTGAAGCGAATGAAACCAGCTGTTGATCACATCATGGCGAGAACGGAAGAACAAACTATTTTGATCTGCATGCACGGCCGGGCTATACGCATTCTGTTATGTTACCTGTTGAATTATCCTTTAAAAAGTATGGATATGTTTAATCATGAAAACCTATGCCTGTATGAGCTTACGTATACCGGAAGTATGTTTCAGGTAGATCGCTATAACGATGTACGTCATTTGGCATCACTTGTCTGAGCAAGGGCAGAACGTGCTTTGCTATCAATGCTGTTTTTGTATTCGTGCTTTTTGTAGCTGAGGGCCCTGCTGAAGTAGGTACGTGCAGCTTCGATTTCGTTATTGTCGCGGGCGATATATCCTAACTGAAGACAAGCGTTTGGCGCAAAGTACCATGCTTCATCAGAGCCGGTATCAATGGTTTTCTTGTAGGCCTCCCGAGCCGACGCAAGGTCATTCATTTTATGTGCTAAGCGCGCTTTTCTGTAATGATACTCCACCACATCCCGACGACTTTTCAATTGGTCTGGGCGAATTTTATTCAATATCTTTTTTGCTTCATTGTAGTAACCGCCATCCGTTAAGTATCTGACTTTTGTTAATGGAATATTGGGAAGGGCTGATTCATCCAGATTCCTAGCCGCATATTTATCCGGCTCCGTTGCTTCTTTTCCTGCGCTCTTCGCCTGTTTAAAAGTAGCTAAAGCATCATTCGTGTTTCCATTTAGCCAATAACACAATCCGATTTTATAATAGGCGTCTTTCACGTAATTCTGCCCTTTATACTGATTGAGAAAAGACCGGTAGGCGGAAATTGAATTAAGGTATTCTGCCTTATGCAAAAAGATTTCGCCTTTGAGGTATTCACTATAATAGAGTGGTAATCCTGCTGTATGCTGATCCAGCTTCACGAGCATCTTCAGCGCTTCTTCGCTGTTGTTATTTTTCAGGTGTAGGTTCGCACCAAGGAAAAGCGCCAGACGATTGGTGGGTTTTTCAGCCAGAAGCTGATCAAATTCTGTTAAAGCTTGCTCAGGGTTTTGAAGAATAAAGGCCTGGGTGAGTGCATGCCATAAGCCGGCTTCAAATGAAAGCGGGTGATCCGCCGATTTAATGGTTTCGAATTCTTTAAGTCCGATCTTTACCGTACCCTGCATGTTCATTACGCTGAGTACCCAATTGTATTTTTCGGGAATGGATCCAATGATAACTTCCAGTAGTCCGTCCGTTTTAAGGATCGCTTTGTACGCTGGAAAACGATCGCGCAGCTCCTGGGTAATATTGTAAGCATGCCTGAAATTAAGTGCAGCATCAAACTCATGACCGAACTTCAGGTAAACAAATGCCCAGTGCAGGTGAATTTCAGCCTCCAGGAATAATTCATCAGCATCGCGTTTTTTTAATTTCCGGGCAGCGCGTTCCTCAAAATTACGTTCATACTGCCTATATCGTTCAATATCCTCCGTTACTAATAATTCGAGTGCTTCAGCCAGCGATAAAACATAATGTTCCTGTGGTGTTTCTGGATTTGGAATTTTAACGCGTGCCTCATCCGTTTGAAGATTTAACGCCAGGGAATAAGCCTCGTTTGTAGCGGAGTCAAATGACCACTCCTGTGCATGGGTAGCGCCGGCCAATAAAAAAAGGCAGACCTGCAGGACTGCCTTTATATTTTTAAACATAGTGGTATTATTCAACTTTTTTTCTTCTTGTTGGCGCTGTAACAGGTGCTTTGGCAGATTTTGGTTTGTCGCCTTCATCGAGACTATCCATATCAACGTCTGCTAAGATACGCCCTGAATGTTCATCAATTACAATTTTTTTCTTTTCGCGGATTTCTGCGATTTTTTGAGGCGGGATTACAATGTTACAACCTTCTGCAGCACCCCTCACCACACGTACTACCGCAAGTCCGTTAGAAAGACTTCCGCGCAGTCGCTCATAATACTTCAATAATTTTTCTTCGATTTTTTGGCAGGCCTTGTCACGCTCTGTCATGAGGCGCTTTTCTTCTTCGTGGCTTTCGGCGAGAATATCGTCCAGCTCTTTTTTCTTAATATCCAGGTGTTCGCCACGTTCCTGAATCAATGTATTTGTTTTTTCGATTTCGTCTTTTTTCTGGGAGATGCTGTCTTTGCCTTCTTTGATTTTCTTTTCGCAAAGCTGGATTTCGAGTTCCTGGAGTTCTATTTCTTTGGTGATGGCGTCAAATTCGCGATTGTTCCTAACGTTTTTTTGTTGCTCTGTATACTTTTTAATCAGCTTCTCAGCCTCTTTGATTCCTTCCTTATATTTTTTGTTTCCGTCTTCGATCTCTTTAAGCTGTTCTTCAAATCTGGTCAGGCGCGTGTTGTATCCTACTATTTCGTCTGAGAGATCCTGAACTTCATCCGGGAGGTCACCCCTCAGTTTTTTAAGTTCATCTAGTTTGGTATCAATGTACTGGAGTTTAACAAGCGCTTCAAGCTTCTGCGCAATTGATTGATTTTCCATTCGTTATAGGTAGCTTATTGGATTTGTGACGGTTTTAGAAAAATTGATCGCAAAAGTAGGAAATTTTTTTATTAAAACCTCCTGCAACAGATCTTTGGTGTATACCTCGCTCTCATAATGCCCGATATCAGCAATAATGAGCCTTTCTTCCGCATCAAAAAATTCGTGATACTTAAAATCGGCTGAAATAAAAACGTCTGCACCTGCCTGGATGGCCTTGGGAACAAGAAAACTTCCTGCGCCGCCGCATAAGGCGACTTTTTTGACTTTTCGGGGAATGACTGAGGTATGCCTGATAACTGCAATTGCCATGCTTCTTTTTAAACTGTCCAGAAAAGCTAAAGGTTCCATTTCCTGTTCCAGTTCGCCGATCATGCCGGAACCGACTTCCTGGTTTACATTGCTTACCGCGGTAATATAATAGGCCACTTCCTCGTAAGGATGGCTGTTTCGCAGGGCTTGTATTACTTTGGCTTCCAGGTAATTCGGAAACACCAACTCCACCCGGTTTTCATCAACCTGTTCCTGGTGCCCTGCCTCACCTACAAATGGATTTGCTTCGTCTGTAGGTTTAAAATTTCCTTTACCGGCAATCTGAAAACTACAATTTTTATAATTGCCAATCTGCCCGGCGCCGGCCTCATGGAGTGCAGCAAGCACCGCGTCCGTGTATTCTTTCGGAACAAAGGTTACAAGTTTGCTTAGGGTACCCTTCTTGGGATCGAGTATGCGCAAGTTTCTCAATCCGATCTTTTCAGCGATTTTACGGTTAACACCTTGGTGCACATTATCCAGGTTGGTGTGGATGGCATAAATTGCGATATCATTTTTGATAGCCTTCAATAAAGTTCGTTCAACATAATTGCTTCCCGTTATTTTTTTCAAGCCGCGGAAAACAATGGGATGATGCGCTACGACAAGATTACAACCGGAGTCAATAGCTTCCTGCACAACGGCTTCAATACAATCCAGCGACACGAGGATACCTGTTACTTTGGTCGTTGGATTGCCACAAATAAGCCCCGCATTATCGTACGATTCCTGGTAAGCACGTGGTGCCAGCGTTTCCAGGTAATCGGTTACATCTTTTATCATTATACTTGCAGTCATACAATTTTTTGATCTTACGGTTTTAAAGATAAGGCAAGATGGCGGACAATACGGAATTCAAATTCATTATCTGTTGGTTATGATTCTGAGGATACTGCTTTTCCCTTTCGCATTACTTTATCACCTCGTTAGCTGGGCGCGAAACCAAATGTATGATGTAGGATTAAAACCGAGCGCTTCTTTTGAAATTCCCGTTATCAGTATTGGAAACCTGAGCGTGGGCGGTACAGGAAAAACGCCGATGGTTGAATATATTATCCAGGTGCTCGAAAGCGATTTTAGCATAGGAACACTCAGCCGCGGTTATAAAAGGACGACGAAAGGTTTTCGAATCGCTGCTGCCGACGATAATGCGTTAACGATTGGCGATGAGCCTTATCAATTTTATAAGAAACACCATAACGAAATTACCGTGGCCGTGGGAGAGGATCGAGCAATGGCTATTCCCGCGTTGTTGCAAGAGCACGATCTCGACGTTATCCTGTTGGATGATGCGTTTCAGCACAGGAAGGTGAGGCCTTCCTTTAATGTGCTGCTCACCGATTTTAACAAACCTTTTTTTACTGATTTTATTTTACCATCCGGAAGATTACGCGAATCGCGGAGCGGAGCCAAACGCGCTGATGTTGTTATAGTTACCAAATGTCCACCCACATTGACTGTAGAGAAACAGGCGGATATTGAACGGGCAATTCGGCGGTATACCACCAAGCCGGTTTTCTTCACGACCATAGCGTATGGAAGCCCGGTATCTTTCGGAGAAATGAATGGAGGTATCACTGACGAAATTATTTTGCTTTCGGGAATTGCGGATCCAACCACTTTGCTTGCGTATGCCCGTCAACATTTTAAGGTTTTGGAACATCTGCATTTTCCAGACCATTACCAGTATAAATCGCGTGATATAAAAAAACTCCGTGAGAAGTTTACGGGATCAAACCCCGTATCGATACTGACTACCGAAAAGGATATGGTAAAGCTGGATGCGGAAGAATTTAAACAACATACAATGGGAATCCCATTATTTTATCTGCCGATATCCGTCGGTTTTTTAAAAAGTGGACAGGATTTTGATGAAATGCTGCTGCGCCATGTTCGGCAGCACCGAGAAAAAAACTGATGAATAGCATGTATCAAGCTGGTAAGGCTTTAATTTTGAGCGTGAATTTTTTAAAAGTAAGCTGTATTGTATTCATTTTTTCCGTGCTCGCGGTGGAATTGAGGGCGCAGGACGAAGAAGACACCGGTCCGCGCCGGGGGTCCAGCATTTATGATGATTCCGATTCGTCTAAACAAATTTATGGTCCGCGTACTTCCCGGTTTTTCTTAGAAGAAGATGTATTTATGAATCGGCTCCGGTATTATCCGATCGATACAGTTATCCGTAACTTCCACCGCTTCAATGATGTTCAGCGCAATGCGAATTTATACCAGGATCTTGGTAACATCGGAACGGCGATTCACCCGATTTACTACACCGTACCTGACGTGATCGGCGTGACTTCAGGATTTTCCGTTTTTGATGTATACTGGGACAGGGAAATGATCCGGCATTACGATACCAAATCTCCTTATTCGAACATGCATGTGATCCTTGGTGGAAGAGGACGTTCTATAACACGTGCCACATACAGCAGAAACATTAACCCGCAATGGAATTTTGGTTTCACCTACCGGGGACTATTTATTGATAAGCAGGTGGGCCGTCAGGGAAAAGGCGACCGAAATGCGCGATCGCATTATTATGATTTTCATACAGCGTATGAAACGAAAGACAGCACCTATCGTGTGTTTTTCAATTTCCGAAGGAATAATCATCTGGTAGTGGAAAGCGGCGGAGTTCATGTGGTCGATAGCACTGTGATCCGGAATTTCTTTGATCAGAATGCGCAGCCATTTTTACTGGAAGCGATGAGTCGCGAGCTCCGAATGAACATTCATTTGTACCATCAATATAAAGTAGGAGACGCACTTCAGGTTTATCACAAATTGGACCGCTACCGGCAAGGTAGTCGCTTTACCGACCGCCCTTCTGCAGAACCGGATTGGTTTTTTGATTTTGTAGAGATTGATAGTGATACGACTAACGACTATGTAAAGTTCCGGACGTTGCGCAATGAGGTTGGAATTAAAGGTAACCTATTAAAACTTTTTTATAACGGCTATGTTGCGCTTCGCGACTATAGGATTACCTACAATCAGGATACGGTGGGCATTAATCTGAACCGTCGTGGGACCGAAAGCTATCTCGGCGGGCGTATGGCCTTGAGGTTAGATTCTCTGGTTGAAGTTACCGGATGGGTAGAGGTTATGGAGACCGGAAATTATCGGATTGAGGGGGGAATAAGGAGCAGGTGGTTCGATGCTGCATTGAAGCAGGTGCAATATGAACCATCGTTCCTTTCGCAACGCTACCGCGGAGCCCATGATCTTTGGCTAAATAATTTCAGCAGCATAAACGTTACGCAATTAAGTGGATCGTTGCATTACCGTTCCAGTGTTCTTGCTGTTTCTCCGGGATTAACATTTACGCGGTTGGGTAACTATGTGTTTTATAAAGATATCAGCGTTGAAGGTGCCGAAGGAACGCGACAGGATGTGATGCCTGTACAAAGTCCGGGGGAACAAGTGATTTTTTCACCGATGCTTCGCGCAAGTGTCAAATTTTTCAGACACGTCCGTTTAAGTGGGTTTGGAATTTATTCGCGGCTCTTAGAGCAATCAGATGATGCTATACAACAACCTGAGCTTTTTATCAATGGACAATTGGCTTATGAAAACATTTTCTTCAATGGCAATCTTGATTTACACACTGGTGTAGATGTTCATTGGAAATCGGATTACTATGCGCCGGCATACGATGTTCCTATTCGTCAGTTCTATGTGCAGCAGGGCGAGAATAAAATTATTACCCGGGCATTTCCGATAATTGATGTGTTTGTTAATGCGAAAATAAAAAGGGCGAGAATTTTTTTCAAGTATAATAACCTATTGCAGGCGTTCACCAAAGAAGGTTATTTTCCAACCCCAAGCTATATCGGGCAACAAAATTCTATCGACTTCGGCTTTGACTGGTCGTTCTACGATTAAAATAAATTGAAAAATTAAAAATTGAAAGATTATAAAATTGAAAATTTAAAAATGAAATTGAAAATTAGGCACCTATAATCTTCCAATCTTCCAATCTCCCAATCTCCCAATCTTCCAATCTCCCAATCTTAATTAAATCTCCATGGAAGCAAAAGATAAATTCACACTCGGTCTTGAACTCCCAACAGATCCGCGGTGGATTAATATTGCTGAAAAAAACATTGAAGATATCCTTGTCGATCATGCGTATTGTGAACAGAAGGCGGCATCGTCATGCATTTCGCTCATCACTGTATATCCGGAGCGCAAACGTTTAGTAGAAGTATTGATTCCAATTGTAGCTGAAGAATGGAGTCACTTTGAACGCGTTGTAGGCGAGCTTACAAAACGTGGGTATGGTTTGGGCCCGCAACGTAAGGATGAGTATGTGGAACAGTTGGCAAAACAAATACGCAAGGGGGGAAGCCGTGAGCAGCAGCTGATGGAAAAATTATTGATGAATGCTTTGATTGAGGCACGCAGTTGTGAGCGATTCAAAATGTTGTCGAAAAATTTGGGTGACGAAAACCTCGCTGCTTTTTATTATGAGTTAATGATTTCAGAAGCCGGACATTATAAAACGTTTTTGCAATTAGCGAAAGAATACATGCCGGCTGAAGTAGTAATGAAGCGATGGAATGAATTGCTTGAATCGGAAGCCCTGATTCTAAAAAGTCTGGGTGTGCGGGGAGATCGCATGCATTAAAAGAGCGGTTTAAATTGTCGGGTTTCTTTCCTGTGGATGTTCTCACACCAGCCAGCTATGAGCATTTTTTTAAATAATTCCGTTCAAAGAAATACAGTTGCTATTAAATTGTATTAGCTTCATTAGTTGATGAAAGCATAGTCGGAACCGGGTGAAAAATATCGCTAGACAGGAGTTTCGCTCCTATAAAAGATGGATGCAATTGAACCTACGCCGTCCCTTGAACTACCGCTTATGCGCGCGTATGCTCGATTCCTGACAGACCATCTGGATGAATTAACGATCTTATCGATTGATCTTTACCGGAAATATAAGGTACCTCTATTAGAGCATCTGGAAACTTATTCTGAAAAAGATTTGCATAAGATGTCGAAGGAGATCACGCTTGAGCTGCTTGGGTCTTTTACGAGGGGAACAATCGGCGAGCATATACAACGCAGCATTGAACGATGGATTAAGAACCAAATAACTTTTCTTGAACGTAATGAAATTCAAGTTGATGATGTTGCCTTAAGTTCCTACGTGAGAAAAAAGATTTTACAGCACTTTCTTCCACGCTATACTTCCGAGCCTGATCTGATACTGAGATTAATGGAAGAATTGGATAACTATACCTACACGTATAGTTCCTATGCATATAAAGCTTTTATTACTTTACTGGAAGACCGGCTTGCCACTAACCTAAAAAGACTCGAAGAAAGTCAGCGCTTATTTGAGCAAGCCCAGTCTATTACGCATATCGGAAACTATTATTATAAATTTAGCACAAAGCAATTAACATGGACGGATGAATTATACCGGATCTATGGTCTGGAACTTGGGGTTATAATTAGTAATAAACTAATCAAATCGTTTACGCATCCGGAAGATGCTCTGGATATGCAGGGTGCTATTGACAAAGCCGTCGAGACACGAGCGGCCTTTGACTTCCATTACCGCATCGTAGTTAAGGAGGACATCAAAGTATTGCACGCGTTGGGAGAGATTATTATGAATGAAAATGGAGAGGCGATTGGGTTGTTTGGTACAATACAGGATGTAACGCATGAAAAGCTCACCGAAGATATTCTCATTCAAAACCAACATTTCATCCGGAAAATTACAGATGCGGCGCCATCAATTATTACGCTTTATAATGTGCATACGCTGAAGTATCAGTTTCTGAATGCAGGCGTGAAAAAACTTCTGGGTTATGATCCTGAACTTCCATTAAAAGAAGGTGTACAATTTTTCATGGGTATCGTACATCCTGAAGATCTTCCGACATTGGTTGAGGAGAATGCAACAATCATTACAGCGGCGAATCAGTACGTACCTGAAGATAAAGACGAAGTTATTGTGAATTACCGGTATCGAATGCGACATAACGATGGCGCGTACCGATGGTTTAAAACATATGGAACGGTTTTTAAACGCAATCGGGAAGGGAAAGTTTTAAGTTTCCTCAACATTACACTTGATATCAGTGAACAGGTTATAGCAGAAGAGATCATAGAACAACGTTCTGTGGAATTGAAACAGTCCAATGAACGGCTTAAACAATATGCCTTTATTGCCAGTCATGATCTCAAAGAACCTTTGCGTAAAATATCCCTGTTCTCAAGCAGGTTACGGGAAGTTTGCAAACCACCGAACGATGCGGAGGGTATTGAATTCATAGATAAAATAATTAATTCGTCGCTGCATCTTCAAAAAATGGTCAATGACCTATTGTCTCTTGCTGAATTGTCACGGCCCAGGTCATTGGATAGACAAAATCTTCAGAAAATTTTTGATGAAGTTGTTCATTCGCTGGAACATCGGATTCATGAGGTCAATGCCCTTGTAGTAACAGATCAATTACCCGACGCAATGGTCATACCTTCAGAATTCCTGCAGCTCTTTCAAAATTTATTGAACAATGCTTTGAAGTTTACAAGACCTGGTGTTCAACCCATCATTAATGTAACCCACTATTATAAACCAAATACAGCCGTACGCGGTTACAAACTGAAATCGGCTTCACGATATCTCTGTATTAAGTTTTCGGATAACGGTATTGGATTTGACAACGCTTTTGCCGAAAGAATTTTTAATATTTTTCAGCGCCTTCATTCGCGAACAGCATTTGACGGAACAGGTATGGGGTTGAGCATTTGTAAACAAATTGTGGAAAATCACGGTGGCGTAATCCTGGCAAACGGAAGAGAGGACTATGGTGCCGATTTTACGATTATTATTCCGGCGTAATTACCGTTCGTGAAATCTTTATTATTATAATAAAGCAGGTTTATTAATTTGCCGGTTAATATGATACAGGTTAAGCAACTTTCGTTTTCATACACATCCTCACAGACTATTCAGTTTCCTGATTTCCTTGTGGAGAAGGGGGAACATTTTTTATTGTTGGGAGAATCCGGTAGCGGAAAAACCACTTTACTTCATCTTTTGGGCGGACTGCTCAGAAAATATGATGGCTCATTAATGATTGGTCAATATGAGCTGAAAAAATTATCGGAATCGGCGCTGGACCATTTTCGGGGAAAAAACATCGGATTCATATTTCAACGAAATCACCTCATTAGTGCGCTTACCGTAGAGAAAAATCTGCGGATGGCACCTTACCTCGCAGGCATGCCAATCGACAATCCCCGTATAGACGAGGTATTGCAAAGCCTTGGTCTTCTCGATAGAAAAAAAAGCCGCATTCATGAACTGAGTCAGGGACAGGCCCAACGTGTTGCTATTGCCCGCGCTGTATTAAATAAACCGGGTATTCTCCTGGCCGACGAACCAACATCGGCGCTGGATGATAGTAGTTGTGAACGTGTAATCCAGCTTCTGCTTGAGGTAGCGAATAAGCAAGGCAGTACCCTCATAGTAGCAACGCACGATCAACGCTTGAAAGATAAGATCAGGAATCAGATCTTTTTACCTGGTTTAACAGTATAAAAAATACGATGCTATGAACATCTTGATTCTTGTCTGGAGTTATCTTAAGTCGCGCCCGCTAAATACCGCCATAAACAGTATTCTGCTTTCGCTGGGTATTGCGATGATAACGATTCTCTTACTTTTTAATAAACAGCTGGAACAGAAAATCACGGAAAATGCCAGGGGGATTGATCTCGTGGTAGGCGCGAAGGGGAGCCCATTGCAATTAATTCTTTGTAATATTTTCCATATTGATTTTCCGACAGGTAACATAAAATTAAACGAAGCCGAAAAAATCTCCAGTCACCGGTTGGTAAAACGAAGCATACCGCTGGCGTTGGGTGATAGCTACCAATCATACCGTATTATCGGAACAAATAAAGCTTACGCCGATTTGTATCATGCGAAAATAGCAGAAGGCGACTGGTGGGAAAAAACGCTGGAAGTTAATCTTGGATCAAATGCAGCTAAACTTACCGGATTAAAAATCGGTGATACGTTTGCCAGCGCCCATGGATTAATGGATGGAGGGCATGCGCATAATGAACATCAGTATGTTGTTAAGGGAATTTTGGCACCAACGTATACGGTATTGGATAACCTTATCCTTACCAATGTAGAGAGTGTGTGGGTAATGCATGAAGAAGGAGAAGCGGAACATCATGAAACGGATGAAGTTCCTGGAGCCGATGCGCGGTCGCCGCTTATACCATCTATCGCAGCCGGCGATTCGACTAAGGAAATCACTTCAATCTTGATTCAATATCGTTCTGCCATGGGGGCAATCCAGTTGCCAAGGCTTATTAACGGGCAAACCAAATTACAGGCGGCGTCACCGGCATTTGAAACAGCCCGGTTGTTTTCAATCCTGGGTGTAGGCATGGAAATCCTGATGGGTTTCGCGTATGTCCTCATCATCATATCTGCATTGAGCATCTTTATTGCTTTATACAATTCGTTGAAAGAACGGCGTTATGATATGGCGATTTTGCGTTCCATGGGTGCTTCACGAAAGAAATTGCTGGTTTCAATTTTGCTTGAAGGAGGGCTGCTTACCCTCACAGGAAGTTGTTTGGGTATGTTGATTGGCCATGGCATGGTGGAGTTACTTGCAATAACTATAACAGAAACGCAAAAGACGGGTATAACCGGAATGATTTTCTTCCGCGAAGAATGGATAATTTTGGTGGGAAGCTTGTTATTAGGATTAATATGTGCCGTGGTTCCGGCTATCCAAGCCTATCGTACTGATATTTCAAAGGTGCTTGGAGGACGGATTTAACGCGGTTAAATGATATAAAGGTAATTATGAGAAAACTATTTTTTTTAGCCGCGCTGTTGGTTTGTTCTTCCGGGCTTCTGGCACAGAATAAAGCCGATGCGTGGAGTCTGTTTGCAAAAACTAAATTTGAACCCAAGTATTACGAAGACCTGGGTGAATACCTATTTTATCCGTCTTTTTCGGAAGATCTTAAAAAAATGCAGGGAAAGGAAATCACCGTTCAGGGATACTATGTGCCTTTTGCTCCGGAAGATGGCACTTACATTATTGTGTCGAAATTTCCGATGAGCCAGTGCTATTTCTGTGGTGGCGGTGGGCCTGAATCTATTGCCGAGGTTAATTTCGCTGATAAAAAAAATAAGTTCGATGTTGATGATCTGATTACCGTTAAAGGTAAACTCAAGCTTAATGCAGAAGACATTGATCATGTGAATTTTATTCTGACTGATGCAGTATTAATCAGTAAGTAAGACCACGTACCGGTTTTTCCGCTCTCGGATGTGCAGGTTTTTCTGCGAGCGAAAACAAAAAAGAGCAGCTGTGAAGCTGCTCTTTTATATTTAGACGCGGTAATAACGCTTGTGTTCTTGTTAAGAAAGCTTTGCGTCAAGGGAAATCTTTGCATTGAGCAATTTGGAAATCGGACAGTTTGCTTTCGCATCATTAGCAGCTTCCTGAAATTTTTCCTTGGTGATACCAGGGATTTTAGCAGTGAGCGTAATATCTGATTGTGTAACGGCTCCGTTATCTAAAGTGATTGAACATTCAGCGTTTAATTCATCAGCTGTAAAACCGGCTTCCTGTAATACAAAGCTTAACTTCATCGCAAAACAACCCGCATGCGCCGCGGCGATTAACTCTTCCGGATTCGTACCTACGCCTTCTTCAAAGCGTGATTTATAAGAGTACTGTGTTTTACTTAAAGTTGAACTCTGTGTGGTTACGTGTCCTTTACCATCTTTACCTGAACCATTCCAAACGGCTGTTGCTTTCCTTTTCATGTTATATAGGGTTTTTGTGTTGTATTGAATTTCATGACGTGCTACAAAAATAGACAAGTAACTGAAGTAACAAATCAATTTCATAAATCATCTGCTTTCGCCGATCACCAAATCCATCATCTAACCCAATACCCAACGCTTAATACCCAATGCCTAATCCCTAATCAATGCCGTTGAATTTAAGCTTGTTTTTTATGGCCTACCCTGCCCTGTCCAAAGGCGAAGGTATATGGAAGCTTATCTTAACGACATAGAATGCCTAATATGGTGACTTTTGCAAACAGATTAAATATCCTAACTTTTGGAAACATTACCGACTGCGTACTTCTTGTTTTGATTTTAATTTATGCAAAATGCTCGCAACTAAAGACGATATAATAAAGTTTATTCCACAGCGACATCCCATCGTTATGGTTCATAGTCTTCTCGAAGCAACAGACAAACAGGCTGTTACTAAATTATTCATTGAGCCTGACAATGTATTTGTTTCCGCGGGAGCGCTGCAGGAACCTGGATTAGTAGAAAACATTGCGCAAACGGCCGCGGTGTATATTGGTTATCAATGTACATTGAAAAATGTTCCTATTCCGATTGGTTATATTGCGGCTATCAGAGATCTTAAAATATTTTCAACACCGTCGGTTAATACAACGTTGACGACAACAGTAAATGTGACAAACAAAGTTTTAGATCTCACGGTCGTAGAAGGAAAAGTAGAAGCCGATGGAAAAGTACTTTGTTCCTGCGAGATGAGGGTATTTACAAAAGGGCAATCGTAATCTGATGAGCCCTGCAATCTACATCATATTCGAACTTAATCAGCGCAACCTTGAAACGTAGTGTTAACGTCGCAGGTGCAGGAATTATTTCATGCCTGGGTTCCAGCTGGGCGGAAACTGCAGAAGCTTTGCAACGCGGAGAAAGTGGACTGAGCGAGATGCAGTTGCCGAATAGTAAAATAATTACGGTAGGTCAGGTTAAAATACCGAATGAAGAACTTGCCCATCGTGTGGGTAGCAATCATGACTTCACGCGCACTGTACTTCTTGGTCTCCATGCAGCAAAGGAAGCTTACCTCCAAAGTGGCATTCAAATCATGGAACGATGGCGTGTTGGTATGGTGTCGGCAACCATGGGAGGGGGTATGGATAAAACAGAACAATTTTATCCTGTATTTCTGGAAGATTCCGCGCGTGGAAAACTTAGAAATGTTGTCAACCACTATCCCGGAAAATGCACAGAGCTTATGGCCGATGCGTTAAATATCCGCGACATCATTTCCACTGTGAACACAGGCAGTGCTTCAGCATTAAACGCGATAATGTATGGTGCGCGACTCATTGCTCACGATAAGGCGGATGTTATTTTTGCCGGAGGCACCGATGCTTTGACGCGTTTCGCGATGCAGGGCCTGGACGATATGGGACTTTGCGACAATAACCGGTGTAGACCATTTGATGAAACTTGTGCCGGACTCAATGTCGGAGAAGGTGCAGCGTTCATTGTACTGGTTTCCGATCATGTGGTACGCGACGAAGGCATCGGTGCTATTGCAACATTATCTGGCTATGCAAGTTCTAATTTTATTCACAATGCCTTTCCTTCTACAGTGAAAGAGGAGGCTGCCTTTCAGGCGATGGACCGTGCAATACAGATGGCCGGCCTGCATGTTAGCGATATTGACTATGTTAATTTATTTGGAACCGGTGTTCCTGATTTTGATCTCATTGAAGCGGCTGCGATTCATCGTCTGTTTGGTAACCAACTTCCAAAGCTAAGCTCAACTAAAGGGTTCACAGGTTTCACATCCGGAGCCAGTGGTGCGATAGAAGCGGTGATTGCACTAATGAGTTTATCTCATCAATGTGTTTATCCGAATGCCGGTTTTGAAAAAAAAATACCGGAAGTTGGAATTTTACCAGAACAGCAATTCAATGCAGCCTCGGTTCAGCATACAATGGTCAATTCCTTTAGCTTTCATGGAAATTGTTCATCCATTGTATTATCAAAAGCGCTTCCTCAAACAAACTTTGAAATCTAATATGCGTTTGTTTATCAACGGTATGGGTAACATTTCGCCACAACAAACGTGGAATGATGAAAGCGCATTGCTCCATACCTTTGATTACCGCGGAACGATGCTTCAGGCGATATTACCACCACCAGGCCAATGGATTCCGGAAGGAGATCTGACTACCTTGAACAGACTGGAGAGCATGTGCGTTATGGCGGCCCATATGGCATTGGAGAAAGCAGGAATCACTTCACCCGATGGAATTATAACGGGTACCGGTTATGGATGCCAGGAAGTTTTAGCCGCTATCCTTCATCAGCAAACAATTGGCGCCGCTGATATTGATCTGCCATTCACAAGAAGTCAGTACGACACGCTGGGATTTCAGATCGCACGACTGCTCAAATGTAATGTATATAACCAGACTTTTTCGCAAAGCGCTTTCTCCTTTGAACATACCTTGCTCGATGCCATGATGTTGCTGGATGAGGGGGCCGTTGAAAACATGTTGGTCGGTGGTGCGGATGAGATCATCGAAGAAAGTCATCTGATTCAAGCCAGGGCAGGAATGCTGAGAAGAAAAATTGCGAGTACACGAAATTTGTTCACCCTACCAAAACGTGGAACAGTGGTCGGAGAAGGTGCCGCTTATTTTGTCGTGTCAGCGAATCAAACTAAAACAACCGTTGCGGAATTGAAAGGGTTGTCGCTACAGTATAAACCGGGACCTCAGGCATTGCGCGATGCACTTGAAGTTTTTATTCGTGAACAAGGGTTTATACCACAAGACATTGATCTTGTACTACTCGGAAAGAGTGGCGATAAACTAGGGGATCAGTTTTTGAATGATCTTTGTAAATCAACATTCCCGAAAAGCTCCATTGGATTATATAAACATTTGTGTGGAGAATATCCTGTTGCTTCTGCATTTGCGTTATGGTTAGGTGCACGCATCCTGAAAGAAAGACATATTCCGGAAGCGGTTACGTTTAAATATTTTAGCCGCCCTGTAAACAACGTGCTGATCTTTAATTCATATTTGAATACCCATCATTCGTTCATGTTATTAAAATCATGTCAAGATATTTTGTAGTGAGTACGGTATTCCTAACGCTGTTGATTGGCAGCCTCATGATCGATGGTAGCGTCATTGTTGCATGGTCGTGGTATGCTGGCCTGATTAGTTTATTTCTCATCATTACAGGCGCGGGCGTTTTATTTCCCCGGCTGGACTACTTTTTTCAAACAACGCGATTTTCCGACCCTGCCGGTGGTGTTGCACTCACATTCAATGCAGATAACACGGATACGGTAAGCCCTGTCCTTGCAATATTAGATACGTATAAAATTCCTGCAACTTTTTTTTGTTCGGGTGTTTTTGTAAAGCGATATCCTGAAACGATTAAACAGATTATCGAGGCAGGCAGTCTCCTTGGAAATTATGGATATAATGACCGTGCTGGTTTTTCTTTCTCAGCCTCCAGTGTAATTACCAAAGCGTTGGCGGATACGGACCATTTGATTTTTAAGACAAGTGGCAAACATGTAAAAAACTTCAGGTCTCCGACAAGGTTCAGTACGCCGATGCTGGCAAAAGCCATAAAAAGAAGGAACTATAAAATCATCGGATTCAGTAAAATATTTTCAGTGGGAATGCAGGCTGAATTATTCTCCAACTGGTTGGATCACGTTAAAGAAGGAGACATCATACTTTGCAAGCAAACAGACCCCGACCAAGTCAGTTTATTGATTACCGCATTAAAAACACGCGGTTTTATTTTCGCAAGGGTTGATGAACTTTTGAAGCAACGTGGGTCAACACCGTGATCGCATAATTTGCTTTATGACGTTTGTAGAACTTTGATTTACTTTAAATTTACTATGTATGTTCTTAAATGATCTATATACTGTAGTAGAATCGACTGCCAGTGCTGGCAGTGTGAATACCGTGATAGCGATTAATAAATCGCATAAAATTTTTGATGGCCATTTTCCCGGTCATCCCGTTCTGCCAGGCGTTTGTATGATGCAAATTGTACGGGAAGTGCTGGAGCAGTCAACATCTCTACGCCTGAACATTACGTTTGGCGACAACGTAAAATTTCTCGCGATTATTGACCCCGAACAAAACAGCCAGGTAACAGTTGGTATAACGTATACGGAAGAAGAAAACACGTATAAAGTAAATGCTCAGTTATTCCATGGCATGGTAACGTTTTTCAAATTTAAAGGGGTATTGGAAAGAAAGTAATAGAGTGAAAAATCGAAAAGATGTCGTTTACTTAAGCTGTCTGGCCGGTTTTCTACATCGGGAAGTTAAGCTTAGGTAAACGACAAGAATCATTCAACGCGGCAGTGTACTAGAGTACCAAACCCTTGTTTCTGTCAGCAGAGTTCAGTGCTTTGAACGCTTCCAGCAAACGCTCACGGATGGATACTTCACCTTCTCTTAACCATACGCGCGGATCGTAAAACTTCTTGTTCGGAGAATCGCTTCCTTCAGGATTTCCAAGTTGGCCCTGAAGATAAGCCTGGTTCTTGTTGTAATACTTGTGAATGCCTTCCCAGTAAGCCCATTGAATATCAGTGTCGATGTTCATTTTAACAACGCCATACTGCAATGATTCAGTAATTTTTTCTTGTTCAGATCCGGAACCGCCGTGGAACACAAAGCTTACGGGATTCTTTTCCGTTTTATATTTTTTCTCGATGAAATCCTGAGAGTTTTTCAGGATTTGTGGTTCCAGTTTCACGTTACCCGGCTTATACACGCCGTGAACATTTCCAAAGGAAGCAGCGATCACAAAGTTCTCGCTCACCTTTAACAGTTCTTCATAAGCATACGCTACTTCTTCAGGCTGAGTGTATAGTTTTGAGCTGTCAACATCAGAGTTGTCTACACCATCCTCCTCACCGCCCGTTACACCAAGTTCAATCTCCAGAAACATGTCCATCTTGGTAAGTTTTTCGAGATAACGTTTGCTCACTTCTATGTTTTCATGCAACGATTCTTCAGAGAAGTCCAACATATGAGAAGAAAACAACGGAACGCCATGTGCTTTGTAGTAAGCTTCGCCATGTTTAATCATCCCGTCAACCCATGGTAATAATTTCATGGCTGCATGATCGGTATTCAACAACACAGGTACCCCGTATTGATCGCTTACTTCATGGATATATTTCGCACCACTCACGGCGCCTATAATAGAAGCTTGTTGTTGCTTGTTATCTAAAGATTTACCGGCGAAAAAAGCCGAACCACTGTTTGAAAATTGAATGATGATCGGAGAACGGGTAGTTTTTGCTGCTTCTAAGCTTGCATTGATTACATTCGAGGTAGTTACATTTACTGCAGGTAAGGCGTAATGGTTTGCCTTTGCATGCTGGAACAATTTTTTTGCCTTTGGATAATTAAGAACAAGAGACATACAGTTTGGGGTTAATTTAAGATGACCTTACGGCCATTTGGTTTTCTTATTTAAAATTTGAGTATGCAAAACTATCAAAATTGCCTTCGGTTACAAGTAATTTTATTGCACAACGAAGGGAGAATCGTATTAATAGACAGTGGTTTACGTGAGTTTCCAGGTCCGCTACAGATACCTTTTCTGAGGGGCTCTTAGATCAAACCGCCTTCCTGGTTTTTTCTAACGTTTGCGCTATGGAGCAACCGCTTTTGCGATCAGACTTTTTATACGGTCATCAACCCGAATATTGCCAGATTCAGCCTTCGCTTTATCCGACATTTTTTTCAATGTTTTCCGAAGGATGTCAACCACTTTATCATTGTCATGTTGTGCCGCGAATTCTTCAAGATAAAATTCAATGAACACCAGGCAGATAACATCTTCCAGGAGCTGCGTGTCTGCATTCGTTTGCAATTCCTTTTTGAGCAGGAGAAACTTCACCTTTTCAATGGTCTCAGTTGGATAACCACAACTGATCAGAATTTGTTCAGCTATTTTTGCATGATGCATTTTTAACACACTCCGCCATTGCAGATAACCTTTTTTATTGATCTCATATGAAGAACGGGGAATCTCCCATCGGCCGATATGCTGGCATCGGGCTGCGAGCTGTAGGTATTCTGGCGCATCAGGTGCGAACTTGTTGAGCCAGGTTGTCATACGTTTCGCATATAACAATTCTTTGGGATAGGCTTCACCGTCTTTTTTTTCTGTGTGAGGGTCATTTGAATTGTAAGCATCAAACGTGATAAACGCTTTTTCCAGTCGTTGGTGTGGAAGCATAATTGCAATTTTGTTGTCGACCGTAAGTTACACTGCAAGTTTCAATAATGTCTCAGGTTGCGTCATGATTTCCTCCAACATACTTTCATGAACAACATCGCCAACTACAATAACGGCGGGAGAAGTAATGCCTTTTTCCCTGGTAAGTTGTGCGATGTTCCGGACAGTTCCTTTGATGGCCAATTGTTTCGGTGTGCAAGCGTTGTGAATTACAGCAACAGGCTCGTTGGAAGAACGATGCAGCGAAAATAATCGCATCATTTCATCAATGTGGGTGATACCCATAAGAATGATTACGGTAGCAGACGATTGTGCAGCCAGACGAAGATCCTTCGAAAACGTTCCGGACGCAAGCATACCTGTTACCACCCAGAAACTTTCGTTTACACCGCGCTTTGTAACGGGTATGCCAACAGACGCAGGTGCAGCCAAGGCACTTGAAATTCCGGGAATGACTTCTGTATGTATCCCCTGATTCATCAGATACATCAACTCCTCATGACCTCTTCCAAACACATAAGGATCCCCACCCTTTAAGCGAAGAACTTCTTTGTACTGATCAGCACAGACAACAAGGAGTTGGTTGATCTCCTCCTGTGAAAACGCTTTTGTCCCCTTTCGTTTGCCAACGTAAATCAGTTTGCAATCCTTTTGTGCATGGGTCAGCAAAGATGTATTGACCAAAGCATCATATAGAATCACTTCTGCATGCTGTATTGCTTTCAGCGCTTTTAAAGAAATCAAGTCCGGGTCTCCAGGACCTGCTCCGGCAAGAATTACCCTGGATGTACGTAAAGTGTTTGGCATGCTTAAAATATTTTACGTAAAAATACGTAAATAATTATGTTTGTTCGATCTAAATTACGTAATATTACTTAAAAATTGATCTAGGCTTACTTAAATCGATTGCAGATGAAACGTATAATTGTAGTAGGTAATGGAATGGTAGGTTTTAAGTTTTGTGAAAAGCTACGTAGCCGTTCCGCAGATTGTGAAATTATTGTTTACGGAGAAGAGCCCAGGCCGGCTTACGACCGGGTTCATCTCAGCAGCTATTTTTCAGGATCAACAGCAGACGATCTGTTGATGGCGCCGCTTTCCTGGTATGACGAAAATAGGATCACCTTACACACGGGCGAACTTGTGGTGGACATCAATCGAATTGAAAAAACGATCAAGACACATACCGGAAGAGTTGATCATTATGACTACCTCGTACTGGCTACAGGTTCCGGTGCCTTTGTTCCCAAGCTGGAGGGTGTAGAGCGTCACGGTGTTTTTGTTTACCGTACCATTGAAGATCTGAATCAAATCATATCCTACTCAAAGAAAGTTACACGCGGTGCTGTAATGGGAGGCGGCTTACTTGGACTTGAAGCAGCGAAAGCATTACTTGATCTTGGCCTCGAAACGCACGTTGTTGAATTTGCATCACGGTTAATGCCACGGCAAATTGATGAGGCTGGCTCTGAAGTCCTGGCTTATAAATTGAAACAACTCGGCATTACCATTCACCTGGGGAAAAATACACAACGCATCGAAGGCAATGGTAAGCTCGAAGGATTGGCATTTGCAGATGGCACATACCTCAATGTAGAAATGCTTGTTATCTCCGCCGGTATTCGGCCGCGTGATGAATTGGCAAAGGCAACGTTGCTGAATGTTCATCCGCGCGGCGGAATTATCGTCGACAATTTTATGCGAACCAACGATGAAAATATCTTTTCCATTGGTGAAGCTGCGGTGCACAATAACATGATCTACGGGTTGGTGGCACCGGGGTACGAAATGGCGGAAGTCGCAGCACGCCAGATTGTGGGTGATCACAGTAAACAATTCACAGGTTTTGATATGTCGACCAAACTTAAACTTATCGGTGTTGATGTAGGCAGTTTTGGTGACCCTTTCGGAGATTCAGAACCCAGTATACCCATTGTATTCAACGATAAGCTCAACGGTACCTATAAGCGCATTAATATTACAGAAGACGGGAAGCGGTTGCTGGGTGGTGTTTTGATTGGTGATGCCGGTCAGTACAACATGCTCCATCAGATGGTGATGAACAACATGGTACTTCCTGAAAATCCCGCTTCCCTTATCGTAGGTGGAGGATCTAAATCGTCCGACGAGTCGGCTGGCATCAAAGGATTGCCTGATACTGCACAGATTTGTTCCTGTGAAAACATTAGCAAAGGAGACATTGTAAAACAAATAACTGAGTGTGGTGCTGTAAGTACCGAGGATATCAAAAAATCAACGAAGGCGTGTACCGGTTGTGGTGGCTGTACGCCACTGGTAAATGACCTGGTGAAGATGACACTTGAATCTCTTGGCCATAAAATTAAAAAGACGTTGTGTGAGCATTTTGAATATTCACGCCAGGAACTGTTTGATATCATCAAGGTAAAAGGAATTAAAACGTACGATGCTTTGCTGGATGCCCATGGAACCGGAGACGGTTGCGAAATCTGCAAACCGGCAGTGGCATCTTTAATGGCCAGTATCTGGAATGAACCGATCCTTGAACAAGACACGATTCAGGATTCAAATGATCGTTACCTCGCGAACATTCAACGTGGGGGTACCTACTCAGTTGTTCCCCGTATTGCAGGAGGAGAAATAACACCGGCTAAACTGATGGCCATTGGAAGAATTGCTGAGAAGTATAATTTATACACCAAGATTACAGGAGGGCAACGGATAGATATGTTTGGCGCACGGATGGAAGAACTGCCACATATCTGGGAGGAACTGGTCGCCGAGGGTTTTGAAAGCGGACATGCCTATGGCAAAGCCTTGCGAACAATTAAAAGTTGTGTAGGCTCTACGTGGTGTCGGTATGGTGTTCAGGATTCTGTTTCATTCGCTGTCTTTATTGAAGACCGCTACAAAGGAATACGCGCTCCGCATAAATTGAAAGGCGCTGTTTCCGGATGTATACGTGAATGTGCGGAGGCACAATCAAAAGATTTTGGAATTATCGCTACCGAAAAAGGATGGAATCTTTATGTCGCTGGGAATGGCGGAGCGAGACCGCAGCATGCAAAACTGCTTATCGCAGATGTCGATACAGAGACATGTGTGAAATTGATCGACCGGTTCCTCGCCTTTTATATTAAAACAGCAGACCCGTTAACCCGCACTGCTACGTGGCTTAACAAAATGGAAGGCGGACTGGAGTATCTGTACGATGTTATCGTGAATGATTCCCTTGGCATCGCTGAGGAATTGGAAAAAGAAATGAAGCAATTAATTGACAACTACCATTGCGAATGGAAAAAAGCGGTAGAAGATCCAATCATGCGTTCCCGGTTTAAGCACTTCGTTAATGCGGATGAAGCAGATCCTACATTGGAATTTGTTGAAATGCGTGGCCAAAAGTGTCCGCCTGACTGGAATAAGAAAAGTGCATAATAAAACTTACAGTTAAATAGGATAATAACTTAACGATTAACGAAGTGGAATTACACAACGAAATAAAAACCTTTACACCTGTTGAAGAAACAGAAATAAAAGTGTGGTATAAAGCAGCACGCGTTCAGGATTTTCCTGAAAACGGTGGCGCATGTGTAAAATACAAAGACATGCAAATTGCAGTCTTTAATTTCTCGCGGCGCAACGAGTGGTATGCTTGCCAGAATCTTTGTCCACATAAAATGCAAATGGTTTTATCGCGCGGTATGATTGGGTCGTTACAGGGTGAACCAAAAGTGGCCTGTCCTTTTCATAAAAAGAACTTTTCGTTAAAGAGCGGTGAATGCCTGAATGGATCGGAGTGTTCTATTGCCGTATTTCCTGTAAGGGTGGAAGATGGTTTCGTGCATATTGGCTTTACCAAGTAAAGCGCTTGTATTATAAGGGTAAATGTCAGGCTTCGGCCTGGCATTTTTTTAACCACAAGTAGCAACTTGAAAACATATAACAGAATCCGGTTCGTAGTAATTCCGGATCTCTTCGCGACCATACTTCACCAGGAGTATGGTCGTTAAGTGAAAGGCCGTTCAACCCCATTCTTTTTTAGTCCCGATCATTTAACAAAAACCCTTGATTAAAATACTTATTTTATACGTAACTTTCATACGTAAATGACCTTGAAATTCAATTCAGAGCCGCAAAAATTAAACAAGTTCGCGAAACTTGGCATGTGGTATATTCTTGCGCTCAGCATCATTATACTGGTTGCCATTGTCGGTCAGGTCCTGATTCAGCACCATCTTCATAGCCAGGACAGTGACTCTCGTATTGTAAATCTGGCTGGAACACAACGTTATAAAAGCCAGTGGATTGTAAAAATGTCGCTGTTGTTATACAACGACATCGATCACCAGCATTATCCTGATAAGGTGGCTACACTGCAAAAATTGCTGGAGGATTGGAAGCGGGGTCACCTCGGACTACAACACGGTGATGCCGACTTAAAACTACCCGGAAAAAATAGCGCAACCATCCTTTCGATGTTTAAAGAGCTCGATCCTTACTTTGATAACATCTATCACAGTGCCTATACTTTGATTGAATATAAAGAAGGGAAGCGTGCCGATTCACTGAGGGCACAGCAAGCGGTTCAGATTCTGTTGAGTAACGAATCTATTTTCCTGGACAAAATGGACAAAATTGTTTATCAATACGACCATGAAGCCAAAGAAAAAGTATCGACCTTAAGCCGGCTTGAATATGTTTTACTTATCATTTCGATCGTCGTGATCTTGCTGGAGATTCTATTTGTATTCCGTCCAACAACCATACAGGTTAACAAAACCATGAATCAGCTTATTGCTTCTGAAAAGAATGCGAAAAAATTATCAAAGGAGATTGGCGCTTTGTATGCTTCCCTGGAAAAATCGTATGAAGATCTTTCTCATGTTAATCTTCCTCCTGAAAATCCAAAACTATACGCGAAAACTGATCGGGGAGGGAATGTCACTTTTGTTTCGGATCTTTTTTATGACCTGACCGGGAAAAAAGAAAAGATTGCTTCCATGCCATTAATGGGTTTATTCAATGGAGCAAATCTCAACGATGAATGGATGGACGATGTGATCGACCACCTGGCCGAAGGAAATAGCTGGCAAGGTGTTGTACGATACAAAGATCAGGAAAATAAAAATCATTGGTCTGAAATTATGATTGTGCCATCGTACAATCCCGAGGGCGAAATCGAAGAATGGTTGGTACTGGGATCTGATGTAACCTTGCAAAAACAAGCGGAGGTTACCATGGTAGAAAAAAACAAGGCATCGATTGAGAAAAAGATCAACCAGCAAAAATTCAGGTCGGTGTTGATCCTCGAGGGTCAGGAAGAAGAACGGAAACGATTGGCCATGGATATTCATGATGGTATTGGCCAAATGCTTACTTCTCTTAAATTTCAAATCGAGTCGATTGATTCAAAGCGAAAAACGGAAGAAATCCAGATTAAGCTAAAAGATATTCAACAACTCATCACGCAGGTCATTAAAGAAGTGAGAAGGGTAACATTCAATCTGAAGCCTACCGTGCTGAGTGACTATGGGCTACCTGCTGCTTTAAATGTTTTCGTCAAAGAAATTGGAAAACTTTCCGACATTGAACTTAGGTATGCAGCAGAAGGAGATACAACGGTACGGTTATCTCAAAAGATAGAAAATAATATCTTTCGTATCATACAGGAAGCCATCAACAATGCAATTAAATATTCAGCGGCTACGCATATTGATGTATCCTTACAACATACGGATAACGTGCTTATCATAACCGTTCGTGACAATGGCAATGGCTTTGATGAAAAACTGGTTGAAAAACGAAGTGTGAATATTGAATCCGGTCGTGGTTTTTTTAATATGTATGAGCGCACAGAGTATATAAACGGATCGCTGGATGTAAAGTCAGAACCGGGAAATGGAACTACGATTGTACTTACGGTTCCTATTAAAAGTTTAGTTACTGTTGATCAATAACATCATGAATAAAATAAATATCGTCCTGGCAGATGACCATGTATTGGTTCGCAAAGGAATAAAAGCCATGCTGGAATCCGATACGGATATCGAAGTAATAGGTGAAGCGAATAACGGTGCTGAGGCCCTGGAGACTGCCCGGAAGCTTCATCCTGATATTCTTGTATTGGATATCCGGATGCCGGAAATGAATGGGCTTGAAGCTGCTGCACAACTGTTTAATTATGCGCCGGAAACAAAAGCTGTTATTTTATCGATGCACGATTCAGAAGAATATGTACTCCAGGCATTGGATGCCGGGGCCTATGGATACTTGCTGAAGGATACGGATAAGACAGAGTTCGTAAAAGCATTACGACAGGTGTACAACGGAACAAAATATTTCAGCGGCGCGGTTTCTAACGTATTGGCAAATCGCTTGCTGGATGCAAAGCCTTATACGTCGAAAAGTTCAGTTGAAGAAGATGAGTACCACCTTACGAAGCGGGAAAAAGAAATCCTGCGCATGGTCATTGATGGAAAACACAATAAAGAAATTGCGGATGCTTCAGGAAAAAGTGTTCGCACGATAGAAACACATCGTTTTAATATCATGAAAAAACTGGGGGTGAACAACGCAGTTGACATGGTGAACAAAGCTGTGAAAGAAAACCTGGTGTAGTGGTCTTAACTTTTTAATGGGGTAAGGAGATACTCCAATCCGTTGAGCTTGATTTCATAAAGGGTCGCTAATAACATGCCCAATTTACCCTCCGGAAATCCTTTCTTGGCAAACCATTCAAGGTAACTCACGGGTAAACTACACAACACAATTCCTTTATACTTCCCGAATGGCATTTTCATCTTCACTAAGTCCAGTAGTAGTGTACCTTGTGGTTCGTTGTGGGCTGTATTCACAAGTCAAAAGTAAATAAAAATGTCGATGGCATTTCACACTGATCATTTTCTGAAGTTTAAAATTCCAACCTAAAAATTCATATTCAACAAATAAGCGAAGGCTTATTGGTGGTCAGTTGACAGGGCGCAAACGATTTTATACGTATTTCAATCAATTTCGGAAATATTTTTGCGTATTAATACGTATAAACTACCTTGTTTACGTATTTTTATTACGTAATATATACGTATGAAAGCGCCTTCTCTTAAAGCCACAAGAATTAACCTCCTTGATTTCAAAACACCGCCGATGCGGGCGTTTCATATCACCTGGATGACTTTTTTTCTTTGTTTTTTCGGATGGTTTGGTATCGCGCCGCTCATGCCGATTGTACGAAGTGACTTAAACCTAACACAGGAGCAGGTCGGCCATATCATTATTGCTTCTGTATCCATTACCATTTTTGCCAGGTTGATCATAGGGTGGCTCTGCGACAAAATAGGTCCGCGATTATGCTATTCAATTTTGTTGATTCTGGGTTCGGTTCCGGTGATGCTGATTGGTTTTAGCAACAGTTATGAAAGCTTTCTCTTGTTCCGTTTGGCCATCGGTGTGCTTGGTGCTTCGTTCGTTGTAACACAATACCATACTTCGGTGATGTTTGCACCCAATGTAGTGGGTACTGCAAATGCAACAGTTGCAGGATGGGGAAACATGGGCGGTGGCGTAACACTGATGGTTATGCCGTTGGTTTGTGCCGGTTTTGTATCTCTTGGTTTTTTGCCTGAAGATGCCTGGCGATGGAGTATGGTAGTGCCCGGCGTGGCTTTGTTCATCATGGGCTTTGCTTATTATTTCTATACACAAGACACTGCTGAAGGTAATTTCTCTGAAATTAAAAAGGAGAGGCCTGTTAACGTCGAGGATCAAAATAAGAAAAGCAACTTCTGGAGTGCTTGTAAAGATTATCGCGTATGGATCTTATTCATGGCCTATGGTGCTTGTTTCGGTATTGAAATCACCATAGATAACATTGCTACACTTTATTTCATCGACAACTTTCAAATCGGATTAAAGGAAGCCGGTATCATTGCCGGATTGTTTGGCATGATGAACATCTTTGCCCGCGCACTTGGGGGAATCTTTGGCGACTGTGCCGGAAAGAAATTCGGATTGAAAGGAAGAATCCTCATACTTGGAATTTTTTTACTGTTGGAAGGCATTGGCATTATGGTATTTTCAACTATGGAAGCGTTGCCGTGGGCCATTGTTACCATGTTGATTTTTGCGTTGTTCCTTAAAATGTCAAACGGCGCAACCTACGCTGTCGTACCTTTTATCAATAAGAAAGCCATTGGCGCGGTTTCCGGTATTGTTGGTGCCGGTGGAAATGTAGGTGCTGTTCTTGCGGGGTTTCTTTTTGCTTCGAATGATATCTCGTATCGTCATAGCTTGTTTGTAATCGGAATAGCTGTCGCTGCAGTGTCAGTGACAGCGTTAATGTTTGCGGCATTCAAAATTAGCGAACCACGATTCACCAGTATGCCGGAAGTCATCCTATATACAAATAATCAAGCCGATAGACCGGAATAAGGAGAATGGAAAAGCACGGTTCTATTTAGATACTTGATTAACAGCTTATGTTACGACAGATCATAGCTTTTAAAAAAAATAAAGCGGAAGAAGCTAACCTTTTCGTTTGGATAGGGCGTAAGGCTCAGTTGCCCATGAGCATTAAAATGTTTTGCACGTGAAAGAATTAACGTCTCTGAAAGAGAAACATAGCCATCGAAAATTCAACACCGGTGATGACGCCGTTAAAACCACTTGTTCTTATTGTGGTGTGGGATGTGGTATCGTTGTGAAAAAGGATCGCAGGGGAAACCTTACTATACAGGGAGATAAAGATCATCCGGTAAACCGGGGTATGCTTTGCTCGAAGGGCATGAACCTCCATTATGCCATGAATGACAAAAGTGATCGTTTGCTTTATCCCGAAATGCGTTGGAGTCGTAATCACCCCGCGGAACGCGTAACGTGGGATGTGGCCATGACGCGTGCAGCCGCCGTGTTTAAATCTATTATTCAAACGTATGGTCCTGATGCGGTGGGATTTTATGTCTCAGGGCAATGCCTCACAGAGGAATATTATCTGGCCAATAAACTTGTGAAAGGATTTATCGGTACAAATAACATTGATACGAATTCACGATTGTGTATGAGCAGTGCGGTGGCTGGCTATGCAAAAACGCTCGGTGAGGATTCAGTTCCAGTGTCGTATGAAGATATTGAACACGCTGATTGTTTCTTCATTGCAGGGGCAAATCCGGCATGGTGTCATCCGATTTTATTTCGCCGGCTCGAAGCACACAAACAGCAAAACCCGAATGTGAAAATTATTGTTGTCGATCCCAGGAGAACTCAAACTGCGGAGATGGCAGACCTGCATTTGCAGATCACACCTGGGTCTGACATTTATCTTTACCATGCAATCGCGCGAATACTTATTGAAAATGGTGAAGTGGATTATGATTTCATTTCCAATCATACAGAAGGTTATGAGGAGTATCGTAAGTCTGTTTTTCAATTTACCGTTGAGGAGGCTGCGGAAAAGTGCGATGTTGAAGTAAGCGATATTCGCTTAGCGGCCTCATACATCGCGATGTCGAAGGGATTTTTAACGCTTTGGGCAATGGGCTTAAATCAAAGCGTAATCGGCGTAAATAAAAATATAGCGCTGATTAGTTTGAATTTGATTACCGGTCAGATTGGAAAACCCGGAGCTGGTCCATTTTCTCTGACAGGGCAACCCAACGCTATGGGTGGACGCGAAGTAGGAGGGTTGGCCACCATGCTTGCCGCGCACCGTTCGTATGCTGATCCTGTGCATAGGCAAGAGGTTGCTTCGTTTTGGGGCGTAGATTCCGTTTCCGAAAAACCTGGCCTTACGGCAACGCAAATGGTCGATGCGCTTGAGCGCGGAGATTTAAAAGCCGTGTGGATTATCTGCACAAACCCGATGGTAAGTTTACCGGATGCCCGGAGAGCGGAAGCTGCCCTGCGTAAAGCACGTTTTGTCGTTGTTCAGGATATTTCACGCAAATCAGATACAACTGAATTTGCGGATCTTATTCTTCCCGCTGCAGGACATTTTGAAAAAGATGGAACAATGACCAATTCTGAGCGTCGGATCAGCTATCTGAATAAAGTAGTTGAACCCCCAGGTGAAGCGTTAGCTGATGCTGAAATCATTTGCCGCTTTGCGAAGGCTATGGGGTTTCATGGTTTTGATTTTGAGTCGACAGCCCAGGTCTTCGAGGAACATACACGACTTACGAAAGGCACAAATCTCGACATCAGCGGACTCACGTATGCTGATTTACGAGAAACAGGAACCATCCAGTGGCCTGTTCCTTCGCCCGGTCATTCCGGAACACCGCGATTGTTTACAGATCATTTGTTTTTTACACCTTCAAAAAAAGCCAGATTTCATGCATTCGATCCTGAAAATGTTTCGGAGCCTGTTACGCCTGATTTTCCGCTGATACTTACAACGGGACGTATACGCGACCAGTGGCATACCATGACCAAAACAGGAAAGGTCAATAGGTTAAAACAACACATTGATAAACCGTTTCTGGAAATTCATCCTGACGATGCTTTGATCCGAAGCATCCGCGAAGGCGACGTTGTTGAAGTGGAGAATCTTCGTGGCACGGTAAGGGTATGCGCACGGGTTACATCGGATATAAAACGTGGCGTAGTGTTTCTTCCCATGCATTGGGGAAAACTGATGCAACGAGATCTCGCCAGGGCGAATAACCTCACGAGTGATCTCGTAGACCCCATATCCAAAGAACCTGATTTTAAATTTGCCGCTGTTGAAGTAAGGAAATACCTCAAACCCATCGAAAAGATCATTGTAATCGGAGCGGGTGCTGCTGCATACAGATTTATTCAGACGTATCGTTCACTAAATACAACGGACGATATACATGTTTTTTCGAAAGAAAAAGACCCGTTTTATAATCGTGTGCTACTTCCTGAATATGTAAACGATACCTTACCCTGGGATCGTCTGCAAAAATTTCGGGCCGGCGAATTTGAAACCCTCGATGTTTCACTTCATATTGAGAACGAGATTGTCATGATCAACCGTTCGCAACAGTATGCCGTGGATAAACGGGGCGAAAAGCATTTTTATGATAAACTGATTATGGCAACCGGAAGTCGTGCCAACGTTCCCAAGGAAGCCCCGGTTCACTTACCCGGCATCTTTACCATGCGTATGCGAAAGGACGCCGACGATCTTAAAAAATATTTAAAACCGGATGGTCATGTGGTGATCATCGGTGGTGGATTGTTAGGTCTTGAATTAGCGGCTTCGTTATGTGAGATGGGCATCCATATTTCGATTGTTCAATTGAGCAGTCGCCTAATGGAGAGACAAATCGACAATCTTGGGGGACAATTACTCCTTGATTTTGTCGAAGAGATGGGCATGCGTGTTTATCTAAACGATCAGGTTCAATCTGTTGATGGCGAACCTGCGTCAAATCTCTTAAAGGTTCAGCTCCAGAGCGATACTATGTTAAAAGCGGATGCTGTAGTGTATGCGGTGGGTACGCGCCCCAATATTGAGATTGCCCAGGAAGCCGGGATAGAAACTGCAAGGGGTGTTGTAGTAAATGATTTTATGCAGACAAGTGATCCCTCGATTTTTGCCATGGGTGAAATTGCTGAGCACCGTGGAAAACTTCTGGGCATTACATCAGCGGCAGAAAAACAAGCCGATGTAGTGGCGCAATTTTTACATGGCAATATGCAAAGCATCTATGAAGGTGCTGTTGCGATGAACATCCTGAAATTTTCTGACCTTGATCTCTGCTCCATCGGAATTGCTGAAGTTCCTGTTGACAGTGAGGGTTATGACGAAATTCTTTTCATTGATAAATCGATGCGGTACTATAAAAAATGTATCGTGAAAGATGATCGGCTAGTGGGCGCTGTTTTGGTAGGCGACAAATCAGAGTTTGCTGAATTTAAAACACTGATTGAGAGTGAAATGGAATTATCCGAACGGAGAATGAAATTGCTTCGTTCTGGGAAGAAGGCAGAACCGGTTGTAGGCAAACTGGTTTGCTCTTGTAATCAGGTGGGTGACGGAAATCTGCATCAGCTGATTCAATCAGGATGCAATTCACTGCAGGAAATTTGTCAGAGCTCCGGTGCAGGTTTAGGCTGCGGCAGTTGTAAACCCGAAATACAACGGATACTAAAAGAATCTGCCCGGGAAAAAGAGGAAGCTAAAAGCCTGGTGCAAACGGATTAGTTTTAAACAAATATGGTTCACCTCCTTCGATGGGTTATGGACACAATTATTGAATAGGGTAGAGATCGGCGGGATATGTATTATGCTGAATAAGATGTTACTTTGTACAACCGAAATGAACCGTTAAACTATTTGAATTTGATCGTCATTTTGTGTGTGGAATTTGAATGCAATACAAATATAATTAACTGCTTGCCTTGTAACGTTTATTATGGAGACTAAGAAGAGTGATTTGATCCGAACATTTGTGAAGGGTGGTATTTTATCTCCTGCCGATATGTTGCGGATCATGGAGATCTCAAGAACGCTTAACAACAAGTACGTATTGTTTGGCTCTCGCCAGGATATTATGTTTCCATCCAATGGAGCAGATGAACAGTTGCTGGATAAGCTGTTTCGCAAGATCAACCTCGATTATGAATTAGGAAGTGATTCGTCATTTTACCAGAACATCGTAAGCTCTTACGTGGCTGTAAATGTTACCGAGACGACCAATTGGGTTAAGGAAGACACGTATCATTTTGTAATTGACAATTTTGATTATCGGCCTAAAATAAAAATTAATATCGTTGATCCGATTCAAAGTATTGTGCCGCTGTTTACCGGAGAGGTAAACTTTATTGCGTCGCGAGAGGAGAATTACTGGTTTTTATATATTCGTGATCCCCGAAAGGGTAATGTTGTTGAATGTTGGCCAAAACTTATTTTCACGCAGGATATTGCTAAGGTGTGTAAAGCGCTTGAAGAACTGATACTTAATTTTCAGCCCTTCGGTATTGACGAGTTGTTTGTAATTCTGCAAGGTAAGATGCGGATCAATTACAGGGTTATTTCCGAAAAACTCAAACTTACACTCAATGCTTTGCCTTACTATGAAGGCCTTAATGCAATGTTGAATAATCAATATTGGTTAGGTCTTTACTGGCGCAATAATATGTACGATATTGATTTCATGACAGCTGCATGCCGACTTTGTCAGGAAACTAATGTAGGCAAGATCAATATCATTCCCTGGAAGGCTTTTATTATAAAAGGCATTAAGGCCACTGAAAGAATTCGGTGGGAAAAATTAATGGGCAAATTTGGTATCAATGAACGCCATTCTTCACTCGAGCTAAACTGGCACCTGCCTGTAATCGATGCAGACGCACTTGAGTTAAAACGATTCCTTGTACGGGAACTCGATCAACAGGATATCAGCACACACGGCCTCACGTTTACGATTAAAATGAAACGTGAGATGCTGTTGTTCACTTCCATCGTAATTGAAAAAAGTATGGAGATTGAAACGGCAGAACGGTACAACATCTTATACGCCAAAAATTTCAATCCCAACAATATCGCTTATATACCCTATGCACGCGGCGTAAAAAAAGAAGTGATACCAGCACTGCTCATTGAGCTAAGTAAAATGTATTTCCGGCAACTTAATCCTGAAAAAGAAAACCGGGAAGAAAAAAACAAAACGGATCTAAAGAACGGGTACACGATGACCTATCAGTGCAGTCATTGTCTCTCTGTTTATGATAAACAGTATGGTGATAGCTTCAACAACATTGCGCCAGGCATTCCTTTTGAATCACTACCCGATTCATACAAGTGCCACGTATGCGATAGTCCTAAGAAGGATTTTGTTGCAATGGATAAAGTTCATAGTTCATAGTTCATGGTTCAAAGTTCATGGTTCAAAGTTCAAGTTCCGGGTTTGCTGCGTTGTTCGGAGTTCGTTTGAGGTTTGATGTCTGATGTTTGAGGTTGGTTTTGTGATACGAAGTGATTGCGATAGTACAATGGTAGTGTTTTTCTCACCGCGAAATCGCGAAGACGCAGCGGCACGCGAAGTGTTAAATAGGATTTTACTTTGCGAAACTTTGCGTCTCAGCGACTTTGCGGTTGAGCGTGCTATCGCGGCAGTTTCCGAAATTCCCCACGTTACTACCAAACAAACTCGCAGCTTTTCAAAACAAGAACGCCGATTCCTTCTGCTTTGACGATTTTAGCCTAAGTTTGTTGAGAACTAAATGGAATCTTATGAAGTGGCTTGATGTATTAAAATTTGCAAGTGAGGGGAGTCCGGCGCCGGATAAGCGGGTTGAGAAAACGGATGCTGAATGGAAACAACAACTTACGGCGGAACAATTCTATATAACACGGAAGCATGGCACTGAACAGGCTTTTACAGGGGAATATTGTGAGTCCCACGAACCCGGTCTTTATGCCTGTCGTTGTTGTGGAACGGTACTTTTTGATGCAAACGAAAAATTTGAATCCGGCACTGGCTGGCCTAGTTTCACCATTCCTGTGAAGGACAATGTGGTTAAATACGAAAAGGACACAAGCTTTGGCATGACACGTGTTGAAGCAATTTGTAATGTGTGTGATTGTCATTTAGGGCATGTGTTTCCTGATGGGCCTCCGCCGACAGGCTTGCGTTTTTGTATTAATTCCGCGTCTATAAAAATGGTGAATACATAATACTCATCAATATATTTGTGAAATGATCTTGTTGTGCCCGTTTCTATGATGACCATCGGGAACAATATTAAATGCTTTGCTATTTCGCGAGTGGGGTGGAAGCTTTTTAGATCAGCGTAATAATGTGAGCATTAGAAGCACACGACAGTTTTATTGTGTTTGCATATTTCCTATTTTACAACCTATGAAAAGAAAACTGGAAGGACAAATAGCGATTATTACCGGAGCAAGTTCCGGTATCGGTGCAGGTGTGGCAAAGGCTATGGCCAAAGCAGGAGCCACTGTTGTGATTAATTATTCAAGCAGCGAGGAAAGAGCAAAAAAAGTTTTGTCAGAAATACAAGAGGAAGGAGGGACGGGAATCGTTGTACATGCCGATGTAAGTAAAGAAGACGATGTAGAGAACATGTTTCGGAAAGCGATTGATAAATACGGCACAGTGGATATCCTTGTCAATAATGCGGGATTGCAAAAAGATTCCGTCTTTCACGAGATGACGCTAAAAGAATGGAACCGTGTTATCGATATCAATTTGACGGGTCAGTTTCTCTGTGCCAGGGAGGCCATTAAAGAATTTTTAAAACGCGGTGTTGCGGCAGACAAATCAAAATCAGCGGGCAAAATTATCTGTATGAGTTCGGTTCATGAAGTGATCCCTTGGGCAGGTCATGTTAACTACGCAGCTTCGAAGGGTGGTGTGATGATGCTGATGAAATCACTTGCCCAGGAATATGCGCCAAAAAAAATCCGCGTAAACAGCATCGGTCCCGGTGCAATACGAACACCCATTAATCATGCAGCATGGCAAACACCTTCGGCATATAATAATTTATTGAAGCTGATTCCGGCTAAACGCATTGGGGAAGTTGATGACATTGGTGGTGCTGCGGTATGGCTTGCTTCCGATGATTCTGAATACGTAAACGGCATTACACTTTTTGTGGATGGTGGAATGTTGTTGTATCCTGGGTTTGAAGATAACGGCTGAGGTTGATAGCAAGCATTAACGTCACGCGCCGCGAACGCATCTTTAAATCTAATATTCGGAAAATTTAGTTATTATTATGGTGGTAAATTGAGTTTTACACTTTATTGACACTGAAATGAAAAAAATCGGGTATCTGTTTTCCCTCGTCTTTATTTTAACGCTTTGTTCGTTTATGATCCAGCAGAAGAGAAAGATCATCTTTTTTGGTGATTCAATTACGCAGGCCGGAGTTCAACCAGGTGGTTATATCATGAAGATCGGTGACCTCGCGGCACAAGAGAACCTTCAGGGAAATTATGAATTCATTGGTGCCGGAATCGGCGGCAACAAGGTATACGATCTGTACTTGCGCCTGGAAGAAGATGTCTTAAACAAAAAACCTGATGTGGTTTTTATTTATGTAGGTGTTAACGATGTATGGCATAAGCAATCACATGGCACAGGAACCGATGCAGATAAATTTGAAAAATTCTATACGGCGCTGATTACGAATATACAAGGCAACGGTGCGGATGTAATTCTTGTCACGCCTGGCGTAATTGGTGAGCGGACGGATTTCAGCAACCAACTCGATGGCGATCTCAATCACTATTCAAATATTATTCGTGGCATGGCAAGACAGCATAAGTTGAAACTGGTTGATCTCCGTACTTCATTTCTCGAATATAACAGGAGAAATAATCCGGCGAACAAAGAAAGTGGTATACTGACTACAGATCGCGTGCACCTTAACGATAAGGGTAATCAACTTGTCGCCGATGAAATGTGGAAAGTAATTAAAGCATTAAAATAATAGCTTTGACACGCTATCTGATCATCGGCATCAGACTGTTTTTAATAGCTCCGCGCGGTATTTGGTAAGCACACTGGATTTTGAGACAAAGCCCAGGTATTGATTCTTATCAACTACCGGTAAGTTCCAGAGATTCGTTTCATCAAATTTTTCCAATACGCTGTGCAGATTTTCATTGACATGTATAACAGCTGCCGGTGGATCCATCAACGTATTAACGCTCACGTCTTCAGGTTTTTCGCTGCTGAATATAATACTGCGTATGTTATCCATGTGGACCAGGCCAACGAGTTCTCTTTTCTCATTGATCACCGGAAATGTATTGCGTTTCGACTTCGAGATTACTTCAATAAGTTTCTGCAGGTTATCATCGGGTCGAACAATGGAAAAATTAGTTTCAATTAATTCTGCCAAATCAAGCTTACTGAGCAGGAAGGTATCCCTGTTGTCAACCGATAAATTTAATTTCCGGGAAAGTTTTTTAGCATCCATCGACAAAGGCTCAAAGTAATGTACAACGATGAGGCTGAGGGCAGACACTGTCATCAATGGAATCATCAAACCGTATCCACCGGTGATTTCAGCGATGAGGAATATTGCGGTTAACGGTGCATAAAACACGCCACTGAGTATACCTGCCATTGCTACAAGCATAAAATTATTTTCCGGCAGGTCAGCGAGACCAGAGAAATTGATAAGTTTTGAAAATACATATCCAAGGTATGCACCTACAAATAGCGATGGGCCAAAATTTCCCCCGTTTCCTCCACTACCCACGGTTATGGCAGCGGCTACTGTTTTAAGAAAAACCAGAAATCCTAGAAAAATCATAATATTGACTTCGTTATCCAAAACCCCGAGTAATAGACTGTTCGTAAAAATTTCTTCCGGCTTCATCTCAGATAACATTCTGATGCTTTCGTAACCTTCACCGTATAAAGGAGGAAACAAAAGTACGAGGACGAATAGCAACATCCCGGCGATCAGTACCCTGCCAATCCGATTCGTTATTTTCGACATACGGTGTTCAATCCAGATAAACGTTCTTGCAAAATAGAGGGAGATCAATCCTGCTACAATGCCAAGCGCAATGTACCACGGCATGTTCATGTAGTTAAAAGGTTCCTGAAGCGAAAAGGAAAGCGTTAGGTTTTCTGTAAGGATGATGCGTGATAACAAGGCACCACTTGCAGCCGAAATGATTAGTGGAATAAAAGCAGCAGCGCTAACATCGGCGAGGAGCACTTCAATGGCGAATAACACACCGGCAATGGGTGAATTGAAAGCCGTGGCTATTCCAGCTGACGCACCACAGGCGAGCAGGATGGTTCGTTCTTTATAGGAGAGTTTATAAATTCGACCGTAGGTTGAGCCGATAGCAGCGCCGGTATTCACCATGGGTGATTCCAAACCCACTGAACCACCAAACCCGACGGTCAATCCACTGGTCACTACATGGGAGTAGACTTCTCTTGATGGCAGTATACTTGAATTTTTAACAATGGAATACACAACTTCGGCACTCCCTCTTTTTAGTTTATTATGAAGAAAAAAACGCACAAAAAATACCGTTAGCGAAATTCCGATCAGCGGAAAAAATGCGAACAGAAAAAATTCCTCGTAGTTGTGTGAATAGAACGAAATGAGTCGTTCAATTGAATGTACAAAGTATTTTAAAACAATTGCCGCAAGTCCGGAACCAAGTCCCACCAAAATACTAGACAAAATAAAAAATTGACGGTTTGATAATTTATCGCGAAGGAAAAGGATTGGTGTTTTAAGAATTAAAGATAATCTCTTCATTACAGGTTTTGTCGGTTGGTAAATATAAACATAGATGATCTTAAAATCACCGAATCGTTTAGATTTTAAAGATCTTTGTGAATGTTGCGTCGATACGGTGCATCGGTTGGGGAGCTGGTTGCTCGTTGTGGTTGGCGGCAATTTTTATAAAGCCTCTTTAGATAATACTAACAACCCATTCATATTCGTTAATCACCGGGCGGGGTTGTTTAAAACGATTTTGGATGTCCAAATTTTTGTCTTACATACATGTACTTCGTGGTATTGCCATCATCTACGTCGTGGGAGTCCATGTGCGGGGAGGAGTGATTGATTGGACGTCTCACCCGAGCTTAAATTATTTTTTTTCATCGCTGTTAGATTCTTATGAAGGCAATGGAACTGTTATGTTCATTTTTATTGCGGGCTTTTTATTTCAACATTTAACGCAACATCATTTTGACTTTAAGAAATACCTGGCGCAGAAGTTCAAAATGATTATTCTGCCTTACGTGATAATTTCTATCCCCATTATTTTATTTCGTATATACGACAATTTTTCTTCACCAACACTCCCAGAAGATTTTCAACAGCATTCCCCTGTTTATCAGTTTTTTTATCACCTTTTCGTAGGGTCGCATCTTGCACCATTCTGGTTTATATCAGCGATAATTGTTTTTTATATGACCTCGCCGATCTTTCGTGCAGTTGATAACGCATGGTTCTTCCGCTATATATTTCCTGTAATACTGGTCGCAGGGATGTTTACATTTCGATCGTTGCACAATGGAAATCCATTGCTTTCTTATGTTCATTTTGTACCGGTCTACCTGCTGGGAATGTGGGCCAGCCGGAACAAAGCAATGCTATTAACTCATGATTTGCTCGGCTTCTGGACCCTGTTTATTGTATACATGTCGATTACAATTGCTGATGTTAGCGGCGCCATTAACCTTCCTGATAAAATAAGCTTTGAAGAAGTAATTGATAATGGCCTGTTGCTTTTCAATGTATACATCTTCAGGGCGATTATACTTTGTTTAATGTTCTTGTTTCTGCTTTACCGGTTTCGGTACATACGCATGCCATTCCTGGAAACATTGGCGGATTATAGCTTTGGTATTTTTTTCATTCATTTTATTCTCATCGCTGTAACGCGTAAAATATTTTCCATCATGCACATCACCGTTGATTTTAATGTCGTTACGTTTCTGAGTTACTTTACGATTGTGTTGTTGTTGTCAACAATAGTAGTATTTGTAATTAAAAAACTTACAGGTCGTTTTAGCCGAAATTTGATAGGGAGCTAAGGATAGTGCATGACTGCGCACAAACACTACAACCATTGTTCCGTTGATGCTTAATAGCAGCAAACCCTTACGTAAGAAGTGTTCAGATTTGTTTTTTATAAATTTTAAAAAGGAATGATCGTTGATGAATTTACGATCCATGCTTCAGAACCTTTGCCGGGGAGCGCAACGCCTCTTGCATCTTGGATGGTGCTGGTTCAGTAAAGTAATTTTGAAACGATACCTGTTTCGTTTGCTTACGTTCACAGCAGTTTTCCTTTAACTTAACCACAATTCGTCCGCGTGTCTGGCCCGAAAGAATAGCGTCAATATAGGTGTCTTTCAATTCTTCCAAATGTACTTCATGAGCGATGGCCGGAAGCTTGTCACATACGTTCCATTCGTTCATCAGCTTATTCCATAATTTTAGTCGAAGCGACATAGGTGTGCTGCCTGCGCCAATTCCGAGTAGATTAACACCATTCAGAATAAACGGGTAGATAGGCGTCTCGAATTTATTGGAAGCGAGTAGACCGGTTGCCACAACACAGCCGTCGCGTTTGCATTTCTTTAGTAACGTTGTAAGCGTGTTCCCGCTTACCGTATCAATGGCGCCACTCCATTGCGCATGCGCGAGTGGCCTTCCTGATTTATCGTCAACAAAATCACGTGATTCTACCCGCGCCGCCCCCAAGTATCTTAGATATTCGTGTGCATCTTTTTTTCCAGTAACGGCGATAACTTCATACCCGGCTTTTGCGAGTATGGCTACTGCGAGACTACCCACACCACCTGTTGAACCTGTTACTACAATCGGTCCATGATCCGGATGCTGACCCATCATTTCCATTTTATACAACGCATAGGCTGTTGTAAGTCCGGCGGTACCGATGGTCATGCAATCTTTACACGAAAGAAACGCCGGCTTAGGTAATACCCACGACGATGGAACACGGATATATTCTGCAAAAGCACCTGACGTATTCATCCCCAGATCAAAACCGGTTACAAAAACTTCAGTACCTGGTGGGTATCGATCTGTATTGCTTTCTTCAATTACTCCGGCAGCTTCAATCCCTGGTGTATGTGGAAACATCCTTGTAATTCCTTTGTGTCCCGTTGCTGAAAGACCATCTTTAAAATTCAATGCAGAATAGTGAACACGAATAAGAACATCGCCTGGCGGCAGACTATTAGTTTCCCGCTTCACAATACGGCGTTCGAAATGACCATGTTCATCTTCAGAAATTACAAGTGCTTTGTACTCCATGTAAATAAGATTGGTGTTGAAGCATGATGATATAAAAACAATACCTGAACGTTCTATTCATGATTGTTTTTAGCATAGGCCACCCGTTATTTCGGTGAAATCCGCTTTTTCGGGTACAAAATTGATACATAGATGTATACATCGAAGTCTTTGTCCAATGCTCCTCAGCGGTTCATAAACGGAATACCATGTTTGTTTACTTTTTACTACATATTAAAAAAATCAGACGCTCGATTGATTTCGCTGCAGTTACCGAAAGCCCGGTTGGCATCTCCTTTTTATACTCAAGTTCAGGTACGTATAGGATTGGTTTTTTGTCAGGGCAATACTTAAACGTGCGAGTTGAAATCTAATTCCTTTCACATCTCGATTAACTATGTTAAATAAGTCCTTTACGGAGAAACAACTCTTTGTCTTTGAAGTATTAATTATCGTGGCATTTTGTTTCAGTCCGTTGTTGTTTAACAATCCCTATCGCCTCAACATATTTCTTTCATGGGAAGGAGCATACAGAATGTCAATAGGGCAAATTCCTTTCCGTGATTTTTCCTTACCGATGGGATATGGTCATTGGATTATACCCGCTCTCTTTTTTAAAATTTTTGGCCCGTATATGTATACCCTGATAAAAGCGCAGGTTTTTATCAATCTCATTTCGGTGTTTAGCTTTCGTGCCATACTAAATAAAGTCGGTGTAGCGCCTCCACTGATTCTTTTGTCCGTTCTGGTTTTTTGCTTTTCTTATGTTTCATTTAATTTCTGGCCATGGTACAATCACCTTGTCATTGTGCTTCAATTCGTAGCAATCTATTTTGCCCTTGTAGCCATCTTCTCGACACAATTGTGGAAAGTTTTAACCGGTCTTGCTTTAGCTGCGATTTTTATCCTATATGCTTTTTTTACAAAGCAGGATGGCGGTGCGCTCGGCCTGATGATTATCTATGGCATGCTTGCATATGATGCATTCATGAGCAGATACTGGAGTAAGCTCTTAATCTTTACTGGTTTTGTATTAGTCTTTTCAGCGATTTTGATTCTTCCGCTACTTCAATATGATTTTCTATACTGGTTTAACTATGGGCAGTCACCACATGATAGCAGGCTTGTTTTGATGGATTTTCTAAACCAGCTTGTCGGATGGGCGTATTGGGAAAAATTCTTTTTACTCATTCTGGTGCTTATCTTTCTTGATAAGTTACGGATAGGCTATGCGTTTCTGCATAACAAAAAGGATTTTCTTTTTTGGTTTATCAGTACAGCGATGGTAGTTGAAGCCATGATCATCCAGGTGACCAGTGATGAACCAGATAAAGGTGAAGTGTTTTTTTATGCCTTTGCTTTTGCGTATACCGTCAGTCATTTACGTTTGTCTTTCGACTTTTCAAAATTGGGATATCTGTTTGTTTCGATAGTGCTTATCACTTTTTGGTGGACAGGAATTTACTGGAGAAATATCAAACGATTAGTCGCAGATAAACCGGTGATTGTAGAAAAAATGGAAAATAAAGAGCGGGAGAAATACAGACTTGCTACGGAATACAAAACGCTGGACCGACTTTATCTTGCTGAGTCTACGCTTGAAGGAATCAAACAGATTAAGTCCATGGATGTATTCAGGCAAAATAAAGATGTGAAAGTACTGAATATGACAGAGCTTACGTCCCTCGCGTACGAAGTACCATTCACGCCGCTAACGAACCAGCCTATGTGGTTCCACCAGGGGGTTTCCATCTTCCAGAAAGAAGTCGATGAGTTTTGTGTGAAGATCAGAAACCATGAATACGATGTTGTGTTGTTTGAAACAATTCCGGAATCAGAGGTGATTAATTTTTTTCCGATGGACGTGAAGCAATGTCTTGATGAAGTCTATCAACATGAATTTACGTTCCTGGCGCCACGAACCCCGGAAGAATCCTTTATTCACGTGTATACCAAAAAATAAAATGCAATCAATAAAAAAGCTGCGAACCAAAATTGAACGCAGCTTCGTTGCTTTTGTAAGCCTTAACTTATTGGATGATAATGGTTACTTTATTGATCTTGTTTTCTTCAAGCTTTCCTGTTTGTTCGCCACCACCTGAATTATCTTTATCATCTTTTCGAACGATGACGAAATAAGTAGTGGCCTTTAGTTCTTTTAATTTTAAAACACCTTTAGCATTGGTTACACCTTGTGCTGCAACATTTTCTTCTTTGGTATAATCCTCTTCGGTTTCAAATAATTGTACAGAGGCGCCTTCTACCGTGTTGCCCAGTTCATCGCGAACGGTGACTGATAGGGTTGTTTTAATAATTTGAAAACTCATGGCCAGCAGGATGACTGCACAACCGATTAAGAATCTAAGTTGGTTTTTCATAGGATTAATAAGCGTTTTTATTGAGGTAAACATAATCCTCAACTATTGTGCTGAATTACTCACTTTTTCCACATTCGTCAAAATATGTTTGGCATAATTTACATCCCATTCGTCTAAGCGTTCGGCATGTTCTTTCATACGTTTCAAAAAACCGTCGTAGTTGCGCTTTTCTTTTGGTGACCAGACTACTTCTGCCATGGCGCAGGCACGCGGGTAAACCATGTATTCGGCATGATCCGTAGTGGGAACGTACTCCGTCCATAAATTCGCCTGAGCGCCGAGTACATATTGTGTTTCTGATGCATTTAACTGAGGAGGAACAGGTTCATAACCATAAACTTTTTCTACTGTGATCATGTTTCCGCTGGCAAGTGGCTCACCTTCCGGTCCGGCCTGGTAGTAATCAAAGTAACACCAGTTTACCGGCGTCATGATCACATCGTGATGCTGCTTAGCTGCTGCAATTCCACCTTCTTCTCCACGCCAGCTCATTACGGTTGCGTTGGGAGCAAGCCCGCCTTCAAGAATTTCGTCCCATCCGATGATCTGACGACCTTTACTGTTGAGGTACTTTTCGATGCGTTGGATAAAATAACTTTGTAGCTCGTGTGTGTCTTTCAGGTTTTCGTTCTTCATGCGCTTTTTACAATGCGGACATTTTTCCCATTGCGTTTTTGGACACTCATCTCCGCCGATGTGAATGTATTCACTTGGAAACAGTTCGACTACTTCATCAAGTACACCTTCGAGAAAATGAAAAGTTTCTTCTTTACCGGCGCAGTATACATCATCGAATACGCCCCAGGTTGTCGCCGCTTTATAGGGACCGCCGGTACATCCGAGGGTTGGATAAGCAGACAATGCTGCTAAGGCATGCCCGGGTAATTCAATTTCCGGAATGATGGTAACATAGCGATCCTGTGCATACTTTACGATGTCCCTGATCTCTTCCTGTGTATAATATCCGCCATAACGTTTGCCATCAAAATTTTTCAGCTGACTTCGGGTTCGTGTTGTAGCATGGCCAATAACAGTCTCATCCCGGTAGGCTGCAGTTTCCTGAAGCTTGGGAAATTTTTTGATTTCAATCCGCCACCCCTGATCTTCCGTAAGATGCCAGTGAAAGCGGTTAAATTTATGGTGAGCGAGTAAATCAATGTACTTCTTGATGAAATCTGCAGGAAAAAAATGCCGGCCTACATCAAGGTGGAGACCACGGTACGAAAAACGTGGTGCATCTTCAATTTCCATGTAGGGGATTTCTTTTTCATACGCCCCTGCAATTTGTATCAGGCTTTGCACACCGTAGAATAATCCGGCATCTTCGCGTGCTTCAATGCGTATACCCTGATCGTTGATCAGCATGCGGTAGGCTTCCTTGTTCAGCGTAGTGTCGTCGACGTGTACGAAAGTAATAAGGTGATGCCCTTCACCTTCCGTGCTTAATGAAGAACTCAGATTTTTGGTATCGAGATATGCTTTCAGAAACCCCGCAATTTCTTTTTGTGATTCCGTTGCCGTACGAATGTGGATCGGCCCGCTCCATTCGAGATTTCCATCCTGAAATGCAAAGGATGCGGGTTGCGGGATTATTGGTAAGGTGGTTCTATCCACAACCTTTTGTTGTACTTCTTTCGAACTGCAAGCCCCCACGAAAAGAAGCACAAATACGTAAAACATTGATTTACCCATGAAGCTGTATTTTGTTTCAGACTGCATTTTAATAAAAAGTGCCCGCACACACTACAAGTTCAAGGTTTAAAGTTTAAAGTTCAAGGTTGGATGCATGAATGCGCGTTTGAGATTTGAGGTTTGGGGTTCGAGGTAACGGTGTTCTCGAACACATCTACGTATTTTATTAACTTTTAAGGTTAGGTTTGAGATTGACGTTTGTAGCTTGTTGGCTTTGAACTCGTGTGTCTTAACCGCAGAGTCGCAGAGCCGCTAAGTTTCGCGAAGCAGTAAGCCCCTTCAACACCATAGCCTGTCAGTTTTCGCAAAACCAACCTCAAACCTCAAACTTCAAATCTCAAACTCCAACCTCCAGCAATTCCGCAAGTGCTTCTTTTCACAAACTCAACCTTGAACTTTGAACCTCGAACCTTGAACTATCTCAGTAACACCACGCCTCCGCGTTTTTCCTGTACGCCTTTTTCAGGTTGATCTTCTATTTTGTATCGCACGACATAGGAGTAGGTTCCTCCGGGAAGAATTTGATTGACGTTGTTTTTATATCCTCCGTTCCAGGCGAAATTGATGTCATCGGATTCGTAGACCATTTCACCCCAGCGGTTGAAAATAATAATTTCGAAATTGTTGGGATCAATGAAGAACGTGAATAACCGGAATGCAGTATTTGGTTCTAATTTACTTGATGGCCTAAATGCATTCGGTCCGGTAATGATCGGATCACAGTCTTCGATTACTTCAACGGAAGCCGTGCTCTCACAACCCTCTGGATTTACTGCGGTGACGTTATAAACACCAGCCATGGTCGCGATGAATTCTGCATTGCCCGGGACAGGGATTCCATCTGGTGGTAACCAGGAATAGGAAGTAAGGTCTGCCGGTTTTGCATTCAGCATAACTTGTTGTCTTTCCGCCGGTGCTTGTGGAAAAGGACATATTCTTTTTAAGACACCGAGATCTATTGGTGTGGGCAACAACGGCGCGATGTTTATTTCGGCCGGTAATGAGCGACATGTTGATACGATTGCAACGACACTGTAAACACCTTCGCGTACCGGTGTAGTAATAGTAGCACCGGTTCCTGCATTTAAAGGTGATTGATCGAAAGACCATTCGAAAGTTGCATCAGGTCTTGATGAAGCGGTTAAGTCAAAATCAGAACCTTCGCATGCGAGGGTAGGAGGGTTGAGCGCTACCGTGACAGTTCCAACAACAGGAATAAGACGTTCTTGAGAATTATCCTGGCAACCATTGAGGTTGTTTATCACCTGTACTATAACACTGGAGTTATGATCAGCTATCCTAAATGTCCTTTCTGGTCCCCAAGGACCGAAGGCCCCGTTATTAATGCTCCACATGTAACGGTAATTGTTACCCCTTGGATCCACGGTTACCGTCACGGTATTAGCACAAGGTGTTGATGGTGTTATTTCGGCATCAATGGGTGGCGATGCCGTTCTTGTTTCTGTTGTTGTGCCCGGACAGGCCCCGGCTCCCGAAGCGGTTACCTCAACGACGAAAGTGCCTGGGTTTAAGGTAACGGTAGGGCCCGTACCAGGAGCAACGATACCGTTTGCCGGCGTACTCGTCCATGTAAAATCTGTTGCACCCGCAGCGATCGCAGTAAGTTGGTTTGTTGCACAATCTATAGGACTAATTACGGGTGTATGTGCTGGTAAAGTTTGGAGCAGGTCAGCTGATCCAGATGCAAGACATCCTGTGATGACATTGGTTACCTGGACCGTGTACGTATCACCACTTGGTAAAGCGTTCGTGTTGAATGTAGTAACGACGTTTGGTGAGGTGCTACCAAAATCAACTTGGACCCCCGCTGAATTTAACACCACATATTCGTATTCACCGGCGCCTCCCGGATTAACTTCGAAAAATAAATCCGGATCACATGTGCCCTGTTGTGTAAGGGTTACCGATACACCCGGATTATTGATTGGTACTACTTCTGTAGCTGCACATCCAGTCAACTGATCCGCTACACGCACGGTATATGCACCGGCGGATAAATTAGGGATGGATTCTGAAAATGCAGCTATTCGATCTGTACCATCCGGAACTGTTGACGGACCAGTAACACTGTAAACCAATGGTGTTCCCACAGGAGTTGTTACATCGAGATTGATGCTTCCATCAGGTTGGGAGCAAGTAGCATCGACGCCAACTGCTGTAAAAACTGGTGTAGGATTAATGGTGAAAGTAACCTCATCTGTCGCGGTACAATTTCCATCATCGATTTCTACACTGTATGTGATGTCTCCCGGCGTACTGGTGTTAACGGGCTGGGTATACGCTGTATTTCCGGTAGGCACGCCGTTTTCAAACCAGGTAAACGTAATGCCACCCTGAATGGTTAGTGTGACTTCCTGTTCAGTATCCTGACATACATTTACATCAGGTCCAAGGTCCAGATTAGCAAACGAAGGGAAAAGCTCTGCAGATTTTGTTGCTGTACATCCAAACTGATTAGTAACGGTTACGGTATATGTTCCAGGTGTAAGCACGGCAATTGTTTCTGTCGTTTCTCCGGTCGACCATAACCATGTTGTTGGGGGGTCACCAGGGGCTACAGGAGGATTAGAACCTAATAGCGTAACCGGACCATTACACGGTACAACATTACCACCGGGATCATTGGAAGCAAACAGAGATTCGTCTGGATCTGGAGAAGGATTGATAGTAACTTGAATATCAAGCGTGATTTCTTCACACTTGTTCCAAATCCTCACTTGAACAGGATAAGTTCCTTCCACGGCATAGGTGTACGACATTTCAGCACTCCCTTCTACTTCGGCTGTTCCATCGCCGAATGTCCAGAAGAATTTGTCGATACTTGAATCTTTGCCTGATGCTGTGAATTCCGTAGGAGCACCTAAGCAAAATCCATTGGCTGTAACGCCGGGGCCTTGAATAGGATCTCCGAGTGATTGAATAAAATTCGGAAGCCCCAACGTACTGGATGTTCCAGCTAACAATTGTACCGCGTTTTCATTAAACTGTGAAGGAAGCGGAACAGGAGTATTGACTTCAGAGGGTGTGATGGCGCCGAGGGTTGTACTGCCCTGCAACGCCACGTAGATTTGTCCGTCAGGGCCGCGCTGAATAGCTCCAGGCTGAGCCGTGGTGGGCATTGGAGGTAGTTCGGGTCTGGTGGTGTATGTAGATAAGGTTGAATCGTAAGCTAATTCATAAATAAAATTTTCCCCCAAAATAGTGGCGTATAATCTTTGACCTCCAGGTGAAAACCCAATGCCATAAGCCTGTCCAGGTTGTTGCAAATCAACAGAACGGAAGTTGGTTACTACGCCTGAGGAATCAACAAAGTCGAATAACTCGACAGTATTATCCAACGCAACGGCTATCTGATTTTGAGGACCAAGGATCATATATCCCTGTCCCTGATTGGCGTTAGTAACGGCGTGGTCAGAACCAACTCCGGATATTACAGGGCTACCAATTCCCTCTGCCGTTATTTCGTAGGCCCGGAATGAGTTGTTGCCATATTCGTGCGCGATCAGCCAGTTTGCACTTGCTGTAATGCGCTCTGTACTTCTTGTAAACAGTACACTACTGGGAGAACCTATACCGCCTGTGCCATTATTTAGTTTTAAATCAAAAAGAACATAACGAAGTTCATAAGTTCCGGCACCGTGTACCTCTTGCGTTGTGAAAATATAAAAAAGTGTTTCATCGCCTGGCACAGGGATGATGATGGCTGATTGAGTTGATTCCTTGTCTCCTCCAATGCCACTTGCAACCTCTACGTTTTGTCTGTTCCATACTTTGTCACCGTCTGTATAGAAAATTACCTGACCGTTGCGGTCTGACATGGTCGATGTTCCTTCCGGTGCATTCATCGCGCCTCCATTGCTAATCGGTGTAGGGCCGGGTGTAGGCGGAGTCCAGTAAAGTGAATTGAAGTCAAGCCCAGCACCATTTCCGAAATACCACATATTAGAGCGTGGATCCTGAACAGTATATTCTTTAATGTTCACCCCAGCGTACGTGGAGCAAACTCCGGGTGGGGGTTCAGATGCAACCAAATAATAATATCCCGCAGAATCAGGCATTAATGCAGGAGGTGAACTTGCAGGCGAGCCAATAACACCCGCAGGGCCATACCATTGATATTGAACCGATGCTGATCCTTGCGTTTGTGCCGTCAACGTGAACGCTTGGCAAGGAGGCGCAGGTTTTTTAGGAAAAGGAAGTTCGCAACTACATGCTGTTGTGTCACTCACCAAAGTAATCTGCACATCAAAGGGTTGAATAATCACATTGTGCGTAGGGGAGGGTGTAGGAACACCATTCAGGTATGCGGTAACAGTGACCGGAAATGTTTCCCCTTCTTCATAAGTATGCACGGGGCTCCACTCACTGGAGGTGGCACCGTCACCAAAATCCCAAACAAGACTATCGGCCTGTGGCGATACCGTTGGATAAAAAGATGTTGGTGCGTTCTGGCACAATCCTGAGAAGGTGAAATCTACGGTTAAGTCAATATCTGTTGCAGGGGCGAATGAAGAAAGTTGTTGTCCCTGAAAATCACCGGCGAATGCAATGGGCTCATACGTAAGTTCTGTTGCCACGGTATCGGCATCGAGGATCTTGCCCAACAGAATTTGTCCACCGCTTTCATACAGATGATAGATCGCGCTATCAGCAGCCATTTGTAAACCGAAGCTTCGTGTTATTGTATTGGGCTGCGGCAGAATGGAAACCGGAGAGATTGGTGTTTCCGCGGAGCTTGTCAAATCATATTGTATGAGATCTGGCTGGCTACCATTTTCTCCTGCTTTAGAGACATAAAGATATCTTCCGTTATTACTCCACTCCACATCATATACGGCATTGGTGGTCATGGCAGATACCGATGAATTCAAAACAGTTGTGGCGAGCGTAAACTGACCCGTAGCGTTATCAAAATCAAAGATCTCTACATTTCGGGAAGTCTCCTGTGGCGAAACAGCGACCTGTTGTGTTGTTGGATTATAAGCAAAATTTCCGGCGCGAAGAATTACACCGAGGTTTGGAGCCGTTACAGTTGTCGTTGGTCCGGTAGCAGTAAAAAGCGTAGCTGTATATTCAGGAAAACCAATTGACGCATGTGTGATCAACCAGAAATCCGTTCCGTTTGCATGTGGAATGGTGATCATGGCTTCCGAACGATTGGATAGGCCGGGAACAGGTGTATTCTTCGCAATAATAGTCTCGTCTACATTCCCTAACGGCAGTGGTGATGGGTTTCCAGGAAGGGCCATATCGACCATCGTATAACGAATATTTCCAGGCGTTGTAAAATTCGCGTCATTCGTGATTACATAATATTTGTTGGGTTCACCAGGCACTTTGCCAGCGACAACGGGCTGGTTACCTGCCGGATTACCAATTAATCCGCCACCATTTGGCATCGCTGTGTGCGTGATATCGTAGACTGTATTACCATCCGTATAGAAAAGAAGATCGCCATTTACAGGATTGCTAACCACGGCGCTTCCACCGGTACCCAGTGAAGCTTTATTTGTAATAATGGTCGCAGTATGATCAGACCGGCTGAACCGGATGGAATGGTCTGTTGAACTTCCAAAATACCAGTTGTGTCCTTCTAAAGTTTGTGCCCGGCTCATAAAAGGGCCAAAAATGAAACACAAAAGGAAAACCAGGTTTAAAGATCTTACACTCATTTTATTATGCTAATCAACTTACGGTCACCTAAATTACGCAACTACTGTAAAACGCTCAAGTTACCGTAAAGTATACAATTTGATCCAAAATTACGTTAATTGTTGAGTCGTTATTGCCGATGAAATAAATCTGAACACAAGGTTTTACTTTTTTCGTCGAAACGGATTAACGAATAACAAATAACTTTTCATTAATTTGCTCCGAGTGCATACAGTAAAGAAATACAACCCGATGTACAGGATCTTCCTGCTGATGGTATTTATACTTTGTTCGAAAGGTGTGGTAACAGCCCAGGACCCACAATTTTCACAATTTTATGCGGCGCCGCTTTATTTAAATCCGGCGCTTACCGGTGCAACGGGCCAGGCACGTGCCGGCCTCAATTACAGGAACCAGTGGCCGGCTATTGAGGCCAGGTTTACCACCATGTCGGTTTACTTTGATTATTTTATTGAAGATAAAAATAGCGGTGTTGGTGTAATCCTGACACGAGACCAGGAAGGTCTTGCCGGATTGCGCAGTCTCAACATCGGTTTACAATATTCTTACGAACTGGAAATCACCAAAAACCTCGGTTTCCGCCCTGGTGTTCAGGTGGCTTTGTTTAACCGGGATATCAATTTTGATAAGCTTACGTTTGGCGATCAGTTTGATGAAAACGGAAACATTGTCGATGTAACTCAGGAAGTTTTTATAGATAACTCAAGCAAAACGTTTCTTGATCTTTCATTTGGTGGCGTATTCTTTACACGAACAGCATGGCTTGGTGTTTCCGGATGGCACTTAACGCAACCCAATCAAAGTCTGATAGGAGAGACCAGTCGTTTACCTGTTAAACTCTCCGTGCACGGTGGATTTAAAATACCATTAAAGCCAGGACATGTAGGAAGTGGTGTTTATGCCCGTTCGTCGGAGCGAAGTATTTCGCCGGCGTTTCAATACCGGCATCAGGGAAAATTTGATCAGATGGATCTCGGTGTTTACTTTACTTTCGAACCTTTGGTATTGGGTACATGGTACCGCGGTGTGCCTTTCAAAAACTTAGGTCCTTACGTAAACAATGAATCGATTGTATTGTTACTTGGCTTCACGAAGTTCGGCGCCAAAGATGCGATCAACATTGGCTATAGCTTTGATTATACAATTTCAAAACTCGGCCCTCAAAGTGGCGGCGCTCACGAATTCAGCCTTGTCTACACCTGGCCCATGCGCAACCCCCGCAAACCCCCCAGAGATAAACTCGTAATCCCTTGTCCGGATTTTTAGGTTTGATGTTTGAGGTTTGATGTT